>Ga0233425_10007212_pt1 | contig 15803 bp, 9 predicted proteins | sample Watercolumn_Towu_2_FD_181712 | JGI IMG/M metagenome (GOLD analysis project Ga0233425, IMG submission 181712) | Freshwater microbial communities from Lake Towuti, South Sulawesi, Indonesia - Watercolumn_Towuti2014_140_MG | ecosystem: Environmental > Aquatic > Freshwater > Lake | place: Indonesia...
CTTGGCGCGGCAGGACCGGACCCGGTCCGGACCCCCGCCGGTATCCGGGTCTGTCTTGCCATCGGCATGGCGACTGGCGAGGCGGATTGCGCCCGCGCAATGGAACCGACCGTCGCCGCTCGCAACAGTCACCGTTTCCGGCGGATCCCCGCAAGACGACCGGGAGCGGCAAGTCGCGTCCGCCGGACGGCGCGGCATCCGCGCCGCGGCAAAGCGCCGAAGGAGCCAGCGCGCGCCTGCCGATCGCGAAGCCCGGACCGGCTGGGTGCTGCTCCCCAACCCTGGGCAAAGAATAGTACGGATCGAAAATCGCGCGCCGCGTCCGGCTGATGCGGTGAATGGCGCGCGCGGCCCGTGCCGTTTCAGGACGGGTCGGCCGGGTCCTCGTCCCCGTAGCCGCCACCGCCGGGGGTCTCGATGATCAAGCGATCGCCGGCTTCCAGCAACAGCTGGGCGGTAAACGGCAAGTCGACCCGGCTGCCGTCGGCCCGTAGCAGGCTGTTGGCGCCGGACAGCCCGGGCAGGCCGCCCGCCAGTCCATGGGGAGCCGTCAAGCGGCGGTTGGACAGGATGGAGCCCTGCAGGGGCCGGAGAAACCGTAACCGGCGCACGGTGCCGTCGCCGCCGCGCCAGCGGCCGCCGCCGCCGGAACCTTCCCGGATCCGGAACTCCTCCAGTCGCACCGGGAAACGCCATTCCAACACCTCCGGATCGGTCAACCGGGAATTGGTCATGTGGGTCTGCACCGCGCTGGCGCCCGGGTGGCCGGGCCCCGCTCCGGCGCCGCCGGCGATGGTTTCGTAGTACTGCCGCTCGGCATCGCCGAAACTGAGGTTGTTCATGGTGCCCTGGGAGGCGGCGAGGCGGCCCAGCGCGCCCAACAGACAGTCGGTGATGACCTGGGAGGTCTCGACGTTCCCTGCCACCGTGGCGGCCGGGTAGACCGGCCGCAGCAGCGATCCTGCCGGCAGAATCAGGGTCAGCGGCCGCAGAAAGCCATCGTTGAGGGGCAGGTCCTCACCGACCAGGCAGCGGAAAACGTAAAGGACGGCGGCGCGGCACACGGCCGGCGGGGCGTTGAAATTGTCCGCGCTCTGCGCCGAAGTCCCGCTGAAGTCCACCACCATCGAATCGCCGCGGGACTCCACCCGTACCCGGATGCAGCCGCCGTTGTCCAGGGGGGCGCTGAAATTGCCGGAGCGCAGTTGGGGAATCCGCTTGCGCAGGCGCGACTCGGCGTAGTCCTGGATATGGCCCATATAGGCAGCGACGGTCGCCGTGCCGTAGCGTGCGGCCAGTTCCAGCAGGCCGTCCACGCCCCTGCGGATCGCCGCCAACTGGGCCTTCAGATCGGCCAGGTTCTGGGCCGGGTTGCGCGCCGGGTAAGGACCGGTGCCGAGCCGCGCCACCAGTTCCGGCTGCTGCAGGACACCGGCGCGGACCAGCGGCAGCGGCTCCAGCAGGATGCCTTCTTCTTCGACGCAGCCGCTGACGGCGGGCATGGAGCCGGGACTGACGCCGCCGATGTCGGCGTGATGGCCGCGCGCCGCGACCCAGCCCAGCAGCTCTCCGCTATGCGGCTGCCGGACCGGCCCGACCACGGTGAGGTCCGGCAGGTGGGTCCCTCCGTGGTAGGGCGAGTTGAGCAGATAGGCGTCGCCGGCGTCGGCGCCGGCGGCCCGGGACAGCGCCGCGCGTACGCTCTCCCCCATGGAGCCCAGGTGCACCGGCACGTGGGGCGCGTTCGCCACCAGGTTGCCGCAGCGGTCGAACAGGGCACAGGAAAAGTCCAGCCGTTCCTTGATGTTGACGGAATGGGCGGTCTTCTCCAGGACCGCGCCCATCTGTTCGGCGACGGCCATGAAGGCGTTGCCGAACAGCTCCAGCAGCACCGGGTCGGCCGCGGTCGTCGGCGGGGGCGCCGCCGCCACGGTGGCTTCGCGGGTCAGCAGCAGGTGCCGGTGCGGGGTGACGGCCGCCTGCCAGCCCGGCTCCAGCACCACGGTGGCGGTCGCCTCCACGATCAGCGCCGGTCCCGGCAGCCGCTGCCCCGGCTGGAGCTGCTCGCGGCGGTAGACCGGGATGGCGCGGCGACCGCCGGCGAAATGGACGTCGGCCCGATCGATCGGGGCGGGCAGGGGCAGCGGCTGCGGATCGCTAGCCTGCTCTATTGCCGCCGCGCCGGGGCGGACCACCTCCACCGTGATGTCCTGGACGATCAGGGGACGGCCGGCGTCGAGGAACCCGAACTGCAGCCGGTGCAGGCGGGAGAATTCTTCGCCGATTTGCGCAAACGGGGCCCATGGCAGTGTCAGCGCGGTATCGCTGCCCTGGTAGCGCAGCCGCAGCTGGCGCGACGCCCGGGGAGGGGACGCCGCCGGCCCTGCTTCCGTCAGCGCCTGCTCCGCGTCCGCCGCCAGTTCCCGGTAACGGAGTTCCAGCTCCTCCAGCAGCGTCGGGGACAACGGCCGCTCCACTGCCGCCTGACGAATCTGCAGGCGGTCGGCTAGGCCCATGCCGTAGGCCGACAGGACCCCGGCGAAAGGGTGCAAGAGGACGCTGACCATGCCCAGGGCATCGGCCACGGCGCAGACGTGCTGGCCGGCGGCGCTGCCGAAGCCGGCCAGCAGGTAGTCCCGCAGGTCGTAGCCGCGCCGTGTCGAAACCTGGCGGATGGCGTTGGCCATGTTCTCGACCGCGATGCGCAGAAAGCCTTCGGCGATCTCTTCGGCATCCTGGCGGACGCCGGCCGCGTCGAGTTCCGCCGCCAGGATTTCGAAGCCGCGGCGGGTGGCCGCGGGGTCGATGCTCTGGTCGCCGCCGGGACCAAACACCGCCGGGAAATACTCCGGGCGTAGCCGGCCCAGCAGCACCTGGCAGTCGGTGACCGTCAGCGGTCCGCCGCGGCGGTAGCAGGCCGGACCGGGGTTGGCGCCGGCAGATTGCGGCCCCACCCGCATGCGGGCGCCGTCGAAATGCAGCAGCGATCCGCCGCCGGCGGCGATGGTGTGAATCTGCAGCATCGGCACGCTGAGGCGGATACCGGACACGACGCCGTGGGTTTCGCGCTCGTAGCAGCCGGCGTAGTGCCAGACGTCGGTGGAGGTGCCGCCCATGTCGAAGCCGATCACCCTCTGGTAACCCGCCAGCGCCGCGGTCCGTACCGCTCCCACCGCCCCGCCGGCCGGCCCCGACAGCACGGCGTCCTTGCCGCTGCAGCGGTCGGCGGCCACCAGGCCGCCGCTGGACTGCATGAGCAGCACCGGAATGCCCGGGGCCGCCGCGCGGAAGTCGTCGACATAGCGGCGCAGGACCGGGGTCAGGTAGGCGTCTAGCACCGTCGTGTCGCCCCGGCTCACCAGTTTCATCAGCGGGCTGACCCGGTGTGAAAGGGAGATCTGGGTGAAGCCGAGACGGCCCGCCAGATCCCCCAGCATCTGTTCGTGCCGTGGGTAGCGGTAGCCGTGCATCAGCACGATGGCGACCGAGCGGAAGCCGGCGCCGAAGGCCGCGCTCAATTCCCGCCCGGCCGCCGGGAGATCCAGCGGCGTGACCAGTTCGCCGTCGGCGGCGACCCGTTCCTCCACCTCGATCACCCGCTCGTACAGCATCTGCGGCAGGCGGATGTCCAGCTCGAAGATATCCGGGCGGTTCTGATAGCCGATCCGCAGGGCGTCGCCGAAACCACGGGTGATTACCAGCAGTGTCGGTTCGCCGCGGCGCTCCAGCAAGGCGTTGGTGGCCACCGTCGTGCCCATGCGAATCTCCCCGACGCGGGCGGCGGGAATCGCCTCGCCGGCGGCGAGGCCCAGCAGCTGCCGGATTCCGTGCAGGGCGGAATGGCGGTAATGCTCCGGGTCGTCGGACAGCAGCTTGTGGCTGACGAGGCAGCCGTCGGGGCGTCGCGCCACGATGTCGGTGAAGGTGCCGCCGCGATCGATCCAGAAGTGCCAGCGGTCGTTACCGGGAATTCGCGTAGTCAACGGACGTCACCAACCATTCCTCGGATGTGGGATCACCGCGCTAGTCTCGCCTTCACGCCGGAACCAAAAAATGTTTTCTCGTTCAATCATGATGTTGTATCGGATGCCGGGACGTCTCGAAGAAGCCGGAACCGGGACGACTTGCTCCGGTGAAACCCTTCGCCGATTCTCCGTCATCCACCCATGTCCCGTTCCCAATTCGCGCGACCGCCGCGACGGCCCACCCCGCCGGGGAGCCGGAACGGCCGCAACGGAGAGTCGCCGGCCACTCCTGGAGGTACTGCCATGAATCGTCAACTGGTCCATCCATTCGCCCTGCTGCCACTCGCCACCGCGCTGGCGGTGACCTGCCCCTGCCTCGCCGCCACCCGTCAGGTGGAGGTCGGACCGGGCCTGGCATTCAGCCCCGCGGTCGTGACGATCCAGCCCGGCGATACCGTCACCTGGGTGTGGAAATCGGGGCCGCACAACACCCGGTCTACGGCGGCCAGCGCGGAGTCCTGGCGCTCCGGCGACCCGGCGGGCGCCGGCACCGAGTTCTCCCACACTTTCGCCACGGCGGGGGTATTTCCCTATGTCTGCGAGGTTCACGGCCCGGGGATGGCCGGCACCATCCGGGTTTCCGATCCCGATTCGCCGCTGGGGTCGTTGAAGGACCCCATACCGCGGAAGATCGAGACTGGCGCCGTGACCGTCCAGCTCACCCCGGTCGTCCCCACCGGGTCGCTCAACGCTCCCGTGTGGGGCGTCGCCGCCCCCGGCGACGATGCGGCCACCCCGGCGCGACTATTCGTCGCCGATCAGACCGGCATCCTCTGGAACGTCGATCTGGTCAACGGCCAGAAGACCCAGTTCGGCGACTTCTCGACCCTGATGGTCAGCCTCGGCGTCGCCGGGCCCGGCAGTTACGACGAGCGCGGGCTGCTCGGATTCGCCTTCCATCCCGATTATCCCAGCAATGGGCTGCTCTACACCTATACCTCCGAACCGGCAAGCGGCACGGCGGATTTCCCGCTGGCCGCCGGCGTCGCGGTCGATCACCAGAGCGTCATCCGCGAGTGGAAGGTCAACACCCCGGCGGAGGCCGCGGCCGCCATCGATCCCGCCAGCACCCGGGTGCTGTTGCGCATCGACCAGCCGCAGTTCAACCACAATGGCGGCGCCCTCGCTTTCGGCGCCGACCGGATGCTTTACATCGCGCTGGGTGACGGGGGCAATGCCGACGACGAGGGCGACGGCCACAATGGCAGGAAAGGCAACGGCCAGGACCGGGCGACGGTGCTCGGCAAGATCCTCCGCATCGACCCCAGCGCCCGCACCGCGGCGAACCAGCAATATGGCGTGCCGGCGGATAACCCATTCCTGCCGAGACGCCCCAAGGCACCGCTCGGGGGCGGTTCCGGCTGCACGGCCGACGGTCGCTGCGACGAGATCTATGCCTACGGCTTGCGCAACCCCTTCCGCATCGCCTTCGATTCCGCCAGCGGCGCATTGTACGCCGGCGACGTGGGCCAGAACTCGGTGGAGGAGATCGATGTCATCCGCCGCGGCGGCAACTACGGCTGGCGCCGCCGCGAGGGCCGCTTCTGCTTCCATCCCAACGGCAATGACCGCAACGGTTACGTGACCCGCGGCCGTGCCTGCGCATCGCCCCGGCTGATCGATCCGGTGGCCCAGTACGATCATGACGAAGGCAGCGCGGTGATCGGCGGATTCGTATACCGGGGGACGGCAATCCCGGCGCTGACCGGACACTATGTGTTCGGCGACTACCAGCACGACGACGTCGGCAAGGGACGGCTGTTCTACCTGGTGCGCGACGAACTGGTGAAAGGCCGGCGCATCCGCAGCAGCGGCATCGCCGGACTGGGACTGGCCGCGCCGCTGGCGGACTCCACCCTGATCCTGGGATTCGCCCGCGACGCCGGCGGCGAGTTGTACCTGCTGACCAACACCAGTGGCGTCCCCGCGGGCGGCACCGGGGCCGTCTGGAAGATCCAGGCGGCACCCTGAGGCTAAGGCCCGATCCCGGTATCCCGAAGCGCAGCCGGCCGCGCTGGCTGCGCCGGGTGAGGAGGGGGTCATCCATGGCGACCTGGCTTCGGTTCTGGTAGTGTCAGGCCTTCCGCAGGGCGGCTCGGTGGCATCGGCGGATTGCCGCTTCTTGCCATATACGCCTTACGATTTGCCGATCAACGGAACCTTCGGGAGCTGTCATGTGCGTACGACCTCATACCGAACACCTCTGGCAACTGCCGGGGCGATTCCCTCGCAGCACGGCGCCGATCGGGCGGCCACGGCCGTCCCGGCCGCCGACGGTATTCGAGCTGCTCGATGCACCGGTGGTGCGCACGGCCCTGGACCAGGCCTGGGTCAATTCCAGGGCGAATGACCCGAATCTCGCCCACGAGGAGGGCGGCTGGATCTATATGGATGTGGCAACCGGGCTGGTTTGCGTTCGGCTGGTGCCCTCCGGGCGGTATGGGTCGGTTCAGCTCGGCTACCCGCCGGTGGTGCCCGGATCGGTGGTGGTGGCTTCCTTTCACACCCACCCCAACCCGGATTTCCCGGGGCCCAGTACGGTGGAGGGCGGTGATCTGGACCTGCAGCGGGATCGGGGCGTGCCGGGGATCATCCGGGCGGTGAACGGGATACACGTGTATGGGCTGGAAGCGCGCCGAGGCGAATGGCGATTGAGCTCCAGAATTCCTGGGCTGCCGCCGTAACCGCAAGCGTTGCCCGATCTCCCGTTCGCCCCGGCCGGCGTTGCGGCCTAGTGCCTCCGCCCTGACTGCTCTGGTCAGCGCACCTCCCGGGCCAGTTCCAGCATCTGGGAGCGCAGGAACAAGCCTGCCGCCCGGGCAGCGGTGAGATTGGCCTTGAAGCGGATGCCGTTCGGTTCCAGGGCGAACACGATGATCACGTTTTCGTCCCAGGCGTCCGCATCGTCGCTCACGGTAAGGATGGGCTGGTTGGCGAGGAACCGCCGCCAGCGCTGCAACGCGCCGCGGTTGGGGGGATTGAGGTAGACCACCTGGCAGCTGGCCACCGAATCCGCCGGAACCAGATAGTGAACGGTCACGGGCAGCTGAAAGATTCGCTTGTTGGTCAGATAGTTCAAATTGCCGTGCAGGGAGTCCTCGCCAAGCATGCAGATGCGGAAGTCGTCGGTCGGCAATTGTGGCCAAGCGGTGAACTGGATGAACTTGTGCAGAAAGGCGACTTTCAGCTGCTCTTCGGTCGCATCCACGGCAGCGGGCGAGCCGCAGGCCAAGAACGCCAGCAGGCCAAGTAGCGCGGCAAGGATTTTCGGGAGCCTGGGCACGGTTAGAAACGGACCGTCAGTCTGAGGCGGAAGCCGCGACCATCCTGGAGGATCCTGTCCTGCAGAAAGTCGTCGCCGACCGGATCGCGGTAGCGGACGTTCCAGAGGTTATAGAGACCGAGGGAGACCGACAGGTTTGGCAGCGGTGTTGCCACCAGGTTGAGGTTGCTCAGCAGGTAGCCGTCCACCTTGCCCTGCTTGCTCCTTCTCTGGTCGAAGTACAGGGTTTCCCAGCCCAGCCGGTACTCGTCGCTTGCCAGCGGTGCCGACAGGTGCAGCTTCAGCATGTGCTCCGGCGAATTGAGCAGGGCCGCGCCGCGGCTGTCCTGGGCGCGTTGCAGGGAGTAGCCGAGGATGGCGCGGATTCCGTCGGCGAAACGGTGCTCGGCTTCCAGTTCCATCCCCATGCCGTCCGCTCCGGACAGATTCCGGTAGTACAGCAAGTCGTCGCTGGGGTCGTTGACCTGACCGATCAGCCGATTGAGCTTGTAGCGGTAAAACGCGGCGGCCAGACGGGTCGAAGGCGTGAGATAGTGTTCCAGATCGAACTCGATCGACTCGATGTTCTCCGGACGCAGTCCAGGGTTGGCTTTGGCGGTGATGCCACCGTCGGAATAGAACAGCTCGAATACGTTGGGCGCCCGAAACGCCGTGCCGTAGAGGAATTTCAGCGTGGTGGAATCCAGCGCGCGCCAGGTCAGCCCGATGCGGGGATTGGCGCTCTCGCCGAAGGGGGTGTGATCGTAGCGGGCGCCGGCCATCAGCGTCAGCGAGTCCAGCAGGCGAAACTCGTCCTGCAGGAAGAAGCCGTAGCGGAGGCTGCGATAGGGGCGGTCGAGGTAAACCGGCCCGCCCCGGTCGAAGTTGCGCTGCAACTGGCGCACATTGTCCTGCAGCTCCAGGCCCAGCATCAGCCGGTGGCGGTCGAAACCGGTGTTGGTGAATCGGAGTTCTCCCCCCCACCAGGCCCCCGTGCCCTGGTCGATATTGATGGCATGGGTGGTATCCCGATAGGGGTAGGTCCCCCGATAGTCGTATTGGTTGTAGCCGAGCCGCGCATACACGTCCCAGTCCCGGCCGATCTTGTCGTTGTATTTGGCGGTGACGAAGACGCGGCGGTCATCGGTCTTGGCGCTTGGGTCATTGAACACCTGACCGAAGGATGCCGTGGGAATCCCCTTGATGCGGTCGGCAAAGCCGGCCTGCAGGGAGAAGGCGTGGTAGGAGAATTTCGCCAGGGCGGTCTGGCCGCGGTCATAGTCCAGCCCGACCGCGCGGCCGCGGTGTTGCTGTGGCGTGTCGAATTCGCGGTAATACAAACGGTCCGCGCCTTCCCAATCGAAGCCGGTTCCGGACAACAGCAGTTCCGCCCCGTTGTCGAAGCGCTTGCCGTAACTGCCGCGCACCTTGAAGGCATCGAAACTGCCGTAGCTCCCGCTCAGCTCGGTGCCGTTCAGCGAGTGGCCGTGTTTGGTGATGACGTTGACCACCCCCAGGAAGGCGTTGCTGCCATAGACGGCGGAGCCGGAACCGGGCACGAATTCGATGCGGTCGATCAGGTCGATGTCGACCGGGACGTCGTTGCCGAACACGGCGCTGTCATACAGGTTGTCGTTGATGCGTTCGCCGTCGACCAGCAACAGCACCCGCGAATTGAAGTCGGCCGGCCGGCTGAATCCCCGCACCCCCAGATAGCTGTAATTGCGGTCGTTGCTGAGGTAGACCCCGGGCAGCATGCGCAGGGCTTCGCCGAGAGTCCGGTAGCCATAGGTCTGAATGTCGTCGGCGGTGATGATGTGCACGGAAGCGGGGGCCGTGCCCAGGGTTTGAGAAAATTTCGATGCGGTGGTCACCGACACCGATCGGGGCACCGTCGACAGGCGCCGGGTGGTCAGATACTCCAGGTCGCGCTCCAGAAGATCGGGCGGCATGTCTTCCGCCGCTGGCGCCAAGGTTGGCAGAGCGACGCCGAGTACGAGGGCAACCAAGAGCAACCGGTTCGGTGAAAACGCTTTCATGTCGCTGGCTTGGCTCGTGCGTGGATGGAGGCGGGTGGCGTGGCGATGCGCCGCGGCAGTTCGGACGGGAGGAATGCGCAGGTGCACCCTTGCGGTCGCGTCCCGGAAGGTCGGCCATCGGTTCTCCGGTCCTGACGCCATCCCTTCGCTCGAAATGAAAAAAGGTAGCCAAAATTCGCGGCAAAATGTGAAAGCATCCGGCGTCGGCCTTCCAACTCCTGGCGGACGAGCGGCGGTGGCCTTGCGGAAATGGACGCGGATGGCGTCCGGGGTAGCGCCGACTTTTTCGGCGCCTTTCTGCGGAATCCGGCGATGCGAAGCCGGCACGGAGCAGCGAAATGTCCGATAACGCTTGCCGACTCAGCAAACGCGACCTGCTGCGCCTGGCCGACGGATTGCTCGAGCCGGAACCGCAAGTCATCGGTCTGTGCGTGGAGTTCGTGCTGGCGGAGACGCGCGGGGTGTGGCACGGCCGGGCCAGAGCGATGATGTGCCGCCGTCTCAAGCATTGCGACCTGGAACCGGCGCAGCGTGCCGGCCTGGTCGACGGCATTCTGCAGCGGCTCGCCAGCGGCAATTTTTCCGAGCAGTTCAAGGATCAGCTACGCCTCGCGCTCCTTCTCGATGGCGCACGCAGCTTGCGGGTGGCGGCGGACTGCGAGGCCGACGGCAGGAGCAGACCCCACGCCAGGCGTTACGCCCGGTGGGTGCTGGCGCACCGGAACGCGGGATGAGGGTTTCTCGCCGTCCCCCTACGGTGCCGGATCAGTCGCTGGAAGGCGGGGCGGGCCGTCGCAGCCAGGCGCTCAGGCAGGACTCGCCCCGCGCCATGACCATGCGGTGGTTCCACAGGAAGACCGGCCGTGCCAGGGGCGCCAGCCAGTTCATCCAGGGCTTGCAGGTCTGTACCTCCCATTCGTAGCGCACCGTGGTCCGGCGCCCTTGCCGCTGCAGTTGGCACAGGCCGCGTCCGGCCAGGTCGCCGCTCACCTCCGCCTCCAGCAGCGCCGGCGGCTCGATGCGGGTGACGCAAAGCTCGAAGCACAGCCGGTACGGCAGCATGGTCCGCCAGGTGTAGCGCCACACGGAACGGCGGCCGTCGCCGGCACCGGGGCGGACCGCTTCCACCGCTTCGACGAAGGGCCACCATTGCGGCCAGGTCCGCGGGTCGGCGAGCACCCGCCAGACCTGGTCTACCGGTGCGTCCAGCTGCCAGACGCTGACCAGATCGAAGCGGTTGGCCGCCACGCTCAGCTTCCGAGGACGTCGGCCAGGGCCTGATCGAGCTGGGGAAAGCGGAAGCGGAAGCCGGCTCCGAGCAGGCGCTGCGGCAGCACCCGCTGGCCGCCCAGCAGCAGTTCCGCCATCTCGCCGAACACCAGTCGCAGCAGCGGCGCCGGTACCGGGAGCAGGGCCGGACGGCGCAGCAGGCGGGCGAGACAGCGGCTGAACTCGGCATTGGTGACGGGATTGGGCGCGGTGGCGTTGAAGGCGCCGCTCAGCGCGCCCTGCTCCAGCAGCAGTTCGGTCAGCGACAGGTGGTCGTCGCGGTGGATCCAGCTCATCCACTGGCGGCCGTCGCCGATGGGGCCGCCGAGCCCGAGCCGGAACGGGGGCAGCATCCGCTGCAGGAAGCCGCCGCCGGGGCCGATCACCAGCCCGGTGCGCAAGCGGCAAACCCGGACTCCATGGTCGGCGGCCCGCTGTGCCGCCTCTTCCCAGGCGGCGCACAGGCGGTCGCCGGTTGCGTCGCTGGCGGGCGAGTCTTCGCTGAGCGGCAAGTCGCCGCGGTTGCCGTAATACCCCACCGCCGAACCGCTGATCAGCACCGCCGGTCTGGTTTCGGCGGCGGCGATGAAATCCACCAGCTCGGCGGTGAGGGTCACCCGGCTGTCCCACAGTACCTTCTTGCGTTCTGCGGTCCAGCGCCGGGCGGCGATGGGTTCGCCGGCGAGGTTCACCACCGCGTTGAAACGGGCCTCCGGGGTGAGGTCGCGGAGGCGGGCGAGGGCAGTCACGGCGCCGCCGCACAGGGCCGCCACCCGTTCCGGCGGCTGGCGGCTCAGCACGGTCAGACGGTGGTCGCGCTGCAGCAGACGGCGGCACAAGGCGCGGCCGATTAAGCCGGTGCCACCGGTGATCAGGATGTGCATGGCTGGTCTCCGCTGGGGTGGTCGAAGCTGCGACGAAAAACCGGTCCCGGTGCCGGTGAGACCGTGGCGGCGGGGGATATTCTCCCCGGCACGCGCCTTTCGTGGCCACACAGCCTTGGAATTTCCGAACTAAGCTTTCCCGCTTCGGTCGTCCAATGCGGCCGATTCTCGTCATCGAGCCGACGTCCGCCGGCTGGGTGGCTCCGATTCAGTTCCGAGTTTGGAGGAATCACTCATGGAACTTCGCATCTGGTTTCGATCTGTTCTGGCTTTTCTGGTACTGGCCCTGGGCACTGCATCCGCCGTGGCCACGCCTTCCACGAACCATCCCCGCCTGTGGCTGACGCCGGCTCTGGTCCAGCAGCTGCAAGCCCGCGCCACGGCGGCCAATCCCTTCTACGCCGACGGCATCGGCAAGCTCGCCCTGGAGTACCAGGCGAAGATGGACAGCGGTGAGCTGTATCTCCTCGACAACGGTTATCCCTGGGGCGGCGTCAACGCCGGCTATGACATCGCCACCGGCGCCGAAGTGTTTGCCTTCATGGCCTTGATCGAACAGAGCGCCAGCGCCCGCGACGACTACGGTCAGCGCGCCCGCAGCCTGGTCCTCCACATCGTCGACCGGGTGCTGGTCCCGGAGGCCGGCAGCTACTTCGACAGCGAGATCTACAGCACAAACTACCGCGGCAATTTCCACGGCGAGGCGCTGCCGCTGGCGGTGGATTGGGCCTACGGCTATTTCAGCGCGGCGGACAAGCAGAAGATCGCCCGGGTGTTCATGCGCTGGGCCGGGCAGAACCTCACCGCCACCACCTCGGGACTGGATCATCCGGAGCCGGTCGGAGTGGTCAACGATCCCGTGCTGTTCCAGGACAAGTCGCGCCTGCACGCGGCGCTCAACAACTTCGGCGCCTCCCACATGCGCAACATCACCCTGATGTCGCTGGCCCTGGATCCGGCCGACGAACCGGCGCCGGCCACCTATGGCGCGGACAACAAGCTCGCCGCCCTGGGCGTTCCCGGCTACGACAGCCTGCACGACTACCTCAAGAATGCCACCGGCGCCTGGCTCTACATGGTGGACGAGGCCCTTACCCGCTACTCGGCCGGCGGCGTGCCGGCGGAAGGCTTCGAGTACAACGGTGCCAGTACCGCGCGCATGGCCGAGACCTATCTCGCCCTCTACAGCTCCGGCAACGACGACCCGGCCCTCTACGGCGCCCAGGTGCAACTGACCCACAATGCATTCTGGGATCAGGTGACGCCCGCCTATTTCCAGCTGCTCAGCCCCCAGCCCGCGGTGGTGCCGGATTTCGGCTGGATCGGCGAAGTCTATCTGCCCGCCAACTACGGCGACATGGAAAACTACTATGCGCCCGACTTCATGGGCCTGTTTGGACCCCTGGGCATCTACGACATCCTGGGCGGCGGCAACAGCCCCCGGCTCGATGCCATCCGCTGGGCCGAGAAGCACGCCGCGCCGGGCGGCGCCGCCCGGCTGATGTACCGCGCGGCGGACCGCAATAGCGCCCGCAGCTGCATCTACTACTACATCCTGTTCGATACGGGTCTGCCGGAGCCGGCCGACCCGCGACCGGCGCAAGCGACCTTCCGCGCCGCTCACGGCGTCAACAGCATCACCAGCCGGACCGACTGGGGGCAGGATGCGGCCTGGCTGTCCTATATCCTGTCCTGGAACGACATCGACCACCAACACGGCGCCGGCAACATGTTCCAGTTCTGGCGGGGCGGCGAGTGGATCACCAAGGAACATTCCGGCTACGGCTATTCGGCGGCGGAATCCTCCTTCAAGAACACCCTGACCATCCAGAACGACGCGCCCGGCGGCGCTTTCGAACCGGCCAACTTCGTGCAGATCTATGGTTCCCAGCCGGCCTACACCGCCGCCGGCGATCCGAGCCTGATCGCCTACAGCGACGGCGCCGACTTCACTTACATCAGCGGCGATGCCACCAACCTCTACAACACCGATTACCACTACACCGCAGACGACGTCCAGGAGGCGCGGCGTTCGGTATTCTGGCTCAAGCCGGACACGGTGGTGGTGTTCGACCGGGCACGGACCGCCACTGACGGCCGCTTCAAGCGTTTCTGGCTGAACTTCACTTCCGCGCCGGCCGTGCAGGAGAACCACACCAGCCTGTCCACGCCGGGTGGGCAGGCGGTGGCGCTGGATTCCCTCCTGCCGGTGGCGGTGCAGCCGCAAGTGGACAGCGGCGTCCCCAACTATGCGGAGGGCGGCGGCTACGACCAGACGGCGACGGGGGAACCGACCCACTGGCGGGTGCGGGTGGAGGCGCCGGGCAATCCCGCCGACGCGGTTTTCCTCAACGTGCTGCAGGCCCGTGACAGTGTGGTAGAAATGCTGCTGCCGCAACTGGTGGCGAGCGAGCCGGTCCCGGATATGCAGGGGGCGGCGCTGGGCGACACCCTGGTGCTGTTCGCCCGGGACATCCGCAGCAAGGCTAGTCAAGCCGCCTACCACGCGCCGCTGAGCTCCACCCGCCACTATCTGACGGGGATGGACCCGGCACTGGCGTATGCGGTCACCGCTGCCGCGGACAACGGCCAGTGGTCGGTGGCGGTGGTGCCGGTAGCAGGCGGCAGCTTCCTGCCGGACGGCGGCGGCGTCCTGGCGTTCACGCTCAGCGGCGCGACGGCAACTCCGGCCGCTCCGGCGGTTACCGCCTGGTTCACCGGCGAGGACCTCGCTGCCATCGGTACCCCCGATCCGGCTCCGCCGGGCGGTGGCAACGGCGGTGGTGGTGGCGGTGGCGGTAACGACCCGCCTCCCAATGTGGACGGCCATCTGTCCGCGCTGTCGATCGCCGGCCTCAGCCCGGCCTTCGATCCCGCCGTCACCGGCTACACCGTCACTCTCCCGACCGGCACCTGTGCCGTGGCGGTCAGCGCGACCCTGGCCGACCCCAGCCTCACCCTCAACATCCAGAGTAGCGAGGTCGCCAGCGGCGCCAGCTACAACGCCTACGTGTGCGGCGGCACGACCCTCGACATCGTGATCTATTCCGGCTGGATCGAAGTCGGGCGCTACACCGTGGCTGTCCAGTTCGGCGCCGGCAACCCGCCGCCGTCCGATCCGCCGCCCGCCACCGGCACCCTCAGCGGCCTGACGGCGCCGGGTCTGCTGCAGAGCTTCGCGCCGGGTTTGCACCAGTACACGGTGCTGATGCCAGCCGGCGGCTCCCTGCCGGTCACCGCGACCCTGGCCGATCCCTCGATGCAGCTCTACATCCAGAGCAGCGCGACCCCGAGCGGCCAGACCCGCAACGCCTGGGTGGCGGAAGGCCAGCCGGTGGACATCGTCATCTACCAGAACTGGAACGAGGTGGGCCGCTATACGCTGACGCCGGTCCAGCCGCTGGCGAGCCTGTCCGCCCCCGGCCTGGCTCCGGCCTTCGCGCCGGGAGTCACCCAGTACACGGCGCCTCCGCCAGCCTCCGGCATCCTGCCGGTAACCGCCGTTTTGGGCGATCCGGCCCTCCAGCTCTACATCCAGAGCACGCCAACCGCCAGCGGCCAGACCCGCAACGCCTGGGTGGGCGGTGGCCAGCCGGTGGATGTGGTGGTCTACTGGAACTGGAGCGAGGTGAAACGGTATACCGTGACGCCGCAATAGCCGGCCGGCCGGGGCGCAGGGACGCGCCTTTCCGGCCTCCCCATCGCCCATCGACCCCGGCCTGTCAGAACATTCTCGAAGCGAAACCGGGAGAGCCGATGGCGCAACCCTGGAACCGGCGCGACCGCCTGCGCCACATTGCCGGCGGGGCAGCCGGGAATCTGGTGGAGTGGTACGACTGGTACATGTACTCCGCCTTCTCCCTCTACTTCGCCCCGGTATTTTTTCCCCACGGCGATGCCACCGCACAATTGCTGAACACGGCGGCGGTGTTTGCCGTCGGCTTCGTCATGCGGCCGCTCGGTGCCTGGCTCATGGGGCGCTACGCGGACCACAGCGGCCGCAAGGCCGGTCTCACCCTGTCGGTGCTGCTGATGTGCGGCGGCTCGTTGATGATCGCGGCGACACCGGGTTACGCCGCCATCGGTCCGTGGGCGCCGGCCCTGCTGCTGCTGGCGCGGGTGCTGCAGGGCTTGAGCGTCGGCGGTGAATACGGGGCCAGCGCCACCTTCTATGAGCTCAGAGCTGTCAAGTACCGAATGGCGGTGGGTTACAAATTCTTTGCTCTTTTGCTTTTTCTTTTGCTGTTTCAAACGGTTGAGACGCCTGGAAATCCGGTCTTCGCCTGCCTCGCCGCCTTGTATCGATCCGGTTGCTGTTTGTCTC
>Ga0233425_10007213_pt1 | contig 15799 bp, 15 predicted proteins | sample Watercolumn_Towu_2_FD_181712 | JGI IMG/M metagenome (GOLD analysis project Ga0233425, IMG submission 181712) | Freshwater microbial communities from Lake Towuti, South Sulawesi, Indonesia - Watercolumn_Towuti2014_140_MG | ecosystem: Environmental > Aquatic > Freshwater > Lake | place...
TACCGCGACCCGCCCCCTATAACTACCGTCAAAAGCCCTGACCCGCCCCCTATAACTACCGCTTTGGTGACGAACGCTCATGGCGTTTTGGTTGTTGTCGAGGTTTTTAGCAGGGCGTTCAGCTTGGCTTCCGCCTGGGACAAGCGTTTATTGGATGCCTTGATTCCGGCTATGAAGCCTGGCGAGGCGGTGAGGGTATAAACGATGTCTTCCAGCTTCCCGCGTGGTCCATGAATTTCGTTCTTTTTGATGATGAGCAACACCCCGCCTGTCTTCAGTTCTTGAAAAGCGGCGTCGAGTGTTTCGACGGCTTTGCGTTCCCGACTGTAGTTTTGCAGTAGGGCGCTGTCCCTTTTGATGGTGCTGTAACGTATTTCGAACGAGGTGGCGAGGCTGGCGAAGGTGAATTTGAGAGAGAGTTGCTTATGCAGCCAGCGGGCTAACTGGCTGCTATGCGCCATCATTTGATGGTAATTGAATTGCCTATAGGTGAGCGCGTCGATACTTTGAGTCACCAGCGGATGGAATTGCACGAGCCATTTGGCCTCGGGATCGTTTAGCAGTTTTTTACGGGAGACCGTCGTCACCGATGGAAAATAGGGGCTGCGGGTGAACGTTTCCGAACTGCCGCCGTCGGCGGTCCGCAACTCGATGACGCTACCCGATAATATTTTGAGACTCAGAACGATTTGCTGATATGAACGTGCGTGGCCTCTCTTTTTCAGTTCCTGGCGGAGCATGTGCAGGGTGAAGACGACTCCGCTTCGGCAGCGTGGCTTGTCGAAATAACCATGATTTTGCTCGGCGGCGATCTTGCGTAGCGCGTCTTCGACTAATTCCTCGTTGGCGCTAGGGTAGTAATCTTGGCGAGCACCCTCATCTTCCTCGACGCGGGCGGGTTGGATGATGGCTTTTAGGGGCACGCCCTTGTAATTGAAATCGATCTTCAAGAGATCCAAAAAACCTTGTTCAGTGCGCAGCTTGTTCATGGCTTGCCTGGAAATGGCGTAACGAGGCACGCTGTCCCAAAGATCGAAGGTATTCGAGAGTTGATCCCGTTCCAGGACATTGTTACAAAGAAAATGTTGAAAAATATCAAGTTGCGTATTTTGGAAATCTTGCCCGGAGGGGGGAGCGGATTCGTTGGATTCACGAAGCGTCGTGGTTTTAATGGCCATGTTGGGTGGACGATTGGGAAATGGTTATAAAATTCCTTGTGCTTGGACTCAGCTTGCGCTTGGTTTCAAGTCAGTTTATCCGGCCTGGGGCTTGCCCCCTTGAGGCTGGATGCAATTCTTTCAAGGTGGAAAACCGTAGGCCGGAATAAGCCCGCCTGAAGCCGCGCGTAAGGCGGGTGTTTCCGGCCTACATTCCTTTTCCCTTGAGCCACCTTGAAAGGGTTGAGGCTGAGTGGCCTAGCCCAGGCGTGGATAGGATAAAAGCCATTTGAAGCCAACGCGATGGAGCCGGAGTATCGCGCCACGGCCAATGGGTTTTCAACGAATCTTGTCTTGAGCTTATTTTTTTATAGGCATTGTGCAAAAATCTCAGGAAATAAACCCCCTAATGGATAAGCCAGACCCTTCCTAGCCCTCACCGTATCGAGGTAATTCCCATGTCCATCGAACTGCCAGATCCCGCCGCCATCACATCCGCCATCGGTAATTCCGCGACCGTGGTTAAAAATAGCGTCGTGGGCGTATCCAAGGCCGGTACCGCCTCGCTGGTCAAAAGCGCCCAAGCCGCCTTGGTTTTCAGCCATCCCTTGGGAATCATAGGAGCGATAGGCGGCGCCTTGATAGTGCTAGGAATTTACGATGTGGTCATGGAATATCGGGAAAACAAACTCGCCAATAACCCGCCTTCGGAAGATTCCCCGCCGACTGAAATACCCTAGATACCAAAATAGAATGGCCACTCGAATTTCGCCGACGTTATCTAAACATCGCGGGATGCCAACGCCTTGGGACTTTTTCGAAATCAGTTGATCCGCCATGCACGCATCCGACGAATCCGCCCTGCCCGAGTTTTCAGCCGACTCCGACAGCCAAGACGATGTTGACGGCAAGTCTTCGAAAAAAGCGGCTTTTCGCCGTTGGCTATGGCGCAAAAGTCCTTATTTCATCGTTTCCGTATTACTGACCGCGACTATCCTGGTCGTCCTCTGGTATCGCATTTTCGTCATCATCCATCCGGGAGAAACCGGCGTCTTGTTTCGCCTGTTCAGCGGTACCCAAATAGACGCCGTCTATGACGAAGGGCTGCATATTATCAGCCCGCTCAATACCATGTATGTTTACGAAACCCGTAAGCAAGTCGCGCTTCACGAGTTCGATGTACTCAGCAATAAAGGCCTCAGCATTCATCTATCCCTGGCTATTCGTTACCAGCCCGAGACCGAGGTGCTCGGCATGTTGCATCAAAAGATTGGTCCGGATTATCTCAGCCGCGTCATTATTCCGCAGATCGAATCGGTGATGCGTAAACAGTTGGGTAACTACACCGCCGAGGATATCTATACCAATAAGGAAGGGCTGTTGACTAACGCGATACTTTTGGCATTGGACGAAGTTGGACGCAACTACGTGAAAGTCGAGGATATCATTATCCGCAGCATTCAAATGCCAGACACCATCAAGTCGGCTATCGAAGATAAGTTGACCCAGGAAGAATTGGCCAAATCTTATGAATATAGAATGGTTTCAGCCACCAGGGAGGCCGAGCGTTTGCATATCGAAGCAACGGGTATTCAGGACTACCACGCGATCATCGACAAGAGCATGAGCGACAAGACTTTGAAGTATCAAGGCATACTGGCCACTAAGGAACTGGCCAGATCCAGCAATACCAAGGTCATCGTAGTCGGTTCCGGCAAGGAAGGGCTACCCTTGATATTCAATGCGGAATAACCAGCCGATGCGCGTTTATCGCTTTTTATCAGTACTGGTTTTGTTACTGCTTACAGGCTGTGGCATAGATTATGATGATTTGGCCGAGAAACGACAGCAATATGCCATGGAAGGACATGGAGACATCGTTATCGTGGCCATAGACGAACCTTGGGCCAAGACCTACTTGGAGGGTATAAAGCTCGCGGTTAAACAGCTTAACGAACGCGAAGAAAAGCTCATTGGCCGCAGGGTCAAGCTCCTCGTCAAAACCGGAAATGACGATTTCAACGAGGTTCGTGGAACGATTATCGATATTGCCAAGAATCCCGCCGTCACGGCCGTGCTGGGACACCATAAGACCGAAGTCGCTATTCCGGCATCGGTGATCTACGAAACCAGCCAAGTGATCTTCATGCCGCCGCTGTCGTCGGGAAAAGACACGACCACGCACAATTTCGAATTCGTTTTCCGCATGGTTCCCCATAACGGCGTCATGGCGGAACAGCTTGCCAGTGTAGCCCGTTTATTGGGTTATAAAAAAGTCGCCCTGCTGTATTCCTTTGGCTACAGCCGTAGGGAATTGGCTTTTTTGTTCGAGGATGCCGCCATAGAGCAAGGCATACGTTTCGTGGCGCGCCGTTCATTTTCATCCGACGCCACGGATTACCGGGATTTGATCGCCCAATTCTCGAAGATGCCGCTGGATATGGTATTTCTTTCCACGGATACCCAATCCGGCGCCCGTATGATCAGGCAATTGCGGGAAATGGGGGTTACGGCGCCCATCATGGGCGGCAGTTCGCTGAACCTAGGCCCCCTCAAAGAAGCAGCGGGGGATGCGGGTAATAACACCATTGTTCCCCTGTTTTACCGTCCTAAGCACGAATCGCAAATCAACCAAGATTTCATTGCTGCCTATCAACAGCTTTATGGCAAGCCGCCGGATCAGAATGCCGCGCAAGGGTTCGATTCGGTGCGGCTATTAGCCAGCGCCATAGAACAGGCGAAATCAACGGTTCCCATGATGATCGCCACGACCTTGCATCATATACCGTATTGGTTAGGCACGACCGGCGTTCATTCCTACGATTCTCGCGGCGATGTAGTCGGCAAGAAATACTTTTTCCAAGTCCTCCGCGACGGCCAATGGCATATCCTGCCGGCGGTTCATATTCCCTATCTTCTGGGACAGTTCGACCAGGTATTGCGTTCCGACGAAAACCGGACAACAAAGCCCCCAAACTTTTCTTCGGCTTTTTCTGGAAGCTTGGAAAAAGATAGCCTCAGGCTGGTTCAACTCGATTTTTTACACGAGACATTGGGATTTAAAACGCTAGGCGTTGTTTATGCCGAAGACCTGCCCGGTAATGAACCCGTACCGGTCGCTAAAATGCGAGTCCTTGGCCAAAAACGGAACTTCCGGGTAGAAGCTTGCGGTGTTTCCATATCGGATACCAGCGGACTGGAAGCCAATCTTATAAGATGTTACGGCAAACTTTCGATGAAAGTTGACGCTTTGAATATATATGGTCTGGGTAAGCTTGACAAAGATCTTATCGGTCGCGTCCAAAAACCCACGATACAATACAAAATACCCATATTCGCATTGCAGGGCGACGCTCAGTCGAATGATGGTTTGTCGATTAGGGTAGGAAAGTTCGGAGATATAAAAAATATACAATCCGAAGTTTATATCAATCTGTTTGAAGGGGTGCTTAGGAACATGAAGGTCTATGAGCTGGCGGAAAAGGTAAAAAACCTGCCGACTCTGGAAGTTAATTTACAAGCACTGAACGATTACGGTTTGTTGCGATCCAGCCCCATCGTTGGATTAGCGCCTGATTCGTACCTGGAATGGTCTAGCCCGTACCAACAAGCATTGGACAACATCTCGGAGAGGTAATTTAGCCATGATTAATCAATACGTTATAATTCTATCCTATATCGGGATATCAATCCTGATAGCATTCCTGGGTAGGAAGAGAAAATGGGGTTTTTGGGGATACCTGTGGGCGTCGGTATTGATGTCACCCATTCTGGGTTTGCTATTTCTATTGGCTTCGGACCCAAAAAAGCTTCGTTGATATTTTAGAGGAATGCCGCATGGCTAATATCCTTCGGTTCGACCCATGGCGACACTTGGTTAATCCTGGCCTACTGCCGACTGCTTGCCACTGGGTTCTCGCTATTCTACTCATGGGATATTGCCTTCCGGCCTTGTCCTTGGACAAGCAAGGCAACTTGGTCAGCCAGCCGACATCCAACGAATCCGACCCGGCGAGCATGGGCGCCAGTGATCAACAGAAGGAAACGGCTACTCAAGCGCAAGATAAGAAGATATCCAGCATGGAAGAGCGGATAAACAGCCTCGAAACGGAGGTCCGCGGGAATACTGCTTCCATCAAGGAAATCAAAGTGCAAATGGAAGAAACGGCGATTCAGATTTACGAAGCGCGTTCGAAGATTTTTGCGTACTTTGATAAGTTGGAGCAGTCCATAACCCGCCTCAACGAGCTGACCCAACCCTTGGAAGCCGCTAAAGCTTCAGAGGAAAGCAATGAGGACGATGCAAAGAAAGCGGGTGAAGCTCGGTTATATCCTGGCATCGAGAGCAATCGCCGTGGCGAACCCTTGGATATTTTCATCGCGGCGGCGTTAGTCTTATTGATTCCTTTGGGATGGGTCCTGATCGAAGCGTCTCGCCTGGAAACGGCCTCGATTCCTCAAGCCGGCATGCGCAACTTATTGCTGATATCGGTTTTACTTTTAGGCTATTCGGCGATCGGATCGTTTTTGATGTATGGCGAATCCATCCTTGGCGGCATGGATGGCCAAACTGCCCATGGTAGTGCCTTAGCATCATTCTGGTTCTACCAATTGGCCTTAGTGATAGCCGCTGGCATGGTGGTTTCGACGGTCTTGTCGGATCGCATATCGCTGCCGGCCTATGGGATAGTGGCCTTGATCCTAGGAACGGTGGTGTACCCTATCTTTGGTCGCTGGGTATGGCATGGATTATGGCCTGGGAACAAACCCGGTTGGTTGGAACGTCTTGGTTTCGAAGACTTTGCCGGGGCTGCGGTCATCTATTCTTGCGCGGCGTGGTTTGCCCTGGCATGGATTTTTGTGTTTAAGCCTGCCCCCGCCGATGATTCCCCAACAGATATGCCGGAAGAAGGAATTATTACACCGGCCTATTTTGGACTTGGGATATTTGTCCTTTGGGTGGGGTGGTTCGGATTAGCTGGGGGGCGCTTGGATGTTAACGAATACTCATCGGCTTGGCTGGGCATTAATACCTTATTGGCTGGGCCAGCCGCGGTTTTGGTCTCATTCGCCGCATTGATGATAGGTCGAAAGTATCAAGATATTCATTTTGCTTACTTACAACTGGGTGCCGGTTTCTTAGCTGGCATCGTAGCGGTCTCGGCAGGGCTAGATAAGTTTACGCCATTGGAAACCGTTGCCGTTGGCGCCGTAGCTGGGATACTCCAAACGGTTGCCAGTGGAATACTGGCCAAGACGATATTCCGACAGGATCATTTCAGAGCCCAGATGATGGCTGTTTTCGCAATATGCGGCGCATGGGGAACGATTGCGGCGGGATTGTTCGGGAGTTCCGGAGTCTTTGGCGTGCCGGATGCCCAGCAACTCGGTATCCAGGCTTTGGGCGTCGCCGTGATTTTGGGTTTCGGCTTGCTCACCGGCCTGATCTGCGCGTTGGGATATCAAGGAATCCTCAAGGCTTGCGGCTTAGGGCGACGATTAACGGATTCCCGCCCATCAAATGGCTGACCCAGTGTCCCTACTAGGGACACCCGTCCCTGCCGCTACCGCTTCCAAGTGTCCCTACTAGGGACACCCATCCATGTCGCTACCGCTTCCAAGTGTCCCTACTAGGGACACCCGTCCATGCCGCTACCGCCTCCAAATGTCCCTACTAGGGACATCCATCCATGCCGCTACCGCCTCCAAGTGTCCCTAGTAGGGACACCCGTCCATGCCGCTACCGCCTCCAAGTGTCCCTACTAGGGACACTGAGACGAGTGCAACCTTAACCTTAAGATACTGACGGGTTATTATCGGCATGCCGCGCCAGCATCAAATCATCCACCTTCGCCTTCAAGGTCGTATAAACGATCTCCTCCACATCATCCAAATTAATCGCCCCGACAGTCCTGACTCTGATGCATTTATCATCCCTGAACAGCGTACAAAAGGTCTTGCCATCAGGACCCGTCAGCACGCGCTGGGTTGATTTCGATTTTTCCCTGTGATGGCTCCGTACCCAGGAAACCGCCCGCGTTTGATTCAGCTTGCCGGTTTTGATCGCGTTCAAGGCGGCAACCACCCACTCCCCATCACCTTGTTCGGTGAGAACCGCTAAACCTTCGGCCACGTTGCAACCGATGAGATTCGGTTGTTCGTCGAGCAGGGCAAGCCCCTCACCGGGAAGCTTTCCAAAAGCCATCATCCGGTGAACGTGGGATTTCGAATATCCCACTTCATGGCCTAGGGCGCGAATCGAAGCGACCGAACCGGTATCCAGGAGCATTTTGAAACCTTTGTAAACTTCATAATCGGTCAACTGACGGTGAAAGATGTTGTCGTATATCGTCGAACGCGAGGCTTGGATATCGTCCATCTCCCTGACGACCGCCGGGATTTCTTTTTGTTGATTGTGGATGAATGCCCGTAACCGCGTTTCGCCGGTGATGAGTTCGTAATCGCCATCCCCCAATGCACGCACGAGGATGGGACTATTCAAGCCATTTTTCGAAATATTGTCGGCCAGGTCGGCGACTTCCGTCTCGGAGATGAGCACCCGGTTCTGGAAGCGGCTTTTGCGGATTCGCTCCACGGGAATTTTTTGGATGATTTCGTGGGGGCTGGCCTCGCTAGGCTCGATGCTGTTGGCCGGGAGTCGCTGGGGTTCCAAGGGTTCGGCAGCGAAAGCCGGCATGTTGCCGATGACCTCATTGGGGGCTTCGCCAATTTTCCCGTTTTTGATAAGCCCGCTGACCTTGGGGGGGATTCTTTTGTTCATGAGTCTGTTTGGAGTTTGACGGTTAGCGGATGGGGATACCGGCTAATTGGATTTCGTATTCTTTCACCAAAGATTTAGCCAAATCGATGATGGCCCTAGCACCGACCGAATTCGGCTCGCGTTCGAGTACCGGACCGCTTTTTTCTTCCTTGAACAACTCGATTTGCCGCATGAAGGAGGTCGAATGGGGAATGATGTTGTCATTGAGTTGATCGCCGTAGGTAGACGCCAAGGTAGACAAGGCATCCCGGCAAGGCCCGTAACTAGGATGAAAACCGTTGGCGATGATGTGGACATCCAAATGAAAACCTTGGTCGGCGAAAGCCCGGTTCAACTCGGCGACATTAGAGGCCAGAACTTTCATGGCTTTCAAACTCTGGCCGTCTAGCCAGACCACCGTCAGCAGCTTGCGGCAAGCCAGCATCAGGGTATTGGTGAGTAGGGTTGTCGAGGGAGCGGAATCGATGACGATGACATCGTATTGGCAAAAGAAATCGATTTGGGATTCCAGCAGTTTCTTGAAGGCGGCTTCTCGATTAGTCGCCCCCATCAACCAAGAGTCCACATCGGCCAAAGTAATATCGGAAGGAATCAGATCCAACATGCGATCTTGGTAAATCGGCCGAATGGCGCTTTCGATATCGACGGGCTTGCCGCGATAGTTGCGGTACATCAATTCGCCGACATGCGTCAGTTCCTCGGTCGCCCAGTCGATGCCGAACAGTCCGGTCAACGAAGCTTGGGCATCGCCATCGATGGCCAAGACCTTATGTCCAAACAAAGCGAAAGCGCTGGCGATATTGCCGGCGATCGTGGTTTTGCCCGTTCCTCCCTTGGCCATTCGGATATTGATGACCGGTGGCAGTGCCTTGGGGCGAATCGCTTCCGAGGGCGAAATCCCCATCATCTTCAAGCGAGCATAACGAATATCGTCGGCGAAATAGACGCGATGGTATTGGTCTTTTGACGTTTTCCGATCAGAAAGCAGTTCCCGAAAAGCTTTGGGAGTGCCGGAGAACTGGCTGAATTCCATGGCGTGTTGCAGTTTGATTCCGAAATTTCTCATGGTCTATCGTTCACCTCTTGCTTTTTCTACCATGGACGATGGTTCATGTTATTGACGATCTAAAATCACCTGGAACATTTTACGTGTTTTATAAAAATAATCTCCAAATTACCGCATAAAGTTATCCACAGGCATAAATCGTTCTTGGCTGAATGCAGTTACCCACCCCCGCCCGCTCCGCTTCGCCTGATCGAAGGGGCGGCGAAGCGGGCGAGCGTGGATAACTGCATGGCCTATTTTTTTATATATAAGAAGGAAAATGCCCTCAATCCCGCGGAAACTCTAGAACTGAAGCGACAATTTTAGTCGGAGAAACGACAACTTCAGTCGGAACACCGTCAAAAATGTATTGAGATTTTGACGCATTTCCGCCAAAGTCTTATTCGTAAAGCGTCATAAATTAGGGTTAAAAATGTCGGAAGAACGTCCAAAACTGCCTGGCATCTTGGGTGAAAAACGCGGAGTTCCGGTTTACGCCAGCAATCCCAGCATTCCGCAGAAATCGGATATTTCCAAGCCGCGTCGCGTCCGGTTGGGTGATGAAAAAAAAGGCTTGGTTATCAACGAAGGCACTGGGGAAATTTTGGGCACAGGGGGGGCTTTGGCTTACGAATGGGAAGAGGTGGACAAGGAACGCTTCGTGGAGCTGTTTCTGTCTGGCCTTAAACAAGCATCGGGCCTATCTAAAGCTGGGCTTACGCTTTTCGAGGTCGTCTATAAGCAAATGCGGGGAGCCCCAAATTCTGATGTTGTGATCCTGAACTTTTATACCGCTTCGGAACACGTGCAAAGACTTAATGAACGGACCTATCAGCGCGGCCTTCGCGAGTTATTGGAAAAGGAATTTCTCTACCGCAGTCCTTCCGATGGAGTTTTCTTCGTGAACATCCGCTACATGTTCAATGGTGACCGGTTGGCTTTCGTCAAGGCATACCATCTCAAGGAAGAAAAGGGCAAGTAACAGCGTCTTGTAATCTATTCTAACCTTATCTAATATCGTCTAATGGAAAAGCGGTTAGTGAAGATAGGCGAGGCCGCAAGGCTGATGGGCACATCGGTGGACAACCTCCGTAAGTGGGAGAAGTCCGGCGAACTGCTGCCCGCCCGGAAAACCAAGGGAGGAACCCGCTATTACGATGCCGCCCAACTTTTGGGGCTTGGCGATTCGGAGGCGGCGACGGTCGGCTATGCGCGGGTGTCCAGCCACGACCAGAAGGCGGATCTGGCCCGTCAGCAGGAAACGCTTGAAGCCTATTGCGCGGCCAAGGGCTGGCGCTCCGAGATCATTAAAGACTTGGGTTCCGGGATGAACTACCACAAGGCTGGGCTGCTCAAGCTGGTCGAAATGATCCTGAACCGGCGCATGAAGCGGCTGGTCATCACCCACAAGGACAGGCTGCTGCGATTTGGCGCGGAACTGGTGTTTGCGCTGTGCGAGATGCAAGGCATCGAGATCGTCATCATCCACAAGGGCGAACGCCCGTCCTTCGAGGAAGAACTTGCACAGGACGTGCTGGAAATCATCACGGTGTTTTCCGCCCGGCTGTACGGCAGTCGGAGCAAGAAGCACCGCAAGCTACTCCAAGACCTCCAGGCCAGCGCCGACCAGATCGGCGAGGAATACGGTTTGTATGATCCGCGTCCACAAGATCAGGCTTGATCCCAACCCAGCGCAAGCCACTTACTTCGCCAAGGCGTGCGGCGTCGCCCGCCACGCCTACAACTGGGCGCTTGGGCGCTGGATCGAACAATACGAAGCGGGTTTGAAGCCTTCCGAATCCGCGCTCCGCCGCGAGTACAACGCCATCAAGCCGGTTGAATTCCCGTGGGCGCTGGAAATCACCAAGAATGCCCCGCAACAAGCCATCAAGAATGTCGGGACAGCCTTCCAGAACTTCTTCCGCCGGGTGAAAGCGGGAGACAATAAGCCAGGCTATCCGAAATTCAAGAAGAAAGGCATTCATGATTCGTTCCGCGCCGACAACGGGCCGCAAACCGCCGAGGCGGACGCGGTTGCGGTGGACGGCAAAAGAGTGAAACTGCCCATCATTGGCTGGGTGCGGATGCGCGAGGCCGTCCGCTTCCCCGGCCAGATCAAGTCCGCCGTCGTGTCCAAAATGGCGGATGGGTGGTATGTGGCGCTGGCCGTCGAGACAGAGGCGAAACTGGAACGCCAAGCCGACAACGGCACGGTCGGCGTGGACCTTGGCGTCAAGACGCTGGCCGTCCTTTCCACCGGCGAAGCCGTCGAAGGCCCGAAGCCGCACAAAATCCTGTTGAAGCGGCTGCGCCGCCTCAATCAGTCGCTTTCCCGCAAGGTGAAAGGCTCCGCCAACTGGCATAAAGCGAAAACCAAGCTTGCCAAGTTGCACAAGAGGATTGCCGACATCCGCACGGACGCTGCGCACAAACTGACGACCCGCCTAGCCTCCGAATTCAACACCGTGGCGATCGAAGACCTGAACGTGTCGGGGATGGCGAAGAACCATTGCCTGGCCCGCTCGGTGATGGACGGCGGATTCTTTGAAATCAGGCGGCAGGTCGAATACAAGGCGAAGATGACAGGATCGAATGTCGTGGTGGTTAACCGCTGGTTCCCGAGCAGTAAGACCTGCTCCGGTTGCGGCGAGATCCATGACATGCCCCTGTCCGCCCGACAAATGACCTGCGATTGTGGACACGTCATGAATCGGGATTTGAATGCGGCCATCAACCTGGCCAAGTACGCCGCAAGCTCTGCGGTGTCAGCCTGTGGAGTCCAGGGCGCTGGCGCGGCGAAAGCCGCGTGAAACTCAGGACAGTGAAGCAGGAAGAAAAAACTAGATTTTATAGAAAATCATAGGTTTTTCAGAGCGGAGGATGATCAACCATCACCGCCAGATTTTTTACTTCGTTGATTAGCCTTCCGGTGCTGGATACGTTAATCCGCTCCTTGATCTTCTGATAACGGGTAACCCTTGTGAGTTCTTCTATTTGCGTCTCAGAGGTTAGGAGAGTGAACTTCCTCTCTTCCCATTTTTTAACGATTATCGCCGGTTGTGATACCGGACGCAGCAAGGCGCTGATCAATACGTTTGTATCGAGTACCACTAACATCAGGCGTGGATTCTCGAAAACTCTTCGCGTAGTTCCGCGCGTATCGAATCGGTCGCTTCGTTGATCATCGCCTCCAGTTCGGCGTCGGGAATATCGGCTATACCTTGTCTTACCTCTTCAAGGGTTTGTCTGAACACTTGCCACTTCACGGCTTCTTCAATGAACTTCGACATATCGCCTTTTTTCATTCCGCGCTGGGCAAGAAAACAGCGTAAGGCCATGTCCGTATCTTTGGATACGGAAACCGTCCATCGGGTTACATTGTCGTTTGTGGTAGGCATGATATTGTCTTTGTGGACGCATAAACGCTTAACACCATAACGTCATAGCTGTTTATTTTCAACGAAAATGCACGGAGAGCCAGATGAGACAAAAGGAACCCTTCTGTCTCATGTCCAAAACGGCACCTCTTGATTTTCGCGGCCTCCAGCCCGTCCGCCATCCCCGAACATGAGACAAAACGATATGACCGACAGAAAACACCTCACCCCCGCCGAAGTGGACAAGCTCATTCAAGCCGCCCAGGGTAGCCGCAACGAAGCCCGCGACCGTTGTTTACTGCTGCTGATGTTCCGCCACGGCCTGCGGGTGTCGGAAGCCTGCGGGTTAAAGCTGGCGCAAGTGGACACGGAAAGTCGGGTCTTGCATGTGGCCCGCCTGAAGAAAGGGCTTTCGACTACCCACCCGCTACGGGTCGAGGAATTGCGGGCGATCAAGGCCTGGCTGAAGGAACGCGCGAAGCTGGGGCCGGAGACGGACGCCTTTTTCGTCAGCGAGCGGCGCGGGCCGTTAAGCCGAAAAACCGCGTGGGCGTTCATCCGCGCCTATGGCGAGCGAGCGGGCTTGGCTCTGCCCGCCCATCCCCACATGCTGCGCCATGCTTGCGGCTTCGCCTTGGCCGACCAGGGCGCGGACACGCGGCTGATTCAAGACTATCTCGGCCATCGGAATATTCAGCACACCGTCCGCTATACCGCCACCAATGCCGCGCGCTTCGAAAAATTATGGCGTTGAAACAAAATGCCCCGGTTTCATCCGAGGTTTATTCATCGGGGATCGTGTTGGGTTTGAAAAGAATCCCGATTTATCGGGGTATGCCCAAGGCATCCAATTCCAAGCCACTGACAGCCTGCAATACCGCAAAGGTCGCCAAGGCTACGTCAGCCTCCGCGGAAGCCGCATCGCTTTCGGCGTTGATGAGATTGGTTTCGCCGATGAGCACATCGATCAAGGAACGATGCCCGAGCAGCCGTTCTTCCCTCGCCAAGCGCAAGAATTCCGAGGCGATACGCGCTTGGTTGTCCAATAACTCGGCATTTTGACGGGCGGTAATCAAGGATTGCCAAGCATTCCGAACCTGCTGTTCCACGAGGAATAAAGTGTCTTGTAACCGGTAATCCACCGCGACGGCGGCGCTTTTGGCCGCATCCACCGCATAGACCTGGGAAAAACCCAAATTGAACCGGTAATTCGCCTCGATCTTGATCAAATGGTCATCCCAGCGACCGGCAATACCATTGGCGTCATTTCGAATATAACTCTGGCCCACCGCTTTGATTTCCGGGTATAACTCGGAACTTCGTACCCGAGTTACCTCGGTATGGGCAATCTGCGAAGATAGTTGAGCGCTACGCAATTGATAATTACGCTCCCTCGCCATTTGTAGCGCCGTTTCGAGATTGGCCGGCAAGCGCTCGAAAGGCACCGGAATTTCCTCCAAGTCTTTAGGCGGCTCGCGATTGAAGACATTGCGAAAGCGGTTTTCGGCAATGATCAAACCGCCTTCCGAACGGGCTTCCCTAGCTTTGGCGCCCGCCAATTGGCTCTTGGCTTGAAGCACGTCGGTCGGCAAGCCACTGCCGATCTCGACCCGGCTTTCTTCCATGCCCGTTTGTTTGCGAATGTTTTCTACCGTTTTTTGGGCGAATTCCAAGGTACGGTAGGCCCGGAACAAATCGATATAAGCCGCCAGCCCTTCCAGTAACAAGGCCTGGCGTTCGGTTTCATAAGAGATGAAAGTTTGTTGCAAACCCAGATCGGCTTTTTTGATGCCAGCATTGGTGGCCCCAAAATTCCATAACAGTTGGTCCACCGTAAAATCGTTGGAGTTAGGATTGAACGTCTTTCCAGCCCGATCTTCATAACCATAATTGACCGTCGCCTTAATCGTGGGATACCACCCCCCCTTGGCGCTTTGCAAAGCCGCTTCACTGGACTTCACATCCGATTTGACGGCGATGATACGTCGATGGCTCTCGAGCAATTGGCGCAAGGTTTCGGTATAAGGCTCATTCCCTTCCGCCAGCCTCGCGATAGCCGTTAAGGCTAAGACGAAAAATACGAGTCTCATAGTAGATACATTCTCAATAATACTTAGTTATTGCTATTTTTAACGTTCTTCCAAAGCAAACCGAAACGAGTTTAGCCAAGGTCCTAAAAGATATTCCGCCACCGTGCGGGTTCCCGTTCGAATGCTGCACAAGACCTGCATACCGGGATATAGGCGGTAAATCTGGTCCTTCGCCACGAACTGGCTCTTTTCGGTTTCGATTCGCACTTTGTAAAAAGCGCTCTTTTCATCCGTGACAATCGCATCGGGGCTCACGGTCCGGACTTCTCCTTCGATATGGCCGAAACGGGCGGCATCCGGCGTATTCAAGGTAATGCGCACTTTCTGGCCTTCATGCACATAACCAATATCCTGCAAGGGTAGTTTGGCGTCGATAATCAAACGATCTTCCATCGGCACGATTTCCACGATGGTTTGGCCGGGCTGCACCACTTCGCCCTGGGCCGCGACCGCCATTGTTTTGACGATGCCTTTAACCGGAGAACGGAGCACGGTTCGCTCCCGGGCTTGCTTATATTTCAAAGCGCGTTGCGAGAGTTCGTCGAAAGAATGTTGCGCTTCCGCCAATTCCGCCCGAGCTTTTTCGGTAAATCCTGCCCGCATCGAGGCGAGATGTTCCTGGGCTTCCCGCTGGGCCGCTTCGATCCGCGGCAGGGCGGCCTGATCGGTTTCCAATTGGCCGCGCAAGCTCTCCAATTGCCGCGCCAAATCCAGATGCACCATGCGGTTGGTCAATTCCTTCTGTAGCAAGGTCTCGCTGATCTTGACTTGTTCACTCAGCAGATTCATGGACTTGCGATTGCTTTGCAAATGGGTCTGGATTTCTTTCAATTCATGCTGACGCTGGGTGACCAAATGTTCCTGGGCCTGGATGTCATGCTCGATCCTCGCTTTGCGGGTTTTGAAAGTTTCCCGCGCGACGTCCACCAAATACGGGGCTTGTTGTTCCAGCTCTTCGGGAAAATGGGGCGCTGCTTCACCGTCGATTTCCGCCTGCAAGCGCAAAATATCGACGCGAAGACTCAGAAGCCGCGTGGTCAGTTCCTCGAATTCAGAGCTGGCCCGCACCGGGTCCAACAAGACCAAGGGCTGATCCTTGTCCACGCTACGCCCTTCCTCGACCAGAATTTCGGCGACGATGCCCCCTTCCAAGTGTTGCACCGATTTGACCCGCGTCACCGGCAAGACCTCGCCCACGGCATTGCTCACCACATCCAAGGGCGCCACGGCGGCCCAGCCGGCCAACAGGCCCAGCAAGGCCAGGCTGTAAGCCAGCAGGCGGTGAGCGCGAGGCGTGGCGGAAGAAAAGAACCACCGCATCAAGACAGCCCGAGTCCAAGATCGATGAC
>Ga0233425_10007215_pt1 | contig 15795 bp, 16 predicted proteins | sample Watercolumn_Towu_2_FD_181712 | JGI IMG/M metagenome (GOLD analysis project Ga0233425, IMG submission 181712) | Freshwater microbial communities from Lake Towuti, South Sulawesi, Indonesia - Watercolumn_Towuti2014_140_MG | ecosystem: Environmental > Aquatic > Freshwater > Lake | place...
GTGCTATGCTGCTTCACACACGGCAATTTGCCTGAAAATGCGAAACATGGCGAGGTTAACCTCGACGAAAGAGGCCCTCAAAATCGTTTTTTGACTGCGGCGGCCCAGACTGCTGCATAATCTCGGATTAAGACCTAAATTGAGCGGTTCAAATTGAGCAGTTAGTCAATCAACACTTTCATGTTTTCAGCAAGATCATTTATAGGGAAAGGCCTTCGAAAATAGCCCCTCGGAGATTAAGAAGCAGCCAAACGGTATCAGCAGGGACAATCACCTGATGAAAAAGTCAGAGTTGCCCTTGATTCATGCATACTACACCCTGGATATTTGCCATGAGCACCGGACCCCAAATGCCCGCTCGGTTTAACTCCCCAAGGCCCTTAGCCCCAAGTAAACCGGGGCGGAGCGCCGCTTTTGGCCCACAAGGCGGCAAACTGCAACTGCTCCATGGCGGCTGCGGCCACCTTGAGGATGTTCTGGCCGGCATGCCGGACAATCTTGGCCGCCACGTCAAGGAGCCGACGCCGCAGGGTGGTGCCATAGGCCTCCACCGGAATCACGTCCCCGCTGACATCTTTCTTGAAGCACTCAAGGAGAAAAAAGGCCACTACCATGGTGTAATAGAGGGCCGCATTGGGCGCAAACCGCAAAAACGGCAACTCCTCAAAGCCGAAGTCTTTGAAGCCGCGGTGCACCAGTTCATCCGCCCCGCGGCCATGGTAGCCGGCAATGAGGCCCGCCGCCTCCAAATAATGCTTCTGTCCCACCGCGGTCAGGCGTTGATCAATGGCCTGCCCCATTCCCAGGTTGGTATAGAAGATGGACAGCGGCCGCACATAAGAAAGCAGCCGTTGCAGGTTTTTGGTCACCGGCCGGCAGAGCAAGGCCCGGCGAAACGTCTTCCAAGAACGCCTGCGGTCACCCAGTTCCAGATAATCCCAGACCTGCTGCCGGTGCCGATATTGTCGCCATTGACCGGTCTCGGCGTTCTCCGCCAGGGCCTGCAGTTCTTCGTAGACGCGGCCCCCGCAGATATACCCGATCTTCAACTTTTCAAAACCCTGAAACAGATCCTGGTCAAAAAAACCGGCGTCCAGCCGGATGATGATGGGCACTTCTTCTCCGTAGTGTTTGCGGATGAACTTGACGATATGTGTGACCATTTTGAGGGCGGTGTCCCCGTCGTTGCTGTGCTTGCTGCCGCCCCGGAAAACGACGTCGATAATCAGGCCTTCCCAAGCCATTTGCAGGGGTTGAAAGCTCTTTACCTTTTTATACGTCGGCTCCACCCCATGGCGCTTTTGGGCCTCATCGTTATCTATCACCATGGTGTCCATTCCCAGGACCACCACCTTGGGCCTCCGAATTTTAAGCCGCCACAAGAACAAATGCTTCAGCAAGGTGCGGAACAACCAGATGCGGACCCAGGAGAAGGCGCCAAAAAATCTTTTGACTGCATGGGAAGAGAGCAGCCGTTCCGGAGCCGTCTCAATGGCGGCTGCGTATCCCTCATCTTTTTTCAGGGCATCGAATTAAACCAGGTGACGGCTGGTGCCATCCACCAAGAAGCAAAACAACTGCTTGAAGACCTCCGACACCGGCTGGCCCTTGGCGCTTTTGCGGATGGAGCCGAAAAGGCGTTCCAAGACCGGATAAACGGCGATGTTGCGAAGATAGCGGACAAAAAGGGCCAGCCCGCCTCTGGAGGTAAAGGTGTCAGAGGTTGCTTCAACTCTATCGATAACTTGGCCTTTTTCATTTCTAACAGCCATAGTAGCGCTTGTGACAACCTCCCACCCATTGGGTTTGTCTGAACAAAGTTGGCGTAACTATTTGCTCATTAATATCAATATGTTATACTACTTCATGATATTATGCAAGTAACATATTGCTCATTTTAGGTAAGAGGTAAGAAGATGTCTTATACAGAACAGTACTTGGCTGAAGCTGCGCAAATTTTGGCAAAACTTGATCGCCGCGATATTAATCGATTGGTGGAGGAGTTAGTTAAACTGCGGGATCGAGGTGGCCGTCTGTTTATCCTGGGTTCCGGAGGAGGCGCCGGCCATGCTTCCCACGCGGTCAACGACTTCCGAAAAATCGCTGGCATTGAGTCCTATACTCCCTCAGACAATGTTTCCGAACTCACCGCCCGTGTTAACGACGACGGTTGGGATACCAGCTACGTCAACTGGCTCAAAGTGAGTCGCTTTAATAGTCGGGACATGATTCTGATTTTTTCCGTGGGGGGAGGCAACCGCAAGCATAAAATCAGCATGAATCTCGTACATTGCTTGGAACTTGCCAAAGAAGTGGGCGCTTCTATTGGCGGCATAGTTGGGCGGCCTGACGGTTATACTGCGGAAGTGGCTGATGCCTGCGTCCTGGTGCCCACAATCAACCCCACCACGGTGACGCCCCACGTGGAGTCTTTTCAAGCGGTAGTCTGGCACCTGCTCGTTTCTCACCCTGATTTGCAGGCTGCGGCCATGAAATGGGAATCCGTTACTTGAGTCGTCCAGCAGTTTTTTTGGACCGGGACGGGGTCTTAAACCGCGCCTTCCTCCAATCGGATGGGAAAACGCACCCGCCCGCTAACCCTGAGGAGTTGGAACTCCTCCCGGGGGTGATAGAGGCTTGCATGATGCTGAAAAAGGCAGGATTTCTGCTGGTTGTAGTCACCAACCAGCCTGATGTCGCACGAGGAACCCAGTGCCGTGAAGTAGTGGAGGCGATTCATGACCGGTTGCGCCATTTGGTTCCGGTAGACGATATCCGGGTTTGCTATCACGATAACACAGATAACTGTGCTTGCCGTAAACCCAAGTCCGGCCTGTTGTTGGCAGCAGTGCAGGATAGGGGGATCGATTTATCCCGGAGTTTCATGGTGGGAGACCGCTGGACAGACATAGAAGCTGGTCGTCGTGCGGGCTGCCAGACAGTGTTGTTGGGGAACTCAACCTCTGCGGGGCTCAGCGGAATAAACCATCCAAACTTTCAAGCTTCTTCTATGTTGGAAGCGACACGTTGGATTTTGAGCAATACTTGGTTAACTTTAAGATGACTTGTTGTTTCACAATAAACCTAAAGAGGTAAATCGGGTTATGAAAAAACTAAGTGAGCTTAAAATTAAGATTTTTGCCGATGGCGCCGACAAGGCCAGCATGCTGGAGCTATACGCCAACCCCCTTATCAGAGGTTTCACTACCAACCCCACATTGATGCGAAAAGCCGGGGTGAAAGACTACCAGAACTTTGCCCGAGAGATCGCCTCCGCTATCCCGGACCGCCCCATATCCTTGGAAGTGTTTGCTGACGAATTCAGCGAGATGGAGCGCCAAGCTCTGGAGATTGCTTCCTGGGGTAAAAATATAAACATCAAAATCCCCGTCACTAACACTAAAAAAGAGCCTTCCTACGATCTGATCCGCAAGCTGGCGCTGGCCGGGGTGAAACTTAATGTTACCGCATTGATGACCTTGGAACAGGTGCGGGATGTGAGTTCCGCTTTGGCGGATGGTCCACCATCCATTATATCAGTGTTTGCCGGCCGCATTGCTGATACAGGTCGGGACCCAGTTCCTCTAATGTCTGCAGCGGTGGAGCTTCTACGCCCCTATCCGCAACAAGAATTGATTTGGGCCAGCCCTCGGGAGCTATTGAACATCTTTCAGGCTGACGCGGTAAACTGTCACATCATCACTGTAACCAACGACGTCTTAAAGAAGCTCAGTTTGGTGGGCAAAGATCTCCATGATTATTCCCTGGATACCGTTAAAATGTTTTACAACGATGCCCAGCAAGCCGGCTATTCCCTTTAGCTTAAGGGTGGAACAAGTTCGGCATTATGTCAACATACCGACAGCGCATTTATGAAAACTATGCATCGAGGTTTCAGGGCACCCAGGAAACCTTCGATTTCGCAGGTGCCTCACGGTGGGGCAACTCCTATGATTATCGCTTCCGGGGTTGGCTTCCGGCAAGCAAAGACGCCACCATCGTGGACCTGGCCTGTGGAGGGGGAAAGTTACTCTACTTCTTCAAAGAGCGAGGCTTCCGGGTGATATCCGGAGTTGATATCAGCCCTGATCAGGTAAAGCTCGCCAGGCAGGTGATTCCTGAGGTAGTGGAAGCGAATGCACTGGACTTTTTGGCAGCCCATCCCCACGCTTTTGATCTGATCACTGGCTTGGATATCATTGAACACTTCCAAAAAGAGGAAGTTCTGCGTTTCTTGGATCTCTGCCACGCCGCCCTGCGTCCTGGCGGCCGCCTTATTCTGCAAACTCCTAATGCCGAGAGTTTATGGGGATGCATGTATCGCTACGGTGATTTCACTCATGAAATTGCCTTTAATCCAAATCTCTTACTGAATTTGCTGGCATTGTGCAACTTCAGGGACTTAGAAATTCGAGAAACCGGTCCCATCCCTTGGGGACATAGTCTCGCTTCCACTATGAGATATGTTGTTTGGCAAGGTTTCAGGGCATTTTTGCATCTTTGGAATCTGGCCGAAGGCCATACGGGAAGCGGGGTTTTTACCAGGGTGTTTCTATCTACGGGGGTCAAATAGCTCCACTGATTTTGCTTAACCCAGAAAGACCATTGGATAAATACAATGCTAAGTGTCAATTTGCACAATACCAAACTGTTAAAACGATATTGGCTGTTTCCGGCGGCGATTATGGTATACGCCCTCTTGGGCAAACCCAACACCCCAGGTTTTATCTGGTGGGCCCTGTTGGCAGCCCTGGCCTGCGGCCTCCCTTTAGCGGCTACGCGTTACGATGCCTTATCCTTCATTTCCATTTGGGCCCTGATCCATGCCTTGTACTTCCCTTTCGCAGTTTGGCTTAATCTGATAGCCTCGCAACCGGGAGTGTACGAGGTGTATTTATGGGATGCCACTCCTGCGGCTATGCTGGTGATGACCCTTGGCATGGCTGGGCTTGCCTTGGGAAGCAAAATTACGGATAGCATCTGGCCCCTTAATATAAAGGGGATGACGCAGAGCGCAATCGTCGCGGAAAAAGAAATCATGGCTGTATCGCCCAAAATACTTCTCTGCCTGGTTTCCATGGTCATTCCTCTTGCCCTTTTCGATTTGGCGACGAACAATTATTACCATGCTCTTGCGCTCGGGGCCTCTGAATGGTCTGAGGAAAGCGCCCTCGCTTTCGGATTTATGGGTTATTTCGAATATGTCATCTGCGCAGCTATCTTGGTGCAACTGCGGCGATACTATATCAGCCGCTCCCGCCGCGACCTGGCCTTTGCGTTAATAATAGCCTTGCTGCCGGTCTTGGTTTATCTCCCTGGCGGTTCCCGGGATAAAATACTACGCACGAGTATGTACCCATTATTGGTGGCCATGATGGGTTTCCCAAAGCATTATCAAAAGAAAATTCTTTTGTTCGGTGCAGGTCTCTTTCTGGGAATATCTTTCCTATTGTTAGCGATAGAGACATATAGAGGAACTATATATTATGAAATGCGAGATTCTGACCTAACACTGTCTGAAAGGACAGAAATTATCGCCCGTAGTATGACAAACACTATTATATTTTTAGAAGAAAAAACCGATGTTGCACTTCAGCTTTATGGCAGAAGGTTCGCCGATTATGTAATGGTGGGTCGGATCACTGACGCCTTTCCTAGTGAATTAAAGTATCGAGGGTTGAAAGATCTAGAATACTGGCCAATATTCATCCTTCCAAACCCTTTAAGGCCCTCGACCACGTTTGATGCCCGGGATAGTGCGGCACTTAGTGAAAGCGTTAAACGTGGTTTTCATAGCGGTTCCAGCCCGGCCATGGTATTGGGGGATCTCTATTCCCGTTTTTCCTGGCTCGGGGTGTTTTTAGGCATGACTTTAGTGGGTTTTATTCTGCGATGGCTTGACAAACGCCTTAGCAGGTTCGGTCTCTTTGAAACATTACTTTACGGAGTGCTTTTAGTCCCGATAGTAAAAATGCCCCATGATAGCATGTTAGCTTTCTTTCTATTCCTCACCCGCAATATGTTGATTGCGCTTCTGATCGTTGCGATCTTGAAAAAGGTTCTCTCGATACATAGGAGGAGAGGAGTTGAAAGTTTAGCTATCCCAGTGTTAAGCGGAATTCCTGGAAAGCAATTTGGAAAATAATGTGGCGTTCAGTATTGGTTTGTCCGATACCAAAAAATTAACGTCCAATCTCATGGCTGCCATAATATCTCTCGTTGGCCGTAATTGGTAATGAATAGGACTCATAGAAATATACTAGTTTTCCGCAGGGGATTATTGGGCGATAATTTAGTTGCCGCACCTGCCCTGAGATGTCTGCGGCAGGCTTATCCGCAGGCGCGTATCGTTTTAGTTTCAGAACTTGCTCCTGGTGGAAAAGGGTGTTGGGCACAGCAGGTTTTCGGGCCCAGCGGATTGGTCGATGAAGTTATTCCCTTTGCAGCCTATAATGCCAGATCTCGGTGGACGCAAATCTTCGCTACCCTCAAGTTATATCGGACCTTACAGACCACTACTTGGGGACTTGGAGTAGCGTTGGATTTAGAAGACAAGGTAAATTGGGAGCCCGCAATCCTTAAAATTATTGGGGCTGAGACTATTCTGACGCCTCGGTTCAATGGAACTAATCCCAGGGACTCCGATGCCCGAAGGTTGTCGGCGTCACATGTCGCCGACAAGCTCATTGATATTCTGCGCCCCCTCTGCTTGCCTCTTCCTTCTCCTGGACAGGGAGCACTGCAGGTGAACATCACCACCCAGGAAGTGTCGGAAGTCAACGCTTGGCTGCAGCGAACCGGTGCAGTTAACGCTCCCAAGCCGTGGATCGCCTTCGGACCTTGGAGCAATATGCAGGCCAAGCAATGGCCGGTTGGGCGCTTTACGGACCTGGCATTGAGGTTGAAACGGATGGTGGGTGGAACCCCCTTTGTCTTTGGGGGCGTTCAAGAAGAGAGCAAGACCCGCGATCTTATCCAAAGTTGGGGATTTGGGGTTCCCGCAGCGGGTTTTTTAAATGTTCGCCAAGGTATCGCCCTGTTGCAGCGATGCCAACTCTACGTCGGCAATGATTCAGGGCCGATGCATATGGCGGCCAGTGCCGGAATACGGTGTGTCGCAATCTTTTCTAGCAGAGATAAACCGCGGCTTTGGGAACCTTATGGGAACGGGCATATTGTCTTCCGCAGAGAGGTAGCATGTCAAGGATGTATGTTGCACGAATGCGTTAGTCGCCACAATTATTGCATTAATGATATCAGCGTTAAGGAAGCTGTTGAAGCCTGTATTTCCATATTAGATGAATCTGATATCATTTCTGTCCGGTTAAACCCAAAGGGAGAGAATTAGATGCATGCAAGCAAAGTCGCAGCCGAGAGGAACCGAACTTATAAACTTGGTAAAATATGCTTTCTGACCTCAATCCCGGGCCATTTAAAAAGCTGCCCCAGAATCTTTTATAACGAAGCTATGTCATTGGATAAACATGGTTTTGAGGTTATTTTTATCGCACCCTACGGACACCCTAGGACATTAGAGGGCAATATAACTATTGTCGGTGTCCCGATTCTGTCTTCTCGCCCGCGGCGAATGCTTAATACCTGGCGAATTTTGATTAAGGCGCTCCAAGAAAAAGCGGATATCTATCACTTCCATGATCCCGAACTTATCCCCTGTGCAATTTTCTTGAGACTTATCAGCCGGAAACCAGTAATCTATGATGTCCATGAACATAACCCCGATGCCCTACGGCTCAAGGAATATATCAATTCCCGGATAAGAAATTTTTTTGCCAAGTTATTTGACTGGTTTGAACTTAACACCGCTCCCTTTTTTAACGCAATTATCACTGCTGATGATGCCGTTGCCGGCCGTTTTCAAGGGTCCAATAATCGTATTGTAATTCTATATAATTTCCCTAAGAAGGGTTTTGGCGAGACGGACGGAGCCCTCACGAATTCCCGAGCCTATCCTGTCCAGCTTATCTATGTCGGCTCCATGTGCCCGGAACGCGGACAATGGCTGATGCTGGATGTCGTCCGTATTCTCGTGGATCAAAACAATTTGGACGTAGGGCTTTGGATCATCGGTTCTTTCGATTCTGAGGAAAAGCGCCGGGAATTCATCGAAACCGTGGAGACCGATGAATTGCTGCAGGGCAGGGTTATATCTCCCGGCTTCATTCCTCAGAGTCAACTCGGCGCCTGGCTGTCATCAGCGGATATTGGTCTTGTGCCGCTGCAACCCGTGGATAAGTTCTATAAAAATATTCCGACGAAAATGTTCGAGTATATGGCCGCCAGTCTCCCCATCGTGGGCAGCGACTTGCCGCCTATTAGCAGGTTTCTCCTGGCGGCTAACGCGGGCTTTGTGGCAGACCCGGATGATCCTCAATCGCATGCGGAGAAAATCCTATCTCTAGTTGAAAACCCCGAGATGGCAAAGGAAATGGGGCAAAATGGCCGCCATGCATTCCAAACGAGGTATAATTGGACTAGTGAAGAAAATAAATTGGTCTCCTTATATAGAGAATTGTTAAACTTGGATCAGCCTACTGATAATTCGTAATAAATTTATCAGTACTATCTCCTTGGTATGAAAATCTGGCTCATTCAAACCGGCGAACCCCTGCCTTTGCAGCCAAGTGTCCGAAAGATGCGCACTGCTCTGCTGGCTGATATTTTAATAGCCAGAGGTCATACTGTTCGCTGGTGGGTGAGCGCTTTTGAACATCAAAGCAAAAAGATGCTGTTTGAAAGCGATCGGGAAGTCGATTTGTATGCGGGATTAACATTACAGATTTTACGGGGGTGGGGGTATTCGAGAAATATCTCTCCGGCCCGCTATCTGGACCATCGCCTGGTGGCCAAAAAATTCCGCACCCAGGCCAGGGGATTGGAACCTCCCGATGTTATTATCGCCTCCATGCCCTGCCATCATCTGGCCTTTGAGGCAGTCAGATACGCCCGCCTCAGGAATATCCCGTTGCTGGTGGACGTCCGGGATTTATGGCCCGACATTTTTCTCACCAGAATCGGCAACCCCCTCATCAAAAAAATAGGGCAACTGGCGCTAAACTCAGATTTCCGCCGAGTCCGTCAACTACTAACCGCAGCCGACGCTCTGGTGGCCGTATCCAATGGTTATCTGGATTGGGCCTTGAAACTAGCCGGAAGACCGGGGGGAGAGTGGGATCGGGTGTTCCTTCTAGGCTATCAGGCTTATTCCGAGACTGCCCGTCCATCCAGTCCTTCAAATCTTCCTTCCTGGTTAAAGGGGCATGAAGCCAAGAAGCTGATTCTATTTATCGGCACCTTTGGAGTTTCCTACGAATTATCCTTGGTGGTAGAGGCGGCCCGGCAGCTGCAATCTGCTGGCATGGAGGACGTCTGTTTTATATTGGCGGGCAGAGGCGAGCAGGAGGAAATGATTCGCCGCAAAAGCGTTAGTTTGACGAACCTGCTGACTCCAGGCTGGATCGGCGCTGAGGAAATAGCGGTCATATTACAACTGGGTTATTTGGGTCTCTTACCTTATACCAATAAGGCGCCCCAAAGTCTTCCTAATAAGCCCTTTGAATATTTATCCAGGGGCCTGCCGATAATTTCATCTCTGAAGGGGGAGATGGCGGATCTGATTGAGGACCATGGTTTGGGGCTGAATTATGCTTCAGGAGATCTCGATGGTCTATGCAGTGCTATTGAGTCACTTTTGGTAAATCGCGGTCTGCATACCAAAATGTCGGCTAATACTCGGGCCTTCTTTAAGGAATATGGGCATGCAGATAAAATCTACAGTGAATATGCCAAGCATATAGAGAGATTGGCGTGTGCAGACAAAATTAATAATCAATAATTTTTGGGCATGGAATCATGCGAGACTAATCGGGAGACATGAAGAATAATCCTACACTTTATGAGGGTTTGGCTGCCGGTGGAGCTCCGGTGATGTGGGAACGGGCGATCCGAGATGTCTTACCCGCCATAAGAGAGCTGGCGCCACCAGGGAGTCGGATTTTGGAAATAGGTTACGGCAATGGACTGTTGACCTGCTATCTGTGCCGGGATTTGGGCTGGCAGACGGTTGGTTTGGAGGTGGACCGCCAAGCCCAACGGCGAGCCCAGGATCATGCAGAACAATTTGGTCTCTCTGATCTCCTGGAATTCCGGTGTGGCGACCCGGAGGAGGTATTTCAACACCACGGTCAGTATGACGCGGTCTTTATCAAAACGGTCCTTTATCTGGCGGAAACCCTGGAAGAATATAGTCATCGGCTGGAATGGATTTACTCGTTGCTTAAGCCCGGAGGAGTATTCATCAATTTCGAAACAGGGAGAGCCAATGCTTTGACCCAGTGGTACCGTAGATTGCGTCGCCGGAGCTATACCGATCTTTGTTTGTACTCCAGCCTTATAGAAGCGCTGTACGAAGCCAGGTTTGACATCATTGAGCGTCGTTATTATGGCGGATTAAGCCAGTTTCTATCACCGGTTCCTTTTCTTTATTGTCTTGGTTCCCGCTTGGAAGAATACTTGCGTCCCCGGCAAGCAGATAATTCTTTTATTGCCTCCATCATTGCCAGACGACGGGAGTAATCTAACGCATTACCCTGACATAATGATCGTTTATTCAGAGCAAGGCCAATAATCCTATAATGTTATTCTTATAGTCAGGATATAAGATGAAAAGAGTTTTTGATTTACTACTATCAGCAACAGGGTTGGTTCTCCTCAGCCCGTTATTGGGCTGGATAGCCTGGCGTATTTACCGGGAGGACCGGGGACCGGTCTTTTACCGGGGAGTACGGGTGGGGCTGCACGGCCGGATTTTTCGGATTTTTAAATTCCGGACCATGGTGGTGAATGCCGAGAAACTGGGAGGTTCTTCCACCCCTGACGACGACCCCCGGATCACCCGCGTCGGCAAAAGATTGCGGAAATACAAGCTGGATGAATTACCGCAGTTGCTTAACGTTCTCAAAGGGGAGATGAGTTTTGTCGGGCCGCGCCCCGAAGTTTTATCCGAGGTCGAGACCTATAATGAGGAAGAGAAAAGAATTCTGTCCGTCCGTCCGGGTATCACTGATTGGGCGTCTCTCAAGTTTCACAATGAAGGAGAGATCTTAAAAGGAGCCACGGACCCTCATCAGGCTTATAGAGAGAGGATCAGGCCCGGAAAGCTTAAATTGGCGCTGCAATATGTGGATGAGCATTCGTTTATGACCGATATGAGAATAATCTTTGCGACTCTTTCGACCCTGATAAGGACAAGGACCTAGCGATGACCTATCCTGAGAAGAACGCTGGTCTTGAAGAGTTAATCAATATCGCCCGAAAGATTCGTCTTTCGATCCTGGATCTCATTTACCGCACCAGGAGTCCGCATATCGGTCCTTCCTTTTCGATTGTGGAAATCCTGGTGGCCCTCTACTTCAGGTTTTTAAGGGCCTCGCCGGAGCAGGTCCTGGACCCGGGAAGAGACCGGTTTATCCTCAGCAAGGGGCATTCTTGCGCCGCGCTGTATGCGGTTCTCCGCGAACGCGGTTTCCTGACCCAGGAAGATCTGGACGGCTTTGCCATGAACGGCGGCACGCTGGAGCAACATCCGAACATTGACATGGAAAAGGGCATCGAAGTGTCAACCGGCTCCCTCGGCCATGGTCTGTCGATCGGGGCCGGCATGGCGCTCTCCGGAAAGGTAACCGCCCAAAACTACCGGGTGTTCGTCCTCCTGAGCGACGGTGAACTGAACGAGGGCTCGGTCTGGGAAGCGGTGATGTTTGCCGGACATCACCGGTTGAGCAATCTGATCGCCATGGTCGACGCCAATAAGATTCAGGCCCTGGGGTGCACGCGGGACATCATCAACCTTGAGCCTCTAGGGAGAAAGTGGGATAGCTTCGGGTGGCATGCCCAGGATGTGGATGGACATAACTTCAAACAGATAGTGCAGGCCTTGGATTCTCTGTCGCCCGACCAGCCCAATGTGCTGATCCTGCATACGGTAAAAGGGAAAGGAGTCTCATTTATGGAGCACGAACTCCTCTGGCATTACCGCGCCCCGAATGAAAAGGAATACCGGCAGGCGCTTCAGGAGTTGAAATAGTGAGAGCTTCCTTCTTTGATATGCTGGTGGATCTGTCCAAAGATCGAGACGACCTCTTTGTACTGACCGCGGACTTGGGGTTCAAGTTATTTGACACCTTTAAATCCCAGTGTTCAGACAGATTCTACGACGTTGGCGTGGCTGAAGCGAACATGATCGGCATCGCTGCCGGTTTGTCGCTCACCGGCAGGAACGTCTTCTGCTACTCCATCATCCCTTTTCTTGTCATGCGCGCCTATGAACAGATCAGGATCGATATCGCTTACCATAATCTGAATGTCAAACTCGTGGGCGTCGGCGGCGGCTTTACTTATGGGATGGAGGGCATTACCCACTTCGGGTTGGAAGATCTTGCTCTGATGCGATCTCTGCAGAATATGAGCATCGTCGTTCCCGCCGACCTCTGGGAGGCTCGGAAGCTTGCAAGGATTGCCTGCGACTATCCCGGACCGTTGTATATCCGCCTGGGCAGGACCGGGGAGCCGCAGATTCATGAAGCCGAGCCGGCTTTCGAAATAGGGAAGCCCATGATCTTGAGAGATGGTAAGCAGATTGCCCTTATCTGCCTGGGAAACATGGTCCATATCGGATTACAGGTGGCTGATCTGCTCCAGAGCCGCGGCCTCAGCGCCACCCTGGTGAATATGCATACCTTGAAGCCCGTCGATGCCGGATTTATCCGGCAGCTTGCCGGGGCGCATGAATGGGTCTTTACTCTGGAAGAACACAATGTCCATGGCGGGATCGGATCGCTGGTGGCGGAGGTGTTGATAGAAAGCAGTTACAGAGGCTCCTTCAAACGATTCGGCATCCCCGACTTGGAAAAAGTTATGGGGAACGCCGACTATCTAAGAGCCTACTACGGCCTCACCACGGAAAAGATTGCGGAGAGAATTCTGACTTTATTGCATTGAACCATCCGTTTGGTGATAGGTGGCAATAAGTTTCACATATGAGTGTTTTTTTGCTCACCTTAGTTTAAGGGAAAAAAATGGCATATAAGATCCCTTTTGTTAATCCACGAAAGAACTACCAGATGCTTAAGGTGGAGATCGATGCCGCCTATTTCGAGGTCATGACCAAGGGAGACCTCATCGACCGGGGGCAGCTCAAGTCCTTCGAGGAAAATCTCGCCAAGTTCGTGGGCACGAAATACGCAGTGGGTTTGAACAGCGGCTACGACGCCCTACATATGTCCCTTCGGGCCGCGGGCATCGGGGCCGGAGATGAAGTGATCGTGCCGGCCCACACCTTTGTGGCCACCTGCTCTGCGGTGGTGAATGTCAACGCCACCCCGGTTCTGGTGGATGTGCGCAAAGACTTCAATGTCGATGTGGAAAAGATTGAAGAAGCCATTACTCCCAAGACCCGGGCGATCATTCCCGTGCATCTGAGCGGTTATATGGCTGACATGGTACGGGTGATGGAGCTTGCCGAAAAGTACCGCCTTGTGGTGGTGGAAGACGCCTGCCAGAGCCTGGGATCGAGTATGGCGCACCCGAAGACGGGAAAACCTCTGGGCGCCGGCGCCTGGGGTTTGACCGGCTGCTGGAGTTTTTATCCCTTCAAGATCCTGGGCGGCTACGGCGACGGCGGCGCGATTACTACTAATGACCCGGAGGTGGCCCTGTTTGCCACGCACATGAGATATAACGGCGAGGACCGGCACACCGGAGAGTACCACGGGCATGGGTTCACCTGCCTGCTGGATAATCTCCAGGCCGCCTTCCTGGATGTGAAATTGAAACACCTTCCGGCCTGGATCGTCCGCAGAAAGCAAATCGCCGCCAAGTACCGCGCGGCCTTGTCGGACCTGCCCGATCTTCTTTTGCCGCATTATGATGATCCCCGGCGCGATCATGTCTACCAAAACTACACGGTCAGGTCCAAGCAGGGCAGTGAGTTTTCCGACTACTTGAAGGCCAACGGGGTGGAAGTCCTCACCCAGTTCCGGAAACCTTATTACAAGCACGCAGCCCTGAAGCTTGCGGACCGGGGTTTCCCGGAAACCGAGGCCCTGAGCCGGGAAGTCTGCTCCCTGCCCATGAACGTGGAGATCATCGACGAGGAAGTCGATTATGTGATCAAGGTGGTGCGGCAGTTCTATCATAAATAAGATCGGTCCGGCCCCCATAAATCAAGGTAACCGGTCTGCCGGGTTGAACCTTGGTGATGGCGGGCCTTGCATTTTTTAGCGGAGGAGAGATAGGTGGGTCTGAAACTGAGCAAGCGCCATGAATGGGTGATGCAGTCGGAAATCAGAAATATGTCCATCGAGTGCGACCTGGTGCAGGGTATCAACCTGTCCCAGGGGGTCTGCGACCTGGAGGTGCCGGCCGTGGTGCGCCAGGGGGCTAAAGAAGCCATGGACGCTGGCGTCAACACTTATACCCGCTACGATGGGCTGGCGGAATTGCGCCAGGCCATCGCCAGCAAACAAAAGCTCTTTACCGGTATGGACGTAGACCCGGAAACCGAGATCATCGTCAGCGCCGGGACCACCGGGGCCTTTTACTGCGCCTGCCTGGCCCTCCTCGATCCGGGGGATGAAGTCATCCTCTTCGAACCCTGTTATGGCTACCATATCTCAACCCTGGTGGCGACCCAGGCCGTGCCTGTTTATGTGCGGATGGATCCCCCGGACTGGACCTTCGCGGATGAAGACCTGGAAAAAGTAGTCACCCCCAGGACCAGGGGGATGATGATCAACACCCCGGCCAATCCCTCCGGGAAGGTTTTCAGCCCGGAAGAGCTGGCGCGGCTGGCGGCTTTCGCGGCCAAACACGATCTCTTTGTGTTCACCGACGAAATCTACGAACACTTTATCTATAACGGCCGCAAGCACATCCCGCCGGCGACCCTGCCGGGGATGAAGGAGCGGACCATCACCATCTCCGGCCTCTCCAAGACCTTCAGCATCACCGGCTGGCGGGTGGGCTATTCCATCTCCGACGCCAAATGGGGCCAGACCATCGGTTATTTCAACGACCTGGTGTACGTCTGCGCCCCGGCCCCCTTGCAAATGGGGGTAGCCCGGGGCCTGATAGAACTGCCCCCGGAGTATTACCAAAACCTGGCCCGGGAATATGTAATCAAAAGAGATAAGATTTGTGGAGCCTTAGGCCAGGCGGGTCTGAAACCCTATGTGCCCCAGGGCGCTTATTATGTCCTTGCCGATATCTCCCGTATTCCAGGAGGGAGCAGCAAGGAAAAGGCCATGCACCTGCTTGAAAAAACAGGAGTGGCCTGCGTCCCCGGCGAGGCCTTCTATCATGATGATGCGGGGGAAAACCTGGCTAGATTCTGCTTTGCCAAAGAAGACGCGATATTGGACAAAGCCTGCCGGAAGATCGAAGTAATGGGAAATTTTCTTTAACAGGAAGAAGAGATTTTCCTACGAATAATAAGTTTTTCTAAAGGAGTCACAGCATGGCCCACGATTTTCTTTTCACCTCGGAATCCGTCACCGAGGGGCATCCGGACAAAGTGGCGGACCAGGTGTCCGACGCCATCCTGGACGCCATTATCGGCCAGGATAAATATGCACGGGTGGCTTGCGAAACCCTGGTTACCACCGGGTTGGCCATGATTGCCGGGGAAATTACCACCACCGCGCGCATTGATTACCCGGACATCGTCCGCCAGACCATCAAGGAGATCGGCTACAACTACTCCTCCGTGGGTTTTGACTG
>Ga0233425_10007216_pt1 | contig 15795 bp, 13 predicted proteins | sample Watercolumn_Towu_2_FD_181712 | JGI IMG/M metagenome (GOLD analysis project Ga0233425, IMG submission 181712) | Freshwater microbial communities from Lake Towuti, South Sulawesi, Indonesia - Watercolumn_Towuti2014_140_MG | ecosystem: Environmental > Aquatic > Freshwater > Lake | place...
CCAGGCGCTCTCGGGCGCCATGGAGCGCGGCCACGACATGTTGTACGTCTGCTACGACAACGAGGCGTACATGAACACGGGCATCCAGCGCTCCAGCTCGACGCCCTTCGCCGCCAGCACCACCACGTCGCCCGCCGGCGCGGTCGTGCAGGGCCAGCGCACCGACAAGAAGTACCTGCCCGAGATCATGGTGGCGCACGGCATCCCCTACGTGGCCACGGCCAACCCCAGCTTCCCCTTCGACCTGTACGAGAAGGTCAAGAAGGCCATGTCCATCCGTGGCCCGAAGTACCTGCAGGTCTACTGCGCGTGCCCCACCGGCTGGCGCAGCCTGCCCGAGCACGCCATCCGCCACGGCCGCCTGGCCGTCGAGGCCGGCTTCGCGCCGCTCTACGAGGTGGTGAACGGCGAGTACCGCTTGACGGTCGACGTGCCCGAGGTCATCCCGCTGAAGCGCTACCTCGAGGGCCAGGGCCGCTATCGCCACGTGCTGGGCACGCCCGACCTCGAGCCCATGCTGCAGAAGTTCGCCCTCGACCGCTACAACCGCATCCGCGCCAAGGCGGGCCTGGCGCCGGCGACCGTCGCCGCGGCGTCCGAGACCGCGGCCAAGGCCGGGTAAGGGAGGGACCCATGAGCCACGAGTGCGATTGCGCGAAGGTCGACGCGATCTGCTCCCGCTACGGGAACGAGGCGCGCCACCTCATCGCCGTGCTGCAAGACACCCAGAAGGCCTTCCGCTACCTGCCCGCCAAGGGCCTGAAGCGCGTGGCCGAGAACCTGAAGCTCCCGCTGACCCGCGTGTACGAGGTGGCCACGTTCTACAAGGCCTTCAGCCTCACGCCGCGCGGCAAGCACGAGGTCAAGGTGTGCATGGGCACCGCCTGCCACCTGCGGGGCGCCAAGCTCATCCAGGAGGAGCTCGAGCGCGAGCTGGGCATCAAGAACGGCCAGACCACGGCCGACCAGGTGTTCACGCTCGAGAGCGTCAACTGCGTGGGCTCGTGCGCCATGGCCCCGGTGGTCGTGGTGGGCGAGGACTACCACGGCAGCCTGTCGGCCAAGAAGGCCTCGCGCGTCGTCAAGCGCTACGCGAAGGTCTGAGGGGGAACCTGCCATGCTTCACTTCCAGAGCATCGACCAGCTGCAGGGCTACCACAAGGAGCTGCTCGGCCGTGACAAGGGCCCGGGCCGCTCCGTCATCATCTGCGCCGGAACGGCCTGCCGCGCCAAGGGCGCCGTGCAGATCGCCGACGCCATGAAGGCGGCCTTCGCCAAGCAGAACGTCACCGCCGAGGTCAAGCTCGACGAGCACTGCCTGCGCACCACGGGCTGCCACGGCTTCTGCGAGCGCGGCCCGCTCGTGGTCTTCTACCCCGAGAACGTGCTGTACGAGCAGGTGGCGCTGAAAGACGTCGACGAGATCGTCCTGAAGTCGCTGTTCGGCAACGAGGTGCTCGAGCGCCTGTGCTACGAGGACGCGGCGACCAAGGCGCGCATCCCCAGCTATCCCGAGATCCCGTTCCACAAGAAGCAGATGCGCCTGGCGCTGTCGAACTGCGGCAAGATCGACCCCGCCAACCTCGACGACTACCTGGCCGTCGACGGGTACCAGGCCCTGGCCAAGGTGCTCGCGTCCATGAGCCCCGACCAGGTGGTCGACCAGATCGCGAAGTCGGGCCTGCGCGGGCGCGGCGGCGGCGGCTTCCCCACGGGCCGCAAGTGGGCCTCGTGCCGCAAGGCCAAGGGCAGCCCCAAGTACGTGCTCTGCAACGGCGACGAGGGAGACCCCGGCGCGTTCATGGACCGCTCGATCATGGAGGGCGACCCCCACCGCGTGCTCGAGGGCATGATCATCGCCGCCTTCGCCATCGGCGGCACCGAGCGCGGCTTCATCTACGTGCGCGACGAGTACCCGCTGGCCGTGGAGCACCTCAACAAGGCCATCGCGGACGCGCGGGCGGCCGGCTTCCTGGGCAAGAACATCCTGGGCTCCGGCCTCACCTTCGACATCGAGATCATGCGCGGCGGCGGCGCCTTCGTGTGCGGCGAGTCCACGGCGCTCATGGCCTCCATCGAGGGCAAGAGCGGCGAGCCGCGCGCCAAGTACATTCACACCACCGACGCCGGGCTCTGGGGCAAGCCCTCGAACCTCAACAACGTCGAGACCTACGCCTGCGTGCCCGAGATCATCCGCCGCGGCGCCGACTGGTTCGCGAGCATCGGCACCAAGGGCTCGAAGGGCACCAAGGTGTTCTCGCTGGTCGGCAAGGTGGTCAACACCGGCCTGGTCGAGGTGCCCATGGGCATCACGATCCGCGAGCTGGTCATGGACATCGGCGGCGGCTGCCGCGACGGCCACGCCTTCAAGGCCGTGCAGACCGGCGGCCCGTCGGGCGGCGTCATCCCCGCCAGCATGGCCGACCTGCCCGTCGACTTCGACGAGCTCACCAAGGTCGGGTCCATGATGGGCTCGGGCGGCCTGATCGTCATGGACGACCGCGACTGCGTGGTCGACGTGGCGCGCTACTACGTGAACTTCCTGCTCGAGGAGAGCTGCGGGAAGTGCACGCCCTGCCGCGAGGGCCTGCGCCAGCTGTCGCAGATCCTGACGCGCATCACCGAGGGCCAGGGCGTCGAGGCCGACCTCGCGCGCGTCGAGGAGCTGGCCGACGCCATGGCCGTCGCGTCGCTCTGCGGCCTCGGGCAGACGGCGGCCAACCCCGTGCAGTCCAGCCTCAAGTACTTCCGCGACGAGTGGGTCGAGCACATCCGCGACCACAAGTGCCGCGGCGGCGTGTGCAAGGCCTTCATCGAGTACAGCGTGGTCGAGGACAAGTGCACGGGCTGCCAGCTGTGCGCCAAGAACTGCCCGGTGTCGTGCATCAGCACCACGCGCGAGATCCCGAACACCAAGGGCAAGAAGGTCCACCTCATCGATCCGTCGAAGTGCATCCGCTGCGGCATCTGCTACCAGGAGTGCCGCTTCGACTCGATCGCGGTGCGGTAAGGAGGGGACGATGGAAATGGTGACCCTGCGCCTGAACGACCGCGAGGTGAAGGCCCCGAAGGGCCAGTACCTGCTGAAGGTCGCCCGTGACAACGGCTTCGAAGTGCCCACCCTATGCCAGAACGACGCCCTCAAGGAGGGCGGGCACTGCCGCCTGTGCCTGGTCGAGCTCTGCGAGGGCGACTGGTCCAAGGTCGTCACGTCGTGCCTGTACCCGGCCAAGGAAGGGCTGAACGTCTACCTGGACTCGCCCAAGGTGGCGGCGGCCCGCAAGACCGTGCTCGAGCTCATGCTGGCCCGCGCCCCCAAGGCCGAGGCCGTGCAGCACCTCGCGAAGAAGTACCTGGGCAAGGCGGCCACGCCCTACGCCACGACCGACCCCGACGAGCGCTGCATCCTGTGCGGCCAGTGCGTGGCGGCGTGCGAGGAGGTGGTGGGCGTCAGCGCCATCGGCGTGGCCAGCCGCGGCATCTACAAGAAGGTGACCACGCCCTTCGACGGCCCGTCGAACCCCTGCATCGGCTGCGGCGCGTGCGCCTTCGTGTGCCCCACCGACGCCATCCCCATGAGCGAGCAGGGCGCCGTGCGCCGCATCTGGGGCCGCGACTTCGCGCTTCACGCTTGCACGAAGTGCGGCAGCGCCTACATTCCCGTTGACCAGATCGAGTGGATGGTCACCACCCGCCAGGTGAAACGGGAGTTCTTCGACCGATGCCCGAGCTGCCGCTGAGCCAGACCTCCAACCCGCGCGTCGTCGTCGTCACCGGCGCCGGAACCGGCATCGGCCGGGCCGTCACGCTGCACCTCGCCGCCGAGGGAGCCGTCGTGGTCGCCGTGGGGCGGCGCGAGGCCAGGCTGGTCGAGGCGGCCGCGGAGGCCCGCCCGGGCGCGGTGCACCCCTTCGCGGGCGACGTGACCGAGCCCACCCTGCCCGCCCGCCTGGCGGCCTTCGTCGACGAGCGCTTCGGACGCCTCGACGCGCTGGTGAACAACGCCGGCGTCTTCCGGCCCGACAGCCTGGCCACCCTGACCGCAGGCGGGCTCGACGAGCAGCTGACCACGAACCTGGCGGCCCCGCTGCACCTGACCCGCGCCCTGCTGCCCCTGCTGCAGAAGGGGCGCGACGCGTCGGTGGTGATGGTGTCGTCCAACCTGGGGGTGCGGCCCATCCCGAACACGCTGTCGTACTCCCTGTCGAAGGCCGCGCTGAACTTCGCGGTCACGTGCCTGGCCACCGAGCTGGGGCCGCTCGGAGTGCGCGTCAACGCCGTGAGCCCGGGCGTGATCGACACGCCCATCCACGATCGCTTCGCCACCGACGCCGAGCGCGCCGACTACTTCGCGCGCCTGGCGGCGGCCACGCCCGTGCCGCGCACCGGACGGCCCGACGACGTGGCCCACGTGGCGGCCTTCCTCGCCTCTCCCGCGGCCTCGTACGTCACCGGGGCCAACGTCGTGATCGACGGCGGGCTGGGGCTGGTGTGAGGCCCAAGGGGGATCCCATGACCAACGACCCCAAGCACCGCCTGCTGATCCACCCCGCCCTCGAGGACTTCGAGGGCACGGTGCGCAACCTGCTGCTGCACCTGGGCGAAGACCCGGAGCGCGAGGGCCTGCAGAAGACCCCCAAGCGCGTGGCCGAGTCGCTGCAGTACCTCACCAAGGGCTACTCCGAGGACATCGACGAGATCGTCAACGGGGCGGTGTTCCAGGAGGAATCCCGCGGCGTCGTGCTGGTGAAGGACATCCACTTCTTCAGCCTGTGCGAGCACCACCTGTTGCCCTTCTTCGGCAAGGCCCACGTGGCCTACCTGCCGAACGGGCGCATCCTGGGCCTCTCGAAGCTGGCGCGCATCGTCGACGTGTACGCCCGCCGCCTGCAGGTGCAGGAGCGCCTGACCGACCAGGTCGGCCGCGCGCTGGTCGACACGCTGCAGCCCCGGGGCGTGGCCGTGTGGCTCGAGGCCACCCACCTGTGCATGGTCATGCGGGGCGTCGAGAAGTTCGACTCGGTGACGACCACCACCTTCCGCTCGGGCGAGTTCGAGCGCCCCGACGCCTGGAACGACTTCGTGTCGATGTGCAGGGGATAGCGCCGGTCCGCTACGCTCCCATCGGACCCCGGGGATTGGGATGATCATGGCCCTCGACCTCATCCGCTCCCGCCTCGACGCGCACGAGCCCACCCTGCTGCCCTCCGAGGGGCTGACCGCCTCGGCCGTGCTGGTGCCGCTGTTCCACGACGCCGACGGCCGACTGCGCGTGCTGTTCACGGTGCGCACCGACAAGGTGGGCAGCCACCGCGGGCAGGTGTCGTTCCCCGGGGGCGTGATCGACCCGGGCGATGCCTCGGCAGAGGGGGCCGCGCTGCGCGAGCTGCACGAGGAGCTCGGCGTGCCGCCCGAGACCGTGAGCCTGCTGGGCCGCGTGTCGGACTATCCCACCATCACGGGCTACCTGATCACGCCCTTCGTGGGCTACCTGGGGCGGGAGCCCCCCCTCGTTCCCCACGCCCACGAGGTCGCCGAGGTGTTCGGCGTGCCCCTCGACGACCTCCTGTCCGGCGCCGTGGCCGGCACCACCGAGGTGTGGCAGTGGGAGGGACACGAGCGCGCCATCTACTTCTACCCCTGGGGACCGCACCGCATCTGGGGCGCCACGGCCGCCATCCTTCACGAGTTCCTTGCAGCCCTCGACGGAGCCGACCATGCCGACACCTGACGCCTGGACCCCGACCCTCGACCGCATCCGCGCCGCCGAGCGCCTGTGGCTGGTGACCCACGAGCGCCCCGATCCCGACGGGCTGGGCGCCACCCTGGGGCTCTTCGAGGCCCTGGAGCAGCTCGGCAAGAGCGTGCGCGCCTTCGCGCCCCACGAGACGCCGGCGCCCTACCGCCTGCTGAAGGGCTGGGAGCGCCTCGAGGTGGCCAACGACCGCGCCCCCGCAGGCGAGGCGCCCGACCTGGTGGTGCTGGTCGACGCCAACCAGCCGTCGCGCACGGGGCGCTGGGCCCAGCACTTCCAGGCCGTGTCGCTCGACCACCACGGCGCGCAGGCCGACTCCATCCCGGGCATCATCGAGCCGCACCGCTCGTCGGCCTCCGAGCTCATCGTCGACGTGGTCGAGGCCCTGGGAGCGCGCCTGACGCCCACCATGGCCCACAACCTCTACACCGGCATCGTCTTCGACACGCGCTCGTTCCGCTTCTTGTCGGGCAACGCCGGGGCGCTTCTGGCGGCCGCCAAGCTCATCCCCTTCGGGCTCGACCTCGAGCAGATCTTCGACGCGCTCTTCGCCGCCTTCCCCCCCGGCTTCCTCGAGCTGACGCGGCGCTTTCTCGACGAGCTGCACACCGAGCTCGACGGGCGTTTCACCTGGGGCGTGCTCGACATGAAGCTCGTGCAGGACCTGGGCATCGACAAGGCGCTGATCCAGGAGCTTCTGCCCTTCATGCTGATGGTGGCCGACGTGAAGGTGGCCATCTTGTACCGCCAGCTCGAGAACAAGCAGTACAAGGCCAGCCTGCGCTCGAAGGGCACGCTCGACGTGCGAGCGCTCTCCATGCTGCACGGCGGCGGCGGGCACCGCAACGCCTCGGGCGTCACGTTGAACATGACGCCGGAGGAGCACCTGGCCATCGCGCGGCCGTGGCTGCTGGAGCGGCTGGACGGTCGGGGATAGTCCCGGCTACCGGTCAGGGATCCAGGATCGCTGTCCGGTGGCCTATGAAGCATCCGTGCGTGTGCCTGCTGCCGAGCCGGACCCCGGGTCAAGCCCGGGGTGACGGACTCACCGGTAGCGCGACTTTGCGGGAGCCCTGGGAGCGCCTACTGGACCACCAGGAAGGGCGAGGTCCACTCGGGGCGGTCGGGCAGGCGGTCGCCGTTCAGCGTGGCCTTCCAGTCCTCGTCGGTCAGGCGGTTGAAGTTGCCCTCGAGGGTCTCGTAGTAGCTGCTGACCGGGCCGGCGTAGGCCTTGGTGTCGCAGTGGGTCGAGACCACCAGCACCATGAGGTTGGCGCGCCCCGTGCCCACGTGCAGCACGTTGGTCGAGTTGGGATCGGTGTGCACGTCGGCGATGGTGGGCTTGAACTCGAAGGTGGTGTCGCTGGCGTTGAAGAACAGGTCGCTGTACCAGCCGGTGAAGAGCGGGCCGCCGCACATGCCGTTCTGCTGCACGATGTCCTTCAGGAACTTGGTCTCGTCGGGAGTGCGGGGCTCGCCCTTCAGCTCCTTGTCGGCGATGCCGCCCAGGGTCGAGGCGACGGTCGCCAGGTTGTCGAAGTAGGCCTTCACCCAGTCCTTGAGGTAGGACTCGACGGGCAGGTCCAGGGTGGCGAACAGCTCGGACGAACGCGTGGCGAACGCGTTGACGCGCGCGAAGAACGCCGGGTAGGGCTCGACGTAGCCGTCGGGGTAGTCGCAGCCCACGCCCGTGTACGACTGCTTGACGTACAGGATGGTGTCGTGGCGCAGCTCGGCCCACGAGGCCAGGCCCGTGTTCAGCGCCTTCAGGGCGTAGCCCTCGGTCTGCAGCGCGTCGGGTACCAGGTCGCCCACCGGCGCGTCGGCCAGGGCGCGGATGGCGTCGAGCCACACGTTGTACATGCTCTCGCCCCAGAAGTCGGCCGGGTAGGCGTCGACCAGGTAGCGCACCGCGTTCAGGTTCTGGGCGTAGTGGTAGCGATCGAGCTCGTCCTGCAGGAGCGGCAGGGCCTGGTCGTAGCCCAGCACGAAGGCGGCGTCGAGCGGGTCGGGCAGGTAGCGGTCCTGCTTCACGCCCTGCCACACGATGCGGTCGTAGGTGACGTTGTGGAAGGTGTAGCTGTCGATGACGAAGCGCTGGCCGAGGAAGGCGAAGATGGGCGGCAGCAGCGTGGGCGTGGCCGACAGCGGGTTGGTGGCCATGATCTGGCTCATGATCTTCTGCTGGCCGAGGCCGGACTCCTCCAGGGCCTTCATGGTGGCTTCGGCCACGCCCGGGTCCGCGAGCGACGCCGCGCCGTCGAGGCCCTTCTCGGCCAGGAAGCCGTCGAACTGGTCGAGCGTCAGGTTGTCGCTCTTGCCCACGAACACCTGGATGGCCCGGTCGAAGGCCTGCCACGTGGGCACCTTGCCCGACTTCGACAGGGTGTCGCGGATCAGCACCGAGGCGAGCAGCTCGCGGGCGTAGCGCGTGAGGGCCAGCTCGGTGCGGCCCAGCCAGATCATGCTGCGGAAGTACTGCTGCAGCTCGGGCGTCTCGGTGTAGTGGCCGCGCGGCTTGAACTGGCTGAAGTCGACCATGCACCCGGGGCCCTCGCAGGGGTAGGGCCGGCCGAACAGCTCGATCAGCTTGGGCTCGAGGGCCTCGATCTGCAGGAGCAGCTCGTCGCGCGGCACCTCGTTCGCGGCGATCAGCGGCGCCACCAGGCCGCCGGTCAGGAGCGAGCGCGCCACGCTGTAGTACAGGTCGACGTCGCGCACCGCGTCGCCCAGGGCACCCTCTGCGTCGGTGAGCCCGGCCAGGGAGCCGTGCGCGGCCTGCAGCATGCCCTTCAGCATGGGGATCAGCGCCTGCGTCTCGACCGTCTTCAGGATCAGGTCGTAGGAGTTGTGCACGGCGAACAGGATCGAGTCGGTGGTGACCAGCACCGGCAGATCCTTGGTGTAGACGTCGAGGTAGCCCATGGGGTGGCTGTCGTAGCGCACGCGGTCGGTGACCACGAAGCCGTTGGCGGTCAGCTTGTCCTTCTCGGGCCCCGTGAGCTGGTAGGCTTGGTCGATGAGATCCAGGCCCGTGGCCGGCAGCGCGTCGAAGGGCAGTTGCTCCAGGTAGGTGGCGGGCTGGCCGAAGCGCGCGAACAGCTCGTTGGTGGTCAGGTCGGTGGTCTCGACCAGCATGGCCTGGTAGTCGGCCAGGAACTGCTTGTCGGCCGGCTGCAGGGGTACGTCGCCGTAGTCGGGCTGGGCGAGGTCGGCCGGCGTGACCGTATCGGCCGGCGTGACGGTGTCGACCGTCGCGGTGTCGTCGCCCCCCGCCGTGTCCGCCGGGCCCGTCTCGCCCGAACCCTCGCAGGCCCACAGCCCCAGCGCCAGGATCAGCAGCCAGAAAGCGCGTCGCATGGTCCCTCCCTCGGCGCCGCGGCGCCGGCTTTTTCGTCTCCCGATCGTATTGCAAGACGCGGGCCAAGCCCCCCGGGAGCCGCTCGTGGCGCGCCCTTGGCGACGTTGGCCGAACCCCGCGGCGCGTGCCTGTGTGCAATCGCTCTACACCCTGTGGCGGTCTTGCGCGCCGCGTTGCGGGGGTGGCGCCGGACGGCTCGCGCGCTTATGCTGCAAACGGCGCGGGGCGGCAGGGAGCGACGCATGCAGGGCGACGGGACGCGCGAGGCGGGGGAGGGACGGCTGGCCGGCACGTTCGCCGCGCTTCGCCACCGCAACTACCGCCTGTGGTTCCTCGGCCAGCTGGTGTCGCTGCTCGGCTCGTGGATGCAGATCACGGCCCAGGGCTACCTCGTCTACCAGCTGACGCACTCCCCGGGCTACCTGGGCCTGGTGGCGTTCGCGTCGGGCGTGCCGTCGTGGGCGCTCATGCTGGTGGGCGGCGTGGCGGCCGACCGCTTCCCCCGCCGACGCCTCATCGCCCTGGCCAACCTGGGCCTCATGACCCTGTCGGCCGCGCTGGCCGCGCTCACCTTCACGGGCGCGGTGCAACCCTGGCACGTGGTGGGGCTCTCGCTGCTCGGCGGCGTGGCCAACGCCTTCGACGCCCCGGCCCGGCAGGCGTTCGTGCTCGAGCTGGTGGGGCGCGCCCGGCTCACCAACGCCATCGCGCTCAACTCGTTCATGTTCAACCTGGCCACGGCGGTGGGCCCCGCCGCGGCGGGCGCGACCTACACGCTGGTGGGCCCCGGCTGGTGCTTCGCGATCAACGCCCTGTCGTTCGTCGGCGTGCTGGTGGCGCTGGCGCTGATGCGACTGGAGCCCCGGCCCCCCGCGCCCGCCCGCGACTCGGCGCTGGCCGAGCTGCGCGAGGGCCTGGGCTTCGCGCGCTCGCACCCCGACGTGCGGCGCGTGCTGGTGCTGGTGGCCGGCCTCAGCGTGTTCGGCTTCTCGTTCGTCACGCTGGTGCCGGCCTGGGCCGTGCAGGTACTGGGGGGCGACGCCACCACCACCGGGCTGCTGCAGTCGGCGCGCGGCGTGGGCGCCCTGGCGGGGGCGCTGGCCGTGGCCACCTTCGCCCGGCCCGACGTGCTGCGCACCACGCTGCGCCTCACGTCGGTGCTCTTCCCCCTGGCCCTGCTGGCGTTCGCGGCCATGCGCTCCCAGGCCCTGGCGCTGGCGACCATGATCGCGGTGGGGGCCAGCATGATGGTCACCTTGAACCTGTGCAACGCGCTCTTGCAGACCCTGGTGCCCGACGCGCTGCGCGGCCGCGTGATGGCCATCTACGGGCTGGCCCTGTTCGGGGGCATGCCCCTGGGCGGCCTCCTGGCCGGTGCGCTGGCCGAGCAGCTGGGCGAGCCGTCGGCGGTGGCCCTGGGCGCCGGCGTGACGCTGCTGTTCGCGCTGGCCGCGCGCGCCCGCGACGAGGTGCGCGGCCGCTCCTGCGCCGACGGCCGCGCTGCGTAACAGCCTCGTGAGCCCGCCGCCGTCGAGCGCTCGGTGCTGCCCACCGGGGGCAGCTTCAAGGAGCTGAAGAAGCTGGTGTCGAACTCGGTGACGGTCAGCCGGGGCGGAGCCTTCGCCTTCGACTGCGACCTCTCGGCCGAGCAGATGGGCACGGGCCTGCTCGCACTGCTGGCCCCGGGCGCCATGGCCGCGGGCGAGCACGTGGGCCAGGTGCCCCAGGTCAAGCTCGACGGCGTCCGCAAGGAGATCGACACGGCCCTGCAGAAGGAGGTGCCGCCGCGCTTCCGGGAGCTCCTGCTCCGTTACGACGGCCTGGTGCCGGGCCTCAGCCTGAAGAGCCTGTTCGGGGTGTGATCCCTGGACATGCACATGCAGATGTGCATACTGGTGGCAGGTTCACCGCGTACCCGGACGCCATGGCCGCGACCAAGAGAGCCCAGGTCCTGATGGAGCCCGCCGAGTACGCGCGGCTGGAGCGCCTGGCGCGCGTTCGGCACGTCTCGGTTGGGGAGCTCATCCGCCTCGCGGTGCGCAAGGAGTACCTGGAGGACGAGCGCCCCTCCGGCTCCATCGTCGACGCCATCGCGGCCTCGGGCCTACCGGTCGCCGACTGGGTTCAGTTGGAGCAGGAGCTCCTCGAGGGCTACGATGACCGTCTACCTTGACGCCAACGTGTTCGTGTACGCCGCGGGGACGCCCCACCCACTGAAGGAGCCCTGCGTGGCCATCCTCCGACGCGTCGAGGCCGGCGACCTGCTGGCCACGACCAGCGTCGAGACGTTGCAGGAGCTCCTGCACCTTTACCAGCGCCGCGGCCTGGCCAGCGCGGGCGCCACCCTGGTGCGTCGCGTGATGGCGCTCTTGCCTGCGATCCTGCCCGTCGACGCCGACGACCTGGCCCGGGCGGCCGATCTCGCCGAGAAGCACCCCGCCCTGCCGGCCCGCGATTGGGTGCACGCGGCCGTGGCCAGGCGACACGGCATCGCGACGATCATCAGCGCCGACAAACACTTCGACCTGATCGAGGAGATCGCGCGGATCGATCCGGCGGGTCAGTAAAACAGCTTCAACGCCGCGGTGCACGACCACAGCGGCTCGGTGGCGGTGCGGTCGATGGCGTTGACCAGGGCCGCGGCGCCCTTGCCGGGCACGAGCACGCCGCCGTACAGCTGGAACAGGAGCAGGTCTTCGTACTTGAGCTCGAGCCCCAGGTCGGCCTCGAGCCCCAGGTTGCGGGAGCCCAGGGCGTTGTCGGGGTTCAGGGCCAGGCCGTAGCCCACGATGGCCACGGGCCGGAGCCACGGCAGCACGTCGTAGCCCACCATCACGTCGGGCAGGAACAGGCCGGCGCGCTGCATGAGGAAGGGCCCGCGCATCGAGCCCAGCTTCTCGTCGAGGTTGTCCCAGGTGTCGCGCAGCTCGCTCTCGGTGAAGAAGATCGTGCTGGAGCGGTTCTTGGCGCTGCCGTGGAAGGCGCCGTTGGCGCGGTTGGCCGCGTTGGCGTCATCGGGCGACAGGGCCAGCACGTTCAGCTTGACGAACCAGCGCTTGAGCTGCGCCTCGCCGTAGAGCTGGGCGGCCCACGCCAGCGTCTTCTCGTTGCCCCCGTCGGCCGCCATGCCCTCGAACGCGCCGATCTGCACCGCCCCGTCGACGCCCAGGCGCACCAGGTCGAGGTCGGCCTCGAGGTTCACGGCGGGCGTCCACACGTGGTTGGTGTGGCCGATCACGCGGCTGTCGGACACGCCGTAGAAACCCGTGGTCAGGGTGACGAAGTCGGCGAAGGTCGACTCGCCGGACAGGGCGTAGACCAGCGTGTCGTGCGCGAAGTTGTTCTTCTCGACGCGGAAGCCCTCGTACGTCGGGTCGGCCACCTGCCCGAACGAGGCCGTGAGCCGCACCACGTCGAGGTCGGTGGCCAGGCTGGCGGCGCCGATCCAGTGGTCGAGGAAGAGGTGCGTGGGGTCGCGGAAGCGCTGGTAGCCGACCTTGAAGCCGAGCAGCCCATCGAGGAACTCTCCCTCGGCGTACAGCTCGCGGTGCTTCATGAGGAAGACGTCGGGGGCCGTGGGGTTCTGCTGGTCGGGGTTGTGGAGGCTCCAGAGGTTCAGGCCGATCTCGAGCTGGTAGAAGAGACGCAGGTTCTTCGCCAGGTTCACCGTGAGGTCGGGGCGAAGGTACGTGCCGAGGACGCCCGAGGTCTGGCCGTCGGGCTGGTACTTGGCGCGGCTCGCGTCGAAGTCGGTGTCGGACCGGAACAGGAAGAGGTTCACGAACTCGAACGACACCTCGTAGGGCCGCAGCTCGAGCTCGTCGTCGGTGCCGGCGTCGTCGGCCGGGTCGGTGCCGGCGTCGGACGTGCCGGCGTCGGGCGCCTCGGTGTCACAGGCGGCGTCGGCCTCGCCCCCGGCGGCGGCGTCGGGCTGGGCCCACGCGGGCAACGGCAGGCACAGCGCGAGGATCAGGGCCAGGCGGAGAATGGTGCTCATGGTGCCCTCCCCTACAGCGTCTCGTGGCCGACGAGCACGCGCCCGTCCTGGAAGAAGTAGCTCCAGCCCTGGTTGGCCTCGCCCTCGAGCGGCGGCAGCAGGCGCACGCGGTGCACCCAGTCGGGATCGTCGCGCGTGGGGGTCCAGAACAGCACGCGGTGCTCCCAGTCGAAGGCCGCGGTGCCGTCGGACAGCCACACGTAGAAGCCGTCGGGGTACTGCGCCTCGGGCACGTAGATCTCGGTGGGGGCGTCGGTCTCCTTCGAGGCGAGCTCGAGCACGAACTCGTGCAGGGGGTCGACCTTGCCCTTGTCGCTGTCGTAGTAGTGGTGATCGCTGTAGAAGTGCATGGAGACGGGCTTGCCGCTCAGGGCGCGCGGGTAAGGCCGCGACCAGGCGCTGTGCGAGCGCGGGTTGCCCTCGGGGTCGATCAGCGAGAAGTCCTCGTGGTCCCACCAGTCGCCGTAGAAGTAGTCGTTCTGGGCCGAGAAGCACCACTGCATGCGGGGCAGGAACATCTGCTCCAGTGCCTCGTAGTAGTTGTCGAGGATCTCGGTCGAGACGGGGTACGAGACCTCTTCGTAGGCCGCCTTCAGGTCCGCCGAGGTCGCGGCCGACGGGGCCTGGGGCCGCGGCACGTTGAAGTTGAAGTAGGTGCCGAACTCGCCCAGCACGGTCGGCGGGTTCCCCAGCGAGTAGGTCGACCACGCCTTCAGGTCGGTGAGCTTCCCCAGGTACTCCTTGTACGCCTGCTCCCTGGGCGTGAACGAGCGCGGCGCCTGGTTCAGCCCGATGAACGGGTAGATGTCGGGGTACCAGTGGGGCGCGAAGACCACCTGCTTCAGGTAGTACTCGGGGTCGGTGACGTCGGCGTCGACCGCGTCGAGGTTGCGCGGCCAGCGCATGTAGGTCTCCCACTGGCCGAAGCCGCCCGCCGCGCTCAGCATCGAGAGGCCCGCGCCGCGCTCGATCCAGATGACGGCGGTGGGATCGACCTTCTGGATGGCCGTGCCCACCAGTTCGTAGAGCCCCTGCAGGTAGAGCGCGTCGGTGTTGTAGTTCAGGTCGAGCATGGCCAGGAGGTCGGCCCCGCCGAAGCCCCAGGCCTCCTTCGTCTCCGGCGTGGTGTCCTTGGGCAGCAGCCCCAGCGCCGAGACCACGGCGTACAGCTCGGTGGCCAGGTCGGGGTTGTCGGGGAACAGCGACTTGAGCACGTCCTGCACGATGCCGTCCACCCCCAGCTCGAAGATGGCAGCGGCCACGGTCATGAGCAGGAAGATGGTGGGCGGCTCGTTCATCAGGTCGTAGCCGATGACGTTGGGCTTGTCCTTGACGCGCTCGACCACCTGCAGCCACGCGTCGCGGTAGTGCGCCTGCAGGAAGTCCTGGATGTGCACGCCGCCGTCGGCCTGGGCCAGCTTCTGGCGCGGGTGCTCGGGGTCGATGAACCACTGGGGCCAGACCTTCTTGCCGGCCAGGAAGGCCGCCATGCAGCGCTCCATGTCGATGGACACGGCGCTGTTCACGCCCCAGAACGTCCAGGGCAGGAAGTCGGTGGAGTCGTCGACCGAGAACTGCGGCCGGTCGGGCGAGCAGATGTAGGACACCAGGGGGCCGAGCCAGGGCGTGGTCTTCGTCAGGTCGAGGAGCCCGCCCAGCTGCGAGGTGATGGCCTCGGGCAGCGTGGTGGGCGCCGTGGGGTCGCCCAGGTAGGCGCAGACCTTCTCTTCGAGCGACGCCGTCGCGAGCGCCTGGCACGTGCCGTCGGGGATGGGCGCCTCGGCCTTGGTGAGCACCTGGTAGGCCTGGTACACCGAGCACACGGACGACAGGCTGAGGCGGCCGATGGGGTTGGCATAGCCCCAGTAGGGCGAGTCGAAGTTCTTGTGGGGCAGGCAGGCCTCGGCCACCCAGCGCGGCGCGCCGTGGCCGGCCACCAGGTCGTCGAAGCCGCCCTTGGGGTCGAGCTTGCCGTCGGCGTGGGGCAAGAGCGAGTAGAGCATCCACTCGATGCCGCCGGGCTGGCCGAACTGCGGGTTGTTGTTGAACTTGCCGTGCAGGTAGCGCGAGAAGGCGTCCTGGTGCATGTCCATCAGGCAGTAGATGCCGTGCGCGGCGGCCTTGTCGACCAGCGCGACCACCTGGTCGAGGTAGGCCGTGTCGTACTTCCCGGGGCCGTCGTGCTCGATGGCGTCCCAGTTCATGATGAAGCGCACCGAGTTGAACCCCAGCCGGCTGAGCAGCCCGAACCAGTGGTCGGCGTCCTCGGCGGGGAACGGCCGGCCGATGTAGTCGACGTCGGGCGCCATCACCAGGTCGGTGTGCAGGTTGGGCACGCGGAAGGCGGGGTTCAGCGTCTTGCGCCCCCCGTCGGAGCCCGGAGCCCAGCAGTCGTGGCGCGTGCCGTCGGCGTCGGTGTAGCGGCACGGCACCTTGGTGTCGCCGCCCAGGTTCACGCCGTTGAAGTACACGTAGCGCCCCTGCGCGTCGCGGAAGTAGGTGCGGTCGGTCCGGACCTTCGACACCGTCTGCTTCCAGACGTCGGAAAAATCGGCTTTCTCCGCGGCGCAGGCCAGGGCTAGGCAGAGCACGGGCAACCACGCCCAGCGAACCAGCTTCGGCTGCATGCGAACCCCCAGGTGGATGGATCCGGAGCCCCTCGGTCGGCAGGCATTGTACGCC
>Ga0233425_10007217_pt1 | contig 15794 bp, 13 predicted proteins | sample Watercolumn_Towu_2_FD_181712 | JGI IMG/M metagenome (GOLD analysis project Ga0233425, IMG submission 181712) | Freshwater microbial communities from Lake Towuti, South Sulawesi, Indonesia - Watercolumn_Towuti2014_140_MG | ecosystem: Environmental > Aquatic > Freshwater > Lake | place...
TGAGCCACACGAAGCGGAACTGCCCGGGCAGGCCCGGGTCGATGCTTGCCCCATCGCGAGGCGCCAGGGTCAAGGTCCAGGCGTCGGGGGTCTCGCGGTTCAGAGCCTCGATCCGGTAGTTCGGGGTCCGCCCCGACACCGAGGGTGACAGCCGGTACCTCGCGTAGGTCGCCAGGGCGCCCAGGGCGAGAGCGAGGACGACGATGCGGATTGCCGGGTGGTGGAGGTCGGCGGAGGCGCCGAGGGCATGGACCGGGCCGCCAATTAGCACCGCCGCCGCGACGAGGCCGTGGGCCGGCCGCCAGCGATGGAACGGCAGTCGCAGCGCCGCGCGGAACCCGGCCACGAGGCCCAAGCCCACGGCCAACAGGAGCGTAGTCTTGCCCGTCCAGAGGTACCAGGGCGCGCGGAGGTCGGTGAGCAGCCCGGGGCCGTGGCCACCCAGGGCGAGCAGGACGGGATGGGCCAGAAGCAGGGCCACCCCAAGCGCACCCATCGCCTTGTGGAACCTGTAGACCCGGTCGAGCCCGAAGGGGCGCTCGCCCCAGACGAGGCGCGCCGAGAGCGCGAACTGCAGCGTGACGAGACCGAAGCCCAGCAGGGGGGCAGCCTTCCCGAGCGTCGCCGCGGAGAGCTCCCACTCGTCGCCGTGAACCAGCAGGGACACGCCCAAGGGGAGGGCGAGGAGGAGCGCATAGACCGCGATCCGGAGCAGCCGGTCGAGCCAGGACGTGGGACGAGGCGGACTGCTCAAGGCCGGGCTCCTCGGCATGGGCCGCACGGCCTGCCGTCCTTGCCAAGGCCGGGCGTTCCTGCTATACTTCGCGCGCCCTCGGAAAGGCCCGTGGAACCGCGATTCCGCGCCGATCCGGGCTCGCCGATGGGGGCGCCGATCAGCACGGCGGACGTCGCACGCCGCGTTGCGGGGGCATGTTCGCCCTCCCGAATGGAGCCACCTCGCCGCATGGACGCTGCGCACCTCGTAGTGGCCCTGGAGGGCGGTGGGTCGAAGACCGTCGCACTGGCCGTGGACCGGTCCGGACGCGTGGTCGCGTCCGGGCGCGGTGGGTCGTCATTGGCGCTCTACGTGGGTGAGGAGGGGGCGCTGCAGTCGGTGGAGGACGCGATCGCGGCGGTGGCGGACTCCGTCGACCCGGCCTCCGTGGTGGTGGTGGCGGGAGCGATGGTGGGCAAGGGGTTCTCGGCGGATCCGGCGGACGCCGTAGGGCGGCGATTTCCGGGTGCGCAACTCCTGCCGCTCCATGAGGGCGACGCGGCCCTGCTGGGAGCGACGCTGGAGACCGTCGGGGCCGTCGCCCTGGCCGGAACGGGCGCCTTCGGGCGCGCTGTCGGCGAGGGCGGGCGCGACGGCCATGTCGGGGGAAACGGGCCGCTCGTCGGCGATGAGGGAAGCGGCCACTGGATCGCCGTCGAGGCGATCCGGCACGCCCTCTGGTCGCGGGACGGGCGCGGCCCGGCCACGGTGCTGGAGGAGGACATCTGCCGGCACTACGGGCTGGAGCGCCTGGGCTGGATCATCGGCCGGCTCTATGGTCCCCGACGGCTGAACCGGCACGAGATCGCCTCGCTGGCGCCGGTGGTGGTCGAGGCGCACCGACGGCAGGACGCGGTCGCGGGGGAGATCCTGGCGCAGGCGGCCCGGCTGCTTGCGGCGCAGGTGATCGCGGCGATCGCGCGAGTGAAGATGGCGGGGGACGGGTGGAGCGCCCCGCTGCCCTTCGGCTGCACAGGCGGCGTGCTGCTGGGCTCGCCGGAACTGCGGTCGATGGTCGCCGAGGAGGTTGCGGCGGAGGTCCCCGAGATCGCGGCCCGCGAGCCCGCCCTCCCGCCGGTGGGCGGCGTGGCGCTGGAAGCGCTGCGGGCGTTGGGCGTCCCCACGGATGAGGCGCTGGTGCAGACGCTCGCGGACAGCCTGCCGGCAGGCGTCGGCGGCGTCCGGGCGGTCGTATCACAGACGAATTGAGGCTCCCCGATGCTGGCGGTTGACTACCTGAACGTCGTGCGGGATGTGCTGGACCGCATCCAACAGACGCAGCTCGACGCGATCGATGCGGCGGCCGAGCTGATCGCCGCCTCCGCCGTCGAGGGCGGGGCCTGGCACCTCCACGATACGGGACACATGGTCTCTCAGGAGCTGATCCATCGGGCTGGCGGCCTGCTGCTCATCACCCCCCTGACGTACTCCTTCGGGGTCAACAACCCGGTCCGCGCCAGCGAGAAGCGGAAGGGCAAGGAGACGGTGCGGGGCGACCGCATCGTGGGTGTCGGACAGAGGATCGTGGAGTCCTCGAACATGCTCCCCGGAGATGTCCTGACCATCGGGTCGGTCTCCGGCCGGAACGCCTCCTCAATCGACCTGGCCCTGGCCGCGCGCGAGGCCGGTATCAAGGTCGTCGCGGTCACGAGCGTCGCGTACTCCTCGTCGGTGAGCTCGACCCACCCGAGCGGCCTGCGGCTCTTCGAAGCCGCCGACCTCGCGCTGGACAACTGCGGGGTGCCGGGCGATGCCGCGTTGACGGTGGAGGGACTGGACACGCCCTTCGGGCCGACGTCGGGGATCGGCGCGGCCTGTGTCTGCTGGTGCGTCTGCGCGCAGGTGGTGGAGCGTTTGCTCGCGCGCGGGCACAAGCCCAGCGTCTTCAAGAGCGCGAACCTGGACGGAGGCCCGGAGTTCAACCGCGCCGCCGAGGAGGGCTTCCGGCAGCGCGGGCTATGACGGCTCGCCCTGGGGGGAACCGGCCATGCCGATCGCAGTCTTCTCGTTGACCGTCTCGGAGAGCAAGCGCCTCATCGCGAAGGGCGTCGCGAAGCTCCCGTGCATCCAGCGGGCGATGGAGAAGGGCCTCGTCGCCGTCTGCAAGGGGACCACGAACGCCTACGTCCTGGAAGAACTGCTGGGCAAGCCGGTCGAGAAGACGGGCTACGTCTTGGGGGCGACCATCCCCGTAAAGGGGGCGGCGCGGGCGTCGTTGCTTCCGGGCTCGATTCCCGAGGTGGTCTTCCGCGACGGCCGCCCGGCGGACGACCTGCCCACGATCCAGGACGCCTTCAAGGTGATGAAGCGCGGCGATATCGTCATCAAGGGCGCGAATGCGCTGGACTACGAACGGAAGCTGGCGGGCGTGCTGATCGGCCACCCCGAGGGCGGCACGGTGGGCAGCTTCGCGGGACGGATGCACGGCCGCAAGTTCGGGCTCGTGATTCCGGTCGGGCTGGAGAAGCAGGTCGCGGGCGATTTGCGCGCGGCGGAGGTCGACCTGCTGTCGGCAGGTCCAGATCGGTACACCGGGCCGTCGCTGTGGCTGATTCACGGTGAGATCGTCACGGAGATCGAGGCCATCCGGTTGCTCGTGGGGGCCGAGGCGGTCCAGATCAGCGCGGGCGGCATCGGGGGGGCCGAGGGGGCGGTGTGGCTCATGGTGAAGGGCCCGGAGGAGGCCGTGGCGGCTGCAACGGCGCTCATCGAGGGTCTCCAGGGCGAGCCGCCGTTCACGAGCGCGGGCTGAGGTCCCGCGGAAGTGGGAGTCGGCCGATGGCGGTCGAGCGCGAGGCGGAGTTCTGGTCGCGGGAAGGGGACCGCATCCGGTGCGCCCTCTGCCCTCAGCGCTGCCTGATCGCAGACGGCAAGCGCGGTCTGTGCGGGGTGCGCGAGAACCGGGCCGGGAGGCTGACGCCACTGACCTACGGGCGCATCACCGGCGCCCACCTCGATCCCATCGAGAAGAAGCCCCTCTACCACTTCCACCCGGGGTCGGCCATCCTCTCGATCGGCTCGTGGGGCTGCAACCTGAGCTGTGGGTTCTGCCAGAACTGGCACCTCTCCGAGGGCGAGACGCCGACCTCCCGGCTGTCGCCCCGGGAAGCGGCGGCGCTGGCCGAGCGGGACGTGCGTCTCGGGAACATCGGGCTGGCCTTCACGTACAATGAGCCGCTGATCTGGTACGAGTACGTGCTCGACACGGCGGAGCTGCTGCACGAACGGGGCCTGAAAGCGGTGCTGGTGACGAACGGCGAGATCGAGGCGGAGCCGCTGGAGGCCCTGTTGCCGCACATCGACGCGATGAACGTGGACATCAAGGCGATGGGAGAGGACTTCTACCGCCGCCTGTGCCGCGGGCCCGCTGACGTGCCGCGGAGGACGGTCGAGCGGGCTTTCGGGCGCTGCCACGTCGAGGTCACGAACCTCCTGATCCCCGGGGAGAACGACTCGGCGGCGGAGGTCGCGGCGCTCGTGGACTGGGCGGCGGGCCTGAGCGACCGGCTGCCCGTGCACTTCAGCCGGTACCACCCGGCGCACGAGATGACCGCGCCGGCGACGCCGCTTGGGTCCCTGGAGCGCGCGTACGCGCTCGCGCGGGAGAAGCTGAAGTACGTGTACATCGGCAACGCCAGCCTGCCGGGCGCGAGCGATACGCATTGCCCCGCGTGCGGGACCGTCGTGGTCCGCCGCACGGGCTTCGCCGCGACCCCGGCGCTGTCGGAGACCGGCGGCTGCCACGCCTGCGGGAGCGAGGTCGACCTTGTCGCGTGACGCCAGGACCAAGGGCGAGGAGCCGCAGACGCCTCAGCGGGGGATTTCGCGCGCCATCGAGGTCGGCGTCGTGGCGACCCGCTACGGCTTTGCGTCGACGCTCCACGCGAGCGGGTTGGGCGACTGGGTTCCCGGGCGTCTGAAGCGCGGCAAGGAGGTCGGCCTGCCGGGGCCGGTGGCCCTGCGTCGGATGCTGGAGGAGCTGGGGCCGACGGCGGTCAAGCTCGGGCAAGCCGCGGCCACGCGGTCGGACGTGCTGCCCGATGACTGGATCGAGCAGCTGCGCGTCCTGCAGGACCATGTGGCGCCGGTGCCCTTCGAGAAGGTGCGGGGAGTTGTGGAGGCGGAGTTGGGGCGCCCGCTGGGGGAGTGCTTCGCGACCTTCAGCGAGGAGCCCCTCGCGTCGGCGTCGATCGCCCAGGTCCACGAGGCCGTCCTCCCGACGGGTGAGCGGGTGGCGGTGAAGGTGCAGCGGCCGGGCATCCATCGGCAGGTGGAGGCCGACCTGCCCTTGTTGTTGCGGCTGGCCCGGGCGGCGGAGAGCAACCTGCCGCGCCTGGCGATCTACCGCATCGGGGAGCTGGTGGCCGAGTTCGCGCGCGACCTGCGAGGCGAGCTGGACTTTGGCGGCGAGGCGCGGAACACGAAGCTCTTGGGCACCCTCCTCGCCGATGACCCGCGCGCCGATGTGCCCGTCATCTACGACGCGCTCTCCACCGGCCGGGTGCTCACCCAGCAGTTCATCGAGGGCTGGAAGCCCTCCGACACGGCGGGGCTCGACGAGGCCGGTCTCGATCGCCCCACCCTCGCGCGGAACATCGCCGGCCTGCTTCTGCGGCAGGTACTGCGCGACGGCTGCTTCCACGCGGATCCCCACGGCGGCAACCTGCTGATCGGCCGCGACGGCCGCATCTACTTCCTGGACTGCGGGAACATCTCGTTCGTGCCGCCGCATCTGCGCGATGATCTGGTCTACATGCTGTACGCCCTGACCGACGGCAACGCGGAGGACGTGGCCGACCAGATTCTGGCGGTCGGCGTCTCGACCGACAAGACGGACACGATCGCCCTTCGGGCCGACATCAACCGGCACACCGCCGGCTTCCATGCGGTCAGCACGGCCGACCTGAGCATCGGCGAAGCGCTGGAGGAGCTGCTTCGCCTCCTGCTGCACCACCATGTGGTGATGCCGCCGATCTTCGCGGAGATCGTGCGGTCGCTGGTGCTCACCGAGGCGGAGTGCCGGGCGCTCGATCCGCGCTTCGACTTCCGCGAGGTGGTGCGCACGGTCGTGCACGATACGCTGCTGCGCTTCACCCGCCCGCGGCGGGCGGCCACGGAGCTGTTCCGGATGGGGCGGAGCCTCCATCACCACGCGCTGGAGCTCCCGCGTCAGCTGCTCGCACTGCTGCGGAAGACCGACGCCGGCGGGCTGAAGGTCACGCTCGAACTGGATCACCTGGACCGGTCGATGCACCGGTTGGACACGATGTTCAACCGCCTCGCGGCCAGCATCCTGGTGGCGGCGATGATCATGGCGCCGGCTCTGTGGCTGCAGGTGAACATCGTGGGCGATCGGCCCGTCTGGCACCCGGCGTATGTGCTGTTGGTGGTCGGCTTCACGCTGGGGATGTGGCTGCTCGCCTCGATCATCCGCTCCGGGAGGCTGTAGCGCGCCGATGGCTACCGTACGACGACTGATCCTGGCCTCGGCGTCGCCCCGCCGACGCGCGCTGCTGGAGCAGGTTGGCTGGCAGTTCGAGGTCCGGCCGGCGGAGGACGCCGAAGGCCCGCCGGGGGAGGGCGAGGACCCGGTGGCGTACGCTCGGCGGAGCGCCGAGGCGAAGGCCCGAGCGGTATCGCGCGAGGCGCCTGAGGCGATCGTCCTGGGCGCCGATACGGTCGTCGCGGTCGAAGGGGCGATGCTGGGGAAGCCGGCCGACGCGGAGGACGCCCGCCGGATGCTGGCAGCGCTGTCGGGTCGCGGCCACTGGGTCCACACGGGCATCAGCGTGGCCCTGGCCGGCGAGACCATCTGCGCGGACGTGGCCTCGACCGAGGTGTTCTTCCGGCAGTTGACGCCCGAGGAAATCGAGGCCTACATCGCCACGGGCGAGCCGCTGGACAAGGCCGGCGCCTACGGGATCCAGGGCCAGGCGGCCGCGCTGGTGGAGCGGATCAACGGCTGTTACTCGAATGTGGTGGGGTTGCCGCTCAGCCGCACGCGGGCCTTGCTGCTGGCCGCGGATGAGCGGGTCAATGCCGGAAACGGAGAGGGCCAGTGCTAGGCAGGTATAAGCTCGGGCGGCGGGGCAAGCCGCTGTGGTCGCGCCTCTTCGCCCGTCTGGGCCGCGACCTGGGGATCGACCTGGGCACGGCCAACACCCTGGTCCATGTCGAGGGTCGCGGCGTGCTGCTGTGGGAGCCGTCGGTCGTGGCCATCGACCGGGAGACGGGGGAGGTCCTGGCGGTCGGGGCCGACGCCAAGCGCATGGTGGGTCGCACCCCCGGCACGATCTCGGCCGTGCGGCCGCTGAAGGACGGCGTCATCGCGGACTTCGAAGTGACCGAGAGGATGCTCCATCACTTCATCCAGAAGGCGCACCAGCGTCGGCCGTGGGAGCACCCGTGCGTCGTGATCGGAGTGCCCTCGGGGATCACCGAGGTGGAGCGGCGCGCGGTGGAGGACGCCGCCAGGATGGCCGGCGCGTGGGAGACCCTCATCATCGATGAGCCCATGGCCGCCGCGATCGGGGCCGGGCTCCCCGTGGCGGAGGCGGTGGGCAGCATGATCGTCGACATCGGCGGCGGCACCACTGAGGTCGCGGTCATCTCCCTCGGCGGGATCTGCACCCAGCGCTCAATGCGCATCGCCGGAGATGAGATCGACGAGGCGATCCAGCTGGCCGTCCGCCACGAGCACAACCTCTTCGTGGGGGAGACGACCGCCGAGCGGATCAAGACGGAGATCGCCTCGGCCTATCCGACCCACGACGACATGTCGATCAGCATTCGCGGCAAGGACCTCGTCACCGGGCTGCCCAAGGCGATCACGCTGTCCGCCGGGGCGGTGCGCGAGTACATCCGCGAGCCGGTCACCGCCATCGTAGAGCTGGTGAAGGAGACGCTGGACTCGACGCCGCCCGAGCTGGCAGCGGATGTGATGAACCGAGGCATCGTGCTGGCGGGGGGCGGCGCGCTGTTGCGGGGGCTCGACCAGCTGATCGCCTCGGAGACCAGCATCCCCGTCTACGTGGCGGAGGACCCCATGACGTGCGTGGTGATGGGCGCCGCCAAGTACATCGAGGAGCTGGGAACCCAACCCGAGGCAGGGTGAGGCAGGCGGGCCATGCGGCGGAGACCCTTCCACCAGCATCAGGAGTGGCAGAGCCTGGCGGTGCTGACGCTGATCGCCATCGCGCTGCTCGTGGCGCATCACCGGGCGCGCGCCGGCCGGGATGGCAGCCGCGCCGACCGCGTCGCCCGCGCCGTGCTCATGCCCCTGCAAGAGACGCTGGTCGTCATCTGGGAACGCTCGGCGCACACGGCCGGCGGCCTCACCCGGGCCCGCCGCCTCACCCAGGAGAACGCGCGGCTGAAGGCGGAGAACGCGCAGCTGGAGGCGCGCCTCATCCAAGGCCAGGAGCTGCGGAATGCCTACCGTGAGGCTCTGGAGGCCTTCGGCCTCAAGCCGCTGACGGGGGCCGACGAGATCCCGGCCCGGGTCATCGGGTCTTCGACCCGGCGCTTCATCCGTCAGACCATCGACTTGGTGTCCCTCGACGGCCGCGAGGTACGCAAACAGGACATCGTGCTCTGGAACAAGTTCCTGGTGGGTCGGATCGAGAGCGCCCAGGGCGGTCGAGCCCGGGCGACGTTGCTGCTGGATCCGGACAGCGGCGTCGCGGCAGTCGTGCAGCCATCCGATGTGCAGGGCGCGCTCGTTGGCCCCGATCCAGGCGCGCGCGATGCCGGCCTGCTGCGGCTCGTGCATCTGGAGCGCGACGCTCCCATCGCGGTCAACGACAAGGTCTACACGTCCGATCTGGGTGAGGTCTACCCCAAAGGCATCCCGGTAGGGACCGTGGAGGAGGTCATCGGCGGCGCGGGCACGGCCGAGCCGAAGACGGCCCTCGTGAAGCCCTACGCCGACTTCGGCAACCTGACCTATGTCACGGTGTTCCGGCCCGAAGCGCCCTGAATCCGCCGGGGTGGCCTGCGGGCCCCGCGCCATCCGGTAGGGAGCCGCCACGTGCTCTTCATCCTTGCCCACGTTGCTGCCCTCATCGCCGGCGCCGCCCTGCAGCGCGCCTGGCCCCAGGGGCTGCGCCTGGGGAACGTCGCGCCCGACCTGGTGCTCGTGCTGGTGGCGTGCGCCGGCATCACGCGCGGTCGCGTTGCCGGCTATGCGGCGGGTCTCTTGGGTGGGTTTCTGCTGGGAGCGGCAGGCCAGGGGCACTACACTGCGGTGGTGGTCGGCCTGATGGCGGTCGGCTTCCTGGCAGGGCAGGTGCGCGGCACGGTGTTCGCCGACCACGTCCTGGTGGCGCCCGTGGTGGCGCTCCTGGCGACGCTCATTGCGGCGGTGGTGCAGCTCGTCGTGAGCCCGCCGTCCCACTTCCTCCCGTGGCTGGGGGAGGTCGGGAAGCTGGCGGTGTACAACGCGGCCGCATCGCCGCTGGCCTATGTCTGGGCCAGGGCGCTGGCACGGCGCTGGCCGCCGCGCGCCGAGGCGTAACCCCGCGCCGCCGGGAGGTCCCGTTCGATGACCGTGGTTGGCATGATCCCCGCTCGGTATGCCGCGACGCGGCTGCCGGGGAAGGTCCTGGCGGACATTGCCGGTAAGCCGATGCTGCAGCATGTCTATGAGCGCGCGCTGCGCGCCTCGACGCTCCGCGAGGTCATCATCGCCACCGACGACGCCCGCATCGCGGAGGCGGCGCGCGCCTTCGGCGGGCGAGTCGCGATGACCTCGCCTGAGCATACCTCCGGCACCGATCGGCTGGCCGAGGTCGCGCGGGGGCAGGACTGCGACGTGGTGGTCAACATCCAGGGCGATGAGCCCCTCATCGACCCGGACATCATCGACCGCGCGGTGCGGCCGCTGCTCGACGACCCGGAGGTGCGCATGGCCACTCTGGCGACGAGGGCCACCGCCCACGAGTGGGCCGCCGCCAGCGTGGTGAAGGTGGTCTGCGACCCACTCGGCAATGCGCTCTACTTCTCGCGGCGCCAGATCCCGTACTTCCGCCTCGACGAGCCTGCCCAGGAGGCCGCGCTGGCGGGGGACCTGGTGCATCCCGTGTCGGGCTGCCGCCCGCTGAAGCACATCGGGCTCTATGTCTATCGGCGCGAGACGCTGCTATGGTTCGCGGGCCTCCCGCGGGGCGTGCTGGAGAGGACGGAGAGTCTGGAGCAGCTGCGCGTGCTGGAGAACGGCTGCCCGATCCGGGTCGTCGAGGTGGACTACTCCCCGATCGGGGTCGACACACCCGAAGACCTGGAGACGGTCCGCAAGCTCGTGGAGGCTCAGTTATGACCGAGGCGGTGCGGCCGGTGACCGTCGCGGGTCAGGTGATCGGCGGAGAGCGGCTGGCGCTGATCGCGGGGCCCTGCGTGCTGGAGGAGCCCTCGGTCGCGCGCGAGGCGGCGGTGCGGCTGCGCGACATGGCCGGCGAACTCGGGGTCCCCTTCATCTTCAAGGCCTCCTTCGATAAGGCCAACCGCACTTCGGTCACCTCCTACCGGGGCCCCGGGCTGGAGCGAGGCCTCGAGATTCTGGCCCGGATCAAGGCGGAGGTCGGCGTGCCGGTGGTCTCCGATGTGCATGACCCGGCGCAGGCCGCTCGGGCCGCCGAAGTGCTGGACATGCTGCAGGTTCCCGCCTTCCTGTGCCGACAGACCGACCTCCTCGTTGCGGTGGGAGAGACGGGCCTGCCGGTGAATGTGAAGAAGGGCCAGTTTCTCGCTCCCGACGACATGCAGCACTGCCTGGGGAAGGTGCGCTCGACCGGGAACGAGCGGATCACCCTCTGCGAGCGCGGCTCGACGTTCGGGTACCACAACCTGGTGGTGGACATGCGGGGACTGGTCATCATGCGCGGGTTCGGGTACCCGGTGGTCTTCGACGCGACCCACAGCGTGCAACTGCCCAGCGGGGGCGGCGGGAAGTCCAGCGGCGAGCGGCAGTTCGTCGCGCCGTTGGCCCGAGCGGCCATCGCGGCCGGCGCCGACGCCCTCTTCGCCGAGGTGCACCCCAACCCGGAGGCGGCGCTCTGTGACGGGCCGAACATGCTCCCCCTCGATGAGGTGGCGCCACTCCTTCGCGCCCTGCTGGAGGTGAGGTCGGCATGTCGGAGTTGAGGGACGAGGCGATCCTGGCTTCGGCGCGTCGCACGTTCGACATCGAGAGCCGCGCGATCGCCTCGTTGGCCGACCGCCTCGGCGGCGAGTTCGTGCGCGCGGTCCGGCTGCTGATGGACCTGCCCGGCCATGTCATCGTGAGCGGCGTGGGGAAGTCGGGGGCCGTCGGCCGCAAGATCAGCGGGACCCTCGCCAGTACGGGCTGTCCGGCGGTGTTCATGCACCCGGTCGAGGCCGTGCACGGGGACTTGGGCATCGTCTCGTCCCAGGATGCGGCGCTGCTGCTCTCCAACAGCGGCGAGACCGAGGAGGTGCTGCGGCTGGCGCCCGTGCTGAAGCGCCGGCGCACCCCCATCATCGCGATCGTCGGCAACACGACCTCCACCATCGGCCAGCAGGCCGAGATCACCCTCGACGCCGCCGTCAGTGCGGAGGCCTGCCCCTTGGGCCTCGCGCCGACCGCCAGCACGGCGGCGCAACTCGCGATGGGCGACGCCCTCGCGATGGCGGTAATGGAGGCGCGGGGCTACTCCGCCGATGACTACGCCGAGCACCACCCGGCGGGCTCACTCGGTCGCCGAATCCTGCTCCGGGTCGGCGACATCATGCACGCCGGCGCCGCCAACCCCACGGTCCCGCTGGACGCCACGGTTCTCGACGCGGTGCTCACCATGACGCGCGCGCCGGTGCGCGGCGTCGTGACCGTCGTGGATGCGACCGGCAAGCTCCAGGGGCTCTTCACCGACGGCGACTTCCGGCTTCTCATGCAGCGCGAGGAGGACCGTAACGCGGTCATGGCGATGCCGATCAGCCGCGCCATGACGGCGCGCCCGACCACCGTCACCGCCGAGTGCCTCGCCGCCGACGCCGTGACGCTCATGCAGGACCGCGAGTTTGACAACCTGCCCGTCGTGGATGAAGCCGGCATCGCCGTCGGCGTCGTCGACATCCAGGACATCATCCGCGCGGGGGTGGTGTAGGGCTTAGTCTCTGATGGGCGCTTCACGTTGCCGCGCCCCACACTCATTGAACTCCGGTGATCCCATGTCCCCCCACCTGCTCGATGTTCTGGCTCTCACCGTGATTGCGTGCGCCCTGCTGGCGGCTCCCGGCGAGGCGCAGGGGGAACGTGAGCGTGCTGCGCTGAAGCTGCATGCTCCGCCGGACCTTGCGGTCCGCTTGGCCGGGCCGATGGGCGAGAGGGTCGAGCGCAACATCGACGAGTGGCTGCTGCCGGCGGTGGACGCCAACCCGCGGATGATCGAGATGTTCCGCACGCGCGATCGGCAACCGGTGCCCGATCTCGTCCCGTGGGCGGGCGAGTTCGTGGGGAAGTACCTCATCTCCGCGATTCAGGCCGCCCGCATGAGCGATCGGCCGGAGCTGCGCGCGCACATCCGGCTGACCATCGCAGAGCTTCTCTCGACCCAAGCCGAGGACGGCTACCTGGGGCCCTTCCGGCAGCACGAGCGGCTGCTCGGGCACTGGGACCTGTGGGGCCACTACCACATCATGCTCGCGCTGCTGATGTGGTACGAGGAGACCGGTGACGAGGCCTGCCTGCAGGCGGCGCGGCGGATGGGCGACCTCATCTGCAACACCTTCCTGGACACCGGGAAGCGCGTCATCGATGCCGACTCGACCGAGATGAACATGGCGGTCATCCACTCTCTCGGATGGCTGTACCGTGAGACCGGGGACGACCGCTATCTCCGGATGATGCGCGAGATCGAGAAGGACTGGGAGTCGGCGGGCGACTACTTTCGGACCGGGGCCCAGGGGATTGACTACTTCCGCACGCCGAAGCCGCGGTGGGAGAGCCTCCACGATCTGCAAGGGCTCGTCGAGCTGTACCGGATCTCGGGCGACGACGCATACCGGCGGGCGTACGAGAGCCACTGGACGACCATCCTGCAGCATGATGTGCACCCGACCGGCGGCTTCTCGACCAACGAGCAGGCCGTGGGCAACCCGTACTCGCCGGGGGCCATCGAGACCTGCTGCACGACGGCGTGGGTCGCGCTGTCGGTAGACATGCTCCGCCTGACCGGCGACAGCCGCGTGGCCGATGCGCTGGAGCTGTCGACCTGGAACAGCGTGCTCGGCTCGCAGCACCCGTCGGGGCGCTGGTGGACTTACGACACGCCGGTGAACGGCGTGCGGCAGGCCTCGGCGCACCACATCGTGTTCCAGGCGCGGTTCGGCACGCCCGAACTCAACTGCTGCTCGGTGAACGCGCCGCGCGGGATCGGCGCGATCTCCGAGTGGGCGGTCCTCCTCGATGTAGCCGGGCCGCTCCTCAGTTACTACGGACCGGGGGCGCTCGAGCTCTCCCTGGCTGACGGGACGGGTGTGACCCTCACGCAGGAGACCGCGTACCCGGCCGAAGGCGACGTGAAGCTGCGCGTCGGCCTGGCGGCGCCCGCGACATTCGACCTCCGGCTGCGCATCCCGTCCTGGTCGAAGACGACGCGGGTCGCCGTGAACGGGACGCCTGTCGAGGGCATCGTCCCCGGGACCTACCTCAGCCTCAAGCGCGAATGGCGCGAGGGCGACGAGGTCGGTCTCGCCTTCGATATGAGCCCTCGTTACTGGACGGGCGAGCTCATGCGTCAGGGCATGGCTGCGGTCTACCGAGGCCCGCTGCTCCTCGCCTTCGATCCCAAGTACAACGCGATGGATACCGTCGAGATGCCGGCCCTGGACGCCCAGCGGCTTGACTCCGACCCCGTAACGGTCGAGGCGCGCTTCCAGCCGCTCGTCGCGCGCAGGTTCACCGCGAGTGACGGGCGGGCGGTGGTGCTCTGTGACTTCGCGACCGCCGGAGCGCACGGTACCGACTCCGCCGCGTGGCTACCGGTCGTGAACGCCGGGCCGGCGCCCCTCTGGCTGAAGCACCCTCGCCCGGGCGAGGCCGTCGCCGCGGGCCCGCTGCTCCTGGAGTGGACGGCCTACGGCCGCGGTCGAGCGGACGGGCGGGCGTTCAGCGTGGCCATCTCGCGCAAGCCCGACCTCAGCGACCCGCTGGTGACGCTCGACGGTCAGACGGGCCCGCGCTGCCTACTGCCGGAGGGGCTGCCGCCCGGCGGGCCCTACTACTGGCAGGTCACCGCCTCGAACCCGCACGGGAGCCTGACGAGCCTCAATGGCCCCCAGGCCTTCACCGTCGACGCGACGCTTGCCAACACGGCGCCCGAGGGCGGGGTCGACTACGAGCTTGGAGAGCACGGCCTGATGGTCGCCTCGCCCCTGGCGGGCACGGGTGAGCCGACGCTGGGCGTGCTCGACCTCGCCCGCGACGTGATGCCAGCACCCGGCCGCGACGGGGCGGCCGACGCCGCCCTCGCCTTCAACGGGCAGACCTCGATGGTGCGGTACCGCCTGCCCTACTTTCCGGAGCAGGACTACACCTTTGCGGCCTGGGTCTGCCCGGAGGGGTTGCCCAACAGCGGCCTGTACCAGATCTTCTCCGCGTGGTGTGCGGGGATGGACGATCCGCTTCGCGTGTGCATCCAGGGAGCGGAGCTCTTCGCGCGGATCGAGGCCCGGGGGTTCTTCTCGACCCCTGGCGTGGCACTGCAGAACGGCGAGTGGGTCCACGTCGCTGCCGTGAAGCAGGGGGCCGAGCTGCGCCTCTACGTGAACGGGGAGCAGAAGGGGACGGCGGCCGTGCCCGAGTGGAACACGACCGCCGCGCTCGACTTCGCCATCGGCGCCAACCCGCACTGGACCGGCGGCAACGAGACCTTCCAGGGCCGCATCGCCGACATCGCCTTCTACGCCGAGGCCCTGACGGCGGAGCAGCTCATGGCGGGGAGCCAGCAGCCGTAGAGTGCGGACACGTTGTTGTCAGTCCGCCGGGCCGCCGTGGCAGACGGGCACGTGGATCAGCGTGACCTGCCGCGAGGCGAAGCCCTCCTCGATGGCGGCGGGAAGCCTGGCCGGGTCCTCGACCCGGATGCCCCGCGCGCCGAAGCCCTCGGCGACCCGCGCGAAGTCGATGGGCCCGAGCGCGCAGGCCACCGGGGGCTGCGCGCGCTTGCGACAGCCGCTGACCACGATCCCCCAGGCAGAGTCGTCTGCGACGATCGCGACATAGGGCAGGTTCTGGCGCGCGGCCGCCTCGATCTCGGCGAGGGTGAAGGTCGCGGAACCGTCGCCGGAGAGCAGCAGGACCGGCTCGTCGGGGTAGAGCGAGCGCACCGCCGCCGCGCCGGGGAAGCCCCAGCCGACCACGGCGCTGCGCCCGCAGGTCAGCCAGCGCGCCGGGTACCGGTCACCCATCGACATGTGGAACCACTGGCCGATGTTGCCGCCGTCGACCAGGATGAAGGTCTCGTCGGTGACGGCCTGCCGAATCCCCTCAATGACGTGGCGCCCCGTGCAGGCCGGAGCGCTCGGCGGCGGCATCGCGGTCCACGCGCGGCGGAAGTCCGCATTGCGCCGTTGCGCCTCGGTCAGCCACCCCGCACCGCCCCGATGGCCCTCGGCGTCCAGAGCCTCGCTGAGTTGTCGCAGAACCCGGCGCGGGTCGCCCAGAAGCGCGACGTCGGCCTGCACGCCCTGAGTGAGCTTCCCCGGGTCGATGTCGCAGCGGATGATCTTCGCGTCCGGCGCGATGGCCGGCGGCTCCAGGTAGCCCACGCGGTAGTCGACCTCGGCCCCGAGGAGCAGGATGAGGTCGGCGTCGGGCAGGAGGCGGGGCTGGCCGCTCGCGGCGCCGATGACGCCCATGAACTCGGGGATCGGCTGCTCGACCGCGCCGCGGTCCCAGATCGGAACCGTGAGGGGCGCGCGCATCTGCTCCGCCAGCACCGCCAGTTCTGCGCTCGCGTCGGCGTAGAAGCAGCCGCTCCCGGCGATGATGAACGGGCGCTCG
>Ga0233425_10007218_pt1 | contig 15794 bp, 9 predicted proteins | sample Watercolumn_Towu_2_FD_181712 | JGI IMG/M metagenome (GOLD analysis project Ga0233425, IMG submission 181712) | Freshwater microbial communities from Lake Towuti, South Sulawesi, Indonesia - Watercolumn_Towuti2014_140_MG | ecosystem: Environmental > Aquatic > Freshwater > Lake | place: Indonesia...
CTTACCCTGTTCTCTCTTTTTCTTGTTTTCTGCGCTGCCAAGTTCAATGCGCAGACTTATACAGGAATACCTCTGACAGGATTTACCCAGGACGTTATCGCTGAAAGTAATCCGGCGACAGGTAGTACAGGAACAACGATAGATGCGGCAGGCTATGTTCTGTATTCGGCGTTATATACGAATACAACCACCCTGGGCGGCCTGAATGCCACCGGCATTTACACGACCAGCACCCGTTCGTACACGCTGGCGTCGTATGCTCAGAACAATACGCTGCGCGTGCTTACCAATGCCTCCGATTCATTGAGCTTAACGACTCCGGCCAGCTATTCGGGAATCAGCATTTTAGGTTTCAGCAGCGGCAATGATGCGCTCACAGATGTGACGCTGAGGTTTTCTGATGGTACTTCTGCCACTTACTCTTCAAGAACCTTATACAACTGGTCTTCTACCCAGCCTGCGATTATCCAGGGCTTCGGGAAAACAAACAGGGTTTCGAACTCGATCTATTTCTCAGCAACGGAGCCTAAGATGTACAGCATCGACATCCCGGTGATCTGTACGAACCAATCGAAGCTGATCACCCGTATTGTGGTTAAGAACAAAACTATCGGTTCAACGGTGTACTTGTTTGCGGCAGCCGGTATCGGTAAATCGAATTTCGTGGCGAACTCCATTCCTGCAACCTGCAAAGGCTCTGCTACGGGAACAGCCAAGGCATTGGGCGTAGACGCTTATGGACCGCTGACCTACACCTGGATGCCGGGAGGGCAAACCACTCAGGCAGCCACTAACCTGACTGCCGGTATGTATACGGTAACGATTATGGATGGGAATGGCTGCAGCTACACCCGCACGGTAAATGTTTCGGAACCTGCAACAACTTTCTCTATCACCTCTATCAGCGCCACATCGCTGAGCTGTGGCTCTGCCAGCACTGCTACCGCCCAGGTAAGCGTAACCGGCGGCAACACTCCTTATGAGTATACATGGGTGAATACCGCTCCGGTAAGCTCGACATTAACAACCAACTCCTTAACAGGGCTGGCTGGCGGAAACTATTCTGTTTCCGTAAAAGATAACAACGGCTGTGTCCTGACAGCGACCACGAACGTGGCTACACCAAATGTGGTGATCTCCGTGAATACTTCCAGTCTGCTTTGCGGTAGTACTGCCAACGGCAGCGCTACTGTAACATCCGTAACGGGCGCTACAGGGCCGTTTACCTATAGCTGGACGCCTTCTGCCCAGACGAGCAGCGTGGCTACCGGTCTTGCGGCACAAACTTATACGGTAAGGGTAACGGACAACGCCAGCTGTACGGTTTCCCAGACATTATCCATCGATGCCCCAAGCATCAGCCTGACCACAGCCGGTACAACCTGTACGTTATCTACGGGTTCCGCTACGGTGAATTCTGTAACAGGTGGTGCAGGCGGTCCTTATACCTATTCATGGACACCTTCGGCCCAAACCGGCAGTGTGGCTACAAACCTGGCGGCCGGAAATCATACGGTTACGGTGAGGGATAATGCGAATTGCCCTGTCACCAAAACACTGGTGATCGCTTCTCTTCAGCCCAGCTTAACCGTATCGACAAGCTCCCTGCTTTGCGGTACTCTGGCCAACGGCAGCGCGACAGTGACGTCTATCACAGGCGGCGCCGGTCCTTACACCTATAGCTGGATGCCTTCCGCCCAAACCGGCAGTGTGGCGTCCAACCTCGGCTCCGGTGTTTATTCGGTGACCGTAAAAGGCACCAGCGGCTGTATGGTAACACAAACCCTTGTGATCACGAAGCCAAGCCTTTCGATCGCTACCAGCCCTACAGGCTGTAAAGGCACTCAGCCTACAGGCAGCGCTACAGTGACTGCCGTAAACGGTGGTGTAGCTCCTTTCTCTTATTCATGGGATTCTGATGCGATGTCGAATATTGCCAGCGGCCCAACGGTAAGCAACATCGACGAAGGCACCTATACGGTGAATGTAACGGATGCGAATAACTGTGTGACCTCACAAGCGTTCAATGTGGCAAGTACAGCTCCAAGCGCTTTAGTGGCTACGACAACCGCTACCAATGCTACCTGCTCAGGCATCAATAACGGCCAGGCCAAGGTAACCCCTGGCGGCGGTGTAACCCCTTATTCATACTCCTGGAATACAAACCCTCCTCAGTACACCGCTACTGCAACCGGTCTGTCTTCTCCAAACAACTTCGTGGTTTCGGTGATCGACTTTAACGGCTGCCTGATCAGCAAACCGGTGACGATCTATCCGGCTCCTGTAGAGTTAGTGGTGTATACAAGCCCTTCCAATACGATTTGCCCGGGTACCTCAGTCAATGTGAGCATTACAGGCTTCTCAGGAACAGGGACCTATACCTGGAGCACAGGTGCTCACACGACCTCCATCACCGCGACACCTACTGCAACGCTTACGGTATATTCTGTAACGGCTACTGCTACTTCAAGCTGTATCGCCAGCGGAAGTGTAGCGGTGGTCACATCGACCAACGCTGCCGAAAATTGCCCTACCAGTCTGAAAGAAGAAGCATTTGTATCTTATAACCTGTATCCAAACCCAACCACAGACGAGTTTACCATCGCGTTCAACCATGTGCAGAACAATGCAAGGGTTGAGATGATGGATGCCTTAGGAAAACTGGTATTAAGCCAGCAGGTGAACGGCATGGAGACTACCGTGAATACAGCGACCCTTCAGAGCGGCATTTATTTCGTAACGGTAAGGGATGAGAAAAATATCCTGGTGAGAACGAAGGTGATCAAGCAATAACCGTTCTTTTCAAACCTGATAAAAGCGTCCCGCAGCCTTGTGGGACGCTTTTTTTATTCAGTAAATTAAGAATAAACTTTGCTTAAGAGCCCGGAAGCCGTTCCCGGCAAGCCATTAATCAGCAAGCTTTCGGAAAATCTCAGACAAAGCGCCCATGTGCGGCGCAGACATTCCCAGCTCATGAGTTATTCCCATCAACGGCGAAGTCTGCGTGAAGGATCAGGGCTTGCACAGGCTTTGAGCGGGCCTGAGTGTGTGAGTGTCCGGTATTCGTCAGAAATGCGCAGGCGCTCTGACTGATCTTACTGAAATGTATCAGGTCTCGCCGGTAAAGCATGAAGGCGGTCTGTACTAATGCTGAAGCCTGCTATTGTTCTTCTTTCGGCAGGTGCCCTTTTAATTTAGATCAATCCCTCCTTCTCCCGTTTGCTGTAATCGAGGATGAGCACGTAGTACAGCATCACGCCAAAGGCGTACATGGCAGCCGTGATGAGGAAGATGTTGATATAGGGATAGCCGCGGTGGAACATGATCTTCACCATAAAGCCGCTGATGACCCAGCTGCCGCTCCAGATAGCGGCTGTGAGGGCACTGGTGATCTCCCGGTTTTTTTCGCCCACATAGTTCATCACCAGCTCCGAGGTCATGGGGCCTGCCATGTTCATCAGTGGCTGCCGCAGCAGGTAGCACACAATGGCAATGTAGAGGGCAATGGTGTACTGGCTGTAATACTGCGTGGTAGCCAGAGCCACCAGCGAGATGACCGCCAGCGACTGCGTGGCGGGTATGGCGATCTTAAAGCCGATGTACCGCTTGATCTTTGGCACCAGCATAGCGCCCCAGGCCACCAGCACGGCTGCGATGGCGCTGATCACCGAAAAGCCGCCTTTGTCGAGGTGATGCACCTTGTCGAAGAACAGGCTGATGAAAGGAATCGTGAGCCCCGCACCGGTAGCGATGATGAGGGTAGGCACGAGTCCTTTGAAGATAAGAAACCAGTCGTTCTTTCCTTTTTTCGTTTTGATGCGTAAGCTCTTTCTGTCGTCGAGCTCTTCCTTGTGGTGGATCTTCGCCACGAAATAAATGCCGCCGAAACCCAGCAGGGAAAAGAGGATGAGGATGTTCTGCTCGTCGAAGATCAGGGGATTGATGCGGTCGAGCACCGCGATCACCACGCCGCTCACGATCCCGGCAAAGCTCCAGGTGCTGTAGCTCAGGGCAATGCCCGAGGTGTGGTTTTCCTTCAGCTCGTTGCGCAGGATATACGGCGTGATGGGGATCTGCATGAAGGTGAAGGAGGCGCCCCATAGCAGGAGCGAGATAAAGAGCAGCATGGTGAGCTTGTAGTATACGCAATACACAATGGCCAGGCCAAAGAGGGGAACGAGCACCGAGGAGGCCATGAAGAAAGGCTTCATCGCGCGGCCCTTGATGATGTTGCCGATAGGCAGCGCCAGGGCAAATACGCCCAGGAAACGGAAGGTGATGAACAGGGCGATCTCCTCCTCGCTGAAGCCCTTGCGGCTCATGTACAGTGGCAGGATGTTCATGAAGGTGGCATTCACCAGCTGGATGAAAAACTCGCCAATGATGACATTGATGATGAAAGACTTGAGCCTTCTGTAATCTTTAATGAAATCGAACATGCATCAGGAATGAAGAATTACAACATCAAGGTAGGCTTTGATCTTTTCGAGATCGCCGGGTTCAAAGCTTTCGAAATCCCCCTGGTTGTTGAACCAGGTGAGCTGTCGCTTGGCATAGCGCCTGGTGTTTTGCTTGATCAGGGCCACCGCTTCCTCCAGGGAGGATTTTCCGTCCAGGAAATCGAAGAGCTCTTTATAGCCTACGGTATTCAGGGCGTTGAGCTGCTTATGCGGGTACAAGGCTTTGACCTCGTTCAGCAAGCCATTGGCCATCATCAGGTCCACACGCCGGTTGATGCGCTCGTAGAGCAGGTCGCGCTCCGTATTGATAAGCAAAGGAATGGCCTCAAAAGGCCTTTCTTTTTTTTCTCTGGTGCGGAAAGAGGAGTAGGGCTTGCCGCTGTGGAGGCATACTTCGAGTGCGCGCATCAGGCGCTGCGGGTTGTTGAGGTCTACCTGCGCATAATAGGCCGGATCGTGCTCTTTCAGCAAGTCCTGCAGATAAGCCATGCCTTTTTCCGAATAACCGGCCTGGAGCTGTTCGCGGATCTCTGCGGGGACCTCCTCAAATTCATCCACACCATTCAGAATAGCGTTGATGTAGAGCCCAGAGCCACCCACAAGGATCAGCTGGTTATGCGTGCGGAAGAGCGCTTCGATCCGGGCAATGGCATCCCGCTCATATTGCCCTACATTGTAATGCCCGTGAATGCTGATGTGATCGATGAACTCATGCGGCACACCCTGCATCTCCTCCGGTGTGGGCTTGGCGGTGCCGATGCTCATCTCTTTGAAGAACTGCCTGGAATCGGCAGAGATCACCGGGCAGGCGAAATGCTTTGCCAGTTCGACCGCCAGCGCCGTTTTTCCAACCGCCGTAGGGCCGGCAATAATTATCAAGTGCTTTTTCACGATCAGAAGCTGAACTCCGCCTTGCTTTCGGGGTTGGTTATTTTTTTACTGTCTGTATGATCAAAGCGGTTCACCCGAATGATGTGTGTCTGGGCAGGGAAATTCTCATAGAGGATGCTGTTATCGACCCGGAGCGTTTTGAATACAACCGGCTTTGTATGCCTTATCTCCAGGTAAGTCCAGATCGATTCCTCCTCTTTTTCGTAGCCGATATAATGCAGGGTTTGCAGCCTGGTATTCAACGTTACCGACAAATGCCTGCTGATGTAATGAAAGAGGATGCTGTCCGCCTCCGCTTTGTGTTTCGGGTTGATAATGTCGATGGCTTTGCCGGAGCTCTTCCTCAGCGCCTCTTCCAGGTCGTTGGCGAAAATGCGCAGGCTTACCTGTACTTCGGGTGTTCCTTTGGTGCTGATCTCTGTGAGGCTGATGTAATAAGGATGCTTCCGGGAATGGAAGGAGGAGGCTAAAAACACCGCCAACCCTATAAGCAGGTATTTTGCCGCAGGTGTAATATTTTGCCGCAGTGAGGCGATATTCCTTATTTTTAGCACACACAAAAGTAGCAAAATTTATGAACGAATTCTGGTTATGGTTCAGTACGGGAACCGGTCATATTTTGGACTGGAGCGGCTATGACCATATCCTGTATGTGATGGCGCTCTGTGTGGTATTTTCTGTGAGGGAATGGAAACAGCTGCTGATCCTGATCACGGCCTTTACCATCGGCCACTCGCTGACCCTGGCCGCCAGCGTCCTGCAGCTGCTCTCCGTGAAGCAGGCCTGGATCGAGGTGCTGATCCCCCTTACGATCCTCCTGACCTGTATCGTGAACATTGCCGGCAGGCATCAGGCCACGGCCCGGCATAGCCCGGCGGGTGTGAGCTACAGGCTCAACTACAGCCTGGCCCTGCTGTTCGGGTTCATTCATGGCCTGGGCTTTTCCTACCTGCTCAAGTCCATGCTGGGAAAAGAGGAAAGCCTCGTGCTTCCCTTGCTGAGCTTCAATCTTGGCCTCGAGGCCGGGCAGATCATAATCGTGGCTGCCATGCTGATTTTATCCGTTTTTTTAGCTAGATTTACCCGGATCAAACGGGCCGATTACCAGTTTTTTGTGTCGTCGGCCGTATTTGGAATTGCTTTTTTATTATTTGTACAACGCTTAAATGACTTATAACATGACCCGCTCTCTTTACCTGGCTGCCATGATCGGCGCAGTGGTTTCTTCGGCTTCCGCACAGAATATTCAGAATAACCCGACGTCCAACCACGGCAATAAATTTGAACAGCTGGGAACGATCCTGCCAACGCCCAATGAATACCGGACGGCCTCCGGTGCGCCCGGTGGAAAATACTGGCAGCAGAAAGCCGATTACAACATCGAGGCAACGCTGGATGAAAAGAACCTGATGCTCATCGGCAAGGAAACCATCACCTATTCCAATCATTCTCCCGACAAGCTCGATTACCTGTGGCTGCAGCTGGATGAGAACCAGCATAAGCCGACTGCGGAGAATAATTTCTTCGACAGCAATAAGCTGGGGCAGCCGGGCGACGAAGGCGCCGTAAAAGGGCTTGATGTGGAAGAGCGCCTGAAAGGCCTGGGGGACCAGATCCTGAGCGTGACCGACGAAACGGGAAAAGCCCTGAAGTACACCATCAATGAAACCATGATGCGGGTGGATCTTCCGAAGCCGCTGATGCCCGGAGGAAAAGTGAAGTTCAATGTGAAATGGCAGTACAGAATCGGTCACAGAACCGTGATCGGCGGCCGCGGCGGTTATGAATATTTTGCGGAAGACGGCAACTCCCTGTTTACGATGACGCAGTGGTACCCGCGCATGTGCGTGTACAGCGACTTCCAGGGATGGCAGCATAAGCAATTTACAGGCAGGGGGGAGTTTGCCCTGGCCTTCGGGAATTTTACGGTAAAAATGACGGTGCCTGCCGATCACCTGGTATGTGCCACCGGCGAATGCCAGAACTATGCGCAGGTGCTCACGCCGGAGCAGATGGCGCGTTACAACAAAGCGAGCGCCAACTATAATGACGTGACAGAGATCGTTACCCTGAGCGAATGCACGGCTGCTGAAAAGAATAAGGCTACTACCACCAAAACCTGGATCTTCAAAGCCGACAGCGTCCGGGATTTTGCCTGGGGATCGTCCCGTAAATTCATGTGGGATGCCATGCCCATCAAACAGGACGGACGAAAAGTGATGTGCATGAGCTTCTACGCCAAAGAAGCGGCGGGACTTTACCGGAGGTACTCTACCAAAACGGTAGCGCATACCATTAAGACCTATTCCAAATTCACGATCCCGTACCCTTACCCGGTGGCGCAGAGCATCGAAGCGGCCAATGGCATGGAGTACCCGATGATCTGCTTCAACTTCGGAAGGACGGAGAAAGACGGCACCTACTCCGAATCTACCAAATACGGCATGCTGGGAGTGATCATCCATGAGGTAGGGCATAACTTTTTCCCGATGATCATCAATAGCGACGAGCGCCAGTGGAGCTGGCTCGATGAGGGCCTGAACACGTTTGTGCAGTTCCTGACCGAGCAGGAGTTCGACAACAATTATCCTTCCAACCGCGGCCCTGCCTACAAAATGGTGGATTATATGAAGCTGCCGAAAGACCAGCTGGAGCCGATCATGACGAACAGCGAGAACATCATCAACTTCGGGGCGAACGCTTACGGCAAGCCTTGCACCGCTTTGAATATCCTGCGTGAGACGGTGATGGGCCGGGAGCTGTTCGACTTTGCCTTCAAGCAATATGCCACACGCTGGGCTTTCAAGCATCCGACACCGGCCGACTTCTTCCGTACTATGGAAGATGCAAGTGCGGTTGACCTCGACTGGTTCTGGCGCGCCTGGTTCTACGACATCGAGCCGGTGGATATTTCGATGGACTCGGTGAAAGCCTATACCTTTGTGAACAACAAAACCGTTCCGGTAAAAAACGATACCCTCCGCATTTACCCGAAAGGCAAGGAGTTTGAGAGCATCTCCAAACTACGCAACCGTGAGTCGGGCATGAAATTCCTGGTGGATGTGGATACGACCCTGCGGGATTTCTATTACCATTACAAGCCCGAAGTAAAGACGGCTGTCGAGAAGAAGCCTGTCAACTATTATGAGAACTACGAGCCTCTGAGCGATTCGGCCCTGGCGGCTCTTAAAGGGAAATATATGTACGAGCTGTATTTTACCAACAAGGGCGGGGCGGTGAGCCCGCTCATCATCCAGTGGAACTATAAGGATGGCACTTCGGAAGTAGACCGGGTACATGCCTATGTGTGGCGCAAGAACGAGAAGAATGTCGTAAAGACTTACGCCAAAGAAAAAGAGGTGGCCTCTATTGTCCTGGACCCTTATAAGGAAACCTGCGACATCAATGAAAAGAACAATACCTGGAACATCAAACAGGCACCGGATCGCTTCGATGTCTTTAAAACGAAAACCGTAGGACGCGGCCAGAGCACCGGTGGCAACCCGATGCAGAAGGCGAAGGCAGGGAAGTAATTGTTAGCATTATTAAATGCCATCACAAAACAGGAATTAAAATAAACCAACACTGATGAGAAAGATCATTTCATTTATGCATATCTCGCTTGACGGGTATGTGGCAGGTCCCAACGGAGAGATGGACTGGATTAAAGTAGATGAGGAAATCTTTGATCATGTCGGCAAGCGAATAAGCGAAGGCGATACAGCGTTGTACGGACGTGTCACCTACCAGATGATGGAAAGTTATTGGCCTACCGCAGGAGACAAGCCTGGAGCCAGCAAGCACGACGTGGAACATTCGAAATGGTATAACAACATTCAAAAAATCGTCGTATCAAAAACAATGAAAGGCACAGAATTGACTGATACAACGATTATTAGTGATAACCTTTCAGAGCGAATCAATGCAATAAAACAGCAGCCAGGAAAAGACATTCTTGTATTTGGCAGTCCGACAGCAACACACGCACTCATTCAGGAAAACTTAATTGACGGCTACTGGCTGTTCGTTAATCCAATTATCCTCGGGAAAGGAGTGCCCTTATTTGCAAACATCCGGGAGGCAGTAAAGCTTAAGCTGTTGAATACTGCTCAGTTCGCCTCCGGTGTCACGGAACTGAATTACACGGTGGATAGATAGCATCGCGGTGGCGCGGCCGGTGGCGGTGCTCCGGGCCTGAGCCATGCGTTCGTTTCAATAGCCTGATGAATTGCCTGGTTTCTGAAATTGACAGAATGATAAAAACAAGCTTACCGTAACGCCTCATGAATCTTAAGATCAGTATAAGCTTTTTGTTTTTTCTGCTGGCACATGCTTCCTTTGCCCAGGCCAAGACCTTCACCAAAGAAGACACTCTGCTTGGCAGCAACAGCGCTTACCGCCGCTGGTGGGATGTGCAGCATTACGACGTCTCGGTGAAGCCCGATTATTCAAACAAAAGTATCGCAGGAAATGTGGCAATCGCTTACCAGGCAACGGATGCACTGCCTGATCCGGTGATGCAGATCGACCTGCAGCAGCCATTAATGGTCGACAGTGTTTTTTATGACGGAGCCAGGCTGCATAACATTCGCCAGGAACAGAACCGCTGGATGCTGGCCCTGCCTCCGCAGGAAAAGAAGGCCACACACCTGCTGCGCGTGTATTATCACGGCAAGCCGAAAGTGGCGCGGAATCCGCCCTGGGATGGAGGCTTTGTCTGGAAAAAAGATTCTTTGGGAAATCCCTGGATCAGCGTGGCCTGCCAGGGCGCCGGGGCCAGCGTCTGGTTTCCCTGCAAAGACCTTCAGGCCGATGAGCCCGACCAGGGAGCGCGCCTGTCGGTTACCGTTCCTGACAGCCTGAAGGCCATTGGCAACGGGAAGCTGATCGCCATGAGGAAGGAAGCCGGGGCGGCGAGCACTTATGTGTGGGAAGTGAAGAATCCGATCAACTCTTACGACATCATTCCTTATATCGGGAAATATACGCTGGTAAAGGATTCCATCACGGGCGCCAAAGGAAAGCTCTGCACCGATTACTGGGTGCTGGATTACCACGTGCAACAGGTGGATTCTCATCTAAAGCCGAATGTTATCAAAACGATCGCCTGCTTCGAGCACTGGTTCGGGCCTTATCCCTTCTACGAGGATTCGTACAAGCTGGTGGAGGCGCCTTACCTCGGCATGGAGCACCAGAGTAATGTGGCTTATGGCAATTTTTTTCAGAACGGGTATCTGGGCCGCGACCTTTCCAGAACGGGCTGGGGCCTGAAATGGGATTTCATCGTGGTGCATGAATCTGGACATGAGTGGTTCGGGAATAGCATCACCGCACGCGATGTAGCGGATAACTGGATCCATGAGGGCTTTACCTCCTACAGTGAAGTATTGTTTACCGAATGTGAGTTCGGAAAGGAAGCGGGCAACGATTATTGCGAGGGAGTCCGTAAAAGCATCGGGAACGATATTCCCATCATCGGTAAATACGATGTGCGCCACGAAGGCAGCGGCGATATGTACAACAAGGGAAGCAATGTGGTGCACATGGTCCGGCAGGTAATCAATAATGATGAGCAATTCAGGGCTTTGTTGAGAGCCATCAACGAGACTTTTTATCACAAGACGGTGAGCACACAGGAGCTGGAGGCCTTTATCAGTCAAAAGACAGGAATCGATTTTAAGCCGCTCTTCGATCAGTACCTGCGCAGCACGCAGATTCCCTGGCTGCAATACAAGCTTACGAAAGGAAAGTTAGCGTTCCGTTATGTGCACTGCCTTCCGGAGTTCAATATGCCGGTGCGGATCACCGCCGGAAAAGAGATCCTGATCCATCCAAGCACGCAGTGGCAAAGCATTACCGTAGACAAAAACGTTAAAGAGGTAAAGCTCGACCGGAATGTGTACGTGGATCTGGTAAAGTAGAGAAACACGTTTCTGATCCGGCACCTTAATGCTCGAAAAATAATTCAGGCTGAGCGTTCTATTGGCCATTTTTTTAATTTTTTTGTTTCGAAAACCATAGAAACATTGTACCTTTAAATCAGTTGTTTGCTTTCAAATGGCCGTTAAATTGCCCGAGTCAATATATCTAAACCGGGTAATGATTACTAATAGCCACATACGCATTGCCGGATCATCAGCAAGCACTCAACTACGAATGTTGAATAACTAAACCGTCATGGAATGAAGAAGGTATTTTACATAAGTCTTATAACAGGCTTAATTGGCTGCATCATTATTTCCTGCAAGAAGAAAGACAAAAACAACAATAATGAGCCAGCACCGGAGTACGATATAACAAAAGCTTACGATTTGACAGATATTGTGTATGGCAGTGACCCGAAACAAAAAATGGATGTTTACCTGCCGGCAAACCGTGATGGGAATTCAACCAAAGTTTTCGTGATGATCCACGGTGGTGGTTGGACTGCGGGTGACAAATCTGATTACACATCCACAATGGCATCGTTTAAATCGTATTATCCCAACCATGCCATTATTAATATCAACTACCGTCTGGGGGTTCAGGGAAATCCCGGGTATCCGAAACAGATAAACGATATTCAGGCAGCATTGAATGAAATTCAAAAAGAAAAATACAATCTGTCAAAAAAATATTTGCTTTATGGAGGCTCGGCAGGCGGCCATTTATCGCTTCTGTATGGTTATGCTTTCGACCCGAATCATTATGTAAAAGGTATTGTAAACACGGTTGGTCCGGCTGATTTGACAGACACTTCTTTTACCAAAAACGTTTTTCTGATGGGCATTGTAGGTGGCTTGCTGGGTGATGCTGTATACAACTATCAGGCAAATCAGGCACTATTTGTGGCAGCCAGTCCTGCAAAGCAGGTAACGGCAAGCTCTCCTCCGACAATTTCGTTCTATGGAGACCAGGATCCTCTCATTCCGGTTACACAAATGCCTTTGTTAAGGGCGGCATTGCAAAGCAAGGGCGTTTGGCATTACGATACGATTTACCCGGGTGGAGGACATGCCGTCTGGGCCTCGCAGGCGCAAAATCAGGACTATGTCAATAGGACGATCTCATTTATCAACCAGTTCTTCAACTGAACATTTGTAAATGATTTGGAGGTAATAAGCTGCTTTACCCGAAAAGAGTTTCAGAGTTTTATACTATCTGCAATGTGGTTGTTCTCGCACATGAGCGTCCGTGCCGGGAACTTACTGTAGAGCAAAATATCGTGTGTGGCGAAAAGGATGCAACGCCCTTGCTTGCTGATGTCCAGCAAAAGCTTCATGATCTCCTCCGAAGTATCAGGGTCTAAATTTCCGGTGGGCTCATCGGCCAGAATAATTTCCGGATCGTTGATGAGGGCCCTGGCAATGCTGATCCGCTGTTGCTCACCGCCGGAAAGCTGGTAAGGCATCACCAGCTCCTTGCTTTCCAAGCCTACTTTGATCAGCACATCTTTCACCCGCTTTTTGATCTTGGCCTCATCCGTCCAGCCGGTAGCCTTCATCACAAAGCGAAGGTTCTCGAACACGCTGCGGTCGCTCAGCAATTGAAAGTCCTGGAACACGATGCCCAGCTTGCGGCGCAGGAAAGGGATTTCCTTGCGCTTGAGGCTATGGAGCTTGAATCCCGCTACCTCTCCCTGGCCCTGCGTGAGCGTGAGATCGCCGTAGATCGTCTTCAGCAGGCTGCTCTTTCCGCTGCCCGTTTTTCCAAGCAGGTACACAAATTCCCCTTTATTGAGAGCGAGGTTGAGGTTGGTGATCACCGCGATATCGCCCTGGTAGATCGTAGCGTCCTTAAATTCTATAACAGCGTCGTTGACCATAATTGAGTGCTCATAAAAGTAGGCGCTATTTCGTTAAAGATGTTTAAACAATCGGGCCAAGTTTTAACAGGAACGCGTTAATAACTACAAAATCAAGCGGTTAAGCGGGTTGGCGAAACAGCTATTTTTAAAAGCGGGTTGAATCACCTCCGTTTTATTTTTTTTGAAGACCATGCCATGCTTTGTTGTGGCTGTTGTCATTCACGAAAAATTTAACGTAACAAACCATTAACGTAAGAATTATAGGACATAAAAGCATGATGATCTCCAGGTATTTTATAAGTGTGTTGCTGCTAACGTTCTCCGGCCTGCTGTTGGCGCAAAAAACACAAATCGTTTTGGATAAGGAAGGTCTTTATAAGACGGGCATCGAGCTGTTTGACAAGAAGCAGTATACCGCCGCACAAAAAGCCTTTAGCGATTACATGCTTACGGTTCCGGGAAATACCCTGTTGAAGACCGATGCCGAATACTACGCTGCGGCCTGCGGCATCGAGCTTTTTCATAAGGACGGCGAATGGCGTATGAAAGAGTTCATCGAGCTGCACCCTGAAAGCAACAAGGTGAAATGGGCTTATTTTTACCTGGGAAAATCGAATTTCAGGAAAAAGAAATACGAGGAAACGATCGAGTACCTGGAGAAGGTGGACATTTACGAGCTGAATAAGGAGGACCTCGCCGAGCTGTATTTCAAACGGGGTTACAGCTATTTTTCGGTGAAGAACAATGAAAAGGCAAAGTCTGATCTTTATGAGATCAAGGACGTTGACAATAAATATTCGCAGCCGGCCAATTATTATTACTCGCACATCGCTTACCAGGAAAAGAACTATGAAACGGCCCTGCAGGGATTCAACCGCCTGATGAACAGCGAAACCTTCGGTCCTGTAGTGCCTTATTACATCACGCAGATCTATTTCATCCAGGGAAAATACAAGGAGGTGATCAAAACCGCACCGGCCCTGCTGGATGATTCCACGCATGTGCAAAAGGAGGGAGAGATCAACCGCATGATCGGTGAGTCGTACTTTAACCTGAAGGACTTTGCAAATGCCCTGACCTACTTTAAAAAGTCCTATTCCACCGGCGGGAGCTTCAACGCTTTTGGAAATTATGCCCTGGGCTATTGCTACTACCAGATCAAAGATTATAAAAACGCCATCATGCATTTGGAGAAAGCGACGGATGGCAAGGACAGCCTGGCGCAGAATGCCTGGTACCACCTGGCGGATTGCCATATACAAACCGCCAACAAAACCAAGGCCCGGAACGCCTTCTATGCGGCATCGGGGATGGATTTCGACCCGGTCATCCAGGAAGACGCCTTGTTCAGCTACGCCAAGCTCTGCTACGAATTGTCCTTTGCGCCGTATAACGATGCCGTGCTGGCTTTTCAGAAATACATCAGGGATTATCCATCCTCACCGCGAAAATCGGAGGCTTACCAATACCTGGTGAACGTGTATTCCACGACCAAAAATTACAGCCAGGCCATCGCCTCCATCGAGAAAGTGCAGCCGCTGGATCCTATCCTGAAGATCACCTATCAGAAGCTGATCTACTTCAAAGGTGTGGAGTTCTTCAATAACCTGGAGCTCGACAGCGCCACGCGCTATTTCAAAAAATCCATTGCGGTGAATTTCGATAAGACCTACAATGCCTTATCGTACTACTGGCTGGGAGAAATTTCCTATATCCGCAAAGACTACGCCACGGCGGTGGAAACCTGGAAGGCTTTCCAGGTGAATGAAGGCGCCTTTAGTCTGAAAGAATACGACCTGTCTAACTATAACATCGGCTATGCCTATTTTCAGCAGAAAGGGAAGACCGATTATGAGAGCGCCAACCTGTCGTTCCGCAAGTTCCTGCTGACCAAAAATACCTACGATGCCAAAAAGATGGCGGATGCCACGGTGCGTACAGCCGATACTTACTTCATGCAGAACATCTACCCTCAGGCTTCCGAGTATTACGGCAAAGCCATTGCGATGAACCAGCTGGACGTGGATTACAGCATGTACCAGAAAGCGCTTTGCAACGGGCTTCTGAAAAAACAGCAGGAAAAGATCAGCGACCTGAAAGCGCTTATTGCCAAGTACCCTAAGTCCAATTACTATGCGCCGGCTCTGTTCGAGATCGCGGAGACCTATAGCAAAGACCTGAAGGATGGCAGCAATGCGTTGACCTATTACAGGATGGTCATCGATAAATACCCTAATTCCACCTATTCCAACGCTGCCCTGGCGGGTATGGGCCTGATGTATTACACTCAGAAGGAGGACGACAAGGCCTTTGCTTACTTCGACCAGATCGTGAAGAAAGACCCGAAGAGCGAGGAAGCCCGCGACGCCCTGCCCCTGATCAAAAAGATTTTTGAAGCGAAGGGCGATATCGCCGGCATGAAAGACTATTTCGAAAAAATAGGCGATCCTATCGCAGATGATGAATTGGAGGAAAAATTATTTGAATCGGGCAGGGAAGCTTACATCAACCAGAAGAGCTGCGACCAGGCGATGCCTAAATTCGAAAGCTATATCAGCAAGTACCCTAACGGGAAATACCTTGCCGAGGCCCATTTCTACTATGCAGAATGTGCCTACAGCAAAGACCTGCTCGACAAATCGCTGCCCTCTTACTTG
>Ga0233425_10007219_pt1 | contig 15792 bp, 11 predicted proteins | sample Watercolumn_Towu_2_FD_181712 | JGI IMG/M metagenome (GOLD analysis project Ga0233425, IMG submission 181712) | Freshwater microbial communities from Lake Towuti, South Sulawesi, Indonesia - Watercolumn_Towuti2014_140_MG | ecosystem: Environmental > Aquatic > Freshwater > Lake | place...
CGAGTATCGATTACGCTCACCGCCCGCTCACCGTCCCGGTAGGCAACCCCCACCGAGGTGGCATCCAGCAGGCGGATGAACACCTCCCGGACCTTGCCGAAAAACACCTCCCGCCCCTCGCCCACGCACGACGTCTCCGCCAGGCGCAACAGCATGCCGGTGATCATCGCCTGCACCCGGATCTGCCAGGTCAGGTTGTGCTTCTCCACCGCATTGCGCACCACCAGCCGCACCGTGTCCGACGACGAAAACGGCTTGGTCAGGTAGTCGTGCACCCCCTGCCGGATGGCCTCCAGCACGGAATCGATGGTGGTGTGCCCCGTGATGACGATAAACGAGGTGAACGGAGATTCCGCCCGGGCGGACTTCATCAGGTCCATGCCGCTCATTCCCGGCATCTTGAGGTCGACCAGAGCCACCTCGGGCCGCCGCCGGATGATGAGGTCCAACGCCTCGAACGCGTTGCCGCACGTCCGGATGTCGTACCCCCCGTCGCTCAGGCACCCTTCCAGGAAATCCAGGATGGCAGGCTCATCATCGACGATGAGGACCATCGGCCGCCGGTACTGCACCCCCACGAGCTGTTCGGAAGTGACCGAACCGCTGCCCGTCGTCACTCCCAGCCCCCCCAATTGCTCGCTCGACATGAATCTCCCCGATCAGCGTCGCATGGCCGAACGCCTCCGTCGACGAGGCCCCGCAACAAGAAAGAACTAGCGCACGGCTTCGTAGATCACGAACTGCAATCCGGGAGAGGCCGACACGATATCCAGGAGGTTCTCCGGACGCACGGTCTTGGTGATGAACGACACCGCACCGTAGTCGTAGGACCGGATGATGTCCTCCTCCTCCTGGGAAATGGTAAGCATGACTACAGGAATTCGGGAAAGCCGCTCGATGTTCTTTACCTGCTTCAGAACGTCGAAGCCAGATACCATTGGCATATTGATATCCAGGAAAATTATGCCAGGCATCTCATTCTTCTCGTCCTGGAGGTACTTAATCGCCTCTCGGCCATCCCTGAAGGCTATTACCTCATTGAGCAACTTGGCATCAGCAACAGCCCTCTTGAAGATGTAGACGTCCCCTTCCGAGTCCTCGACCAGCATGATCCGGGCGGGCTTCAAATTAGTCAAGTCCATGGCAGAACCTCCTCATTCCGAGGATAGCACGTCCCTCGGGTGCGAAACAAGGAGTTTTTTAGGGGGGGGAAATCGCCTTGTCCACAAGGCCGACCGACGCGGCCACGAGCTCCGAAAAACGCTTCTGCACGCGGCACGCCGTCTCCTTGACCTCGTCATGCGACAACTTGCCCGACGATACGCCCGCGGCAAGATTCGTGACCACCGAGAATCCCAGCACCCGCATCCCGAGTTGGCGGGCGGCGATGGTTTCCTGGACCGTGGACATCCCCACCGCATCGACCCCCCACTGCCGGAACATGCGGATCTCGGCACGGGTTTCGTAACTCGGTCCCAGCAGCCCCAGGTACACCCCCTCGCGCACCGGGAACCCCACCTTGCGGGCATGGCGCCGCACCAGCGTGCGAAGCTCCGCGTCGTAGGCATCGGTCAGATCCACGAACCGCTCGCCGAACCGGGGATCCTGCGGACCGCACAGCACGTTGGTGCCTTGCAGGTTGATGTGATCCGAAATGAGCATCACGTCGCCCGGGGTCCACAGCGGGTCCAATCCCCCCGCAGCATTGGTCAGCAGCACGGCCTTGACCCCCAGCAACCCTGCGGTTCTCACCTGCATGGTCACCACCTGAGGCGGATGCCCTTCGTACAGGTGCACCCGGCCACAGAAAAGCATCACCGGAGTTCCCTTCAGCGTTCCCACCACCAGCCGGCCGCTGTGACCCGGCACCGTCGAAACCGGAAAGCCGGGGATCTCCCCGTAGGGCACTGCCACCGGGTTCTCCACCAGTGATTCCAGGAACCCCAGCCCGCTTCCCAGCACCACCGCCACCTTCGGAACCGTCTGCAGCCGCGCTTTCAGATGCTCGGCTGCTCTCGATACCGGCTCAAACCAGTCCATTCGCTCCTCCTTCTGCTCACAAGAACAGGGCCGCGGCGCAGGCCGACAGGCAGCTCGCCAGGAACCCGCCCACCATGGCCTTCAGCCCGAAGCGCACCAGATTTCCCTTCTGCCCCGGAGCCAGGCTGCCGATTCCGCCCACCTGGATCGCGATGGACGAGATGTTTGCAAACCCGCACAACGCATAGACCGCAATCGTCGCATCCCTCGCCGACAGAACCGGGCCCCCTCTCAGCAGCGCCGAAAGGTCCCCGTACGCCACAAACTCGTTCAGTATCAGCTTTTGCGCCAGCAGCCGCCCCACCTCCGGGGCCGCATCCCACTGCACACCGCACAGCCAGGCCAGCGGCGAGAACAGCCATCCGCCCGCCCACTGCAGCGCATCGGGCCGCCCGTCCGCTCCGTATCGCTCCACGCCGACCAGGGAGAGCCCTCCCGAAACCAGCGCGTTCACCAGTGCCACCAGCGCGATGAATGCCAGCAGCATGGCAGCCACGTTGATGAACAGCACCGCCCCTTCCGCTGCCCCACGGGCCGCGGCACCGACCACGTTGGCATCCCGCTCGCCACGATCCGCCCGGGCACCGTCCAGGGTCTCAGGAACACCGGTCTCCGGAAACAGGATCTTCGCCACCACCAGCGATGCCGGAGCGTTCATGAGGCTCGCGGCCAGCAGGTGTCCCGCCACGTCGGCCAGATGGGGCGACAGCATCACCGAGTACGCCACGATCACCCCGCCCGCCATGGTCGCAAACCCGGAGACCATCACCGCCATCAGCTCCGACGGCGTCAACCGTTCGAGGTACGGACGGATCACCAGCGGGGCCTCGGTGTGCCCCACGAACACGTTGGCAGCGGCGTTCATCGCCTCGGCAGCGGAAATACGCAGCGTCTTGCGCAACACCCACGCCATGCCCGAGATCACCCATTCCATGACGTGCAGGTGGTACAGCACCGCCATCAGTGCGGAGAAGAACACGATCGTCGGCAGCACCAGGAAGGCAAAACAGTGAAGCGGCCGGGCGATGTCCCCTGTTCCGAACTCCCCCAGCAGGAACCGGGTTCCCTCGTTCGTGAACGCCAGCAGATCCAGCACGAGCCCGTTCACACCGGCAAAGAAGCGCCCTCCCACCGGAGTCAGCAGCATGATCGCGGCCAGGCCGAGTTGGAGCACGGCCCCCCATCCCAGGATCGACCAGCGGATCTTCCTGCGGTCCGATGACAGGAGGACCAGCAGGCCGATCATCAGCCCGTAGCCGAGCAGGGGTACCAGCCGGCCTGCGACCTCGCCCATGTCAGAGCACCTCGTGGATCAGCGCCGGTCCGGCGCACGGCTCTTCTCCCAGCACGTAGGCTCGCCGCAGCAGCGCCAACGCCTCGTCCAGGTGCGTCCCGTCGTCGTAGTGCACCGTTACCAGCGGCTCTCCCGCTTCCACGCGGTCCCCGACCCGGTGATGCACTTCCAGCCCGACAGCGAAGTCGACCTTGTCCTCGATGCGCCGCCGTCCGCCGCCCAGCACCACCACCGAGCGCCCCGCCACCTCGCAATCCACGGCCGCCACGTAGCCGCTCCGGTCCGCATCCAGGCTCCGCTTCTGCCTGGCGGTCGGCAGCAGCCCCGGGTCATCCACGATCCGCGGGTTACCCCCCTGTGCCCCCACCATCCGTCCGAACCGCTCCAGAGCCGCCCCGCTCGACACGCACTTCCTCACGGAGGCCAAGGCAGATTCGGCATCCGGGCACACCCCGCCCATGACCGCCATCTCGACTGCGAATCCCTCCACGAGCCTCGTCGTGTCCGCAGGTCCTCGGCCCCGCAGAACCTCCAATGTCTCGAAGATCTCGACCGCGTTGCCCGCCCACACTCCCAGCGGCTGCGACATGTCCGTGATGAACGCACGGACGCTCAACCCCAACGCCCGCCCCAGATCCACCAGGGTCACGGCCAGCGCCCTGGCATCCGGAAGGGACTTCATGAACGCACCCGATCCCGTCTTCACGTCCATCAGCAGCCCGGAAATCCCCGAGGCCCGCTTCTTCGACAGGATGCTCGACGCAATCAGGGGAATCGAATCCACCGTCGCGGTGACATCCCGCAACGCATACAACCGCTTGTCCGCCGGTGCCAGCGTCGAGGTCTGGCCGATGATGCTGCACCCGACCTCTTCTACCACCCGCTTGAACTCGTCGATGGACAGGTCGGTCCGGAATCCGGGGATCGACTCCAGCTTGTCCAGCGTTCCCCCCGTGTGCCCGAGCCCGCGCCCCGAAATCATCGGAACCCGGATCCCCAGGCAGGCCAGAATCGGTGCCAGCGGCAGCGAGATCTTGTCCCCCACCCCTCCCGTCGAATGCTTGTCCAGGTACGGTCCTTTCCCCGAGAACTCGATGACCTCCCCGGAATGCACCATCGCCCCGGCCCAGGCCGCCAACTCCGCTGTGCTGAACCCCCGGAAGAAGATCGCCATGAGCAGCGCTGCCATCTGGTAATCCGGAATCTCCCCCCTCACGTAGGCGTGGATGACCTCCCCCACCTCGCCCTCCGGCAGCTCAATTCCGTCCCGTTTTCGCTTGATCAGGTCGTAAAGCAACATCTCCGCTTCCCCCTCAGGTAGGGTGCCGTGTATAGCACGCACGCACGGAGTTGTCCATTGACGAACCCGCTCCCCCTGTGGTTGAATACGCCGACTTTTTTCGCACGGCCGGATGGGGGATGCCATGGCCCAGCCCAAATCGCAGTCGGCAAGCAACGTCCGGAACATCGGCATCATGGCGCACATCGATGCCGGAAAGACCACCCTCACCGAGCGCCTCCTGTTCATTACAGGCAGGATCCACCGCATGGGAGAAGTCCACGAGGGCATGGCCACCATGGACTGGATGCCGCAGGAGCAGGAGCGCGGCATCACCATCACGTCCGCGGTCACCACCCTCCAGTGGCTCAAGCACGACTTCCATCTCATCGATACCCCCGGCCACGTCGACTTCACCATCGAGGTCGAACGGAGCCTGCGCGTCCTCGACGGCGTGATCACCGTCCTCGACGGAGTTGCCGGCGTCGAGCCCCAGACCGAGACCGTCTGGCGGCAGGCCGACAATTTCGAGGTCCCCCGATTCGTCTTCGTCAACAAGCTCGACCGCATGGGGGCTTCCTTCGACCGGTGCATCCAGTCGCTGCGGGAACGCTTCGGCGCCCGCAGGACCATTCTTCCGGTCCAGCTCCCCATCGGCGAGGAATCGGCTCACCGAGGAGTCATCGACCTGCTGGCCATGCGGGCCCTCTACTGGGACGGCGACGACCCGGCAGAAACCCGCAACGAGGAGATCCCCGCTGCCCTGCTCGATGCCTCGGTCGCTGCCCGTAGCCGCATGATCGAGTCACTGGCCGACCACGACGACGCCATCGCCCAGAGCTACCTCGATGGCCAGGAAGTCCCCAACGACGCCATCGTCGCTGCCATTCGCCGCGAAACCGTGGCCAACCGCCTCGTCCCGGTCCTCTGCGGCAGCGCCCTGCGCAACAAGGGCATTCCCCCGGTGCTCGACGCCATCGTCGCTTTCCTTCCGTCGCCGGATGACATCCGGGTCGTCAAGGGGGTCCACCCCAAGACCGGCGAGCCGCTCGAGCGCCGCCTCCTCAACACCGAGCCGTTCTGCGGGCTGGCCTTCAAGGTCCAGCTCATGGAGGACGGCCGCCGCATGACCTACGTCCGCATCTACTCCGGACGACTGCGGGTCGGCGACTCGGTCTTCAACGTGTCGCAGGGCTACGAAGAGAAGATCTCCCGCCTCTTCGTCATGCACGCGAACCAGCGCACCCGGGTCGACGCGGTCGACTGCGGCAACATGGTCGGCGTCCTGGGCCTCAAGAAGACCACGACCGGTGATTCACTCTCCATGGGCGACAACCCGATCCTGCTCGAGCGCATCAGCGGCAAGGACCCCGTCATCTACCAGGCCGTCGAGCCCATGACCTCAGCGGACAAAGAGAAGCTCGACGAGACCCTCGACAAGCTGGCCGAGGAAGACCCCACCTTCCGGTCCCACGAAGACCGGGAAACCGGCGAGCGCCTCATCGCCGGCATGGGGGAGCTCCACCTCGAAATCGTGGTCGACCGGCTCAAGCGGCAGTTCGGGCTCGAAACCCGAGTCGGCAAACCGCAGGTCGTCTTCCGGGAGACCATCACGGCCTCGGCCCAGGCCACTTCCGAGTTCGACCGAGTCCACGAGGAGAAGCGGATTTACGGAAAGGTATCCCTCCAGGTCGAGCCCCTGCCCCGCGGCGATGGGGTCAAGTTCCGCAATCTCTGCACCTCCGCCGGCTTCAACGGCGATTTCCTCCAGGCGGCCATGGAAGGAGCGCTCGAATCGACCAAGAGCGGCCCGCTCGAAGGGCATGCGATGGATGACCTCCAGATCACCATCACCGATGTCGGCTGGGTCGACGGCGTCTCGGCTCCCATCGCCTACCGGATTTCCGCTGCCGAGGCCGCAGGCCGCGCCTGCCGCGATGCCCGCCCCGCCCGCATGGAGCCGATCATGGAGGTCGAGATTTCCGTCCCCGACGAATTCCTCGGCAATGCCATCTCCTCCATCAATGAGCGACGAGGCAAGATCGAACGCATGGTCGAGCAGGGCGAGTATCGCATCGTCGCCGCCCGAGTACCCCTTCGTGCCATGTTCGGCTACTCCAAGGACCTCCGCACCCGCACTCAGGGCCGCGGGACCTTCTCCATGAAGTTCTCCCACTACGACATCCTCCAGTGAGGCGGACATGAAGCTCAAGGACTATGTCACGCTCGGCAACCTCCTCTCCGGCCTCCTCGCCGTGGTTGCCCTCTTCCACGACCGGTTCGATCTCGCAAGCTACCTCGTCGTGGCCGGGTTCGGGTTCGATGCCCTCGACGGCCTCGTCGCACGCCTGACCAGGCAGTTCAACAAGTTCGGCAGCGAGCTCGACAACCTGTGCGACATGATCTCCTACTCGGTCGCCCCGGGCTTCCTCATCTTCTACGCCTACTACTACCAGGCCGGGTTCCCCCTCTGGTTTGCCGCTGCCGTCGGCTTCCTGCCCGTCTGCGTGGGAACCGTCCGGGCCGCCCGGTTCAACGTCCGGCGTGCCGAGTTCCCGGGCTTCTTCATCGGCCTCCCCCGCACCGCGTTTGCCCTCTTCATGGTTTCCCTGCTCAACTCCTCTCTGTTCCAGGACCTGGGCCGCTTCGTCTCGGTCTGGCTCTATGCCGTTCCGACCGCCATGGTCGCCGTGATCTCGTGGCTCATGATCTCCACGTACCCCTTTGTCAGCCACCACTCCCGCCGATTCCGAGGATGGCTACGACTCGGGGTCTGGTTCTTCCTGCTGTCCATGCCGGTCGGGTTCTTCGGAGGATGGCTCCTCCTGGATGACCCCAACCTGATCTTCGATTTCCTGCTGTTCGACCAGATAATCTATCTGGTCCTGTCGCACCTGGTGGTCCCGCCCGACGAAAGGAAGGCCGTGAACGCCTACATCCGGGAATGGAAGGCCATGGAGTAAGGGCTACTCCTCTTCGTCGGTCTCCTCGTACCCCAGATCTTCTTCCATCTCGGGCATGTCTTCTTCCAGCGCATCCGTGGAATCCACCTCGACCTCGTCATCCGCCGCCTCGACCTGGTCTTCCTCGACCAGCTCCTCTTCGAGGTATTCCTCCTCTTCCTCGGTGCGATCGGCCTGGTTGGTCCCGCACCGGGGGCAGACCGCCTCCGGCTTGTGCAGATCGTAGAACTTGCAGCCGCATGCAAAACAGGTGAACTTATTGCCGTACTTGCTCTCAGCAGCCATTTCCCTCTCCTCCGTGGCAGCAGCCGGTTTGGCACCGGCGCGCTTTGATAATCGCCATGCGTCCGCTTGTCAACGGATTTCTGGCATGGTCGCGGCCGTCAGCCGCTTTCCGCCTTGCCTTCCCGGCAAGCGCTCCGTCCCGCGCACACGTATAGCCGCATTGATCCGGGCCTCGCCTTCGCGTATACTGCGCCCGCGTGAGGGAGGAATCCATGCGCTCCGCTGCCCGGTGGTTCGGTTTCCTGTGCCTCTTCCTGCTCGGTTCGGCCGGCCAGGCCCGGGGCCTCACCGTCTTCGAAGACAAGTTCGACAGCGACCTTCCCAATTTCACCAGCTACTCTGACTGGGAGCGCAGCTACTGCTCCGACAACTGGCGCACCGACCTCAACGGCGGCGTCATCGCCTCCCGTGACGACAGCTGCCCCGACTGCGGCTGCAATTTCCTGGTCCAGGGCAACTCGCAGAGCGAGTGCATCTCGTCCGACCCGTTCGACAACCACATCCAGAGCGGCAACGTGTATTGGCAGAACTACGTGTTCTCGGTCCGGTTCCGGAACGCGGACGACGACACCCTGGGAGTCGTGTTCCGTTACAACGATTCGGCCACGTTCTACCTGTTCACGCTCAGCCGGGATGTCGCCCCGGCCGCCCTGTCCGGGTGCGACGAGCTGTTCGCCGGGGCCTCCCTCCTTCGCGTGCGGCCGAACGGTGCCCCCGAGATCCTCGCCAAGGTACCCGAGGCCGTCTACTCCCTCAACACGGTCCACGCCATTGAAGTCGCGGTCCAGTTCAACCACATCATCGTCCACTTCGATGCGGATGGCGACGGCACTTTCTCGGCCGACGAGAAGCTCATCGACCTGTTCGACGACCCGGCCAAGACCATCCCCAACGGGCGCATCGGCCTGTATGCGTATGAAAACGGAGTCCAGGAAGACGATTCCAGCGCCCCCCCTCCCTGTGCGGGAAAGGGATGCTGGTTCGATGACGTCCGCGTCGACATTCTCCCGCCCACCTCGGGCAACTGCGGAGCGGTCGGCTGGGAAGGCCTCTGCGACGGCAATACGCTCAAGTTCTGCGATGCCACCGGCAAGCTCCAGGTGAAACCATGTGGCGAAGGATCCTGCTGCCGGTGGGTGTCGTCCGAAGCCTTCTACTCCTGCGTCCCGGCCACCCAGTGCGGATCCGGGTGCAAAGACGCCTGCGCACAGGGAGAAGCGGGCTGCTCCGCCAACCTCGACGCCAAGTGGATTTGCGGCTCCGGCGATGCCGACGCGTGCAAGGAACCCCAGTTCACCGCCTGCCCGGCCGGCTCGGCCTGCAACCCGGCCACAGGCCAGTGCCAGACCGAGTGCATCCCGGTTTGCGACGGCAAGGAGTGCGGCCCCGACGGCTGCGGCGGTCTGTGCGGCCACTGCAGCGACTCCATGCAGTGCCAGGACGGCAAGTGCTTCCCCGCCTCCCTCGGCCAGTTCGGCGACCCTTGCTCCAACAACGACGACTGCGCCAACAAGATGTGCGTCGGGCCCTTGACCGGAAAGATCTGCTCCAAGGCCTGTGCCGGGAACGACAACTGCCCCGAGGGCTTTGAGTGCATCGAGACGACCTATGACGGAAACCCGGTCCTCGCCTGCTTCCCGGCCGGCACCTGCACACCGCAATGCCAGAACAAGCAGTGCGGCAGCGACGGTTGCGGCGGTCAGTGTGGCGGCTGCCCGCCCCAGTTCGAGTGCGTGGCCGCGCTGTGCAAGGCGCTCGACGGTGCCACGTGCCAGTCGGACACGGAATGCGCGGGGGGGCTCTGCATCCCCTTCCAGGCCGGGCTGAAGTGCTCCGGCCCCTGCATCACGGACGCGGAATGCCCCCAGGGGTGGAGCTGCGCACCGTGGCTGTCCGCCTCCATGCCTGGCATCTGCTCCCCGCCGGGCACCATGGTCGCGCACAAGCTGTGCAAGGAAGTCGCAGATTGCGTCGGCGGCTGTCCGCCCGGAAACGGAGCCTGCGTCGCGAACTGCTTCTTCCTCGGTTCCAAGAAGGCCCAGTCGGACTACGCGGACCTCTGGGTCTGCTCGGAAGTCCACTGCCTGGCCGCATGCTCTGGAGACTCTTCCTGCATGCAGCAGTGCCTCCTGGATTCCTGCTTCCAGGAGTTCGCCACCTGCTTCCCCGGCAGCACGTCGTGCAAGCAGGCGCTCGACTGCATGGCCGGGTGCTCGGGGAGCGAAACCTGCGCATCCTACTGCTTCGACGATGCATTCCCTGCGGCCAAGAAGCAGCTCCTTGCCCTCCTCGACTGCCTGGCGCTGTTCTGCAACGAGACCTCTCCGCCCAACTGCATCCAGGAAGCCGTGACCGGCCCGTGCGCCGAGGCCTACGCCTCCTGCTCCACGGCCTGCACCCCGGTCTGCGACGGCCTCCAGTGCGGCCCCGACGGGTGCGGCGGCGATTGCGGCCCGTGCGCGGCCGGCAAGTCCTGCGAATCGGGCCAGTGCATCGACGACTGCACGCCGGAGTGTGCGGGCAAATCGTGCGGCAACGACGGCTGCGGCTCCGTCTGCGGCGTTTGCGACCTTGGCCTCGAATGCCAGGACGGCAAGTGCATCGACCCCACCGAGTGCAAGGCCCACGACCACGCCGAGTGCGTCGGCAACGACGCCTACTGGTTCGACTCGTGCGGCGCTCGGCAGGAGCTGCTTACGCACTGCCCCGACGGATGCAAAGACGGGGCCTGCGCCGCAACCTCGGCCGACGTCGTGTCCCCCTCCCCCGATGTCATCGATTCAGGCTCATCGGAAGATACCGGAAGCCTCGTCTTCTCCGCAGGCAAGAAGGGTTCTTCCTGCTCTGCTGCCCGGGAGGCGCCTGTTGGCGGCTGCCTCGCTCTGCTTGCCCTCCTGGCCCTGTTCTGGACCCTGCGTTTCGTCCCGAGGAGTCAAAATGACTAGACGGTTCACGTGGTTCTGCATCCCGTTTCTCCTGCTGGCTGCCTGCGGACAGCCTCCCAAAGCCGGGCTGCTCGAGCCGTGCGAGAACGAGGGCGATTGCGAAGCCGACCTCATGTGCAATGCCGGCCTGTGCACCCAGAAACCCACGGTCAAGAGCTGCCTCATCGATGACCAGTGCCCCGACGGCCAGAAGTGCATCGCCGGTACCTGCACCCCGACCACCCCGCCTCCGGAGTGCACGTTCGACTCCGACTGCAAGGACGGTGCCACCTGCGATGACGGCCAGTGCGTCGGCGGCGAACTACCCGACGTACCCGAACCGGGCGATGCCCTCACGGATGCCTCCGTACCGGACGAAATCCCGGACGCAGCCTCGTGTGAAAGCGACGAGGATTGCCAGGACGGTTACCTCTGCCAGGAAGGCGTGTGCAAGAAAGAACCCCTTCCCCCGGGCAAGTGCAATGATGCCGGAGACTGCCCCACGCCCGAAGACCCCTGCTTCAAGGCGGCATGCGACGAAGGGAACTGCGTCGAATCCGAGATCGACGGCTGCTGCGAGAGCGACGCCGAGTGCGACGACGCCAACCCACTTACTGCGGACTCCTGCAAGGACAACAAGTGCCTGCACGAGGGCAAGCCGTGCACCCTCGACGACGAGTGCAACGACGACAACCCCTGCACCATCGACTCGTGCAGCGTCGGCAAGTGCAAGAACGTCAAGACTGCCGACCCCCTCTGCTGCGTCACCGACCAGGATTGCAGCGACGGCAAAACCGAAACCGTCGATACCTGCGTCGAGGGACAGTGCAAGTTCACCAGCAAGGACAAGTGCACCACGGACCAGGACTGCATCGACTCCAACCCCTGCACCAAGGAAACCTGCAAGGCGGGAACCTGCACCTACTCTTACACGGACAGCCCCGAGTGCAAGTGCGTCAACGATGCAGACTGCATGGGCAAGGGCGGCGTGTGCGCCATCTTCCAGACCGGAATCGCATCGCTCGGGACCTACTGCACCAACCCGGTCGGCAACAAGAACCCGGGCGAGTCGTGCACCAAGGACGACGAGTGCAAGAGCGACTTCTGCCTGAGCTTCTCCGATGGCAACGTCTGCTTCGGCGGGTGCAAGACCGACATCGACTGCAAGGGGGGAACCGAGTGCGGAATCGTCACGTTCAACGTCGGCACCGCCAAGGTCGAGCTGCCGACCTGCGTCAACCCCGGCCTCCAGTGCTCCGGTGATGCCGACTGCAAGGGGACCGACGTGTGCGTCCCCACCCTCAACCCCGACGTTCCGAACTCAATCATCACCGTCTGCAACGGGAAGGTCGGCAGCAAGACCGCAGGCCAGCTCTGCACCAAGGACTCGGAGTGCGCCTCCAACCAGTGCATCAACCTGTTCGAGAAAGGCATCGACATCTGCTGGGCCGCATGCCAGGCGGACGCCGACTGTCCTGCAGGCCTCTTCTGCTACCCCTACATGGCATACTTCCTCTTCGACCAGGACACTCCCGCCCAGACCGATGACAAGTACTGGGGGATCCCCGGCTGCGCTCCCTACCTCGGCAGCTTCAAGCCGTGCGCGGCCGACTCGGATTGCGGCGGCAACGAGTTCTGCCACGCCTACAAGAACCAGACCAATACCGACATCGATCCCCACTGCATCACCTCGGTGGGCCAGCTCGGCCCCGGTGCCAACTGCACCGCCGACTCCCAGTGCAAGGGGAGCTGGTGCTTCGATGGCGGCTTCTCCCAGTTCTGCGTCGGACTCTGCAAGACCACCGCAGAATGCGCCGGCGGCACCTCGTGCCAGAAGGTCGACCTCATTCTGCAGGACATGGGCGATGCCAACCCCGACAACGACATCACGGTACCCATCAATGTCTGCCAGCCGTGACATGCAGCGCGCAGCCGGTGCGGCAACCCTGGCTCTGGTCCTGGCTTCCTGCGCACCGGCGGCCCCGGCAGTCACCGTGCATCTCAGTCTGGAGGCCCCATCGCGACCGGATGTCGAGGCCCCGATTCGCAACGCTCTGGGAATCGTCGACCTCGAGAGCTGGCCCCTGTTCGTAGCGCTCCATGTCCACGGTCCGGGAATGGAAGAACCTCTCCTGGCGGAATGGCCCGAATCCCCCCAGGACTGGCAGGACGGCATGGCCGAGATCGAGTTCTCTCTCGACGTCCCGGCCGGCAAGTCCCGGATCCTGTCCACAGCGGCTTTCCGGCGTGTCGCGGACAAGTCGTACTGTTACCTGCCGGTACCGCCCGAAACGGTGCTCGACCTGGACAGTGATTCACCGGCCAACCTGGACCTCGTGCTGGCGGAGACGGCTTACGGATCCGCCGCCGTCTCGCTCCCCGCCGGGATTGCGGAGCTGTGGCTGGTTGATGCCACGGACCTGGTGCTCCTCGACCGTCGCCCCCCTGTCGAGGACTTCGTGAAGTTCACCCGGGTCCCGGTCGCACGCCCCATGCGGCTGGCCGTGGTCGACGGCGACGGCAACGCAACTCTGCCCGATCTCGAGCCCTTCACGCTCGACCAGGCCAAACCCGAAATGTCCCTGGATGTTTCGGACGCAGCGCTGCTCACGAATCGTTGACGCAGTTAAAGTACTCGTCCTTGCAGTCATTGTTCAACGCACCCTGGATGCACTGCCACCCGAACCCGGGGCAATGCCAGCCGATGCACTTCGCCAAATCCTCCAGGAGCTCCTGCCCGTACTCGTCCATCCCCTGGTAGCAGCCCCAGGTGCATTCCGCACCGAAGTTGCACTGGAGCGCGCACTGGAGACCGGCCGCACACCCGCCCTGCCCCCCCTGGCAGACCCCGTCGGAACAGGAAGCTCCGTTGGCGCACTGCCCGCAGAACCCGCCGCAACCGTCCGGGCCGCACTCCTTGTTCCAGCAGTTCGGCTGGCACCCCTGGCAATGCCCCTGCGGAGTGCAGTTCTGCCCCGCCGGGCAACCGCCGCAGCTCCCACCGCAACCGTCCGGACCGCACTGCTTGTTCCAACAATCCGGCTGGCATCCCTGGCACAACCCCTGGTCGTTGCAGAACGTGCCCCCGCCGCAGTTGCCGCAGCTTCCGCCACAGCCGTCCGGACCGCACTGCTTCCCGCCGCACGCAGCCTGGCACACGCACTGCCCCTGAACCGAGCAGATCGACTGGCCCGAGCAGAACCCGCACACGCCCCCGCATCCGTCCGGACCGCACTGCTTCCCGAAACAACTGGGCTGGCACCCCATGCAGGTCCCCGCGTCGGAGCAGGATTGCCCGCCAGGGCAGGTGCCACATTGACCGCCGCAGCCGTCGGGACCGCACTGCTTGCCCGCACATTGCGGTGCACATCCCTGGCACAGCCCGGTCGGCAGACAGGTCGCTCCCGGCCCACAGTTCCCACAGCTTCCGCCACAACCGTCCGTGCCGCAGACCTTCCCCGTGCAATTCGGGACGCACACCGCCTTGTTGCACTCGGACAGAGGCCCCGCACAACCGGTGATCTGCTGCGTGTTGAAACAGGCCTCCCCCGGCCCCCACTTGCCGCAGGCCCCGAACACGCAAGCATATAGTGCCATCGCCGGGTCGGTCGCCTGGGTCGGTGCCCCCGTGAAACAGCTCGGGAAACACATCGTCGGATTCGGATCGTTGCAGGCCACCGCCATCATGCACTGCACCAGCGACTTGCAGTCCTGGGGCACGGTCGAAATGCACTGCCCCTGCGAGCACTTGTGCCCCGCAGGACACGGAAGCGGAGGACCCCACGCAGTTCCGTCCGACAGGCATACGGCAACGCTCGTACCTGCACAGATGGCAGCACCGGGCTCACACTCCTGCTCCGGCTCCACGCAGTCCCCGTCCACGCACACGCGGGGCGGCGAGCACGGCTCAGGAGTCGTCCACCCCTCGGTCTCTCCCAGGCAGGTGGCAACCCCACCGGCCAAGCACGACCGGCTCCCCGGCTCGCAGATACCGGCGTGACACGTGAAGTCCTTGCCGCAGTACGCTCCGTCGCCGCATTGGCCACACGACAGTCCGGGGCAACCGCTCGGTCCACACTCCTTCCCGTCGCAGGACGGCGTGCACGGTCCCTCCGGGTCAGACGAGTCGCCCCAGGAATCCTCCCCGCCCACCCCCTCCCCGCCGAGCGAGATGTGGGCCGTGGGACCTTCGGAGCACCCCGCCAACCAGGCCGCAACCAACAACGCCAGGACCACCGCCCTCATGTTCCCCACCCCGTTCAGAAGCGACTGCATCTAAACTACCTCCAGTGGCTGCATTCGGGATCACACGGAACGCTCCCGTCTGGCCCGGGCGATTATACACATCCGTCCCGTGCCGGTCCAATCCTTGACCCAGATCGTCCGTTCTGGGTCCTTGACCGCGCAGTCCGTGACCGCGCAGTCCTTGACCGCGCTGTTGACTTGGCGAGGTCCCCAGACTATAAAGTCTGGCGGCGCTGAGGCTCCGCTCACCCGAATTCCTGGAGGATCCCGATGTACAGTTTCGCAAGGCTTGTCAGAGCATTCACGGCCCCGTTGATCGTCCTGGTCCTGTTTGCCGTCACCACCGACGCACTCGCCGTCACCTCCCGCGTCCGCTACGAGACGGCCAACTATGCCCTCAACAAGGGCGACGGCTTCAAGACCTACAACAACGAAGCCGCCGCTCTCGGCACCAACGAGAGCTACATCCTGGCCTCCTATGTGATCATGTATCGCACCACCGGAGACCGCATCTACCTCGACCGCCTCGTCGATCATGCTGATGCCGTGCTCAAGAGCCGAGACGACACGGCCGGAGTGACCGAATTCAACGGCGCCTCCTCCGCATGCTGGCGCAATACCAACCTCCAGGCCGCCAAGCAGCCCTACTGCTACCTGTTCCACAGCGGGATGATCACCTGGCCCATGGCCGAATTTGCCGTGGACGTGTACGCGGACAATTCGCTCTGGACCCTCACCGCTCCGGGCGGGCTCACCTACAAG
>Ga0233425_10007220_pt1 | contig 15791 bp, 16 predicted proteins | sample Watercolumn_Towu_2_FD_181712 | JGI IMG/M metagenome (GOLD analysis project Ga0233425, IMG submission 181712) | Freshwater microbial communities from Lake Towuti, South Sulawesi, Indonesia - Watercolumn_Towuti2014_140_MG | ecosystem: Environmental > Aquatic > Freshwater > Lake | place...
TCCGCGACGGCTCGCTTCAAGCGGCTGTTCTCGCGTTCCAATTCCTTGAGCCGCTTGGCCTGATCGACCTTGAGTCCCCCGTATTCATTCCGCCAGCGATAGTAGGTTTGTTCGGTGATGCTCAAGGACCGACAGACTTGAGCAACAACCTGCCCCTTGCTCAGGGCGACTTTCGCTTCACGTAGCTTCGCAAGAATCTGTTCGACGGTGTGACGCAATCGTGGCATCTGCCCCTCCTTCCGGCCCGACCCTAGCATAGGATCTGGACCCGTTTATGGGGGCGAGGTCACTTCGATCCGGCGCAGATCCACGAATTCCGGCGCGGTCAGCCCAAGCGATTCGCGGTAGGCCCGGTCCGCGATGCCGCGCTGCTTCTCCGCCTTCTCACGGGCCTCCTCGGCCTTCTGGAACTCGACCATCGTGATCCGCCGCTGCTCCTGCTTGATCGTCTCGGCCGTCTGATCCAGCACGCCCCTCGGAGGCAGGATGCTGCCGACGACGACCCGGTTCAGCACGATCGGCATTTTGTTTCTCTCGACGATCTTGGTCCGCACTTCCTGGTCGATGGCGTCCTGCAGCTTGGTCCGGGTGGCCGGCTTCGTCGTCAGCTCGAACAACGGATACTTCTGCACCTCCTCGCGGACGATCGTGCGGAAGGCCTCCTTCACGTTATTCACGTACCAGTGCGGGCCGAAGCGGGAGACGAGATCGGGCGACCGCCCCGCCATCACGTTGGCGATGAAAAATGCGTCGAACGACACCGGCGCATTTTCAGACGAAATGATGTCGAAGTGGGTCCTAGGAACAGTCGGAGTCAGTAATTTGAAAGCGCTACAACAAGAGGCGGCACGCCTGACCAAGATATTCGCCAACGATTTCCTTGCCGTGAACCCACGATAAGCCATCCCTCAGCGCAGACGTGCCCCACTTAATTTTTGGACAGGTCACAAGCGTTCGGAGGGTGTTTCCGAAAGAACCGACAAGAGAAGAGTACCATAATCGTCTCTTTGCGCCGAGAATGAAGTTAGAGTAAAAGTTAGAGCTAATATATATAAAATATTGATATTATTGTATTGTTATTGAGCTAATCGTTCCTGAAGCAGCCGACCGGCCTCTTGTAGGAGTTGCAGGCCTTGAGGAGAGCTTTCCTGACCCAGAAGGTTCTTTAGGCTCCGTTGAAACTCTTCGACTTCCTAATTGAAGTTTGTCAGGAAGGTGTCGTCCTTGGTCGCCATGTATTTTTTTCGCTGTTTAGTTGCGCGTACAGAGAACCCACCAACCGTTTCGCGGACTCCACTGCCAGGTAGTGGTACGACGCCATTTCCGTGCTCATGGCCGTCAGTTGCCTGAGCTGAAAAAGGGCGTACAGATTGACTCCCCCCATGACCGTGATGATCACGAGCGACGTCAGCACAAGGCGCCAGAAGATGGAAAGTCTCACGGAGATTTCTGCCTCGCTCAGGAATGAGAAATGAACCTAACCTCACGGATGTATGCAAATCCATACACCATTTCAGCTCCTGCCTCAAGCAGATCATTCCTATTGGTCAACCACAGGCAGCATCTGAGTAAGGCCGCTGTTATGTGGATCCGCTGGTCACCGAAGGCATTTCGTCCAGTGGCATTCTTCACTCCTTGTTATTGAACTGGCTGGCGAACATCCGCTGGCGCGGTGAAGATCCGCGAAGTAATGCAAAGAGGTGGCCGCGGAACAAGAGGATCGCGATCGCCACCGGAGGAGTGAACATCAGCAGGAGTATCCACTGCACATCGGGATCGAGTCCCGCCGAGGACAACCATCCCCCCACCAGGGTAAACGGCAAGAGAAGAATCTGAAAGAAGTCCAGTCCGCCCCCGCGTCCGCCACGACTGGATAACGAGAAGAACTCCCGCAGGCCGCTCGGCGAGAGGACGACCGGCAGGGCGAGGACTGCAAACGGCAGGAACCATTCGACCCAATGGTCCAGGACGAAATCATAGGAGGTCTTGAAGACATCGAGCGGCGAATCGTGGCGGACTTGATAGATCACTTCCGGCGCCGGATTGAGCAGAATGAACACGAGGAGAAGAAATGCGGTCGAAAGAAACTGACCATAGGGATTGGCTTGCATACCCATGTCGAGCACCATCGTCGGCAGCCAGAGCACAAATCCGACGCCGATGACATCCCAGAAATAGTATCCGAAGCTTCCCGTGACATCGCTGACCTGCATCGTTCTCGCCGCGCTCAAGGATTGCTCAATCAGGCGGAGGGTCGCCCCCACGAGCAGCGCGTTGACTGCACCGAGCAACAAACCGCCCGCCATTCCCAAGGGGGTCGCAATCTTCGTCGCGCCGACGAACAGGAACGCAAAGGTAATGAGCGCGAGGACGGTGATCCAGCTTCGCGCGAGTGATCGCCCGGTGGCGCGCAGTGCTTGTCGATACAACTGGATGGTCCCTGACAGGAGTTGGCCCATGCGCAGAACGTACCCTAGTCGGGATCTCGACGCAGGTCAAGCACCAGTCATCTCCGCCGGCACGCGAGAAGCAGCACTCATGGGTTGACTTGCTTCAGCCGATGATTATGAGGGAACAACGGCGAACGGACTTGCACCACGAGGGAGTGATCGATCATGGATATGAATCGGATGACGAACAAACTGCAGGAGGCGCTCCAGACCGCGTCAGCCCATGCCCAGAGGAGAAGCCATCAAGGCATCGATGTGGAGCATGTGCTGCTCTCCTTGCTCGACCAGGAAGGGGGGACGACCCGTGCCCTGCTTGAGCGAGCGGGGGTTGCGCTGCCGACCGTCCGGCAGGCGGTCGACCAAGCCCTGGCAAAGCTGCCTCAGGTACAGGGCGGGGGGGCCGCGCCCGGTCAGGTCCATGTGACCGCGCGGCTCGGGCAGGTCCTCACCCGGGCGGAGGACGAACAAAAGGCGCTCAAGGATGACTACATGAGCGTCGAGCATGTGCTGTTGGCCATGGTCCATGAAGGCGGCATCTTTAAGAAGTTGGGACTGACTCGAGATCGCCTCTTGGCAGGGCTCCAGCAGGTGCGTGGCAATCAGCGTGTCACCAGCCAGGATCCTGAAAGCACCTACCAGTCCCTCGAAAAATACGGGCGCGATCTGACTCAGTTGGCAGGCCAAGGCAAGCTCGATCCGGTCATCGGACGGGACGACGAAATCCGGCGCGTGATTCAGATCCTGTCGCGGCGCACGAAAAACAATCCGGTGCTCATCGGCGAGCCGGGAGTCGGAAAGACGGCGATCGCGGAGGGGCTGGCGATCCGCATCATCAAAGGCGATGTTCCGGAGGCCCTGAAGCAGAAGAAATTGTTCGCCCTGGACATGGGGTCGCTCGTCGCGGGCGCCAAGTTTCGCGGCGAATTCGAGGAGCGCCTCAAGGCCGTCTTGAAAGAGATCCAATCATCGCAAGGCCAGATCCTCCTCTTTATCGATGAACTGCATACGGTCGTCGGGGCCGGCGCGGCCGAAGGCGCCATGGACGCGGCCAACCTCCTGAAGCCGATGCTCGCCCGGGGAGAGTTGCATCTTATCGGTGCCACCACGCTCGACGAGTATCGCAAGCACATTGAGAAGGATGCCGCGCTGGAACGGCGCTTTCAGACGGTCTTTGTCGATCAGCCCTCCGTCGAGAACACCGTGTCGATCCTCCGCGGCCTCAAGGAGCGGTACGAGGTCCACCACGGTGTGCGGATCAAGGATAGCGCGTTGGTGGCGGCCGCGAAGCTGTCGAACCGGTATATTGCGGATCGATTCCTTCCCGACAAGGCGATCGATCTGGTCGATGAAGCCGCCGCGCGCCTTCGGACCGAGATCGACAGTCTTCCGGCCGAATTGGACGAGGTCTCACGCAAGGTGATGCAACTGGAAATCGAACGGGAAGCGCTGCGCAAAGAGAAGGATGAGGCGAGCGCCGCCCGCCTGACGACGCTCGAAACCGAACTCCAGGAAAAGCAGCGGGACCTCCATGCCTTGAAGACGCGGTGGGAATCGGAGAAAGCCTCCGTCTCCCGCCTCCGCAAGACACGCGAGGCCATCGAAGAGGTCAAACGCAACATCGAACAGGCGGAGCGGGCCTATGACCTCAATCGCGTGGCCGAACTCCGCTACGGAGAGCTGCCGCGGTTGGAGCGGGAACTCGCGCTTGAACAGCAACACCTGGGAAAGAAACAGGATGAGAACCGTCTACTGAAAGAGGAGGTCGACGAAGACGAGATCGCGGCGGTCGTCAGCCGGTGGACCGGTATCCCGGTTTCCCGTCTGCTCGAAGGCGAGACCGACAAACTGTTGAAGCTGGAGGAGCTCCTTCACCAGCGGGTGGTGGGGCAGGATGAGGGCGTCCGCGCCGTGGCGGACGCCGTGCTGCGCGCGCGCTCCGGCATCAAGGACCCGAACCGCCCCATCGGCTCGTTCTTGTTTCTCGGTCCCACCGGCGTGGGGAAAACCGAACTGGCCAGGGCACTGGCTTCGATTCTGTTCGACGACGAGGGCAACCTCGTGCGTATCGACATGTCGGAGTACATGGAAAAACATACAGTGTCGCGTCTGATCGGAGCGCCGCCAGGCTATGTGGGGCACGAAGAAGGGGGACAGTTGACCGAAGCCGTCCGGCGCCGCCCCTTTTCGGTGATTCTCTTCGATGAGATCGAGAAAGCACACCACGACGTGTTCAACGTCCTGCTGCAGGTATTGGACGACGGGCGGCTCACTGATTCACAGGGGCGTACGGTCGACTTCAAGAACACCGTGCTCATCATGACCTCCAACATCGGCAGTCCGCAGATCCTCGAGGCGCAGCAACGCGGCGCCTCGTATGAGCAGGTCAGAACGGTGGTGATGGGAGAGCTGCACCAGCATTTCCGGCCGGAGTTCTTGAATCGGGTGGATGAGGCAGTCGTGTTCCATCCGTTGACCGCAGAACATCTCGTCAAGATCGTGGAGATTCAGCTGGAACGGCTCCGCAGCCGACTCGAGGAGCGTCGGATCACGCTGGTGCTGACCCCGGCGGCACTCCGACAGCTGGGAGAACGCGGGTACGATCCCGCCTATGGGGCCAGGCCGCTCAAGCGCCTGATCCAGCAGGAACTGGAAACGCCGATCGCGCGCCTGTTGGTGAAGGGCGAGTTACGGGATGGCGATACCGCATCGATTGACGTGAAGGATGGAAGCGTGATCGTGGTTCCGACTGTGACGGGTGAACGCGGGGCTCCGCCTACCCGATAGAAGCGGCGCCGCCGTTCGCGTCGTGAATCAGCCCGCTCTTCCGCTGCTTCTCGATCTTCCACTCGTTCGCGGACACCTCCATCAAGTGTCCTTTCATCGTGTGAAATTCTCCTCTTGAAAAGGAGACAAGGCCGGGAGCTTTCATGTCGAGCTGGAGCAGGACCTTGCCCGAAGCCGCTTCCTTGACGGCCAGGCTCTCGGCCGTGCTGCTCAAGTCATAGGCCCGCCGTTCATTGAACATCATCCTGCTGTCGACCACTTTGGCCAGCATCCGCCCGTTCGAGTCGAACAAGGCGAAATTGACCAAAAGGGCGCCGCTCGCGGGATGCCGGGTCACCTGAATCTGCGGCACGCCTTCGATCTCGATGGTGCCGTCCGAATTACGATACAGATTGGAGCCGACTTCAATGTCCACGTTTCTCGACCAGTGCGGGTGAAGATTCAATCATGGCGCGATCGGCAACGGTCCGATGAAGCAATGATCAACTCGAGCGGTGTCATTCACACGCGGGGAACTACGATTTCTTGATTCGATCCAGGATCAAGGCGATACAGCCACCCAGCAGCCCGCCCCCCATGATGGTGGTCAACAATTCCACCAGTTTGAGATCCCACACCGAGCCTTGCGCTTCCATGACCTCGCGAATGCCGCCCTGCAACATGATGACGGCCAACGCCATCGTGGCCCCGATGAGGAACCACCAGAGGAACACTCGCATGGTCGGCGCCACCGGAACCCCTCACACATCAAGACTGCGGTCAAACGCGCGATATTGGATGGCCTCTGCGATATGCATGACCTCAATCCTATCAGACTCGGCCAAATCGGCAATGGTGCGGGCCACGCGCAGGATGCGCCCGTGCACTCGCGCCGACAATCGCAGCCTGGTCATCGCCTGTTCGAGCAACTCCTGACCGGACGGATCGAGACCACAATACCGCTTCACGTGGCGCGGCTTCAACTGGGCATTCGTATAGATGCCGTCGGTTCGATAGCGTCGGCGCTGGCGGTCACGGGCCGCCACAACCCGTGATCGGATGACCGCCGACCCTTCAGCGGGGGGAAGTTCTGCGCGCAGCTCCAGAACCGGTACCGGAGGCACATCCAGATGGATATCCAGGCGATCCAGCAGCGGTCCGGAGAGTTTCGCCCGATACCGGCGAATCTGAGTCACCGTGCAGACGCAGGGCCTCGTGCGATCGCCGTAGTAGCCGCAAGGACAGGGATTCATCGCGGCGATCAACATGAACCGGGCTGGATACCTGAGCGATCCGCTGGCTCTTGTCAGCGTGACATGGCCATCCTCCAACGGCTGTCGTAATCCATCCAACACGCCCCGTTTGAATTCGGGAGATTTGTCCAGGAACAGCACGCCATTATGCGCGAGCGACACTTCCCCCGGCTTGGGGACCGTGCCTCCGCCGACAAGGCCGGCATCGGAAATGCTGTGATGGGGAGCGCGGAAGGGACGGACCGTCAACAACGGACGCTCCGGAGCGAGTTGTCCCGCCACGCTGTGCACTCTCGTCGTTTCGATCGCTTTCTCCAAATCCAGCAGCGGAAGAATCGACGGAAGGCGGCGCGCCAGCATGGTCTTGCCGGACCCGGGAGGGCCGACCATCAGGAGGTTATGCCCGCCGGCAGCCGCCACCTCGAGCGCTCGTTTCGCATGGTCCTGCCCGCGGACATCGGTGTAATCTTCCTCGTCGGCAGCCCTGAGGGATTCCAGCGGACTATGGTTCGACAGGCTCGGCGCAATGGACTGGCCTCCCTTCAAGAACTCCACGGCTTCAGGGAGTGTGTGAATCGGGTACGCGCTCACACCTTCAACCAGCGCAGCTTCGGGCCCGTTATCGGCCGGGAGTAAGAGGTCGTACCCTCTGCGGCACGCGAGCCCGAACGACAGCGCCCCTGCGATCGGTTTCACCCGCCCGTCCAGCGACAGCTCTCCGATCAACACACGATGGTCCAGCGTCGGCTGCGCAATCACCTCTTCCGCGACGAGAATACCCGTCGCAATCGCCAGATCGAGTCCCGATCCCTCCTTCTTGATCCCGGCCGGAGCAAGGTTGACGGTGATGCGTTTGGCGGGGAAATGAAATCCGCAGTTCTTCAGCGCCGACCGGACCCGGTCGCGACTTTCCTTCACCGTGGCGTCCGGCAGACCGACGATCGAGAATTGCGGGAGACCGCCTGCAATATCGACCTCGACATCCACCAGATGGGCATCAAGACCGACGAGCGCCGCGCTCGTAACCTTGGCGAGCATGAGGACCACCGCCTTTCTCTGCCCAAAAGCAGGCGCGATTATAGAAACTCTCCGGAGGGGTTGCAATACAAACCGAAGGATTAGCGTTCCTCACTAGCGGCTCTCAAACCAAGGCTGTATAATGCGCGGCATGCGCCTCTGGTGTCCGCCTCCAGGGGAGACGTTCCAGTCGATCATTTTACGATTGATACGAGAGTCTTGCCCGATCATCGTGGCGGGCATCTGCGTGCTGCTCTCCGGTTTGATCTTGGCGGGTCTTCCCCTCCTCTCACCAGCCGCAAGCCCGACTGCCCCCATAGCGACACAACGGCCAACGAGCGCATCATCCTCTCAGGTCGGATCGGCGATGGCCGTCCTTGCGACCCTTGAGGACGCGCGGGTCCTGCCCCCAGAAGGCACCCGAGAGGCCGATCGCGTCATCAAGTCCGTTATCCAGTTCCAGTCCGCGTTTACGAAGAGTCCGGACAGCTCGGTGCAGGATTTCGTGCGCCGTGCCGTCGTGCGCAAGCAGGATGAGCGTGCCAGCGAAATCCTGGATCAATTCCGTTCCAACGGATGGACGGCCGAAGTGCTGGAGGCGCTGGCCGAGGCAGATCTCCAGACACCGGCCGGGGAACTCCAGGCCCTGGAGAAGGGGCTCGGGCAGTTCAATCTCACCGTGGAGGATTTCCAGCGATTCATGCGGCTGGTACGGGATGGCGAGCAGGCACTCGCCTCACGAGGACAGAATTTTCACGAAATATATGCGTCTCATCGAAAGGCGATGCCGGGAGCATCGGGACGCTGAATAATGTTAACTGTGTGATTTTCAATGTTGAATTGAACATTCACGATGAAGCATTGAACATCGGGTGCAAAGGGGGGACTCATGGCAACCAGGGCCTACATCCTCATCAAGGTCAAAGCGGGACGAACCAAAGATGTCGTCGCGGCGTTGAAACGGATTCCCGGAGTCGAGCAGGCCCACTCCTGCTTCGGACGTCCGGACATTTTCGTGTTCATCAGCGTTCAAGACGAGCGTGCGCTCTCCGATGTCGTCATCACGAAGATCCATGCGATCGACGGCGTCGAGGAGACCGACACCCACATCGTGGCGGAGCCCTAGCCTATGTCGGGAAGCATGACGGGTGCGCCGCCAGCCTGCGCGGACCGGTAGCAGACCTCGGCAATCTCCACCGCGCGATATCCATCTTCCCCCGTGACGGGCATAGGCGCGCCGGCCTCCACCGCCCGGAGAAATGCAACGAGCGTGGCAAGAACCGTCTGAGACGGAGCGGTTTCCCATTCCTCGACATCGGCACCGGCTTGCCAACGAAGCCGGCGGTGGATCCAATCAGCTTCCAATAATCCCTCCGACCCGATCCATTGGGCCCGCCCGACACGCCCCTCTGGCACACGAGCAATGTCGAGGGCGCACAGAGTCCCCCCTTGAGTCGTAAGCTGGGCCGATGCGGTGATCTCCGGCGAGGCAGGAGGCAGGGGGTCCATGGTGCAACGAACTTCCCGCACCTCATCGCCGGTCATGAAACGAACCAGGTCGAGCATGTGGACACCGATTTCAAGCAGCGCGCCCCGCTTCCCATAGCCGTCGGCATGATCGGCACCTGTCGCTCTCGTTTCGATATGGCTCGTCAGAACCAGGCGTTCCGACTGCCCGACGAGATGCCGCCGTGCTTTCATCTCCAGCACGGTCGAATCAAATCGCAAGGTCTGCCCCGTCATCAACGGAACCGCGGCCTGACGGGCCGCTTCAACCATGGCGCGTGCATCCCGCTCATTGGTGGCCAGGGGTTTCTCAACCAAGACCGGTTTGCCAGCCTCGATCGCCAATCGGCAAATGTCACGTGAGAAGATGGGAGGAGCGACGACGATGACGACCTCGACAGAGGGGTCGGCAATGAGCGATCGGGCCTCTCCATAGACCGTGACCGACTCGGCGCCGGAGAGCCCGAGGCCTCGGTCGGGATGTTGCCGGCAGACAGCCCTGATAGAAGCCGCCGGAAGATCCTCTATAATGTGCCGGGCATATCGAAGGCCATGCCGGCCCACCCCGATCAGCCCCACGCCGATGGGTTGCTTCCTCATCGCAGATCTCTCCAGCCTGCACGCACTCTAAAGCGGTCGCTCCCTCCGGTCAATGCAGTCCGTTGACATTCCGGCAAACGGCTCCCTATATTAAATTCGGTGATGAGGCGCAGCAGTGCACCGCGAGGAGCCGCTCCGCTGGCCGTCGCTCAGCTCCATTCACCTGGCACCTCGAGGGGAAAGACATCGGCGCCGTGACAACCACCGCACCATTCACCTTGGGACAGATCGGCACGGGAACCGCTCGTTTTCCGAGCGGAGTCCCCATTCCGACGCATACCGACCAGATGGTCGATCCTTATTTCAGGACCAGGATGCCGAAAGAGCATCAAATCGACAGTCTGCTGTTCTGGCCACAGGGAAAAGGGATCTATCCGGGACTGGTCCTCCTGCATGATCGTTGGGGGCTGACGGGACAAATGAAAGACCTCGGCGCCCGTCTCGCCTGCGAGGGCTATATCGTGATTATTCCCAATCTCTACGGACGGCTGGGGGGAATGGTCACCGCCAATGACGAGGTCGCTGCAGCGCTGTTGGAGAAACAGAACGACGCCAATGTCATCACGGATATCAATTCGTGCTGTGAGTATCTCAATACACGCAACCTGGCGAAACGGAACATCCATGGCGTGGTCGGTTACGGCATGGGCGGATCGTACGCCCTCCTCTTTGCCTGTCACCGTAAGCGCTTGCGCGCGGCCGTCTCCTACTACGGGAAAATGGTCCAGCCACGGGAGCTAATGAAGGAAATGTCTTCGCCTGTTTTGTATCATCAGGCCGGCAGGGATACGTGGGCGACCAATGAGGAGGCGCAACAGCTGCACGCCGCCGCTCTTGAGTACGGAAAGCAAGCCGAAATACGTTGCTACGCCGACGCCCCCCATGCATTCTGCAACGAGATGAAATCGGATACCTACCGGGGTGACGCCACCGCACTGGCCTGGGAGCGAACCGCTGCGTTCCTGAAAACCTGCTTTCAGGGAACGTGAGTAGGACATGGATCGTGTCTCCTCCTGCCACAGAGAGTGTGACCGAAGGAATTCCGGCAATGCCTGCGCTTGACCCTGTCGCCCTTCGGAGAGCCACCACGATCCTGGGCACTGTGCTCGCGGTGTGTACTCTTGCGGCATCCCCTGCGAGCGCTGCTGAATCGACCTCGCCCGCGCTGCTGCCCGACGTGGTCGCCAGCCATGGCGGCCGCCTCGCCACCATCGATTCGAATCCCGCGGCCATGGCGCTCTTCACCTCCACGATCGGTCCATCACTTGGCTTGCGAGATGCAGCCAAAACGTTGGGGGCGAAAGGGCTTCCCGAGAAATCGGTCAAGGAGCTGGGCCTCGCCGAATTGTCCCAGACGGTCCATCGACTGATGGCGGCGCTGTCGGCCTGGCAGTTGGCTGATTCGATAGGCCGGACATCAGAAAGCACAGCAGCGCCCACAACGGAACCGACAGGAGTTCCTTCGACCGCGAGACAAGACTGGTTGAAGGAGAGCAGCGGTGTGGGATCACTCGCTGACTTGTTTCAAGCCTTGCAAGAGCAACAGGCTGATGGTCCGGCACAACCTGTTTCCCATCTGCAACACACACAACTTCTCCTGGCGGCGAATCGCGTGGGCTTTGAAGCGAGCCAACGTGTGACGACCGCCTGGTGGGAACTTCACCGATGGAAAGACCGTGTTCGACAGACCTGGGGACAATCGCGTCTCTGCGGGACCTGGCAATGGGTCATCCATAACCATCAAAACCACCGTGAGCAGAAGACCGTTCTGCTCTTCCCTCCGGCAGGACAGGTGCCGGCCAATTCTCCCCTACCGGTTGAAACTGTCGTTCTCGGCGACGGCATCTATTTGCGATGGGAGCAAGAAGGCCGCATTCAGGAGGACAGTCTGCTCTTTCTCAAGGATGGGACGAGGATTGAAGGGTCCTTCGAAAATAACACCGGAGGATGGGGATCGATCACCGGAAAGCGCACCGCGGCTTGTCAGCCCTAGCACAAGCGATTCACACCAGGCAGCGCCTCAGGTGGCAGACCGATCCGGAAGCCCCCGCCACACCCGCCAGGCAAACAGCGCCCACCCCAGAATAAACGTTAGGCCCCCCACCGGCGTAATGGGGCCGAGCCAGCGCAGTCCCAAGAGCGCCATACCATAGATACTGCCGGAGAAAAGAAGAATCCCTGTCAGAAAGATCCAACCGGCCATGGCAATCCGCGGATCACGGCTGATGCGAACCGCGAGACCGCACAATATCATCCCGAAAGAATGGAACATCTGATATCGAGTCCCTGTATCGTAGGCGGCCAGCATGGGAGGATCGAGCAGGTTCTTGAGCATGTGCGCCCCGAATGCCCCGAACGCCACACCGAGGCCAGCGCAGATGCACCCGATCAGCACCAACCGTCCGGCTGACTTGTCTATTTCCATTGGGCCGAGTTCCGCCAAAAGAGTTTCCGCCAAGCTTGACGCGTGTGGCGAGCCGGCATTCTAGCAGACTGCCGCGTACTTTCGCGCGGGAATCGACCCCGCATCAATCGCACAAACGATCTACCACGGGATCGCACAGCAGGGGGCCGAGAGTCGGAGGGCGCATGTATCGGGAGGCAGGATCCTGGTATCCTATCGACCCTTTGATGGGGGGGCCTGCCCGGCATGCCGGGCAGGCCCCGCCCAGCTGACCGCAACGATCCGGGACGGCTGGAACTGGCAATCGAGGCGACACCCTGGATCGCCGTTAGGGAGGGTGTCGTTCCTGAAATGGTGGATTCCACCGGAAACCGCGCAACATCGACGCCGGCCTGCAAGCTCTGCGTCGAGGGATTCTGCGGATTGGCCGGAGTGGAAACCGTTTGTGCCATGCTCGAAGTCACAAGACTACCGGCACAGAACAGAGCGACGACAAGCAGACGCGGTTTGAGATTCATCAAGACCCCCCCTTGATTCCAGCACGGTTGTCCACATTTAATGAATCTTAGGCGCGCTGGACTCTTGCGATCAAGTGGGATGACTCACTACACGCTTGACGGGGCAGCAGGCTTGACGAAAGAATCTGCACATGACAAATGAAGACGGGCCGATTGGGCGCCTCCTTTCCCGCCGTGAACTCATGGCCATGCTGGGTGCCACGGGTGCGGCCTGGCTGATAGCCGGCAACCTAGACCGTCGGCAGGCTGTGGCCGGTACTGGCGGACTCCCTTGCCTGGTTCGGCCGGAGCAGACGGAAGGTCCACAAGCCGAGCGGATCTGTGGTAACCTGCCCAGGTTCCCGTTGACGGACCCGCACGTCGGGAACGGTTTGCCGTGCCGTACGCTGATTTCTCGGCCCTTCGTCAACGACAAGACATTCGCCATGCGCAAAGCCAAGATAGTTTGCACGATCGGACCGGCGAGTGATTCGCCCGACATGTTGGACCGGCTCATCGACAGCGGCATGGATGCGGCCCGATTGAATTTCTCCCACGGCACCCATGCATGCCATGCCGCCGCCATCGCAGCGATCCGTCACGCAGCGGACCATCGCCGCGCGGCGGTGGCGATCATCCAGGACCTGCAGGGACCCCGAATTCGCATCGGCTCGCTGCCGGAGAACGGAATCGAGGTACAAACCGGCCAAGCGGTACGCTTACAGGCCGGGCCGGCCAGGCGGGTAGTTGCGGACTCGATCACCCGTTCCATCACCCCGGAAATCCCGGTCACCTACGAACACCTCGCGCGCGATCTTCAACCAGGCGCCAGGATTCTGATCAACGACGGCCTCATTGAACTGGTGGCCGACCGGACTACCGGCAATGACGTGGACTGTACCGTCGTCAGCGGCGGCCGGATTGCATCGCATAAGGGGGTCAATCTGCCCGGCACCCTTGTCAGCGCGCCGGCCCTCACCGACAAAGATCGGGAGGACATTCGATTCGGGGTCGCGCAGGGGGTGGATTACATCGCGCTCTCGTTCGTCAGGGGGCCGGACGACATCGCGGCGGCAAAGAAAGCGGTGACCGACTGCGGCGGGCATCCAGCGATCATTGCGAAAATCGAACGGGCCGAAGCAGTGACGGCATTGAACGCAATTCTCGACGAGGCGGATGGCGTCATGATCGCGCGCGGCGATCTCGGTGTCGAACTGGGTCCGGAAGCCGTGCCGGTTCTTCAAAAGCGCATCATCGCGGAGGCCAACCGCCGGCGCCGCCTCGTCATCACGGCGACACAGATGCTGGAGTCGATGACAAAGTTTCTGCGCCCGACCAGAGCAGAGGCGTCGGACGTCGCCAACGCCGTCTTCGACTATACGGATGCCGTGATGCTCTCAGCGGAGACCGCCATCGGCGCGTACCCGATTGAAACTGTCCGGGTCATGGATCGCATCATCCAGGTGGCGGAGGAAGGGGCCGAGCCGGGCGTCGTACGCCAGCGTCGAACCGATCCGGGAGACCTGTCTTTTCCGGAAGCTATCTGTACTGCGGCCGCTTCTGCAGCCAGAGCGATCACCGCGAGCGCCATCGTGGCCTTCAGCGAGCAGGGCTCAACGGCTCGCCTCATCTCCAAGCAACGGCCGGCCGCGCCGATCATTGCCTTCACCCCCTTCGAGCCAGTCAGGAGGAAAATGGCCCTCTATTGGGGCGTTCGTCCCTACACCATGCCGCAACTTACGCAAACCGACGCTCGCGTGGACGAGGCCGAACGTCGAATCAAAGCGGATGGGCTGGTCAAGGCCGGAGAAAAGATCGTGATCCTGGCCGGGACGAGAGTAGGACAGCCGGGCGGCACAAACCTGATCAAGCTGCAGGAAGTGGGATAACCCCGGCTGATCAGCTGCTCAACCCGCAGGAGCGGCAGGTGGTTGGGCGATCGTGTGGAGATCAATGACCGAGACGGAGCCAGACACACCGACATACCGGGGCCCGGCCTTCTTATCCTACGGGTTTCGCCCGTTTTTCCTTTCCGCCGCGCTGTTCGCCGGCCTGGCGGTTCCCGCCTGGGTCCTGATCCTCTCCGGAGCTGGCCAGTCCTCCTTCTTCTATCCCCCGCGGGAGTGGCATGTGCACGAAATGCTCTTCGGCTTTCTGCCCGCTGTGATGACCGGCTTCCTGCTGACAGCGATTCCCAGTTGGACCGATCGGCCCCCGGTCAGAGGGATGTCGTTACTTCTCATGTTGCTCGTGTGGCTGGCCGGACGCCTGGCCATCGCCGTGCCCTGGCCTGCGCCACTCATGATCGGCGTGGTCGACGGAGCATTCCTGATTCTACTGGCCACGATTGTCTGGCGGGAGATTGCGGCCGCGAAGGCCTGGGATCGTTCGCCGATCGGAGTGCTGATCGGCCTGTACGCGAGCGCGAACATCCTGTTTCACGTGCTCGCGCTGCGAGGCGCCGAGACGGATATTCCCGAGCGCATGGCCTTCGCGTTCATCATGCTGTTGCTGACGCTGATCGGCGGACGCGTCACTCCCACATTTACCGGCGAGTACCTGGCCAGCCAGGGCATCGCCGGACAGTCTCCCTCCTTTTCCCCCATCGATAGGCTGTCGATTGCGCTCGCAGGCATGGCCGCCGTCGCCTGGATTGCTCAGCCACAGGCTACGGCAACCGGCTGGATCCTGGCGGCCGCTGGGGCGGCCAATTCGGTTCGTCTCTCGCGCTGGCGCGGGTGGGTGACGTGGCATGAGCCGCTCGTGCTGATCCTGCATGTTGGTTACGGGTGGCTGGCTCTGTCGATGCTGGCGCTGGGGACGGCGATTCTCGGACTGGGGCTGCGGCCGGCCGATGCGGTTCACGCCCTCACCACCGGGGCGGTGGGCTCCATGACCTTGGCCATTATGACCCGCGCCACGCTCGGTCACACGGGGCGGCCGCGTCACGCCGATTCTATGACGGTGATGATCTATTTTCTGGTGAACCTCGGGGCCCTCGTGCGGGTATTCGGGACAACCACCGGCCTCTCGACGAACCTCCTGCTCAGTCTGGCGGCTGCCGCATGGAGCAGCGCCTATCTCCTGTTTGCCATCATCTACGGACCTTTTCTCAGTCGTCCCGGCCTCGACGAGTGACGACCCGGTTCGCAGATTGGCACTTGATCTTTTTCAGGCTCATCGCGTAATCGAGTGGGTGGATTGTGATCCCTTCAGATCTCCCGCAGCATGCAGGTGAGGACCTTGAGGCGAAGGTATTCTTCGTCCCGAAGACCGTAGGCCCGCCGTTGGATGACCCGGA
>Ga0233425_10007221_pt1 | contig 15783 bp, 15 predicted proteins | sample Watercolumn_Towu_2_FD_181712 | JGI IMG/M metagenome (GOLD analysis project Ga0233425, IMG submission 181712) | Freshwater microbial communities from Lake Towuti, South Sulawesi, Indonesia - Watercolumn_Towuti2014_140_MG | ecosystem: Environmental > Aquatic > Freshwater > Lake | place...
TCAAAAAAACCGGCCTTGCGGTTCCAGTTGAGTTTTTGGAAGATCGCGGACTTCTTTTCTCTTACCTTATCGACAGCATTCAAGAAAAACTTGGGAGTAAGGTTCCGACTTGGGTTTGCGAATGGCCGATCTTTCAAACCTCAATGGCCGAACCGCTCGCGAAAAACCCCGAAGCCGCCGAACGTAGTGAGCTCTACATTGCCGGGCTCGAGATTGCCAATGGTTTCACTACTGTAAGCGATATTGAAAAACAAAAAATGCTTTTTGACGAGCAGCAAAAAACACGCGTGGCCGAAGGAAAAAAAGAAGTCGCGCTCGACAATAAATACATGGCTGACCTTGAAGGAAAACCATTGCGCGCGGCTGGTATGGCCATGGGAGTTGATCGATTGGTGATGTTGCTGACAGGAGCCTCAAGTATCAGCGAGGTGACGGCATTTGCGTGGGATGAGTTGTAATTAAAATAAACGGCGCCGCGAGGCGTCGTTTGAGGTAGAACCGGGCCAGTGCTAGCTGGCGAAGCGGTGTCGACGGAAGGATTTCTGGGCCTCCACGAGTGCGGCGTAGATCGTCTCGGGGCCATAGCCGAAGTTGTAGCGGTTGTTCCGGCTGTAGTCCTGACAGGACACATCCAGCGCGTACAACCATCCCGCCAGCGTCACGTGCGGCTCCAAAGTTGCTTTGCGCGGGTAGCGCTTGAGCCAGCGGGCGTGCGGGCAGCGACCATGAAGGTTGCTCCCGGCGTCGGAGAGCTGCCAGATGAGCCGAGCGCCCATGTGCTCGGACGAGGTGATGACCTCGCGCAGAATATCGTGGTCGGGCTCGTCCGGGCTCGTGAAGCACGGCAAGATGGAGACCGGCAGACCGTAGACAATGGTGAAGTACCGCCGACGGAGATTGCTAGAGAGATCCCGTTGACGGGCGGCAATCTTTGTGCAGGCCTGGAAGACGGCACGACGCGTGTGGCCGCGACGCAGCAGAAGGCGCTCGGGTTTGAGGTCGATGTTGAACCCGGACTGCGACGCAATGGTATCGAGCTGGGCGAAGATGACCCGAAGATTGGGGCGACGGATGACCATGGGAGCACTCCGGTGAGTTGGTCCGCAGATAAATTAGCACGGTTGTTTTAGAAAATCAAGATTGCACAAGATAAAAAAACGGCGCCGCGAGGCGTCGTTTGAGGTTGGCGAGCCGAGGTGGCTCTAGGCGTTGTCGTCTGCCTCGTGGTTGAGACGTTGCCACCAGGCGATGGTTTTCGCGACGCTGGAACGGCAAATATCGACACGGTAACAGAAGTGTTCCAAGTAGACCAAATCGGTCACCGAGAAGAGCTCGCGGAACGGAAAACACGAAGGAAATCGCTGGAGCCGAAGTGGAACATCGGTATCAGGACCGACGCCTTCGAAGAGGTTCTTCCTCCTTTGGCAGCGCACGCACAAAACGGTAGCGTTGACATCCGCCACCAACAACATGGATACGAAAAACGCCGCGATCACCGTCTTCTCGAAGGTAATGTTCCCTGTCGAGGCAGAAAATATGGTAAGCGGAATGAACCACAAAGCCAAGACAAACCAACTAACGAGAAAGACATACCCAAGGTTCGCCCCACGCTCCCAGAACTTGCGGACGTTGTAGGCGACGACCTTCTGGGCCTGACGAAGGAGAGTCAACATAGCGAGCTCCCGCAGAAAGAAAAAGAACGGCATCATTGCCGCTCTTATTTTTATCACAAAGTTAATAAATCTTCAACCTTTCTTCCAACCTCTCTAAACTCTCAAATACTTCCTCATAGCCACCGCCGTTGACACCAAACAAACCAATGCCGCGCCGGCAAACTCCAGACCGTAAACCCAAGCGCCTTGCGAGATGAAAAAATCTTTTAGCTTAGAACTTGAATCAAAATACGAAGCAAAAACCGGATCAAGCGCCGTGGCCGCAAAAATCATGAAAGCGCCAGAGATGACAACGGCCAAAAACGAAAACATCAGGGTCTCGAGCAAATACGGAGCGCGAATGAACCAGCCGGTGGCGCCGACCAGACGCATAATAGCAATCTCCTCTCGATGCACAAAAATGGCAACGCGGACAGTATTGAAAACGATAAGGACAGCAATACCAAGGAAGATGGCAACAAGGACAAGGGCAAACAGGCGAACTTGGTTGGCAACATCGGAAATTTTATTCAAAACCTCTTCGTGGCTGGCAAAATCTTTTTCTTCGATCTGATCTCGGAAGGCCGGGTTATCCAAGGCCTCCATGATCATTGGATAATCGTCGGTTGAGCGGGCGCGAATAACCAGTTCGTGGCCAAAAGGATTTTCACCAACCTCGTCAAGCGAAGACAAGACAGTTGGATTATTAGCGTGGCGATCTTTAAAAATATCTAATGCTTCGTCGGGAGTAACAATCGAAACGTCGCGCACCTCGGCAAAACTACGCAAATAAACCGCGGTATTTTCGACGTCTTCAAACTGAGCCGTGGTTTTAAATGTTACGGAAATATCCACGCGATTTTCAACATTCTGAATCGCGGCATCAGTAACCAAATTTAAGACCAGAAGGATGTTTAGGGCAGCCAACGTCAAGATCAACATACTGACAGTGATTACCGACAACCAGAAGTTTCGAAAAAAATGTTGGAAAGCAAATTTGATTATGCGTAGTATGGTCATAGTGGTGTTGGAGTCGTGGAGTGAAGGAAGGTGTTTAGTCGTGGAGTTATTGGAAAGTCGTGGAGTTGTGGAGTGAAGGAATTATTTATTTCTTTAAATATTTAAGAAAATAATCTTCCAAAACTCCATCACTCCATCACTTAATCACTTAACAACTCCACCGCTTTACAATTTGTAACGACCTTCTTCCTTATCCGACAAAATCTGACCGTCGTGAATAGTAATCACCCGACGCTTGAGATGATTAACAACTTCGCGATTATGAGTAACTAAAACAACGGTCGTTCCGAACTCATTAATTTTTTTGAGTAGATTGATGATTTCTTGGGTGTTGATAGTGTCAAGATTGCCAGTTGGTTCGTCGGCGACGATGATTTTGGGTTTGTGCGCCAAGGCTCGCGCGATGGCCACGCGCTGTTGCTCGCCGCCAGAGAGCTGGCACGGATAACGATGGGCGCAATCGTGTAAATTAACGATCTTCAAAACCTGCGGAACAATCTCTGATATGCGCCGATGGCCAACACCGGCAACCTCAAGAGCAAAAGCAATATTTTCGTGAACGGTCTTTTTTGGCAAAAGTTTGAAATCTTGAAAAACCACCCCGATCTGACGACGCAATAACGGAACATCGTGGGCTTTAATTCGACTAATATCCCAATCACCAATAATCACCTCACCATGAGTTGGCCGCTCTTCGGCAAACAAAAGTTTGGCCAGCGTGGTTTTGCCGGTACCGCTTTGGCCGACAATGGAAACAAACTCGCCGGGCCGAATATGCAAACTGATATTTTTCAACGCTTGGGTCGTTGAATAATTTTTTGAGACGTTTTTTAGTCGAATCATACCGCTTGATTTTTCTCCTCGCTCTTGATATGATACCGCGCGCACGAAATCTCGACAAGAAAATAATCAACACGCGGGTATGGTTTAGTGGTAAAACGACTGCTTCCCAAGCAGTAGTCACGAGTTCGATTCTCGTTACCCGCTCCATCCTTCGCTCCCGTGGCGGGAGCTTCCGCCTTCGCCGGGCTTCGGCGGACAAGCCGGATGGCGCAGCCATCCCATGTTCCGCCTCCTGTGCGAAGGATGCCCTTCGCAGCTCGCCACGAGCGTAGGAGGGCTTATTTGTATCATTGTATTAAATCTCCTTCGCTCCCGTGGCGGGAGCTTCCGCCTTCGCCGGGCTTCGGCGGACAAGCCGGATGGCGCAGCCATCCCATGTTCCGCCTCCTGTGCGAAGGATGCCCTCCAAAGCTCGCCACGAGCGTAGGAGGGCTTACCAGTGGCGGGAGCTTCGGATGGCGCGGCCATGCCACTTTAGCTCAGTTGGTAGAGCAATGCTTTCGTAAAGCAGAGATCCCGGGTTCGAGTCCCGGAAGTGGCTCCAAAAAAATAAAAAAGAGACGAAACGGTTAGATTCGTCTCTTTTTGATTAACGAAAATTTATAATTCCAAAAAATTCCAAATCTTTGCCGAGTTAGTAAAGTTTTCAACAACTTTGTCCACGCTGGTTTTGTAAACAATAATTACCTTCATGTTATATTGGGTGCCGTTTTCTCCTTCGACGCGATCGGTGGCCATGGCTATGCTATAAACCGTGCCAAGATCGATGACATCTGTCGGGGTGTTCAATTCTCCGTTCACGACGGGGTCGATCCACTTTTCCGGCAACTGATCAACAGAAAGGTGGCCAAGATCTCCACCGTCGCTCGCGGTATCGTCTTCGCTGACTTCTTTGGCGACCGTGGCAAAATCTTCGCCGGCTTTTACGCGCTCTAGAGCGGCGTCGATTTTTGTTTTAGCCTCGGCTTGCAAATCTCCATCGGCGCCCACAGCTTCCTCCACTTGAGAAGCCCAGACAAACGGCTCGATAACATATGTCATGAATTCTTCTTTGTCCCAACCAAACATTCTGTTGACCTCTGATAAAAATTCTTCTTCAGAAGGACTGGAAGCATAAGCGCTGGTATAGATTTCGTCGAGTTTTTCTTGACTTAAAGTTAAATGATAACGTTCGGCAAGTTGGCGGAAGATCTCGCGGTCAATCATGGTAGTGACAATTTGGCTATCCATTTCACTCTCTGGCATTTTTTGATCTTCTGGAGTTTCATTAGCCGCGTAAAAATTTTCCAAAGCAGAACGCTCCTGATAAAAATCAGCAAAACTTATTGGGCTCATGTTAACCATGGCCACCGGATAAGGAACAACGGAAGTAACGGCGCGAACAAACTTATCAGAAGTTGGTAAAAGATAAATGGCCACTGAAATAGCCGCAACACAAACCACAATTACCAAACCCACAGTCAAGCCAGCAAATAAAGTTAGCTTTTTATTAATGGCAGAGACCTGGAGCTTTTCGGATATTTGAGGAACAGACGACGGTGTTGGTTCAACGGACGGGGTTATTTCCATAATATTTAATCATTTCGTATTTATTAACGTCGAAGAAGTAATACCACCATTTTTTAGGATTGGCAATTGAGGATAAGTCCAAAAGACTCTCTTGAGCGGAAAAATCGCTAATCGAGCCATCGGAAAAGACAGCTTCTTTGTTAGTCTCTGGACTAGGCAGAACCACGACCTTTTCGCCCGGTTTAGCCAAGCCAAGCTTAAGACGAGCCTCCCTCTCAATATAAGTTTCGGTCTGAACAGAATTCATAAAGGCGGCGATTTCGGCGTTTTCTGACTCTAGAGCCGCCCTTTCGGCCTCTAGATCGGTAATTTCTTGCTGAATGGAATAATCCCGGGCAAACTCCCGACCAAAAGAAAAAACTAAAAACGCCAAAATCAGCATTTGGACTACTAATGCCGTGCGAGAAGACAAAATCTTCTTTAGCCAAGTTGCGCGTGATTGAGACATGATGATTAAGTCAAAAACTCTCCGGCCGCTTTGGTGGTTTCCCGATTTTTTACGGCCGTGACCAAACGATCAACCTCGACATCGCTCATTTTTTCCGCTAGGGTTTTTAATTTTTGAGCGCGGCTGACGACGAGCGGGTCAACTTCAGCCTCACGGCGCAGATCGTTTAACAGATTATGAAGATCGATCGGACGATGAACGCGAAGCACAGCAACATCGGCGCGCTCGCCGGCAGTGCGGATAATTACGGTGCCAAAACGAAAAATCGTCGGAAACAAACCTTTGACGCGATAGCTGACTTCGACTACGTCCTCGTGGTTAACCTCGGTTATGGCGCGGTCGGAAAAACCTCGTTGAACAATATCAACAACACGCTGATCGGTGACCACAGTCATGGTTCCGGCCCGCGAGCGCTGCGAACGCGCCGCGACAAAAACCCCTGAACAAACTAAAACTGCTAGAAAAATTATCCCAGCCGGACCCTGTTTGAACAACGGAAACAAAAAGAAAAACGGCGCGACAATCCAGACGAACAGAAAAATCCACCATGGCAAAGACGGAACAATGTCTTCGTGAACGATTTCGAGAATTTGTTCGTTGGGATGAAGTTTTATGGGGAGCTTGTGACTCATAAAATTTTTCTCAACTCTTCCCTAATTACTTTTCGATCGTCCCAAGGAATCGTTTTACCATCGGACACCGCCATTACTGGCTCACTTCCCTTCCCAGTGATCAAAACAAGATCCCCGGACACAGCCAGGGCCAAAGCTTTGGCAATGGCCTCGCGGCGATCTAAAACGCGGAATAAATTTTCACCCTCACGCTTCCCCGCCGAAAGCGCGCCAGCCGCGACTTGATCAATAATTTCTTGCGGATCGTCATCGTAAGGATCTTCATTGGTAACAATAACAATATCGGCTTTCTCGCCAGCAATTTTTCCGAGTATGGGACGGCGAGCAACATCGCGACCACCGCCAGTGGAGCCAAGGACGTGGATAACTTTTTGGTGTGGTAAAAGACGGACGGTTTCATAAAGTCCAGCCAGAGCTTTTGGCTCAAAAGCGTAGTCAACAATGACGGAAAAATTTTGACCTTCATCAATACTCTCAAGACGACCGGGTACGGATTTGATTTTCTCCATCATGGTTACCGCCTCGGAAAGCGAAAAACCAAGGGCTCGCAAAATCGTGGCCGCGCAAACGGCGTTATAAACATTTGGCAAACCAATCGGCTCAATAAAAACCGGCAAACCCTCCCAATTGAATTCTGAACCATCAGCCGACAGCTTGACTTCTTCGGTATCTAAATTAAATTCAAATATCTTTGAACCCCCCTTACCCCCCTTAACACCCCTTAACACCCCCAAAAACCACGGCGCGTATTCGTTGTCAACATTAACGACAAACGACTTGTGGATTACTTTTTGACTGATTTTTTTTACCGAACTTTTGGCGACAAATTCAAAAAACTTACCTTTGGCTTTTTTGTAATTCTCAAACCCGCCATGAGCCTCAATATGCTCGGGCCAAAGATTGGTGAGGGCGGCAACATCAAAATTTATGCCAACGTGGCGGTGCTGGACAATGCCTTGGGACGAAACCTCGACGATAGCGTACTCACACCCAGCCGCGACCATTTGATGAAGGAGCCTCTGGGTTTGAAATCGGCCGAGCATGGTCATTTTTTTGTTGTTTGTCCATTCACGCTCGGCGACCTTAAAACTTACGGTTGAAGCCCAACCAACTTTTTTACCAGCAGCCTGAAGCATTTGGCCGAGAAACTGGACAGTGGTGGATTTGCCCGAGGTGCCAGTGATGCCGATGACAACGAGTTGACGAGATGGAAAACCAAAAACCACGGCCGCGAGTTTGGCCAAAGACCAATGATAGGCCGATAAAATCGGCTCCGGAACAAATTTTCTGACTATTCGTTTAAAATCCATATTCAGAAGAATTGTAGCAGAAAACTCAAGAAAAAAAAACGCCCCGCAACCTCAAGATTCTCAAGAGGCCGAAGGGCTGGAGTGTCCAGGAGCGGACTAGCGCGAGCGACCTAGGTCGCTCTGGTCCTCGATGGTGACACCAGCGCGGATGTCGCGCAGGACCTTGAGCCAGGCCTTGGTGATGTCGTCGCCGCCGGTCGCGGTCTCGGCCTGCATGCGCCAGATGAAGACCTCGTGGCTGGGAACCATGGTCGACAGGTACGCCGCCGCCCTGATGACGTCCTCGCCGGCCTTTTGCTGCACGGCGTCCATGGAGGCATCCTCAACGCACCCGACGCAAAGCCTGGCCGCGGCCACCTGGTAGGCATCCCAGGCCGCCTTGACTTCGGGCGTTGCCTGATAGGCCAGCGGAGTGATCAGGCCTTCTTCCAGCGCGGACACGACGTCCGCGCGCTGGTCCCCGTAGACCTTGTTGATCTCGGCGGTGATGACTGGCCCGAAGCGCTGGCCGAACCAGGCCACCACGGCCGGATCGCGCGCGGCTCGATGGATCATCATCTCGGTCTCGAACTTCCAGCTACCCTGGCGATCCAAGGTCAGATGGTCGAGGCTCTCCACCAGAGCGTACTCGTTCGGGTTGAGGTAGGCCCGCTCCAGCGCCTCGGCGAAGCCGCCGACGCAGGCCACGAGCTTGTGCGCGCGGTCGTTCGACTGGGCCTGCTTGAACCCGACCGTCTTGACGATGCACTGAGCGGCGAAGGCCTTGACGCCGTTGCCGTTGGCCAGTTCCTCGAGGGTGATCGGCCTCGCCACGGCCCTCTGGGCCAGCCGGGCCAGGGTCATGTTCTGCTCCTGGAGCAGACGGACGACCTCGCCCTCCTGGCCGCCGATGGATGACGGTGGCAGTCGGGCCTCGATCTTGGCGTCGAGGGCGGTGAGCGGAACGATGACGAGGTGGTCGAAGCAGTAGACGACGCTGATGATGGTCACGAGCACGATGGCGAGATCATAGAGTGCCTTCCTCATGGGTACCTCCGGTTCTGAGTTGGCGAAAGAATCTAAACAAAAAAAGCGGGTTTTGTCAAGGACGTTGACCATAATCAAACTCCGCCTCTCAAACTTATTAACCAAAGCCACAAACTGATCGCCGCGATCAAACTCGTTTTTGAAAATTCTTTTTAGACTCATAAGCTAGAGGAATTGTAGTAAAAAACCCGCCAAAAACCAAACCCTGTACCATATTGGTACAGGGTGGTTGGTGTCGGCTTATTTATGGCTTGCCACCCGTAGCTCCCGCCTCGGGAGCGAAGGGTGGTGGACTTGGCGAGAATCGAACTCGCGACTCCTGGTACCAACCCGGGTGAGGTTACCATTACCTCCACAAGCCCATCTAGCCGACATGTTTAAAACAAAACGACTCCTCCGGAGTTGGAAATTCTAGTCTGTAAAAGCGTAAATAGGTAAAAGCGTAAATTTACGTTTTTACACTTTTGTAATTTTACAAAACTTGAATCTCCAACTCGTTGGGGGAGCCATTAAGTTGGTACCAGGAGTAAAGGCTCTTACGAACCTCACCAGGTTATTTTCATTTCAACACAAAACCACCCTCTTGTCAATGGTGGTTTTGTGGAAAACTTACTTTAATTTCTTCACTGCCGCCACAAACTGATCGCCGCGATCAAACTCGTTTTTGAAAATTCTTTTTAGACTCATAAGCTAGAGGAATTGTAGTAAAAAACAGGGAAAAATGAAAACCGCCGGTGACCGGCGGTTTTCGTTACTAAATTTAACACTAGGAAAATTCCCGCTGAAGACTCTCTAACATTTCAAAACGTTCAGCACAGTGTTTCAACCATCTCTGTTGCGCCTCCAGTTCTTCTTTCCTCCTAGCGACATATCCAACTGGGCCAACCGAATCTGCGGCTTCTTTGGTACGACTAGTTACCATCCGATCTAGGCGCTCGGTTAGACTATTAATGGATCTAGAAACCATCTCTCTCCCGCCTTTATATTTTACCCACTCCCTATACTGGAGTCTTAATTGCCCGCAAGCCGCTTTTTGCATTTCCGGATAACTGTTAAACCTTATAAAATCTTCGATGAGTGTATTTGGTAATTCAAAGCGCCCTCTTACTTCGCTCGTCATCATTTCCATTACTGTATTCACACGATAGATAGCGGCAAGAACTTTTTCTCGATCGTATCCTTCCTTACACTTTTCACGAAAAACTATCTGAAAATCATACAAAGCACCGTTCAGATCTCCAGACGCAAACCCTATTTGTCGCATTTTCTCCTCAAAGACGCAAAACAGTCTCTGGACGCTTTCATGATCGCCCCAGTCAGAACCCAACACTCCATCTCTATATGCTCTTGTCAAATCGGCAGTCATGCGGGTAAGTTCAAGATCAATTCCTGGATAGTTCTCTTTTTTACTCAACGAATCAATAAAAGCCTGTACTGGAGGGGACAAATCTATTCCTTTTGTTTCTTCGTGTTTTTTTAAAGCTGTTATTTTTTCGAATTTAAAAAATGGATCAAGCCAACCCTTTTGGTTAAGATATTTGAAAACCACCTCAAATCTTTCTGCATCCCTTCTTTTGAACTCGCCTGCTCGATGAGTGCTTCTATAACTCGTCGAATCAATTCTGTCAATTAAACTATCTAAATACGCTTTAGCGAGTTCTACCTCTGTTTCTGATTGAAACAACACCTCGATATTGCCCTTATGAATACTCGAACGGGAGCCCTCTGTTGTCGAAGCCACAACCCGATCGACCTCTTTAGTTATATGATCAAAAAATATTTGTCTGCCTTCCTGCCCTAACCAATAAAGATCGATTTTGGCTTCACCGGTTTCGTTATTTATCTTTACTGCTTGCGGTTTTATTTCAGAAATTTTTCTTATTACATTTCCCCAACGATCTGCTACCAAAACCATCTCTCTTTTCACCCCAACAGTTACTTCTTGTTTTATTCTTTCTCGCTCTTGCTTATCTTGTTCTCTCAAAACTACTAAACGCGCTTCTCCTTCTTGCTCAAAGGCGTCGACCATCTGTTGCATACTACGAATTTCTTCTTGTGCTTCGGATTCGTAATTGGCCTTATCTCTAGCCAAAAGTCTCTCCACCTTTTCAGCGGCATAACCCTGACTTTCATAAAACTTTCTTTGGCTCTCAAGTTGTTGGGCAATAGCGGTTTTTGTTCCTGCTTCCATTTTCTCTAGTGCTTCGCGTTTTTCTGTCAGGGTTATAGCAAAGGCTGCTTCCTCCGGAGTCTTTGTTGTGCGATAAGTCACCGGCCTTAACAAGCCTTTACCTTCTGGCAAGTACCCTACGCCATGATACAAAAGTTCGCTCGTAATTTTTGCCGCCATTCCGCGCGCTCTCTCCTTTCTTGTATCCGTCGCCTTTCCTATACTTGCCTGCCTCTCTTGCTCTTCCCGCTTACGCGCAACGGCCGCCGCCTCGGTTTGCTGCCAAGCTAAAAATCTTCCAAAAACCTCTTTATCTTCCAGAAGACTGGTATACTGCCTTTCTGAAAGATCGGTTAAATTTCGTCTGAATTTTCTTCTGGCTATTTGTGCTAAATATCTGTTCACCGCTTCGGCATCAACACCTGGCACAGTAATCAAATCGGTGTAACTACGAATTTCCCTATCTTGGTTTTGCGGCTCAACACCAGTTTCTCTTTTTTCCCGGCCTTTTTCAATCCCCTCTCTCTTCTTCAACATACCTTCCAAAAGGTTTCCAACAGCCGTTCGTCTCTTTTTTTTTGCGCCATCGGCAGGAACCGAAGACCCTGCTTCCTGACCTTTTTGCTCTTTGACTTTTTTTTCTTTTTCATTAGCCATACATTTTAAATCTTAATCTCGCTCAACTTGGCATTCTTGCCAAACGGAGTGAGAAAATAACTTGATAATTGTTCAAGACCGGCTTTTTGAAAGACGGCGATGAATGTTTTTAATAATTTTTTAAAAGATTGAATGGTTTCGTCCAAGGTCGTTTCATGGTAAGAAGCCTGGCAAGTTCCCTGCTTATCGCAGGACATTAGAATCTTAGCAAATTCGGCTTTGGTTTGAAAGTAGGCGGTTTGGAGTTCGACGCGGAAGTCATCGTTTAAAATTTTGAGAATGAATTTTTGTAAAACTTCGTCTTTGTCAAAATCAATCCAAAGTCCCGGAAGCTGGCCAAAATCAAAAATGATTTCAGTACTCTCGATAATCTTTCGCTTGGCGGATTCGTCCGGGGCGTCAAGAATGGCTTTGTACATTGCCAGATAATACTCCAAACAATACATCATACCCTCAAGTTCAAAAAGACGACGATCGCGAGCGGTTTGTTCTTCCGGGGACAGCGCGGTTTTTAGTTTGTTCCGCTCTCGTTCTAAAAGCTCAGAAGTTTGAGCGCGACCGTAGAATTTTTTGCTGTCAGAAATGAATCGAAAAACCAGACCGCGATCTTCTTCGGATAAGGTATTAAGTTGCTCCCTAAAAAGCTCGGCGGCGTAAGAAATTTTTCGAGCTAGTTCGTATTCGTTTGGTTCCTCGGAAGACAAAAGCTCGATTAGTGATTCAAGATTTTCTCGAACGCCGGTTCCCTTCTCTATCCCCTCGGCCAAAGCCGACAAATCTTCGGCCAAGGGTTTGGCTTTTGGTTGATAATCTGGCCACCAAAATGACATGGGTTTTTGGGCACCAAGTTTGGTTAATTCGTGGAGATCTTGTAAAAGCATAGGATACGAAAATTGTACCAAAAAATCCGTCAAAAACCAAACCCTGTACCATATTGGTACAGGGTGGTTGGTCTTGACTTGGGTTTTTAATCCCTGGTGGATCTAGCGGGATTTGAACCTGCGCCTCTGGGTGTCAAACCACAGCGAGGCTAACCACTACCTCCATAGACCCATAAAGCCAAGGTCTTAAAACAAAACAACTCCCTCTTGTTTAAACTTCCAATTTCCAACCAACAATTTCCAACTACCGTAGTTGAACAAAAAATTTTGTTCACTACAACGGTTGGAAATTGAAAATTGGAAATTGGAAATTCAACTAACAGGGGGAGTTGTTCGTTGACACCCAGAGGGAGATCTTTATTCAAAACCTCACTGTGGCTATTTTCATTTCAACACAAAACCACCCTCTTGTCAATGGTGGTTTTGTGGAAAACTTACTTTAGTTTCTTCACCGCCGCCACAAACTGATCGCCGCGATCAAACTCGTTTTTGAAAATTCCAAACGAAGCGGTGCCTGGGGATAAAAGGACGATGTCGCCTTCTCCAGCAACCTCGGAGGCGGCTTCGATAGCGGCTTTCATGGACTCGACACGGACGACTGGGACAGAATCACCAATAACAGCAAGGAATTCCTCGACAGCCGTTCCTTCGAACAAAACGACGAATTTACAAGTTGTTTTAATGGCCTCGCCGAGTGTTTCGAGCGGCAAACCCTTGGTGGCACCGCCGGCCAAGAGGACGACGTTCTTCTTTTGTCCAAAACGATCAAGAGCGGCGATAGCGCCGTCTGGCGAGGTCGCTGTGGTGTCGTTGATATAGGTGATTCTGTTCAGCTCGCGGATGACTTCTTGGCGGCCGGGGAGACCACCAAACTCGCGGAGAGCGGTGGTGATTTTCTCGTTTCCGAGTCCGGCGATTTTGGCAAGAGCGACGGCGGCGAGAGCGTTGGCTAAGTTATGTTCGCCTTGAAGTTTGATCTCGGAGACCAAAATAACTTCCTCAACAGAATCTCCGGATCGGAAAACAAGTTTTCCGTTGGTGACATAAGTTCCATTCAAGCCATTGGGCAAAACATTTTTTGAAAACCAAAATTTTTTGCCGGGGGATTTTTCGCCGACAATTTTAATGTCTTCTTGATCTAGATTAAAAACCCCGCTCTGCTCGGTCGTCTGTTTGTAAAACATCTCGGCCTTGGATTCGCGATAAGCTTCGAGTGATTGGTAGCGATTCAGATGATCGGCATAGATGTTAGTAAAAATTCCAATATCTGGAGCGCGCTTGACGTTCTCTAGACTATCAATAAGCCATGAGGACATTTCCAAAACCACTGGCACTGGATTATCCTCCTCGAGCAACCAGTCAAGATCTTCGAGCGGCGAACGTTGAATATTTCCAGCCACGACGGTTTCGGGATGAACTTTCTTAAAAATCTCGCCAAGAAGCGCTGTGGTTGTGGATTTGCCGCGAGTGCCAGTGATGGCGTAAAGAGGAAACGGACACAAACGAAAAAACAAACTCATGTCGCTCTCGACCGGAACGTTATTTTGTTTGGCCAGCTGAACAAATTCCGACTCGCGCGGCACGCCCGGGTTTTGCATAACCAAATCAACATCAGTAAAGTCGTCGGCGCGATGCTCACCAAGCACAAAAACCGGACTATAAATATCACGGTGAGGAAACTGCTCCTTGTACTTTTCGTACCAACTCATTATTTCGTCAACAGATTCTTGGAGCTCTTCATGGCTCTTAAGATCGGTGATGACAATCTGCGCCCCGTGGCGCATAAGCCACTTGGCCGCGCCGATACCGCTGCCATTTTTGAAACGACCGAGGCCCATAACCGTAACGACAGCATCTTGAAAGGTGGAAATATTGGTTAAATCAATTGGCATATTAAAATTGCCTAAAAATATGAGCTAAACGTACTACTATCATAGCTTTTATTATCTGAAATGTCATGTGAAGATACTGCTTTAAGCTTTTTCTCCAGCCGACTTTTTGATATTTGCGGCGAATGGAAAGCCCGGGGAGTAAAACCGAACCATATCGAAATTTTTTAATTTTACACATGTAGTTAAGAGTGATCTCTACCATAAAACCCTGAATATACTCTTCGGGAACGCTCAAAAAAAGTTCACGCGACAAAATACGCTCACCGGCGATCAGGGGTAAACACTTAACGAACGAATCGATAAAACCGCGGTCGCGCCGAGCAACATTCATTGCTCGAGCCCCTGTCAAAACCGGCAAAATAAGTTTTTCTAGATGATCAACAGTCAAACCAATCAAATCGGCATCAAGAAACAAAATTAAATCAGAACGAGTGTCTAAGACTCCTAAACGCATAGCTGAACCCTTGCCATAATTTTTATGCAAAGGCAAAACTCTGGCTCCGGCCGCTTGAGAAACCTCGACGGTAGCATCGGTCGAACCATCAGAAACGACCAAGACCTCGTCGATTAACTCTGATGTCTTGGCAACACGCACAACCTCGGCCACGGTCTCTTCTTCGTTGAAGGCTGGAATAATAGCGGTAATTTTTGGACGTGATTCGGAAAACATATTTTTATCGTCTCGAGAGTCCAATCTGATACATCATGTCTTCGAGAGATCGAAGATTGCGCTTAGCCTGATCGCCTTTTTGGCGAAGATCGCCGGTCAAATCAATTTCAAGGATATAACCGATAGTCATCTCGACAATATCGCGAGCTTTTTCAACGGCTTTAATGTTTCCTTTTGTGGCTTGGCGGACGGCGTAACGAACAAGCTCGCCGGTAGCATCGGAAAGAGCGCCGAGAAAAATTTCTGGGTCAAGTTTTAGAGCTTCGTCATTCTTCCAGTTTCCCTTTGTCAAATAATTCTGAAACAGCAAAGCCTCGGCAAATTCTTCTTGCGCGGCTTTGTACGGACCCTGGGCGCGGAGTTCTGGGTATTTTTTGGCCTCACTTCCAGCTTTGATGATCAATTTTCTGGCCTCATCCAAAAGGTGTTCGGATTCTTTTAAATCATCGCGATGAAGCGCAAAAATGGCTCGCTTGGCAATGGCCGTGGCGTCATTGCAGGAATGAAACATTTGACGACGGGCTTGGGTGGCGGCAACGTAACGTTTTTTAACCGCCAAAAGATAAGAATTTGTAAGCATATTTACCCCAATATAATACGAAATAAAAAACGATTCCGCAAGGAAACCAAAAACATCCGCCAATGGTGGATGTTATTTGTCGCACAACTAATTCATGGCGTGCCACGTTAAAGGCGGGTGGATACCCAGACAATTTAATAAACCAGTATGCGCCCTCCTACGCTCGCGGCGAGCTTCGGATGGCATCCTTCGCACAAGAGGCGGAATAAGGATGGCTGCGCCATCCGGCTTGTCCGCCGAAGCCCGGCGAAGGCGGAAGCTCCCGCCACGGGAGCGAAGGATGGTGCGCCGGGTGGGGATCGAACCCACGACCTCGGGCTTAAAAGGCCCTCGCTCTACCACTGAGCTACCAGCGCATGTTTCTATTAGCTGGTAGCGAAGTGGTTTTGGGGCCACTGCTTGCCCCTCACTTTTTTAATTCTAACCAAGGAAT
>Ga0233425_10007222_pt1 | contig 15782 bp, 14 predicted proteins | sample Watercolumn_Towu_2_FD_181712 | JGI IMG/M metagenome (GOLD analysis project Ga0233425, IMG submission 181712) | Freshwater microbial communities from Lake Towuti, South Sulawesi, Indonesia - Watercolumn_Towuti2014_140_MG | ecosystem: Environmental > Aquatic > Freshwater > Lake | place...
GCCAAGTGCCAGATCCGGCCGGCCGCGCGTGGTGAGCAGGTGCGCGTGCCAATGGTGGGCGAGGGCGTAATTGGGATTCAGTTCGAACGCGCGCTGGAAATTTTCCTCGGACTCGGCGAAACGCCCGTCGTTATACAGCAGGCCGCCGAGTGACGCGTAGGGCTCCGCCAGAAGCGGATCGAGTTGCTGCGCGCGGGCTGCGGCGACGCGCGCCTGCGCGAAATCGTCGGCGACGTTTTCTCCGGTGATCTGCCGATACCAGCCGCGCACCGTGGCGATGTCGGCCAGCGCGGCGTGTGCCTCCGCGAACTGCGGATCGATTTGCAGGGCGCGGGTGCACGCGCGGTTCGCCTGCGCGAAGCCGTCGTCCGTGCGCAGGCTCCACAAATGCCGCGCCTCGATCACGAGCCGGTGCGCCTCCGGGTTGACGACCTTCGTCGCGCGCGAACCGGCCAGCGTGAGCTGGAGATTCTTCGCCACGAGCCCCGCGATTTCGTCCTGGAGGGCGAAGATGTCTTTCAACTCGCGCTCGAAGCGTTGCGACCACAACTGGATCCCGTCGCTCGCCCGAATCAGTTCCGCGGTGATGCGCACCTTGCTGCCGTCCTTGCGCACACTGCCATCGACGATGTGCGTGACGCCGAGTTCCTGGGCGACCTGTTTGATGGGGACGTTTTTCCCCTTGAAATAAAACGCCGACGCGCGCGCGGCCACACGCAACCCCGGCACCTTGGCCAGCACGTTGAGGAGTTCCTCGCTGATGCCGTCGGAGAAAAACTCGTTGCCCTTGTCGTCGCTCAGATTGGCGAAGGCGAGGACGGCGATGAACTTGGCGGGCGCGGGCGGATGCGGCGCCCCGGCGACGCCACCCTCGCGCGGCAGCCACCGCCATGTGGCAAGCGACACCACCAAGATCGCCAACGCGATGCCGATTACCGCGGTCGCGGACATTCGGTTGGTCCGTGCTCCATCCTCCGTTCCCTTCACCCGGCCTCCCGTCGGCGGCACTCCGCTTTCGGTCACCTTTGCTCCGCGTTTCCCGGTGTGCGCGGCTAGCGTGACCTCCGGCGTTGATTTCGCGGCGAGCAAATGCTGGATGCGTCGCACCAGCGCATCGGGCGCGGCGTCGTGGCCCAGGCGCGTCCACTGCACGTGCAGGAACGCCCGCGGCACGAGGGCGTTCTTCTCGGGCGTGTCGTCCACGCACACCGGCACCACGAACGGAACGCCTTCGGCGATGTCCTCCAGGCGCTCGACGGCCTGCTTCCATTCGCGGCGAAAGTAACCTTCCTTCCGCGCCTGCGTGTGCGCGGAAATGATCGGCACGAAGAGGGCGCAGTTCTTGATCTGGCCGCGGATGTTGGCATCCCACGCATCGCCGCCGCGCAGCTCGCTTTGATCGAACCACACCTTGATGCCGGCCCCGCGCAGCGCTTCGCAGATGCGCCGCGCCGCGCCCTCGTCTTCCCGGGAGTAGGAAAGAAACACTTCGTGGGGTTGGTGCAGGGCGTCGGGCACGGAGGCTGGAGAGCAGGCCCAGATTGATTCGCGCCCCGCCGGGATGCGAGGCGAAAGGCGGTGCACGCGCGGCCGGAACCCGGAGTCTCCCGCGGGGCAGCGCAGGAGTTGGGTTCGAGGTGCCCTATTTTTCGACCGAGACGGTGGTGGTTTGAGGCGCCGCGGTTTGCCAGAGCACCTCCATGCGCCACGCCCTTGCTTCCCCGCTTGTTCGTTGCGTTTGCCGGCATCGCCGTTGCCGCACTCGCCGCCGATTCCGGCATCGTTCGGATCAAGGCCGGCGTCACCGCGCCCCACAAGGACGAGACCGGCGTCGTCTGGCAGGCCGACACGGGCTTCACCGGCGGCGATGTCGTCGGACGCGACGACAACCTTGCCATCGCCAACACCAAGACGCCGTCGCTTTATCGCACCGAGCGCTACAGCATGACCTCGTTCACGGGGAGGACCCAAGGGGCCGGGGTTTGGGGCTTGGGGTTTTTGTTTCTTACTTCTTGTCGACGGAGCGAATCCACGCGTTCACCTTGCGGCTAACCTCGTGCAGGTTGCCCTGTTTGGTGCGCTCGGCGCGAAAGACGGGCGAGCGGGTGTTGCCCCGATTGATGACGTGATCGACGCCCGCTTCAGATTCGAGACGAAGTCGCCGTGCCATGCTGCGACGATGGGTGGCGGTAATGGGGAAGGAAGCAGCGCGTCGTTACTTTTCTGTAAGCAAGTCAACGAACCCCAAGCCCCAAACCCCGGCCCCTTCGGCTCGGTCGTACGCGAGGATTTCTGGACCGAGACGAGCAACAAGCAGCTCAACTTCCTCCGGCACATATTCACGCTCCTGATGATCGACGGTCGCGCCACCGTGGTGCTGCCCGACAATGTCCTCTTCGAAGGCGGCGCCGGCGAAAAGGTCCGCAAAAACCTCCTGGAAAAGTGCAACGTCCCTACGGTCCGGCCGAAATCGCCGAGCAAAAGCCAAGAATTGCGCAGAGGGGGCGGGAGGGTTTATGCCAGCATCCGTCCGCCCCGGGTTTCCCCGGGGCTTCGTCCGCCACTTCGCTCATGAATGTCGCTCTTCTCGGTCCGTCCGGCGTCGGCAAAGGCACGCACGCAATCGAACTCGCCGCGCGCTACCGTCTGCGCCATCTCGCCACCGGCGATCTCTTCCGCCAGAATCTGATGGCGCGGAGTGCACTCGGCCTGATTGCCCGCCGCTATCTCGAGCAAGGCGAACTCGTGCCCGACGAAGTGGTCGACGCGATGATCGAGGAGTGGGCCGACCAGTTGCCCGCGGACCTGGGCACGCTTTTCGACGGGTTTCCGCGGACGGCCGACCAGATGCGCTTTCTCGACAGCCTCCTCCAGCGCCTGGGCCGGAGTCTCGACGCGGTCATCTACCTGCGGCTGGCCGACAACGCGATTGTCGAGCGCCTGGCCGGCCGGGAAATCTGCCGGAGCTGCCAGGCGCCGTACCACGGGCGGGCGCATCCGCCGAAGCAGGCGGGCCGGTGCGATCGGTGCGGTGGCGAGCTCTACCACCGACCGGACGACACCGAGGAACTCACGCGTGCGCGGCTGCGAGTGTTTCACCGCATCACCGAACCCATCCTCGAACACTACGCCGATGCGGGGAAACTGATTGTGGTGGCCGGCGCCGGCTCGATCGGGCACGTGGCGCGGCGGTTGGATGCGGTGTTCCAGGCGCTGGCGGCGGGCACCGCGCATTTCGCGACGCGGGCGGAGGTCGTCCAGGCAGTACCGCCTCTGATCGTGCGCCGGCCGGGGGTGGAAGTGACCCCGGGCAGGAACTTCGTGCTGTTTGGCGGCCCGGGTTCGGGCAAGGGCACGCAAGCCGAGGTGCTCTGCCGGCAACTGCAGTTGCCGCACGTTTCGACGGGCGACCTCTTCCGGTCGCATCTCAAGCAGGCGACGGCGCTCGGCCAGCTCGCCAAGACCTACATGGATCGCGGGGAACTCGTGCCCGACGACGTGACCGACGCCATGGTGGCCGAGCGGCTCGCCCAACCGGATGCGAAGGAAGGCTTCGTGCTCGACGGCTACCCGCGCACGCTGCCGCAGGCGGAGGCGCTCAGCGACACGATGGCGCAGCTCGGGCGGGAACTGACCGGCGTTCTCTATATCAACGTCGCCGACGGGGAGCTGGTCGAGCGGCTCTCCGGGCGGATGATCTGCCGCGACTGCCAGGCGCCGTTTCACACCCGCTTCAAGCCGGCGAAGCAGGCGGGCCGGTGCGATCATTGCGGCGGCGCCTTGTACCAGCGGGCTGACGACAACCCCGACACGGTGCGGGCGCGCCTGCAGACGTTTCACCGCCAGACCGAGCCGCTCATCGCCTATTACACGCGGCTCGGGCTGCTGCGCGAGATCAACGGCGAGGGCGAAGTCGCGCAAGTCACCGCGCAGAGCCTGGCGGTGATCAACAGGCTTGCCCGGCGTCCGGAAATCGCGACACTCGGGAGCTCCCCGCGCTGACACGGGGAATCCCATCATGTTTGCGACCGTCGAATTGGGCCAGTCGCTTTCGCCCCAGGACTACGAGGCGAAGCTGCCCGCGCTGCGGGCGCGCCTGTTGCAGGCGCACCTCGACCTGCGCGGCCGGAAGTTCCCGGTCGTGGTGGTGGTCTCAGGGGCGGATGGCGCCGGCAAGGGCGAGCTCGTGCACCGCCTGAACGAATGGCTCGACCCGCGGGGCGTCGCGACGCACGCGTTCTGGGCGCTGAGCGACGAGGAACGCGAACGGCCGCGGTTCTGGCGGTTCTGGCGGGCGCTGCCGGGGCGCGGGCGGGTTGGCATCCTTTTCGGCTCCTGGTACACCGCGCCGGTGATCGCGCGCGTGCACCGGCAGATCAAGCGCAGCGCCTTCGACACCGAGCTCGATCGCATCGCGCGCTTCGAGCAGATGCTCGCCGCGGACGGCGCCGTGTTCGTCAAGCTGTGGCTGCATCTGCCCCGCAAGGTGCAAAAGAAGCGCCTGAAGAAACTCGAGGCGCAGGGGCGGATCGCCCCCGACGACTGGAAGCACTTCAAGCTCTACGACCGTTTCACCGAGATCTCCGAACGGGCCGTGCGGCGCACCGATACCGGCGCGGCGCCGTGGCACGTGATCGAGGCGACCGACCGGCGGTACCGCGAGTTCACGGCGGGCGCGATCCTGCTCGAGGCGCTCGAAGCCGCGCTCGCGCGGCCGGCGGCAGGTGCCGCGGCGCCCAGTCCCCCACCCGAGGCCGGGGCGGTGGCGGTGGCAGCGCCCGCGGCGGCACCCGCGGCAGCGCCGGCAGCGGAAGGCGCGGTCGCCGCGCCACCGGCGGAGGCGCGCCGCTCGATTCTCGATCATGTGGACCTGAGTCCTCACCTGGCGGAAGCCGAGTACGAGGAGCAACTCGAGAAACAGCAGAAGGCTCTGGGTCAGCTCGCCTGGAAGGCGCACGCGAAAGGGCGTTCGGTCGTGCTCGTCTTCGAGGGCTGGGACGCCGCCGGGAAGGGCAGCGCCATCCGGCGCGTCACCCAGGCCATCGATCCGCGCCTCCACCGGGTGGTGGGAATCGCGGCGCCGACGGACGAGGAACGGGCCCAGCACTACCTCTGGCGCTTCTGGCGCCACCTGCCGCGCGCCGGCTTCATGACAATCTTCGACCGCTCGTGGTACGGGCGCGTCCTGGTCGAGCGCGTCGAGGGTTTTGCCCGGCCCGACGAGTGGAACCGGGCCTACCACGAGATCAACGAATTCGAGGAGGAGCTCGTCGAGCACGGCGTCGTCGTGAACAAGTTCTGGCTGCACATCAGCCCGGCGGAGCAGCTCCGGCGCTTCAACGAGCGCGAGACCGTGGCCTACAAGCGCTACAAGATCACCGACGAGGACTGGCGCAACCGCAAGAAGTGGGACGATTACAAGGCGGCCGTCGACGAGATGGTGGCGCGCTGCGGCACGGAGTACGCCCCGTGGACGATCGTGCCGGCCAACGACAAGCGTTTCGCGCGCATCCAGATTCTCAAGACAATCAACCAACAGCTCCGCGCGGCGTTGTAGCTGCGCGGGGGCGCGCCCGTCCGGCGCCCACCCATGACCACTCCTGCCAACGCTGGCCCTCCCTCCGCCGCCGCGTCCCGGCCGGCCCTCGCCGGGGACCTCTGGGGCGGTTTCGCGGCGATGCTCGTCGCGTTGCCGTCCGCCATCGCCTTCGGCATTGCGGTGTTCAGCGTGGCCGGGAACGAGTATATGGGCCACGGGGTGCGCGCGGGCATCCTCGGGGCGGTGGCGCTCGGCTTGGTGGCCCCGCTGATCGGCGGCTCGCCGCGCCTGATCTCCGCGCCGTGCGCCCCGGCCGTGCCCGTGCTGGCGGCGCTCGGGATGGAACTGCTGAGCCGCAAGGCGGGAATGCCGGCGGTTGTGCCGGAGAAGGTCGTCGTGCTGCTGGCGCTCGTCGTCCTCCTGGCCGGCGTGTTGCAGCTCGCGTTTGGCAGCATCGGCGTGGGGCGGCTGATCAAGTTCATCCCGTACCCGGTCGTTTCCGGCTATCTCAGCGGAGTGGGTGTACTGCTGTTCGCCAAGCAGGTGCCGGGTTTCCTCGGGTTGCCGCCGGGGGTCTCCGGGTGGCAGGGCGTGCTGTCGCCCGGCAAATGGCAATGGATCGCGCTGGTCGTCGGCCTGGCCACCGTTGCGGGAATGCTCCTGGCCAAGAGGGTGACGCGCAAAGTCCCGGGGACGATCATCGGAGTCGCGGCCGGCATCGCCGCGTACTTCGCGCTGGCGATCTTCGTGCCCGCGCTGCGCGAGCTGAAAGGCAACCGCCTGATCATCGGCCCTGTGGTGGAGGGGCCGGCGGCGATCGGGGCGGCGGTGACCGCCCACTGGTCCGCCCTCTCGAACTTGCAGTTGTCCGACGTGAATCTGGTCTGGATCTCGGCCCTCACGCTGGCGGTGCTGCTGTCGGTCGACACCTTGAAGACCTGCGTGGTGCTCGATGCGCTGGCGCGGACGCGGCACCAGTCGAACCGCGTGCTGATCGGCCAGGGAGCGGGCAATCTGGCCGCGGCGCTGGTGGGCGGGATGGCCGGCGCGGGGACGATGGGTGCCACGCTGATGAACTCGGAAAGCGGGGGCCGCACCCGGATTTCGGGGATTTGCGAAGGTCTTTTCGTCGTGGTGGCGTTCCTGCTGTTGGGCCCGTGGATCGCGTGGGTGCCGGTCTCCGCGCTGGCCGGGCTCCTCATCGTGGTGGCGATCCGGATGATCGCGTGGCGCGACTTCGCGCTGCTGCGGCAGACCAACACGGTGCTGGATTTCGCGGTGATCGCGTGCGTGGTGGTCGTGGCGGTGACGGTCAACCTGATCGCCGCGGCCGGCGCGGGCGTGGGTCTGGCGATCCTGTTGTTCATCCGCGAACAGATCCGCGGCTCGGTCATCCGCCGCAAGGTCACCGGCGACACCTTCCACTCGCGGCAGCACCGGTTGCCGGAGGAGCAGGCCATCCTCGAACGCCGCGGCGTCGAGACCACCATCTGCGAACTGCAGGGCAGCCTCTTCTTCGGCACGACCGACCAGTTGTTCACGGAGCTCGAGGGCGACCTCAAGCGGTGCCGCTTCCTCGTGCTCGACTTGCGGCGCGTGCGCTCGGTCGACTTCACCGCCGCGCACCTGCTCGAGCAGTTCGAGACCATTCTGGCCGAACGTGGCGGGTACCTGGTCTTCAGCCGCCTGCCGCACGGGCTCTCCCAGGGTCAGGATCTCCAGCGCTACTTCGAGAACGTCGGCGTGATGAAGGCGCGCAAGAACGTGCGCAAGTTCGAGTCGCTCGACGATGCGCTCCAGTGGGTCGAGGATCGGCTGCTGACCGAAGAGGTGCCCGCTCGCGGCTCGCAGGAGGCGCCGCTCCAGCTCAAGGAATTCGAGTATTTGAGGGAATTCGCCGGCGGACCGGCCTTGCAGGCGCTGGCCGCCTGTGCACGCGAACAGACCGTGGCGGAAGGTTCCCCGGTCTTCCGCGCGGGTGAGCGCGGCGACGAGCTGTACCTGATCCGGCGCGGCATCGTCCGCATCGTGTTGCCGCTGGCCGACGGCAGCCACCACAACCTCGCCGCGTTTGGCCGGGGCAATTTCTTCGGCGAGATGGCGTTTCTTGATGCCGGTTCGCGCTCGGCCGACGCCGTCGCGCTGACCCCGGTCGATCTCTTCGTGATCTCGCGGGCGCGCTTCGACGCGGTGGCGACGGCCGACCCGCAGGCCGCCGTGCTGCTCTTCGCCCAGCTTTCGCGCGCGCTGGCCCTCCGCCTCCGCCGCGCCGACGCGGAGATCAGCTCGCTGTACGACGCGTAGCCCGGGCACTTCACCCGCCCGGGTGCGAAGTCCCCCAAGCCGGGCCTGCCGACCCGCCTACGAGGCGCGGTCGACGAGCGAATCGGCGAGGGCGACGAGAAACGCGGTGTCGCCCGGCAATTCCGCCAGGGCGGCCCGCGCCGCGGCCGTGTGGCCGCGCGCGAGGTGGCGGGAATCCGCGATGCCGTACAGGCTCACGCAGGTCGTCTTGCCCGCGCGGGCGTCCTTGCCGGGAGTCTTGCCGAGGGTGGCGGTATCGGCGGTGGCATCGAGCACGTCGTCGACGATCTGAAAGGCGAGTCCGAGGGCGCGGCCGCAGCGGCGCAAGGTGTCGACGGCGGTGGGCGGGGCGTCGCCGGTCAGACCACCCATGACGAGCGCAGCCTCGATCATCGCGGCGGTCTTGTGCAGGTGGATGAACTCGAGATCCGCCGCGGTGGCGTCGGTTTTCCGTTCGGCCAGCACGTCCTCCATCTGCCCGCCGACCAGGCGGCGGCTGCCGGCGGCCTCGGCGAGTTCGCGTACGAGGGCATGGGCGAGGGCGGGACGGTCGGCGTACTCGGTGGCGAGCAGCGCGAACGCGTGGGTGAGGAGGGCGTCGCCGGCGAGGAGGGCGGTCGCCTCGTCGAAGGCGCGGTGCGCGGTCGGCCGCCCGCGGCGCAGGTCGTCATTGTCGAGGCAGGGCAGGTCGTCGTGAATCAGCGAATACGTGTGCACGCACTCGAGGGCCACGGCGGCGGGCAGGGCGAACTCGGGCGGGGCGCCGAAGAGCTCGGCGGCGCCCAGGAGCAGCACCGGGCGCAGGCGCTTGCCGCCGGCCTCGAGGCTGTAGCGCATGGCGGTGTGCAGGCGCCCCGGCCGCGTGGCGGCGGGCGGTACGTAGCGGTCGAGGCCCGATTCGACGAGGGCGGCGCGGCGCTTGAGTTCGGCGGCGAGATCCATCTTCAGGGGCGGAAGAGATCGCGGTAGGCCTTGCCGCGCTCGAGGCGACTGACGATTTCGGCGTAGTCCCGGTTGGCGAGGGCGATCTGAAACGCGTGCAGTTCCTCCTGGTACAGGCGGAGGGCGCGCAGCACCTCGTCGCGGTTCTGCTCGAGGATCGTGCGCCAGAGGTGGGGATCGCTGCCAGCGATGCGGGTGGTGTCGCGCAGTCCGCCGCCGGCGTGGTTGCGCCAGCCGGCGTCCTGGCGCGCGAGGAAAGAGCAGAGTGTCGAGGCCAGCACCTGCGGCAGATGGCTGATGTGCGCGACGATCTCGTCGTGCCGATCCGCCTCCAGGGTGACGACCTCGGCGCCCAACGTGTGCCAGAACTCGGCGACGGCTTCGAGGGCGCGGGCATCGGTCGCGGCCGTGGGAGTGACGAAGCAGGTGCGGCGCGCGAACAGGGTGGCGCTGCCGTGCTCCCAGCCGGTCTTCTCCGAGCCGGCCATCGGGTGCGAGCCGATGAAATGTGCGCGCGGGGCGAGCGCGGCCTGGCCAAAGCGAACGATCTCGGCCTTGACGCTGCCGACATCGGTGACGATGGCGCCGGGCGGAAGGGCAGGGGCGATCTGGCGCACCAGCGCGACGATGCGGTCGACCGGGGCGGCGACGACGACGAAGCTGGCTTCGCGCACGGCCTCGGCGGGAGTGTCAGCCACCGCGTCGCACCACGGCTGGGTGCGCAGGGCGAGGCGCGTCTCGGGGCGGCGGGCCCAGATGACGATGCGTTGGGCCGCGCCCTGTTCGCGCGCGGCGCGGGCGACGGAGCCGCCGAGGAGGCCGGGGGCCAGGACGGTTAACTGCGCTTGGGCTGCCACGCCCGGAGGCACGCAAAATCCGGCCCGCCTGTCGAGGGGCGATTGGCGCAGGAAAGGTTTGTCACCGGGCGGCCGGTGTGGTGCGGTGGGGCATGGAACCCACCGAGGCCGAACGCAGACAGGCACGCCGCGTCCAGTGGCTGCTCTACGCCCTCGTCGTGATCATGATTGGCGTGCCGGTGATCATCTACTTCGTGCGGCTGCCGTGAAGCCGGCGCCACTCCGAGGCTCCCCATGAACCAGACCCTCCTGCCGATTCGCCTCTCGTTCGTCGCACTCTGTGCCGCGGCCGGATGGCTCGTCTGCTATGCCAGCCCGGACTGGGATGCGTTTCGGGCCCGCGGCGTGTTCATCGGGTTTTCGCTCGGGATCCTGGTGGTGCTGACCGACATGCTGTTGAAGGGATTTTCGCTGCGGGCGCTTTCGGCGGTGACCTTCGGCCTCGCGGTCGGGTGGGTGATCGCGTTCTTTATCAGCACTTCACCGCTCTTCGAAAAGGCCGACGACCAGAACAAGTTTCTCGCCCGCCTGGCGCTCTTCCTGGTGATCACCTACCTCGCGACGGTGATCGCCCTGCGGGGCAAGGACGAGTTCAACCTCGTCATTCCCTACGTGCGCTTCGTGCCGCACGAGGTCGACGTGCCGCTCGTCGTGGTGGATACGAGCGTGCTGATCGACGGGCGAATCGCGCGGGTGTGCGAGGCCGGTTTTCTCGGGGCGGCGCTGGTCATCCCGCGCTTTGTGCTGAAGGAACTGCGGGCGGTGGCCGATTCGAGCGACCCGCACAAGCAGGCGCGCGGTCGCCGCGGCCTCGAGGTGCTCAACGATCTGCGCCGGATCAAGAATCTCGACATCCGCATCATCGAGAGCGAGGTGGCGAAGCGGGAGGACGTCGACGCCAAGCTGGTGTTTCTGGCGCAATCGATGCGGGGCAAGCTGCTGACCACCGACTACAATCTGGCGAAGATGGCGGAGTTTCATGGCGTGCCGTGGCTCAACCTCAACGCCCTCGCCAAGTCGCTGCGTCCCGAGCTGATGCTCGGCGAGCGCCTCGAGGTCGACCTCGTGAAAGCGGGCAAGGAGGACGGCCAGGCCGTGGGATACATCGAGGACGGCTCGATGGTCGTGGTCAACGGCGGCCGCCCGCTGATCGGCCGGCGCGTGCAGGCGGAAATCGTCAGCGTGCTGCCCACAGCCGGCGGGAAGATGATCTTCGCGCGGCACGTCGCCGACGTCGAATGACGCACCAAAAATAGGTGTTTACTTGCGCGGGGCGATTTTCCAATACGTCACGTTCCTCGGGGGCCAGTAGCTCAGTTGATAGAGCGCATCGTTCGCAACGATGAGGTCGTCGGTTTGATCCCGATCTGGTCCACCAACCCGAAACCGGGAAGGAAAAGCGAGAGAGGGCTGGCGATTTGGCACCTCCTTTGCTAGCCTCGGTCGTACATTCCGGGGTTAATCAAACTCCCACCACACCAATGACTGCATCAAAGAAGACCACGTCCAAGACCGCCAAGTCGCCCGCCCCAGCGACCAAGCCTGCTTCGGCCAAGCCGCCTGCCAGGAAGAAAGCCCCCGCCCCGGCACCGGCGCGGACCGCGACCGTCGCCCCGCCTTCGGCCACGCCTCCGCCCGCGGTGGTTCCAGCCGCGCAAGTTCAGGCGGTCGCCCCGGCGGCCGCGGCGGCCGCGGCGGTGGCGCCCATCAAGGCCAAGCCGGTAGTCACGACGATCGCGGCGCAAATCGACATCGGTTTCGGGAACGAGCTCTACCTGCGCGGCGAGGGCCCGGGGTTGAGTTGGGACCAAGGCGTGAAGATGGAGTGCGTCGCCGCCGATCTTTGGCAGATCGCACTCGGCGAATCGGCTCGCGGTTTCACGTTCAAGTTTCTCGTCAACGACCTCACCTGGAGCGTCGGACCGGACTACACCCTCGCGAGCGGCGACAGCGTGACGTTGACGCCGGAGTTCTGAGGAGGGACCTCGTCGGGGCTAGTCGGGGTTGAGTGCGAGCAGGCGTTCGCGCAGTCGGGCGATGCCGGCTTCGCGGTCGGCGAGCTGATCGACGGCGATGATCTCGCAGCGCATGCGCACGCGTGAAAACGGCCAGGGCACGTAGAACCGATCCCACGACCTCAGGCGCCACGCCGACCCAAATTCGGCGCCGACCAGCAAGAGCGGCGCCCCGGTGCGGCGGGCGACCATGACGCCCCCGGGCTTGACCTCGTAGCACGGCCCCCGCGGGCCGTCGGGGGTGATGCCGACATCGTGTCCGGCGCGCAGCACGGCGACCAGCGCCGAGGCGGCCTCGCGGCCGTAACGGCTGCTCGAACCCCGCACCGTTTCCATCCCCACCAGGGCGAAGAAAGCGGTGAGCCAGGCGCCGTCCTGGCTGGCGCTCACCAGGGCGTAGGCGGGCCGGCCGCGGCGGAAGCGGCGGACGATTTCCGCCGCCAGGAAGAGGCGGTTGTGCCAGAGGACGATGGCGACGGGCTCGTCGTTCTTGGTGTAACGGGTGAAGTCGTCGGGCGCGGTTTCGAAGCGCAGGCTGCGGCCCCAGAGCCGCAGAAGGACCGCCAGCGGCCAGAGCAACACGCGGCGCCAGCCGGCGATTTCGTGGATGCGCCGCGGAGGAGGCGAGGGCGGTGGTGCGTTGGCCGACATGGGCGGGGAACGGGAGCAGTGTGTACGCGCAACTGACCCGGTCGAGCAACTCCGCGGCGATTTGACGCGGAAGGCGATTCGCGGCACGAAGCGGCATGCCCCTCGATTTTCCTCCCTGTCCCGATTTGCCGCCGGCGCGCCCCGGATCGGATTGGCGGGCGTTGCACCGGTTCCGCGCGGCGGAGCGGGGAGCGGATTTCTATCGTGCCTGCCTCGAGTACGGGCAGACGCTGTGGCAACGCCGGCTCGCTGCGCGGGCGCTGTTGTGCCTGGACCGGGCGATGGGGGCGGCGCTGCGCGGCGACGAGGAGATTCTGCGCCAGTATCCGCTGCCGTACGCGGCGATGGCGTGGGTGATCGCCCAGACCCCGCCGGGCGTTTTCCTGGGGAACCCGCGGGTGCATTTCCAGCACTACGCCGATCGGATGAACGAGCCCCGGCGGGAACAGCGCCGTTGGCGCGCCTGGGCGTGCTGGGCGCTGGCACGGGCGGTGCGGCCCGATTTGCCGGGCGATCCCAGACACCAGGTTGCGGAGCCGACCCGCGCGGCGATTCGCGAAAGCCTGGCGTTGCACGGCCTCCCCGGAGAGGCGGGCCAATGGGAGGAGGCCTTGCGGTCAGCGGAGAGTGCGGGCGGCCGGTGATGGCGGTGCTTCGCCCGAGCTCGCCAGCGCTCCACGGCATCCGCAGGCCCGGCTCCAGCGGGCCCGCGCCACGAGGCGCGGAGCTTGCCTGCACCAGGCGTCGGGGTTTTGCTCCGCGCGTGCCCGGAATCCACGTACGCCCACGACAACCTCCCGCCCCATCGTTGTCGCGGCACGTTCCGCCCGCCCGGCCGCCCGCCGATTCGCGCTGCCGTGGGCAGTGGTTCGGCCGGGCCGGCCGCGTCGTGTCCTGCCTGCTCGCTACCTGCTGGCCCTTCCTCGCCGGCGCCGCTGCCGAGCCGCCGCGCCTCGAAGCCGACTCGGTGACCGGGAGCATGGAGGCCGACGGCACGGCCGTTGCCCGCGGCCACGCGGTCCTGCGGGATGGGACGCTCCTGCTCACCGCCGAGGAAATCCGCTTCGAGCGCCGCGAGAAAACGTTCATCGCAGCGGGCGGCGTCGTCCTCACGCGCGGTGCCATCCGCCTGCTGGCGGACCGCATCGTGTACCGCCGGGCGGACGGACGGTTCTCGGCGGAAAGGATCCGGATCGGCAGCCCACCCTATTTTGCCGAGGCCGCCTCGGCCGAGGGCACCCTGGCGGAAATCACCCTTCGCCAGGCGCGCCTCAGCTACGGCGAGCCGGGGCGCTGGCGGCCCACGGTGGTGGCCGACACCATCGTGCTGGCTCCGGGCCAAATCGTTCGCACCGAGGGGGCGTCCGCGGGTATCGGCCATCTTCAGCCCTTCGGGCTTCCGCGACTGCAGCACGAGTTGTCCCGTCCGCTGCCGGTGCGCATGGAGCTCGAGGGCGGATTCCGCCGTTCGCTCGGAGCATTCGGCGGCGCCCAACTCCTGCTGCCGGTTTCCGCCGCCGCCAGTCTGGGCGGCGATCTCGCGGCCTACACCCGCCGCGGCGTGATGATCGGCCCGGCCGGACACTATGAGTCCGTCGACACACCGGGCCGGTTGCACGGCGCTTTTCGATCGGGATACATCAATGATCAGGGCGATCGGCATAGCGACATCCACGGCCGTCCCATTCCGGAAGACCGCGCCTACGCCGAATGGCTGCACCAGCAGCGGCTCGGCGAACGGCTCACGCTCAACGCGCAACTGAACTGGTGGAGGGATTCCGACGTGCTGCGCGACTTCCGCCCGAGGGCGTTTGTTCCCGTGCAAGAGCCCGACACCTTCGCGGAATCCGTCTACACCGGCGCGAATTGGTTTCTCTCGGCCTTCGCCCGCTTCCAGCCGAACCGTTTCCAGGCCGTCCAGGAGCGGTTGCCCGAACTGCGTTTCGATCTGTTGCCTTTCGCCCTCGGTCACGGGTTCTATCACCGCGTCAACGCGAGCGCCGCTTTTCTGCGGGAACGTCCGCCGCAGAGGACGCTTGCGAGTACCGTGATGCTGCGGGCGCCGGGCGACGCGGCCCAGACCATCGTTCCCTATACTTGGACGGAAGGCGGCGAAACTTTGCAGACCACGCGCCTCGACGGTTACTACGCGCTCGAGCGGCCCTTTGCGCCGGCGGAGTGGCTCGCCATCACACCCCTCGCAGGAATGCGCTTCACCCACTACACGCGAACGCCGCGGACAATCTACCTCGTCCGACCCAGCCTGCCGCCGCGGATTTCGTCCACGGTGATCGATCGCGGGAGTTTTTCGCGGACGATCGGCGAACTCGGCGTCGATGCCGTGCTGCGGTCGAGTGGCACCTTCGACTACCGCAATCCGCCATGGAAGATCGACGGCTTGCGGCACCTGTTCACCCCCCGCCTGAGCTATCGCTACCTCCCGAAGGCAGGGCTGGGCCGCGCGCAAATCCCGCGCTTCGATCGCGAGAGCTTTGCGACGTACCTGCCTCCCCTCGGCCTCGGCGACGTGCGGCACCTCGACGACCTCGATGCGACCAACACTCTGCGCCTCGGTTGCGACAACGTCCTGCAAACCCGCGACGCCACCCTGGGCAGCCGCGATCTCCTCGTCGTCAACCTCGCCAACGACTTCCGCCTCGCCCGCCGCCCCGGCGAGCGCACTTTTTCGGAAATCCACGCCGAGGTTGCGGTCAATCCCGCGCGATGGCTGCAACTCGACCTCTACGAGAGCTTCGCCTCGCAGGACGCGACCCTGCGCGAGTTCAATTCGGGCCTCACCGTGCGCGCCGGCGACGCCTGGTCGCTGCGGTTTGGCAACAACTTCCTTCGCGGGCAGATTCAGGACTACTCGTTTCACGGCCGCTGGAGGCTCGACGAACGGTTCGAGGCGGTCACCCGTCTGCACTACGACGCCCGCCGCCGCCGTTTCACCGAGCAGACCTATGGCGTGGCGCACAACGTGGGCAACTCCTGGCTCATTTCCTACATGGTGAGCGTCTACTCCGGTCGGCGGCGCGAGAGCAACTTCGGGCTCGACGTGCGCGTCGATGCCATCCGGTTCTGAGTGCCGTGAGCGTCGTCGGGAGCCAACGGCGCGTGTGCCTGCAACTGCTCGCGCAGTTGCGACCGCACTGGCGCCGCGATCCCGCGCTGCCCGAACGCATTCAGCGCCGATTGGCGGCCAATCGCCGTTTCGGCGCGCGGGACCGACGCCTCTACCGCGAACTCATCTACACCGCGCTCCGGTTTCTCCCCTGGATTGAACCGCTGCTCGACCGGGATCCGGAGGAGGCGGTGCGCCGCCTCGCCTGGCTGGCGGCCGATACGCCGGACACCCGCGCGTTTCGCCAGGCCGGCGCAACGGGCGAGGCGCCGTCGGGCGACCGCGCCCAACTCCTGCCGGCGTGGTTCGCGCGGCACTGCCCCGAGATCTTTTCCGGACTTGAGCTCGAG
>Ga0233425_10007223_pt1 | contig 15776 bp, 14 predicted proteins | sample Watercolumn_Towu_2_FD_181712 | JGI IMG/M metagenome (GOLD analysis project Ga0233425, IMG submission 181712) | Freshwater microbial communities from Lake Towuti, South Sulawesi, Indonesia - Watercolumn_Towuti2014_140_MG | ecosystem: Environmental > Aquatic > Freshwater > Lake | place...
GTTACTCCCGTAGGTATAGCCGGTCGTGTTCCCAACCAGGATCTGATAGAGCTGTTCGGAGCTGTAGACGTGCTCGCCGCCGATGTTCCCCTGCAGGTCAGGGCTGCTGCCCAGGACAAAGGACAGTCCCTTAGCCTGAATTGCCGTACTTAAGATGTCGTTAAGAGTCGCCATGGTTGAAGCTCCTAGTTTCGTTTTGACGTGATGCGAACCGAACGTGCAGAACCGAGAGGGATCCGACCGCCACGTATTACGTACACACCCCGATCCCTGGAATGACGGGAGGTGCTACGTGTCTGAGTCGTGATCGGTGAGGCGATTATAATGAAACTTTCAAAAATGCCAAGTTCGCACGGGTTTTGCGGCGGTTGGCCTCGGACGCGGGTGTGATGAGAATACTGGTCATCCATAAATACATGGTTGGACAGTTTCGGGTGTTGATTCAATGGCTTGGTGAATCTCCCCGGAACCGGGTCGTCTGTCTGGGGCAGGTCGCGGGGCCGGAAGCGGCGGGATTGGAAGGGGACCGGGTCCGGTTCATTTTTTATTCACCACAAGCGGAAGAGTTCGGCCGTGAGGGCTTTGGCGCCCGCTTCCAGCAGGACCTGGCCCGGGCCGGCGAAATCGTGGTGCAGATGCAGGGTTTGCGGCGATCCGGCTTCGTGCCGGATGTCATTCTCGCCCACAGCGGCTGGGGCGAGCCATTGTTCTGCAAGGAAATGTTTCCGGAAGTTCCACTCATCGGGTATTTCGAGCATTTCTATCATCCCGACGGGCGGGGGTCGGATTTCTTCCCGGAGTATCCGCTGTCCCTGGAGGCCCGCTGTCTGCTGCGCAGCTACAATGCGGGCCAGTTGCTGAATCTGGTCGACTGTGACGCGGGAGTCAGCCCCACCGCCTGGCAGCGGAGCGGTTTTCCGAGGGAATTACAGGGGAAAATTCAGCAGATCCACGAGGGAGTGGATCTCGACTGGTTCAAGCCGGCGCGCGACGTGGCGGTCGATCTCGGCAACGGCATCACCCTGGGAGCGGATGCGGAAGTGATCACCTATGTATCCCGCAGCCTCGAGCCCTTTCGCGGTTTCCCGCAATTCCTGCAGGCGGTGGCGCGGTTGCAGCGGCGCCGGCCGCGGCTGCAGGTGCTGGTGGCGGGGAACGACGAGGTGACCTACAGCCCGCCGCTGCCCAATGGGCTGAGTTATCGCGAACAGCTGTGCCGGGAACTGGACCTCGATCTGTCGCGCATCCATTTCCTCGGCTGGCTGCGCGGCGATGCCTACCGGCGGCTGCTCCAGGTATCGTCGGCCCACGTCTATCTGACGCCGCCTTTTGTGTTATCGTGGTCCATGGTGGAAGCCATGGCGGCCGGCTGCGTGGTGGTGGCGTCCGCCACGGCCCCGGTGCAGGAAGTCATCCGTGACGGCGAAAACGGCCTCTTGTTCGACTTCTTTGCTCCGGAGCAGCTGGCGGATGCGGTGGAAGCGGTGCTGGATCATCCCCGGCGCCGGCGCGATCTGGGATTGCGGGCGCGGCAGCAGGTGGCGCGGCACTACGATGTCAAGCAGAGCATCGCGTGCTATCGCCGGCTGCTGGAGGGGTTGACCGGCCTCGTGACCGGCCTTTGAGCCAACCGGCCATGGTACTCGCGCCATGGCCGGTTTCCCTCACCCCGGCCCTGCCCCAGAGGGAGAGGGAGATCAAGGTGTTCGCTTCGCGACTTTCATGGTAACGCGGAATTCGGGTACTGCCCTCCAAATGAATCCATCGACTCTGCGGGATCTGCTGTCCCAGTGCCGGCAATACTTCGTCTACAGCGGCTGGTTCAGCCTGGCCATCAATGTGCTGCTGCTGGCGCCCCCACTGTTCATGCTGCAGGTGTTCGACCGCGTCATGAACAGCCGCAGCAACGAGACACTGGTCATGCTGCTGCTGGTGTTCGGCTTCGCCCTCGCCGTCAGCGGCTTTCTCGACATGATCCGATCGCGCCTGCTGGCCCGAGCCGGTGTCGCCATCCAGCATCTGCTGCGGCGCCCGGTGGTGGAGAACATCCTGCAGCTGCGCCAGCAGGGCGGTTTGAACGCCCATGCGCTGGATGATGTTGCTGTGCTCCAGGGCTTCGTCTCCGGTACCGGCATCCAGGCGGTGTTCGAGGTTCCGTGGATCCCTTTTTATTTTCTGGTTCTTTACGCCTTCCACCCGCTGCTGAGCCTGATCGCGGTGCTGGGTTCCCTGGTCCTGGCGGCGCTGACGATCTACGAGGAAAAAGCGGCCGCTTACAAGTACGCCAAGGGGGACGAGCAGCAGCGGGTGGCCGCCGATTACATCGGAGCAGCGTTTCGCAACGGCGAGACCATCCGTGCCCTGGGAATGCAGCAAGCCGTGCTGGACCGCTGGGTAGCGATGCAGGATCGCCAGTTGGCCAACAGCGTCCAGGCCGTGGACGCGACCAGCGGGATCTACGCTACCTCCAAGTTCGTCCGCAACCTGCTGGGCATCCTCCAGATGGCCGCCGCCGCCGCCTTGCTCATCAATGCGGAGAACGTGACGCCGGGCGTCATGATCGCCTCCACCATCATCATGGGCCGCGCGGTGGCGCCCATCACCATGGTGATCGGCAGCTGGAAGCAGTTCGTTTCGGTGCGCAAGGCCTACGAGCGGCTCAATCAGATGTTGGGTACGGACGCGGCGGAACAGTCTCTGCTGGAACTGCCCCCGCCCACCGGGGCGCTGACCGCCGACCGGGTGTTTTACAGCACCCGCCAGCAGTCCATCCTGCGCGGGATCCGGTTCGAGCTGGAGGCGGGCGAAACCCTGGGGATCGTCGGGCCGAGCGGCTCCGGCAAGACCACGCTGGTGCGCCTGCTGATGGGCATTCAGCGTCCCGATGACGGCGTCGTCCGCCTGGATGGCGTCGATGTCTGGCGCTGGGCGAACCAGGGCCTCGGCCGCTATGTCGGCTATCTGCCCCAGGTGGTGCGGCTGTTTCCGGGAACGGTGGCGGAAAACATCGCGCGGCTGCAGGACATCAAGACTTGCGCCGAGGAGGTGATTGCCGCCGCCAAGGCAGCCCGTGCCCACGATATGATTCTAAAGCTTGCCAAAGGTTACGATACCGAAGTGGGCGAGGAAGGCGCTTTTCTGTCCGGCGGGCAGAGGCAGCAGATCGGGCTGGCGCGCGCGCTGTTCGGAAGGCCGCCCCTGCTGGTCCTGGATGAGCCCAATTCCAACCTGGACGGCGAAGCGGAGGCGGGCTTGAGGCTGCTGTTGAGGGACCTCAGGCAGCGCGGCACCACCATTCTGATGGTGGGGCACAAACCCAGCCTCATGGCCGACATGGACAAGCTGCTGGTGCTCAAGGAAGGTCGTGTGGTCATGTTCGGCCCGCGCGGAGAGATCCTCGGCAAGATCAGTTCCGACGGCAGTGAGCTGCCGGCGGGACAGCCCACCATGCAAGTGGTTCGGTAGCCTTCCGTGCTGGCTCGGCTGTTACTTCCTTCCATCCCCATCGATCGCAGCGGCGAGTCGGCGCGTCTGGCGCGGCGTGGAACCCTGGCCATGCTGGTGTTCTTCGGCGGTCTCGGCGGTTGGGCGGTGACCGCTCCCATCAGTGGCGCCATCGTCGCCGAGGGCACGATCAAGGTCGACACCCACCGCAAGACCATCCAGCATTTCGACGGCGGCATCGTCAAGGAGATCCGGGTGCGGGAAGGCAGCTTCGTGAAAGCCGGCGAGCCGCTGCTAATCCTGGAAGACACCGTCGCCCTGTCGAAGCGCAACATTCTCAGCACCCAGCTGAAGCTGTTGCAGGCGCGGGAGGCGACCCTGCTGGCGGAAAAATCGATGCTCAAGGAAGTCGCTTTTCCGTTCGAACTCGAACAGGATCCCGATCCCCAGACCAAGGCGCTGCTGACCGCCGAACGGACCCGATTCCAGCTTCATCGCGATGCGATGCTGGAAGAGCAGCGGCTGATCCGCGAGGAGCTGGACCAGGCGCGCCAATCCATCGCCCATCAGACCAAGGAGATCGAGGCCATCCGGGAAGGCATCGAGTTCGGCGCCAAGCAGCTGGAAGCGAGCCGCAAGCTGCTCGACAAGAAGTTCATCCAGGAGAGCGAGATCTGGAACCTCGCCAAGAGCAACGCCGAGAGGAAGGAAAGGTTGGGGGAACGCCAATCGGCGCTGACCCAGATGCGGGGGCACGTGGCCGAGCTGGACCTGCGCATGGCGCAGGTGAAGAACGGCTATCTCTTGATTGCAGACAACGAGCTGAAGGAGCTCAAGAAGAACCTGATCGAAGCGGAGGAGGAATTGCGCCCGGCCAGTGCGGCGCTATCCCGGGAGGTGGTGACGGCGCCCCTGGATGGCCAGGTGCTGGACCTCAAGGTGTCGACCGTGGGGGGGGTGGTGAGGCCGGGCGAACCCCTCATGGACATCGTTCCCTCCAATCGCGACATGGTGATGGAGGTTCGCGTCAAGAACCGCGACGTGGACGACGTTCACGTCGGGCAGGACGTGCGCGTCCAGCTGACCGCCTTCAATGTCTCGACCACGCCCATGATCGAAGGCAAGGTGACCTACGTGGCCGGTGACGCCTTGCAGGATCCGAACAGCCACGACTCCTATTTCCCTGCCCATGTCCGGGTCACGGAAGAGGATCTCCAGCCGGTGGCGGACAAGCCCATCTCCCCCGGAATGCCGGTGACCGCCTTCATCAACACCGGCTCCCGTACCTTCGCCAACTACCTGCTGGCTCCCGTACTCGAGCGGTCACGCAAGGCGCTTAAGGAAAAATAAGCGCGTCCTGCGGTTGGCTGCCAGGCTGGGCATCACGCGGCCCCTCGGACCTGGGTTCGCGGTATACTGCGCGGCTTCCGGTCCAGCCGGATCGCCATCGATACACCGCGGAGAAAGCCATGGGCAAGAAGAAGTCATCCGGGCCACCGCCCGCCAATCCGGTCGCCAAGTTTGCCGTCCGTTTCAACCGGTCCGGCGTGTTTCGTGATCGCACCGCCTACCGGCGCAAGTCCAAGCACAAGGGGAGCGAGCCTTCCCTTTTCGGTTCCGGCGCGAATCGATAAGGGAAGGCTTGCGCCTAACGGCCCAGGAAGCGCCGGATCCGTTCCACCCCATCCGCCAATTGCTCGATGGGACGGGTGTAGGCGAACCGGAGATAACGCTCGGCCTGGCACTGGCCGAAGTCCTGGCCGGAGGTGACGGCGACGTGAGCCGACTCCAGCAGCTCCCGGCACAAACGATCGCTATCCATGCCGAATCCGCTGCAGTCGGTGTAAAGGTAAAACGCCCCGGCCGGTTTCGCTCCGGGCCGGAAGCCCGCGGCGCTGAGGGCGTCGTACAGGAAATCGCGCCGCTGTTGGAAGGCGGCGCGGCGCTGTTCGAGTTCCGCCAGGTTGGCGGGGTCGAATGCGCGGAGGGCGGCCAGCTGGGCCAGGGTCGGGGCGCAGATGAACAGGTTCTGCGCCAGCCGTTCGAGGATGCCGCAATAGGCTTCCGGTGCCACCAGCCAGCCCAGTCGCCAGCCGGTCATGCCGAAATACTTCGAGAAGCTGTTGATGACGAAGGTCCGCGGGGAAATCGCCAGTGCCGTCCGGCAGGTCAGGCCGTATTCCAGCCCGTGGTAGATCTCGTCGCAGAGCAAAAAGCCCCGGCGCGACTCGGTCTCGGCGGCAAGTTCCGCCAGCAGTCCGGCGGAGGCGACGGCGCCGGTCGGATTGGCCGGTGACGCCAGGATCAGCCCGGCGCTGCGGTCGCCCCAGGCCTGGCGCAGGGACTGGGGCGACAGCTGCATGTCCGTTGCGGCGATGTCGACTCCTCGCGGAGTGCCGTGCAATGCCTTGATGAAGTTGCGGTAGCAGGGGTAGCCGGGATCGGCGACGAGGACTTCGTCGCCGGCCGCGATCAGGGCCGTCAGGGCCAGCAGCAGGGCGCCGGAAGCACCCGGTGTGACGAAGATGCGGTGGGGCGGGAGGTCGACGCCGTGGCGCTGCCGGTAGAAGTCGGCGATGCGGCCACGCAGTTCCGGCAATCCACCGGCCGCCGTGTACTTGATGTCGGCCGTCGCCAGCGCCTGGGCGGCAGCCGCGCAGACGGCAGCCGGCGTCGGGAAGTCGGGCTCACCGATCTCCATGTGAATGATGTCGTGGCCGCATCGCTCCAGTTCACGGGCACGTTCCAGCACGGCCATGACGTGGAAGGGGGCGATGTCCGGGTGGGGCTTGGAAGCGGCCATGATCGGGGCGCTGGCCCGGCGGGTTGGAAGGGCGTTGATTTTAACCCGGTCATTGGGTAATCTGCCGCGCTTTCATTGGTTCTGCGGAGTCACAAACATCATGCGTCGGGCATTGGTCGTTGGAAATTGGAAGATGAACGGCACCTTGGAGAGTGTTCGCCAGTTGCTGGCCGATCTCGGGGCCGGGCTGGATGCCGCCAAACCGGTGGACGTCGCCGTATGCGCCCCGTTCATCCATATTCCGGCGGTTTCCGCGCAGCTCCGGGGATCCGCCATCGCCTGGGGTTCCCAGAACGTTGCCGACCAGAAGGCGGGCGCCTTCACCGGTGAAATCTGCGCCGCGATGCTGGCCGAATTCGGTTGCCGTTTCGCCATCGTCGGCCATTCCGAGCGCCGCGTGGCCTACGGCGAATCCGATGCCCTGATCGCCGCCCGCTACGCCCAGGCCATCGCCGGTGGCATCATCCCCATCCTCTGCATCGGCGAAACCCTGCAGCAGCGGGAGAGCGGTGACACCTTCCGTGTGGTCAAGCAGCAGCTGGATGCGGTGCTTGGCCCGGCCGGCGTGGAGTCCTTGGCCAAGGCGGTGATTGCCTATGAGCCGGTCTGGGCGATCGGTACCGGCAAGACCGCGACCAGCCAGCAGGCGCAGGAGGTCCACGCCTTCATCCGCAGCGAGATCCGCCAGCGCGACGCAGCGATCGCCGACCGCATCCAGATTCTGTATGGCGGCAGCGTCAAGGCCGACAATGCGGCCGAGCTGTTCGCCATGACGGACATCGACGGCGGCCTGATCGGCGGCGCATCGCTGGACGCCAAGGCCTTCCTGTCCATTTGCCACGCCACCGGGTAATCCTATGTATCAAGTCTTGACCGTGTTCCACGTCCTGGTCGCCCTGACGATCATCGGACTGGTATTGCTGCAGCAGGGGCGCGGCGCCGACGCCGGTGCCGGGTTTGGCGGCGGTGCTTCCGGCACCCTGTTCGGCGCCCGCGGATCGGCGTCCTTCCTGTCCAGGACGACGGCGGTTTGCGCCGCGCTGTTTTTCGCCACGAGCATGCTTCTTGCCTATCTCGGTGGCAAGCAAGATAATAAAGCGCCTGACATCATGGCTGTGCAGGAGCAGGCCCCGGTCCAGGTCAAACAGGATCTGCCGGTGGCTCCGGATGCGCCGGCCGCCGATGCCGGGAAACCGGATTCGAAGGACAAGGCCGATCTTCCCGCCCCGGCCGAATAACCGTTTCGCAGCCGATGTGGTGAAATTGGTAGACACGCCATCTTGAGGGGGTGGTGACGAAAGTCGTGTCGGTTCAAATCCGACCATCGGCACCAATCAATCCGAGGGGCTGAACGGCCGCTCGGCGCATGTGCGACTTGGCCTGTCCGCCCGCGAGGGTAGACGGGCCTTTTCGTTCGCCGTATCGAAGCGCCGTGGAATTTTCCGTCATTCAAACCGATGCGCGTGCCCGTTTGGGGGTCATGCGGTTCCCGCGAGGGGTGGTCGAAACGCCCGCCTTCATGCCGGTAGGCACCTACGGCACGGTCAAGGCGATGACCCCGGAGGAATTGCAGGGGATGGGAGCCCGGATCGTCCTCGGCAACACCTTCCACCTGATGTTGCGACCCGGCATGGAGGTGATCGCCCGTCACGGCGACCTGCACGGATTCATGCACTGGAAAGGCCCGATTCTGACCGACTCCGGCGGCTTTCAGGTGTTCAGCCTGGGGGCCATGCGCAAGATCAGCGAGCAAGGGGTACGGTTCCGCTCGCCGGTGGACGGCAGCCCGGTGTTCCTGGGGCCGGAGGAATCCATGGCGGTTCAGAAGACCCTGGGCGCCGACGTGGTCATGATCTTCGACGAGTGTACGCCCTATCCCGCAACCCGGGAGCAGGCGCGGAGTTCGATGGAGCTCTCGTTGCGGTGGGCGGCACGCAGCAAGGTGGCCCACGCCGGCAACCCGGCGGCCCTGTTCGGCATCGTGCAGGGCGGAATGTACGAGGAGTTGCGGGCGGAATCGGCCACCGGCCTCCTGGAACTCAGTTTCGACGGCTATGCCATCGGCGGCTTGTCGGTGGGCGAGCCCAAGCCGGAGCGGCAACGGGTCCTCGACGGCGTGATCCCGCGGCTGCCGGCGGACCGGCCCCGCTACCTGATGGGGGTGGGTACCCCGGAAGACATCGTGGAGGCGGTGTGTGCCGGCATCGACATGTTCGACTGCGTGCTGCCGACCCGCAATGCCCGGAATGGTCACTTGTTCACCCGCAACGGCGACATCCGCATCCGCAACCAGCGCTACCGGGACGACACGACGCCGCTGGACGACCAGTGTGGTTGCTACACCTGCCGCCATTACAGCCGTTCCTACCTGCGGCACCTCGACCGGTGTGGGGAGATTCTCGGGGCGCGCCTGAATTCCATCCATAACCTCCACTATTACCAGGAGTTGATGGCGGAGCTGCGGCAGGCGATCGCAGCGCGGCGCCTGCAGGGCTATGTAGGCGAGTTCCTTCGACGCAGGGGTAAATCCGAGGCCCTTGTGTATAATGCGTGATTTCCGTTCGATGATAACAATGAGAATAAGCTCATGAGTTTCTTGATTTCCGATGCGCTCGCGGAGGCTGCGCCGGCGGCCCAGGACCCGGGGATGTTTGGCGCGTTGCTGCCGCTTGCCGTTTTCGCCTTCGCCTTCTTCCTGTTCATCTGGCCCCAGCACCGGCGTACCCGGGAGCACAAGAAGATGGTCGAGTCACTCGCCAAGGGCAACGAGGTGGTTACCACGGGGGGGGTGCTGGGCCGAATCGTCGAGATCGACGATAACTTCGTTCATCTGGAGATCGCCGAGGGAATCACGGTCTTCGTGCAGAAGAATGCGGTGGGCTCGTTGATGCCGAAGGGCACCTACAAGGCGCGCAAGCGCTCGGACAAATAGCTGCCTCGGGAACCTCGCACCGGTCAATCCGGCACGATCGCCGCGACCTTCGAATTACAGGCTGTAAATCATGCTTAACCAGTATCCCTTGTGGAAGAACCTGTTCATCCTGACGGCCCTGGTGCTGGCGGCGCTGTATGCCGCCCCCAACTTCTACGGCGAGGATCCGTCGGTGCAGATTTCGCCGCAGCGCACCGCCAGGATGGACCAGAGCACGCTGATGCAGGTGGAAAAGCTGCTCGCCGACGCGTCACTCAAGAGCAAGCGGGTCGAGATGACGGAGAACCGCATCCTGGTTCGCTTCGACGATACCGAAGCCCAGCTCAAGGCTTCGGATATCCTCAACGGCGCCCTCGGCGACAATTTCACCATCGCACTCAACCTGGCGCCGGCGACGCCGTCGTTTCTGCAGCGGATCAACGCCAAGCCCATGTACCTCGGCCTGGACCTGCGCGGCGGCGTCCATTTCCTTTTGCAGGTGGACATGGAGGCGGCGGTGCAGCAGGCCCAGGAGCGCTACGCCGAGGAGATCCGGACCATCCTGCGGGACAGCAAGATCCGTTATCTGACCGTGGACCGCGACAGGGAGCGGATCGTCGTCAAGTTCGCGGACGCCCAGACCCTGCGCCAAGGGCAGGAGATCATCAAGAAGGACTTGCGCGGCCTGGTGCTGGATGTGGCGGAAGCCGACCTGACCCTGCGCGCCCAGGCCTCCGACAGCGAACTGCGGGAGGTCCGCAAGTTCGCCGTGGCTCAGAACATCACGACCCTGCGCAACCGCGTCAATGAACTGGGGGTTGCCGAGCCGGTGATCCAGCAGCAGGGGGAAGACCGCATCGTGGTGCAATTGCCCGGCGTGCAGGATACCGCGCGGGCCAAGGAGATTCTCGGCGCCACCGCGACCCTGGAATTCCGCCTGGCCGACACCGAACACAGCATCGGCCCCGACGGCAAGGCACCCCTCGGTGCGCGGCTCTATTACGACCGCCAGAAGAAGCCCATCCTGCTGCAGCGCAAGATCATCGTGACCGGTGACCAGGTGGTGGACGCTGCCGCCGGATTCGAGCAGCAGTCCGGTTCGGCGGCGGTGTTCATCACCTTGAACAGCGTCGGCGCCAAGAAGATGGCGGACACCACCAAGGAGAACATCGGCAAGCCGATGGCGGTGGTGTTCATCGAGAACAAGAGCGAGACCCGGGAAGTCGGCGGCAAAAAGGTCACCGCCAAGAAGAAGGTGGAAGAGGTCATCAACGTCGCCACCATCCGCGACCGCTTCAGCAAGCGCTTCCAGATCACCGGTCTGGACAATTCCGAAGAGGCTCGTAATCTGGCCCTGCTGCTGCGGGCCGGTGCCCTTGCCGCGCCGGTGGACATCGTCGAGGAACGGACCGTCGGCCCCAGCATGGGCAAGGAGAACATCGACATCGGCGTCAATTCGAATCTCTACGGCTTTGCCGCGATCGCCCTGTTCATGATCGTCTACTACCAGATCTTCGGCAGTTTTTCGGTGCTGGCGCTGGGCGTCAACGTGCTGCTGCTGGTCTCCATCCTGTCGGCGGTCCAGGCCACCCTGACGTTGCCGGGCCTGGCCGGCATCGCTCTCACGGTGGGCATGGCCATCGACGCCAACGTGCTGATCAACGAGCGCATCCGCGAGGAGTTGCGCAACGGAGTGACGCCGCAGATGGCCATTTACGCCGGCTACGAACGCGCCTTCGCCACCATTCTGGACTCCAACGTGACCACCTTCGTAGCCGGTCTGGCATTGTTCCTGCTCGGATCTGGGCCGATCCGCGGTTTCGCCCTGGTGCTGATGCTGGGCATTCTGACCTCCATGTTCAGCGCCGTGCTGGTGTCGCGCTGCCTGGTCAACCTGTATTACGGCCGCCAGCGCAAGCTCAGCAAGGTCTCCATCTAGGGGTAGCCATCGTGGAATTCTTCAAGATCAAACGCAGCATCCCGTTCATGCGTTACGGGGTGCTGACCACCACCATCTCGCTGGTCACCTTCATCCTGGCGGTGCTGGCGCTTTCCTTCCGGGGACTGAATCTCGGCATCGACTTCACCGGCGGCATGCTGATGGAAGTGGGCTATGCCCAGCCCGCCAACATCGAGACCATCCGGGGGACCCTGGAGCAGCAGCAGATCTCGGAGAGCGCGGTGCAGACCTTCGGTACCACCCGGGAGGTGCTGATCCGCCTCCCCCTCAAGGAAGGCATGAACGGCAGCAAGCTCAGCAACCAGGTGTTCGAGGCGCTGAAGGCTCAGGACGGATCCGCCGCCCTGCGCCGGGTGGAGTTCGTCGGTCCCCAGGTCGGCAAGGAGTTGTACGAGGGCGGGCTGCTGGCGCTGATGCTGGTCGCCGCCGGCATCATGGCCTATCTGGCCTTGCGCTTCACCTGGCGTTTCGCCCTGGCCGCCATCATCGCCAACATGCACGACATCGTCATCATCCTCGGCATGTTCGCCTTCTTCCAGTGGGAATTCACGCTGACGGTCCTGGCCGGCGTGCTGGCGATCCTCGGCTATTCGGTCAACGAATCCGTGGTCGTGTTCGACCGGGTGCGCGAGAATTTCCGCAAGATGCGCAAGGCAAGCGTCACCGAAGTGATCGACAACGCCATCACCACCACCATGTCGCGCACGGTCATTACCCATTCCATGACCCAGCTCATGGTCTTGGCGATGTTTTTCTTCGGCGGCGAGGCCTTGCACAATTTCGCCCTGGCTCTGACCATCGGCATCATCTTCGGCATCTATTCTTCCGTACTGGTTGCCTGCCCGGTGGCGATGCGGCTTGGCGTCTCCCGTGCCGATCTGCTGATCGTCGACAAGCAGGGCCAGGTCGACGAGCGGCCTTAGCCGCAACTTCATCGGTCAGCCCCAAGGAAGGGTCGAATCATTCCATCCTGGAATTCTCAACGCCCGTCACCGGCAAGCGCGGCTTTCCGGTGACTCACCATTGCAGCGGCCTGCCGTTGCCAATTTGGTAGTGCGTCCCTGCTCCACGGGATTCACTAAAGAAATCCGCGATTCCCGAATTCCAAAACCGAAGCCAGGTTCACCGTCCCGTTCCTTCGTGTTCCTCGGACGGATCTTCCTCGCGGCAATGTCATTATCTAATTGAATTCAAATATAAAAATGGACTTATCCACAATTTTGTAGGCATGTATTTGAGGTATTTTCCCTTTACAATCACCTCATGCCTCGGATAACCTGGAAGCCCAGTCAAAATGCCGCTTCCAAGGCAAATCAAGGCTTCTAGCTCAATTTGTAGGCAGAAGCCGCACGCCCGCACATTCACTATTTCTTTTTTAAATTCAAAGCGTTACATTACGATAACTTCCCGTGCTTTTTGGGAAGATCCGTCGGATTTACCACAGACATCGCCTAATTCGTAACGTTTACCATGAAAGTCGCGAAGCGAACACCTTGGTCTCCCTCTCCTTTTGGGAGAGGGCCGGGGTGAGGGAAACCGGCCATGGCGCGAGTGCTGTCATGGTCCGGGGTGGCACGAGTGCCATGACCGGTTAGGCGCTCATGGTGGTGCAATGCACCCACGGGTTGGTTCAGTTGAGCCGACGGGTTTTCATTCGGACAGCGGCCTTTCGGTAATTCAATGAAATCCGGGGACAAGCGTATTTGCCATTGATGGCGTGAGGTTTGCTTAACAGAAGGGTCTCAATACGAGGAGGCCGTCATGACCGCGTTTTCACGCATTCCGCTGTTCTGCCCGAAGCGTATTGCAATTTTGGTCGGGTTATCGGCGTCGCTGCTGGTCCCATCGGCCCATGCCGTGCCGAGCTTTTCCCGGCAGACCGGGGCGTCGTGCAATCTGTGCCACACCACCACCAATACCCAGAAGGGCCAGGATCCCCAGGTCATGGGGGTCAGCGCTACAACCGGAACAACAATTTCACCCTGGATCAGGCCTCGCTGTTCTATGGCGGCCGCATCTGGGACAAGCTTGGCGCCTTCAGTGAACTGAGCTACGACGGCTTGGAGGATCGCATCGCCCTGGACAATACCGACATCCGCGACGCTCTACGCCATGATCAATCCGTGGCTATACGTGGAAGGCGGCGCCTACACCACCTTTGCCCGCAACTTTCAGCAGGCCATGGGGGCCTGGTCGCCGGATCAGGCGGTGATCGACGGCGGCGCGCCCTATTGGCGCGTGGCCTTGCAACATGACTTCGGCGGTCACTATGTTTCGATAGGCCATTATGGATTGCGTGCCAACGTCTTTCCGGGCGGCGACCGCAGCGCCGGAACCGATCGCTACACCGATCTGGCGTTCGACGCCACGTACCAGTACCTGGGCAATCTGGAGCACATCTTCGAGCTGAAGAACACCTAGATCCGCGAGGGGCAGGAGCTGTTCGCCAGCCGCCGGCTGGGGGTGACCGCGCTGAGCGACAATCAGCTCAATGCCTTCAAGATCAACGGCGCCTATACCTATGATCAGACCTTCAGCCTCAATCTGGGCTACAACCGGACCACGGGAACCCGCAACCTGGGGCTGTACACCCCTCCCGATTACGCCGTTTCCGCCCGCCCCGACAGCGAGTATTTCACTGCCGAGGTGGATTATGTTCCCTTCGGCAAATCAACCTCTCCGATACTGCCGTGGCTGAACCTGCGACTGGGCTTGCAATACGTGGCCTATGACAAGTTCAATGGGAGTGCCCGTCATGCCGGCGAAGCCAATACCTTGCTGCTCAACGGCTGGCTGGCATTTTGACCGGGAACGGCATGGTGCCGGTGCCTCCGGCGGATGGAGGGGCGGCGCGGCGTACAAGCGCACGGAGGGTAGTGACAATAGTTTCGATAGAATATCTTTTGGGCGTTCATGACAGTTATCGCCGAATTCCGCCGCAGCGTCGGTTACCGGGGCCGGCGTTTTTTTTGCCTGTGCATCTGCCTGTGGCTGGGTGGTTGCGGTGAAACCGATACACCTCACGCTCCATTGGAGGCGACGGTACAGACCTTGCCGCCGGGTGCGATCCGGCTGAAGCCCGAATCGCGGGCCTACATTTCGGTCGAGACCATTCAGCCGCAGGCGTTCTCCGGGACCGTTTCGGCGCCGGGCCGGGTCGATTTCCGCGCCAAGGCGGTTTCTTCCGCGGGAACCGTGGTGGCCGGCAGGATCAGCGACGTGCACGTGCAGATAGGCGACCGGGTCAAGGCCGGTCAGCCTCTCGCGACGCTTGCCAGCGTCGATGCCGCGCAGATGCGATCGGACTTTAACCGGGCTAAGGTCGAACTGACGCGGGCCGAAGATCGGCTGCGGCGCCAGCAGGAGATGCAGCGGACCGGAGTCGGTTTGGAGGTGGAACGCCTCGAGGCCGAAGCGCAGTTGCGTGAGGCACGGGCGGACTTCGAACGCAGCCGCAATGACTTGCACTTGCTGGGAGAGGGTACGGCCGAGCAGGTCGTCGTGCGCGCACCGATGGACGCCACCGTGCTGCGCACCCTGGCCAGTGTCGGTACTGCGGTGGAGGCGGGGGCCGCCTTGTTCGAACTGGGGGAGCCCTCGGCGTTATGGATCATCGCCGATGTGTTCGAAAAGGACTTGTTGCTGGTGGAAAAGGGGGCCGAGGCCAGCATCGAGCTGGCTTCTTCGCCGCAACCCGTCAAAGGCCATGTGGTCGCGGAAAGCGCCGCCATTCAGCCGGACTTGCGGCGGGCGTCGGTCTTCATCGATGCGGACGATGCCGCCGCACCGCTGAAGCCTGGCATGTATGCCCGGGTCTCGATCCAGGCCGCCGGCCCGCAGCGTATCGTGCTTCCCAATACCGCGGTGCTGATCAAGAACGGCAGCGAAACCATCGTCTATCTGGAAACCGGGGACCAGGTTTTCGCCCCCCGGCGGGTCCGGGTCGGGCAGTCCCGGGATGGCATGGTACCCGTGCTGGAAGGACTTTCCGGCGGCGAGCGGGTGGTGGTATCCGGCGCGTTGCTGCTGGATACCGAAGCGGCCATGCTGCTGTGAGGCCGGACTGATGCTGGCCGCCCTCATCGAGCATTGCGTGCACCGCCGCATCGCCGTGATCGTGGTGACCGCGGTGATCGCCCTGTTCGGCTTGCACGCCTACGACGAAACCCCGATCGAGGCCTACCCGGACGTGACCAATACCCAGGTCACGGTGATTTCCCTGATGCCGGGTTATGGTCCCGAGGAAGTCGAGCGCCAGGTGACGGTTCCCCTGGAGCGGGTGCTCAACGGCATGCCGGACATGATCCAGATGCGCAGCCAGAGCCTGTTCGGTCTGTCCCTGGTGACCATCACCTTCGATGACGAGGTCGACAGCTTTCATTCGAGGACCCTGATCTCCCAGCGTATCGCCGGCGCCGAACTGCCGGAGGCGGTGCGGCCGGTATTGGCGCCGGACTACACGCCGCTGGGGGAGATCTACAAGTTCATGCTGGTCAGCGACCGCCACTCGCTCTACGACTTGCGCAGCGAGCTGGAATGGAACGTCTCCCGCAGCCTGCGCCAGGTTCAGGGGGTCGCCGACGTGCTCACCTTCGGCGGCTATTACAAGGAGTTTCACGTGGAGGTCGACCCGGTCCGGCTGGAATCCTTCGGCCTGA
>Ga0233425_10007224_pt1 | contig 15774 bp, 12 predicted proteins | sample Watercolumn_Towu_2_FD_181712 | JGI IMG/M metagenome (GOLD analysis project Ga0233425, IMG submission 181712) | Freshwater microbial communities from Lake Towuti, South Sulawesi, Indonesia - Watercolumn_Towuti2014_140_MG | ecosystem: Environmental > Aquatic > Freshwater > Lake | place...
TACACCCGCGATGATTTCGCCACCAGTCCGCTGATGTTCTATTACGAGGTCACGATGGCCTGTGACCTGGTGTGCAAGCACTGCCGGGCGTCGGCCCAGGACCATGCCGACCCGGGCGAGTTGGGAACCGAGCAGTCGAAGGCCCTGATCGCGCAGGCCGCCACCTTCCCGCGGAAGCCGAACCTCGTGCTCACGGGCGGCGATCCGTTGAAGCGCGCGGACCTGTTTGAGTTGATCGGGCACGCCGTCGGCCAGGGGCTCTCGGTCGCGCTGACGCCCTCGGCCACGCCGCTGGCCACGCGAGCCGCCTTCGAGCGGGCGAAGGACGCAGGCATATCGGCCCTCGGCATCAGTCTCGACGGGGCCGACGCGGCCACCCACGACGCCTTCCGCGGCTGGGAAGGTAGTTTCGAGCGGACCATGCGGATGCTCGACGACGCGCGCGAGTTGCGGCTGCCCGTGCAGGTGAACACGTCGATCACGCGGCGGAACGTCCAACAGGTAGACACCCTGGCCGACCTGCTGGCCACGAAGGGGATCATGATGTGGTCGGTCTTCTTCCTCGTGCCCGTGGGACGGGGCGTCGAGGAGCAGCGGATCGCGCCGGAGGAGTACGAGACGGTGTTCGCACGGCTCTGGCACCACGCCAACAGCAAGCCGTACTCGGTGAAGACGACCGAAGCCCCGCACTACCGGCGGTTCGTGTTGCAGCAAGGGGGCGACCCGCTGGCCGGCCCGCCGGGCCAACATCCGCCGGCCGCTGGCGGCCGCGGCCACCGCGCCCCGCTGGGCGTCGGTGACGGCAAGGGGATCATGTTCGTCAGCCACATCGGTGAGATATTCCCCGCCGGGTTCCTGCCGCTCTGTTGCGGGCAGTTCCCCAAGGACTCGGTCGTCGAGACGTACCAGAAGCATCCCACGTTCCTCGCGCTGCGGGACGCCGATCGACTCAAAGGGCGGTGCGGCGCGTGCGAGTACCGTTATGTCTGCGGCGGCAGCCGCGCCCGGGCGTATGCCGTGACCGGCGACCCGCTCGAAACGGAGCCGGATTGCGTCTACATCCCGGCCTCGATGCGGACGTAGGGGGCGTGAAACGCACCGCTACAACAACCGCTGGGACTCTACCAAGCGGGAGTTGCGGATCGACCGCAGCCTCACCGAAATCCTCCAAATTCTGAGTGTGACTCCATTCGAGAAAACGCCTATTATTCAGGCACTTGCAACGATCGTACGTCTCAAGCCCCCGACCGTTGGGTGGTAGCGAAAAACCAGAAAAAGCGTTTGACACTTGCCCCACGAATCCGATACAATAAGCGGCGCCGGGAGGAGAGTGCGCTCGTCGCTAACTCATTTCCGTTATTTTCTAGGAGTTGCGTAGTACGCGGCGATGGTCGCCGCCCGTGTTTCCTTATCCTTTTCTTATCGGAGGACGGTCTTATGAACACTTCATTGCGAAAGCGAGGGTTTACCCTCGTGGAACTGCTGGTGGTGATGGTCATCATCGGCATTCTGATTGGCCTGCTGTTACCGGCCATTCAGGCCGTGCGCGAAGCCGCACGGCGTTCGTCTTGCTCCAACAAGATGAAGCAACTCGGCGCGGCGGTTGCGAACCACGAGAGCGGCTTGAGGAACTACCCCGCGGGAGCCACCTATACCAAGGTGCCGCTCCGCTGGGGCTACAGTTGGCTTGTGGAAATTCTGCCGTACCTGGAGCACCAGCAACTCTACGACGACATCAAGGCCTACGACCGCAAGAACCCGACGGCCGACCAGGCGATCAACCCGGTAGCCTACCAGTCGCGGCCGGCGCCGTTGATTTGCCCCACCTACTCGGGGGCTGCGTATGTGATCCCGGCCTCGGGCGGCACGCCCGACCAGGGCGGCATCACAAACTACAAGGGGATGGGGGCGACGAGTCAGTTGAGCCTGACCTTCGCCACTGCGACGACCACGCCCACCACGCCTCCGTACGGTCTTGCCAGTTCGGCAGCCACATTGAATAAGCACCCCGACGGGGTGCTCTTCCCGGGCCGCAAGCTGAAGTCGGGCGACATCCGCGACGGCCAGTCGAACACCGTATTCGCCTGCGAAACGGTCGAGGAAATCAATGCCCAGTGGCACGTGGGCAAGTACGCCTGCTTGACCGCCCTGCCGCCGAACGTCACCTTCCTCACGACGCTCCCGGCCAATCAGAACTTCTACTGCCCGAAGGGTTACCTGAACGGGAAGTACGAGAACGACAACGAAACCACCCGCGACCTGCGCGCTTGGATCGGTTGGGACTACGAGAGCCAGACGGCCGCAGGTGGTGGTGGCGGGAGCACGACCAGCGGTTGGTACGACGAGAAGAGCGATCCGAAGTGGCAGTACGGCCCGTCGAGCCGGCATTCGGTAGTCCACCACGCCTTCCTGGACGGCACCGTGAAGGGCCTGACGAAGACCGTCGATGTGTCGCTGTACTTCTTCGTTGTCACCCGCGACAACGCCGACCCGGCGAGCGAGTTCCACGGGATTTACTAATCGTAACGTATTCCGGCTGGCGGCCCGATCGGCCGGCCGCCGGGAACGGGTCGAAATCCGGCCGCCGCCCATTGCTCCTTGCAGTGGGCGGCGGTTTTCTTTGGAACAACACGGACGGGAACACTGATCTCCACTAATTGGAGACTATAGCACCGTTCAGCCCGAAGGGCTGAGAAGACGCATCGTCATTCCAAGAACTGAGTCCGAAACCCAATAACGATGCTAGAGCGTCGATTAGCGGAGATTAGCGGAGATTAGTGTTCCAGTAGCGTCGTCCTACAACGCGCGCAGGCGGCTCTCCAAGACCTCGCGACCCGCAAGGAACTCAATTCCCACGCGCACGGCCAGTAACATTGGGGAGGCGATTGTACTGCCATCCCGGAGCGACAGTGCAACGGTCGCCCCAACGGATGGAGCTTCGACGCAGTCGGACTGCGTCCTACGAGACAACCCGGCCAACTTGACCAGGTCTTTCTGTGTGCAGAGCAGGGCCGCGGCGCCGAGGCGGGCGGACCAATCGGCCAACGATTCGAGGTCGGCCAGTGTGTAGCGGTAGTGATCGGGAAACTCGCGGAAACCGACGACGCGATAACCGCACGCGGAGAGCGTGTGGCGGAAACCGGCCGGATTGCCCAGCCCGCAGAACGCGGCCACCGGCTTGTCCCGCAACGCGTCGAGGGCCTCTTCTCGCCCGTCCGCGGCGACCAATCCGCGGGCGGTGTGCGCGATTTCGATCCAATCGGCCTGCGGCGCGAGTTGCTGCGCGTGACGGCGGACCGCCTCGCGCTCGGACGGTTCGAGCATGTCGGCCCGCGAGAGGGCGACGACGTGCGCCCGCCGCAGGCCCGCCAGCGGTTCGCGGAGTGTGCCCCGGGGGAAGATGTGCCCGTAGCCAAACGGCTCGAGGGCATCCAAGAGCACAATGTCCAAGTCGCGCCCAATGCGGCGGTGCTGGAAGGCGTCGTCCAGCACGATCACCCGGCAACCGAGTTCGGCGATCGCCTGGCGGGCCGCGGCCACGCGATCGGGGTTTTGCAGGTGCGGCACGTCGGGCAGTCTCTGCTGCAATTCCAACGCCTCGTCGTTCGCTTCGCCGGCCTTCGCCCCGTAGCCGCGACTGATGATGGCGACGGGGACTGTCCCAGTTTTTGTGTCAGCAAAAACGGGACTGTCCCCCTGGCCTGTGAAGGGGACAGTCCCATTTTCGCGACCATGCTGCGCATGGTGCCCGCGAAAATTGGGACAGTCCCTGGGGCGGAAATTGGGACAGTCCCCGAGAAACCAGCGGGCGATCCATTCGACCAGCGGCGTCTTGCCCGTGCCGCCAAGAGTGAGATTGCCCACGCTGACCGTGGGTACGCCCATGCGCTCGATGGCCGCCGTGCCGCGGTCGTAGCGGCGGTTACGCCACGTAACGGCCCAGGTATACGGCACTTCGGCCAGGCGCAGCCCGCAGCGCAGCATCGTTGCCGCCACACCGCGGCGGCGCCCACTCACCAGATCGCGGAATTGAGACGGTGTGAGCATGTGATATGTAGCCGGCCGGCGTCTATCATAGAGACTCGACGGCCATCGAACAACGTCGGCCACCACCCACCACCCACTACCCACTACCGTCCTTCCGCTGCGGCATGTAGTTGGGCGGGGTTGCCCGGGGCGACTGCCGCGTCGGGAGCTTGAGTTGTGTTCCAATGGGGAGCACTTCGGGCCGCGGCAGAAGAGCCCGGTTCAGCTCGTAGATTTCCGTGGCACGGTCGGCCGCGCCCAAGTACCGCTGGGCCAAGGCGGCCAGCGTATCGCCGTCGACCACCTTGTGGGTTTGCGCGGCGCGGTCGTCGGCCCCACCCTCGCCGGCCTTGTTGCCGACGGCCGGATTCCAGTCGGCGGCTACCGGGGTCGATGCGCCGGGGAAGTCGCGGGCCAACTCGGGCGGGTTCTCGTGGGCCGGCCGGGGTTTGACGACCGTGGGCAGCCGGCCGCCGGCCGCACCGCCTGAAGGCACGCCGGCTGAGTTGCCGCGGCCCGCCTGCCCGTCCGCCGCCGTCGGCAGGTCGGCCCCCTGACGGAGCACCAACCGCTCGTCGTGTCCGCCCGCGGCCCCGGGCGGCGTCGGATGGCGGAAAAGCATGGCCAAGAGGATGCCCCCTAACAGCACACTCGCGGCCGCCGCAATACGTACGCCTCGGTCCATGACATTTACCTCCAATTTGGAATATCGGGGCAAACGGGCCAAGGTTTGCAGCCAACCGCCGAAAAGTTCATGCACTCGCCCCCGCGGCGTGTTGCTCCTGCCGAGTCTGGCGACAATGCGGTCGGCCGATTGCGAAGGGTCTTTCGCCGCTGCCGCGCAGGCAAACTGTGCCGTGTGCCTTGCTGTAGGACGCAGTCCCACTGCGTCCGCAAGGCAGACGCAGTGGGACTGCGTCCTACGGGGCGCAAAGAAAACGCGGCCCGCCGAAACGGGCCGCGCTGATGGTTCGTTCGGTCGGGCGATCGGCCCGACGTTGTCCGCCGACGGATTACTTGGCTGCCGCCGGCATCTCCAGCGTCTTGCTCTGCAAGCCGGCCTTGGCCAGCACGATGTAGAGCACGAAGCCGACCACAAAGGCGGCCACGGGGGCGACGGGCACTTCGATCCCCAACTCCCCGAGCGCCGGAATGTACTTGGCGATCAACCCGAAACCGCCCACCACAAAGCCGACGGCCCAGGAAATCCAACCGGCCGGATTCATGCCGGCCCGCGGGCCGGCCCATTTGCGACCGGAGAGCAGGTAATCAGCCACCATCGCGCCGCACACCGGGCCGAACGAGGCACCGATCAGCAGGAACACGTCCACGGCGTTGCCGGCCCAGCCGGTGACGGCCAACACAATGGCCACGGCCGTGCCGATGCCCACTGACGTGAACGGGTTGACGTTGGGCATCGTCGTCTTAAAGCTATTGGCCGCGATGAAGGCCGAGAAGCAGGCTGGGGGGAACGACGAAATCGCCAGCAGGATGGCAAACACCGTGGCCATCTGCTTGTTGTCGAGGATGCTGGCCATCAGTTTCACGGGGTTCAGTTCGCCCTGGCTGGCCTCGGGTACCATGCCTGGAGTGCCGTAGGCCCCGGCAACGATCAGCACTGCCAAGCCGGCGGAGAAGACCGTGGCCAAGGCGATGCCCGTCAAGCCACCGAGTTGCACGTCCTTGTCGTCGCGGTTGCTGGAGGCGATGTCGGTGCCCGCTGCGCCGGCCGTGGCGAAGAAGCCGACGATGCTGCCGATCATCAACAGCATCACGCCCATCGAGTCCAACGGCGACTTGGGCTTCTCGTCCGCCTTGGCGTCTTTGGCCTTTTCGTCTTTCTTGGCCTCCGTCTTGGTCTTGTCGCCATCTTTGGCGTCCGCCGTCTTTGCATCGTCGGTCTTTGCCTCGTCCGTTTTGGCAGCATCAGTCTTCTTGTCGTCGGTCTTCTTGTCGGTTGCCGCTGCCTTGGGCTTGGCTTCCGTAAGTTGCTTCGGATCGTATTGTCCTACGCCGCCGATCGTCTTCACGAAAAGGATGATCAACACAACCAGCGGGATCAGCGGCAGGTAGGTCGCAACCTTTGCCAGGTATTGAATCCCCTTCAAGCCAACGAAGGCCGCCAACACGGCCCACACGGCGGCAATAATGCCGTGAATCGGCCCTGGCACGAGCACTTTGCCGCCCTCCGTGCCGATGTCGAAGTTTGCGCAAAGCATTTCAGACACGAAGAACGCGTTGAACGCGAGCCAGCAGAACTGCAGGAGCCCCATGACGAAGCCGGGCATGACGAACCCGCCTTGCACACCGTAGGTCGAAGTGCCCACGATATACAAAGGCAAGCCGGTTCTCATGCCCAACAAACCGGGCACGAGATAGAAGAGGAAGTGACAGATTAGCGCCGCCACCACAATGCCCAGCAACGCCGGCCAGATGCCGGCCGCTATCGCACCGCCCGGCGTGCCTCCGCCGCCCGGCATATTTTGCCAGAACGCAAACCAGAGCATGATGCCCGCGTACGTCTGGGCCGTCGTCTTGTACCACGCGGCCCGATTGGCCAGCGGTGCGGGTTTGGCCGCTGCAACATAATTCGGTAGTGCCATGCATTCCCTCCTGCGAACGAAGCGAAAGTGGAACTTATTTCGCCCAGGCCCGCCCGCGCAACGATGCCGGCGACAGCAGTGCTGCCTGAGTGTGTTGGAAAGTATACTTGACACCCTGACCAAGTAAACTAGCCGAAGGCCCGAATCGGCCGCACAACGGAATGCCGGGAGCGTAACGACAGCACGAGCGGGAGCCCTTTCCCGGAATTCCCATATTGCCTAAATTGCCGACAGTGGCTCACAGCGGAGGATGGAGTGAAGAGTACAGAGTACACAGGACGGAGTACAGAGTACCGAGTGATTGGCGAGCCATACTCCGTACTCCGTACTTCGTACTCTTTCAGCACTCGCCACTTCCCAATACGCATCACCCACGACCTGCTATCCACTGCCAACCGACAACTGGCAACTACCCATTCCCCACCCGCATCACCCGGCTCGTCGCCTCTCCCTGGGCAAATCGCGTTGTTAGCTCGTCGCCAACCGCAAGCTCGGCGGCGTTGCGGATTACACGGCCGTCGGCGGTGCGTTGGGTGATGCTGTAGCCGCGGCCCAAGACGGCCAGCGGGCTGAGCGATTCCAATTGGGCGGCCGTACTCCCAACGCGTCCGCGCGCGAGCCGCAACCGCTGCCGCATTGCTCGCGATGATCGCGTGCCCAACTCGTCCAGTCGCCGGGCCAGGTTGTGTATCCGCTGATACGGCCGGCGGAAGACGTAGTGCCGCGCGGCCGCATCGAGCCGCGACCGCGACGACAACGCGCAGCCCCGCACGGCCGCGGTCAGCCGCTTCTGCACCTGCCTTAAGCCGGCCAGCAGTTCCTCGGCGGCCGGGGCGACCAGTTCGGCCGCTTCGCTGGGCGTCAGCGCGCGGACGTCGGCCACTAAATCCGCGAGCGTTACGTCGATCTCGTGGCCGATGGCCGAGACGACCGGAATCCGCGAGGCGTGAACCGCGCGCACGACCGGTTCCTCGTTGAATGCCCACAGGTCTTCCAGGCTGCCGCCGCCACGGGTGACGACCAGGCAATCGATGGGCAGCGCAAGCCGATTGACGGCCGCAATCGCGGCAGCGATTTCCTCCGCGGCGCCCTCGCCCTGCACTCGCGTGGGCACCACCAGCACGTCGGCCCCGCGCCACCGCCGGCCGAGCACTTGCAGGAAATCGTGGATCGCCGCGCCCGTCGGGCTGGTGACCACGGCGATCCGCCGCACGAACGGCGGCAGCGGACGCTTGCGCGCCGGGTCGAACAGCCCCTCCTTGGCCAGCTTCTCGCGAAGTTGCCGCAGCGCCAGGTCCAACGCCCCGATCCCGCGCGGCTCGACGTGTTCGATAATCAGTTGGTAGCTGCCGCGCGGGGCGTAGACGTCGATGTGCCCGCAGCAGATCACCTCCAGCCCGTCGTGCAGGTCGAACCGCACGCGCGCGGCCGCGTTCTTCCAGATTGCCGCGCGGAGCTGGGCGCGGTCGTCTTTGAGCGTGAGATAGCAGTGTCCCGACTGCGGGCGCGCGAAGTTCGAGATCTCGCCCGCCACCCAGACCGTCGGGAAACTGGACTCCAACAAGTCCTTGATCTGGGCCGTCACTTCCCAGACGGAAAGAACCTGGCGTTGCGGCTGAGCTTGAGAGAACAGATCGCGTTCGGGCATGATTGGTGTGCCTGCTACAAGTCCGGCGAACCCCGGGCGTCAGCCCGGGGATGACGTCGCCACATCACACACTCCATCCCCGGGCTGACGCCCGGCGTTCGCCGGATGCACGTGCGGTCCCTGGATCGCGGCCGGCGGATCGACGCGGTGCCGCGGGTGGAGCAAAGCCGCTCTGCGCTCGAACCGCATTTGCCCCGGCTTGCGGCGGCCCGACTCGGCCCACGCCTCGGCGTCCTCGGTCAAGCGGTTCATCAGGCGTTCGAACTGCCCGCGGTAGTGTTCGATACCGTCGCGGTCCAAGTCCGGCGGAACCACCAGCGGCGGGCCGATGATCGCGCGGCCCCGCGACCAGGGGCGCGGAATGGCAAACTGGTCCCACGCCGAGCGGACCCGCCACGGCCGGTCGTAGCCGTAGCCCATCGCCACCAGCGGCATCCCCAACCGCGACGCCAGATAGACCGCGCCCGGGGCGAGTTGCCGCCGCGGGCCGCGCGGGCCGTCGGGTGTGATCGTCAAGTTCATCGCCCGGCTCGTGCGCAGCAACGCGCGGAGCGCCGTCACCCCGCCGCGGTTCGTCGATCCGCGCACGAAGTCGAACCCCAGGTGATGCGCCGCATACGACAGGATTTCCGCGTCGCGGTGCCGGCTCAAGAGCATGGCAAAGTTGCAGTGCCCGCGGAGATAAATGGGAAACAGGATGTACTCGTGCCAGAAGATGCAGATATTCTGACCACGGTACTCGGGATAGACCGGATCGACGCTGCGGTCGAAGTACGCGATTTTGTAGTCGAGCGTGCCCATCCACCAGCGGATGGCCGTCGCGCCCAACAATCCGCCGAGCTTGTTAAGGAAGGGACTTTCGATCTTCATCGCGGGCGTCCGTGCCGGGGGGATTCAAGATTTATGATTTGAGACTTCAGATTTCGCCGCTGAACACCTCGACGGCTGGGCCGGTCATGTAGACGCGGTTGTTCTCGGCCCAGTGGAGTTCCAGATCGCCGCCGGGCAGGTGGGCGAGGATCTTCCGTTCGGTCCGCCCAGTCAGCGCGCCGGCCACGCACACAGCACACGCGCCGGTGCCGCAGGCCAGGGTCTCGCCCGAGCCGCGCTCCCAGACGCGCATGCGAATTTCGGACGGTGACAGCACCTTCACGAACTCGGCGTTGACGCGCCGCGGGAAGTGCCCGTCGACCTCGATCTGCGGGCCGATCTGCAACACCCAATGGTCGCTGGGCTCGTCGACGAACGTGATGCAGTGCGGATTGCCCAGCGACACGCAAGTAACACGGAGCGTTTCACCGGCAACCTTCAACTCAACGTCGGCCGCCGGTCCACCGGGAAACCGCGGATTGCCGGCGAGCGTGGCGGGAATGCTGGCCGGCTCGAGGATCGGCTCACCCATATCCACGCGCACGCGTTGCACGCGCCCGGCGGCGATGTCCAGATCGAGCGTCAACACGCCGCGGCCCGTTTCGATGCGGAGCATTTCCTTCCGGCACAACCCGTGATCGTAGACGTACTTGGCCACGCACCGCACGCCGTTGCCGCACATCTCGGACTCGGAGCCGTCGGCGTTGAACATCCTCATGCGCGCGTCGGCCTCGTCGCTGGGGCAAATCAGAATTAGGCCGTCGCCGCCGATGCCGAAGTGCCGGTCCGAAACCCGACGGGCCACTTCGGCCGGATCGGCGGGCAGCGGCTCGTCAAAGCAATTGACGTACACGTAATCGTTGCCCGCCCCGTGCATCTTGGTGAATCGCATGGCATCATTCCTGCAGAATCGCCGCACTCCAAAAGCGACTCGTCAGAAGGTCATTCTAGAACATCCGCCGCCGGCGGGCAACACGGCCAAATCCAGGTGGCGAGCCCCGGGCGTCAGCCTGGGGATGGTTCTCCCGTTGGGGTAGCAGTTGCACTGCCACCCCGAGCGAATCCGGCGGGTGCGAGGTAGCAGTACAACTGCCACCCCAACGACGGGAACTCAGGCCCGGGGCTCGCCATCTTACGACCGCTTGCGTTCCGCCGTAGCGTCGCGGATGGTCAATTCGATCGGGGCCTGGCCGATCTTCTGGCTCTTCTGGTCTTCGATCGTCAGTTGCAGCGTGTGCTTGCCCGGATAGATGCGGCTGGGCAGCCGCAGGCGATATCCGATGAAGAAGTCGCGGCGGGGATTCTGGCAGTATTCCTCGGCCACCGCGAAGTCGTGCTCGGCCACGCGCTGCCCGCGGCTGTCGAAGATCTGATAGCTGGTCCGCATCTTCGTGTGATAGCCCTTGGGCGTGGACTCGCTGCCGAAGTTCTCAACCTCGGCGTAGAGCAACACTTCCTGGTCGGGCATGAACTCGTTCGAGCGGAAGGTCTTCATGCAGCCGTAACTTTGGATCTCCGTGCAGAAGGCCAGGTTCCGCACGACCAGCGGCGCGGCCTCGGCCAGCCGGCCGGACGCCTCGTCGAGAATGCGTTTCGTTTCGGCCGAACGCCGCGACAGGTCGGGATTGCGGGCGGTGTCGAGCCACGTTGCCAGGCCGAACATCTGCTTGGACCAGAAGTCCTGCTCGGCTGGCGTGCCCGTCGGCAGCGGCTTGATCGCCTCGTCGCGCCGGCCGGCCAAGAGGCTCAACATGCGGAGTTGTGCGAAGCGGGCGATGGAGTCGGGCGATTTTGAAGCGGCGGCTGCCTCGGCCTCCATCGCCGTCAAAGCCGCCTGAAGGTGCGTCTGCGATTGGCCCGGCGCAACCTGATTGAACGACGCGGCCACAACGCGATCGTTCGTGTCGGCCGGACGATTGGTCTGATGCATGTCGGCCGGCGGGCGCGTGGCCGGGGCATTGGTTGGCGGCGGTGCCGAGGGCGTAGTAGCGGCAGCGGGTGGCGGCAGGCGGTTGGCGTTGTCGCTGGCTGGCACAGACGTACCAGCGGCGGCAACCGCGTCGCGCTGTTCGGCCTGACGCCGATAGGCCGCGGCCGCGCGGTACTGCTGCACGACCAGCGGCCAGAGACTGGCGTCGACCTGCTTGAGATCCTCCATGAGCTTGTCTTGGGCCGCCTTATCGAGCGCACCCAACTGTTGCACCTCGGCCATGACCTGCTGGAGTGCCTTCTGATCGACCTGGCCCTTGGAGGCTGGCGCGGAGGCCGGCGGAGCGTTGTTCGCGGCAGCCGGCTGAGCGGGTGCCGCGTTCTCGTTGGTTGCAGGCTTCTTGGCCGCCCACGGCGACGCAGCACACCCAGGCAAGACCAGGGCGACCAACGTCATCGCGATCAAGGCAGGATTCGTCTGACGCATCGAGGAGCCCGGGGCATCAGGGCATTACCGCAGAAGAGGGGGCGGATGATACTGAAAACCGCCGCGCAGTGCAAGGCGAAAAAGCACAAGGGATGCCTGCTGGAAGTAAGAATGGGAGAAAGAGTCTTCTGCGGCCGGTCCGTCGGCCATTCGCAAGTCGCGTTCGTCGAAGCACGGTCCACCTAGAGAGAATAAGCCAACATGCCATATAAGCATATCTAATGTCGCCTTAATGGAAGCTACTGCTGAGGATCCGTTGAATCGGCATCTAATGCTACCGCCAGTTTCGGCTCGCCTCCGAAGCACCTCGAATCCAAGCACTCCCATCGAGGTTGGCGAGCCAATGCCACCCAAGCGATCTATCCGGCCAACCCGTCTGAGGTGTGGATACGGTGCGATACGCATGTTGTACTTGCTAATGTTATATATAAGCTGAATTGAGATGCGTAATAGTGCATGAAGTTGTATAATGACCGCTTGCTGCCAAAGCCCAAACGTCCGCTACAAGGCACATTCATGGCCGAGCTACTGTGTCCCGACGTGGTGGTCTACGTCTGCCACAACTGCATTCCCGCTAGCGGCCGCCTGCCGCGGCAGTGGGATCAAGACGGCGCACACGTCTTGGTGCGCGAAGTCCCGTGCAGCGGGAAGATCGACGGCCGCTACTTGTTCCACGCCTTGGAAGGCGGCGCGACCGGCCTTTGCGTGGTCACCTGCCCGCACGGTAAGTGCCACTTGGCGCAGGGCAACTATCGGGCGGAGATCCGGCTCCGTACCGTGCAGCGGCTGTTGAAGGAAATCGGCGTCGAACCGCAACGGGCCGAGCTGCTGCACTGCGCGGCCGACGATCCGCCGCACGAACTGGAGCGCATCGTGCGCGAGGCCGTCGGCCGCGTCTGCGCGCTGGGTGAAAGCCCGGTGCGCACGGCCGTCCAAGAACTGGCGGAGGCCGGAACGGAAACATAGAGATAAGAGAAGCCCGGATCGCGGGCATGTTGCTGAGCCGCGAGCGGAGATTTCCGTCTTCTCCTGGCTCCTGACTCCCCTCTCCTGCTTTCCCGAGAAGACAGATCCTACGCATCAGGCATCCACACTATGGCACAACAGAGAACGCTCCTTCAGCAGCGCATTGAGTCGGGACAGCTGGTGCTGCTGGCCGAGATCTCGCCGCCGCGCGGCGCCGATCCGGCCGCCGTGCAAGACGCGGCCAAACGCTGCGTCGGCAAGGTTCACGCCGTCTCGGTCAGCGACAACCGCGACGGCGTGCGTATGGCCGCCCTGGCCGCGGCCAGCTTGGTCGCCGCCGCAGGCGTCGAGCCGGTGTTGCACATCGTCACGCGCGACCGCAACCGCATCGCCTTGGTTTCCGAAGTTCTCGGTGCGCAGGCCCTGGGCGTACGCAACCTGTTCTGCACCAGCGGCACGCACCAGACGCTCGGCCCCTTCCGCGCGTCGAAGAACGTCTACGACCTCGATTCCGTGCTGCTGCTGCAAACGTGCAGCGATCTGACGGGCGATGCCTCGATCGTCGGCGAGGCGGGCATTCCCGGCGCCGGGCCGTTTTGCCTTGGCGGCGTGGCCGCGCCGTACGCCGACCCGCTGGAACTGCAAGTCTTGCGGTTGGCCAAGAAGGTCGCTTCGGGGGCTCATTATCTAATTACGCAGCCGGTTTATGACCTGGACCGCTTCACCGCCTGGTGGGCCGAAGTCACTCGCCGCGGCATCCACGAGAAAGTGGCCATTCTGGCCGGCATCGAGCCGCTATGCGATGCCGACGAGGCCAAGGCAGCGGCGACCAAACGCCCGCGGCCGATGATTCCCGAGGCGATGCTTGCCCGGCTGGCCTCGAAGAACGGCAAAGACGCACAGCGGGCCGAGGGGATTCTGATGGCCAAGGAAACCATCGAGCGGCTTTCGGCCGTCGAGGGCCTCCGCGGCTTCTCGGTGTGCGGCGACGGACACGTGGACGTGGCCCTGGACGTTATCGCCAAATCCGGATTGGGGACGAACTAGCCGTGCCTGCCAAGTATTCGATCCATACGAAGCCTGCGGCCCCGCGCGTGCGGCACGTAGGCAAACTGGGCATCGTCGATTGGCGCGAGGACTGCTCGAGCTGCCACAATTGTGTGAAGCGCGATTGCGTGTACGGCCTGTACCGCGACGAGGCCGACACGCTCCGCGACGAAATCGGCTACCTCGACTACATCTACCAGTGCAAAGGCTGCCTGAACTGCATCCAGAATTGCACGAAGGGCATTTTGACGCGGGTCGTCAATCCCGAGTTCAAGCGGCTGGGCGACGAATACTACACGCCCGACATTATTCTCGCCACGTGGTTTCAGTCGGAGTCGGGGCGGATTCCCGTGTCGGGCTCGGGCTACGGCGGACCGTTCAGCGGGCCAGGTTTCGACTCGATGTGGACCGACATGTCGGAAATCGTCCGCCCCACGCGCGACGGCATCCACGGCCGCGAGTACATCAACACCAGTGTCGACATCGGCCGGAAGTTGCAGCACCTGGCATTCCACGACGGGCAACTGGCCGTCGCGCCGCTGCCGCTGGTCGAGATCCCGATGCCCGTGATCTTCGACATTATCCCCGAGCACTGGCAGCGCGGTCCGGTGCTCCCGGCCGCGCTCCGTGCGGCGGCCGAACTCGGCACGCTGGCGGTCGTGCGGCAGAAGGACATTACCGCCGAACTGGCCGGCGAGCAGAGCCACGTCATCCCGCTGCTGGATGACGACTCCGTAGGACGCAGTTCCACTGCGTCTATGCTGATGCTCCCCGACGGCGACAAGGTGATGGCTGCGGTTGCCGCGTTGAAGCAGCAGAATCCCGACCAGATCGTGGCCATTCGCATCCCGGCCACGCCCGCGGTCGCGGCCCGCGCGGTCGAGTTGACCAGGGCCGGCGCCGAGGTGCTGCATTTGCTCTTCGACGCGCACGGGCGGGAATCCGGCACTGACCAGCCGCGGCACGTCCGCGACGTGCTCCGCGACGTCCACGGCTCGCTGGTCAAGGACGGCTCGCGCGACCAGGTCACGCTGGTCTCTTCGGGCGGCATCGCCCAGGCCGAGCACGTGGCCAAGGCCATCATCTGCGGGGCCGACCTGGTGGCCATCGACCTGCCGCTGTTGATCGCCATGGAATGCCGGCTGTGCCGCGAGTGCGAACACGGCCGGCCGTGCGTTATCGCTTTGGACGACCTGGAACTCGACTACGCGGCCCACCGCGCGGTGAACCTGATGGGCGCGTGGCACCAGCAGTTGATCGAGGTCTTGGGCGCGATGGGTATCCGCGAGGTCCGCCGGCTCCGCGGCGAGACGGGCCGCGCCATGTTCTTCGAAGACCTCGAGCGCGATTCGTTCGGCCGGCTCTTCGGCAAGCGAAAGGAAGGCGTAGGTTATGCTTCAGCATAACGAACAGGCGCAAGGCGTCGCAACTGTACCGTCAGTTATGCTGAAGCATAACCTACCGGTGCCCGAATTTGCCGAGGTCTCGCGCGAGGTGCGGCACGCGCCGCCCCGCTACCGCAACGAGATCGGCAAGTACACGATCCATCGTGCGTCAAACTGCGCGGCCTGCGGGCGTTGCGTGGAACTGTGCCAGTACGGCGTTCACGTGCGGCCCGACGGCTACAAGCAGCTCGTCCGCCCGTTCGACTACCGCTGCATCGGCCCGGAGTGCGCCGAGGGCGAGCAGTCGTGCATCAAGGGCTGCCCGCAACAGGCCCTGTCGATCGACACGAACCCGGCCTTCGAGACCCTGGGCGACTACCGCTGGACGCCCGAGTTGATCCTCAGCACCTGGCACATGGCCGAGACGGGCCAGTCGCCCCCGGCGCACCTGGAGAGCGAGACCGGCGCTTCCGGCGGCGGGTTCGACCGGCTGCGGTTCCGTTTTCCCGAGACGGCGGACGGCGGAAAAGGGGACAGTCCCCTTTTGTGCGAAGCACCCTCCGGGCCGTTCCGGCAAAAGGGGACTGTCCCCTTTTCCGCCTTGCGGCGAGAAGACATCTCGACCGAACTGGTCCTGAACCGCCGCGACGACGGGCGCGCGAAGCTCCGTATGGACGTGCCGTGGTACGGCGGCGGCATGTCGTTCGGCTCGACGAACATCCGCGTGCTGGTGGCCAAGGCCCGCGTAGCCAAGGCGTTTCACGGCTTCTCCTGCACCGGCGAAGGCGGCTATCCCGAGCGGTTTATCCCCTA
>Ga0233425_10007225_pt1 | contig 15773 bp, 10 predicted proteins | sample Watercolumn_Towu_2_FD_181712 | JGI IMG/M metagenome (GOLD analysis project Ga0233425, IMG submission 181712) | Freshwater microbial communities from Lake Towuti, South Sulawesi, Indonesia - Watercolumn_Towuti2014_140_MG | ecosystem: Environmental > Aquatic > Freshwater > Lake | place...
CCTGCTCGTACGACGAGCTCGAGGCGCTCGTGCCGCGGTCGTTCCGCGGCGTCGTCGCGCGCGATACGGTGGAACGGCTGTTCCCCGGGCCAGACCGGTGCGCGGCGGGTGGCCAGGACGACATCGTAGTCGTCACCGGATCCATCTACCTGCTGGGCGAGGTCATGAGCCGGCTTGAGAAGCCGTCGGGAGGGAACGCCTCCTGAACCCAGCCGCGTAAGCACGCGTCGTCGGGAGCACGCGGGCATGCAGGGTGCTTGGACCGGCACCTGGCGCCGCATCGATCGGGCGCGACTCTGGACTCGCCGGCGGGCCCAGGGCTGCCAAGTTGGGGGCATGTCTCGTGTCAACCCGGCGGTATTCCTATTGATCCTCTGGCTCCGCGGCGTGGCAGGGATGCCGGTCGAGTTGACTCCGGTCCGGGCTCCCCAGGGGATGGTGGTGGCCGGGCACCCGCAGGCGGCCGAGGTGGGCCTGGCGGTCCTGCGCGCCGGTGGCAACGCGGTGGACGCAGCGGTGACGACCTCGCTCGCCCTTGGGGTCGCCGAACCGTACGGATCCGGGCTGGGCGGGAAATTGATGATGTTGTTCCTCGAGGCAAGAACCGGCCGGGTCTACGCGGTGGACGGCATGGACGCGGCGGGTTCGATTGATGTTGCCGCGTTTCGAAAGCGTCCCGCGACCGAGCGCAGTTATGGTTATCCCGCGGTGTGTGTGCCGGGGCTCGGCGCGGGTCTGTGGGCGGCACACCAGCGGTGGGGCGTGCGGAAATGGTCCGACAACCTCGAGCCGGCGATCGCGCTGGCGCGGGCCGGGTTCCGCATCCTGCCGAAGAGCCGGGAGCATTTCCGCGAACAGGAGAAGAAACTCCGCCGGGGCGATCCGGAAATCGCGCGGCTGTACCTCCCGGGCGGGCGGCTGCCCGAGGTGGGAGGGTTGCTGCCCAACGAGGATCTCGCGCGCACGATGGAGGCGATGGCTCGCCTCGGTCGCGACGGTTTCTACAAAGGTGCGGTGGCGGAGGCCATCGTGGCGGCCGTCCGCGCCGGTGGCGGGACGGTGACGGCGGCGGATCTGGCAAACTACGAAGCGCGTATCGACGAACCGTTGAGCTGCGAGTTTCGCGGCTTCGTGTTGTGCAGCGGGCCTCCGCCGACCAGCGGGGCCGCGCTTTTCCTCCCGATCCTCAAGATCTTGGAGGCCGAGTCGTTTGGCGGCCAGCCGCTGCGCTCGGCGGCCAATCTCGACCGGATGGGCCGGGCTTGGCGTGAGGTGCACCCCCAGGTCGAGCGGACGGTCGGCGACGTGCCGGAATCCCGGTTTCTCGTCGAAAAGGTGTTGGCTCCGGATACGATTAGCGCGCTGCGGGCACGGGCCTTTGGCGAACGAGACGTCCGGAAACGGAAGGTGGCGGCGGTCGAGCCCTCCACACTGCTGCCGGTCGAGTTCGACGGTGCGCTGGCGGCGACGACCCATTTCATCGTGGTCGATTCGGAGGGTAACATCGTGTGCGCGACGCAGTCCCAGAGCTTGCATTTCGGCGCAGGGGTGGTGCCGCCGGGCACTGGAGTCGTCATGAACAACTCGATGAGCAACTTCAACACAACGGAGCCGAAGAGCCTGAACTACCTCGCGCCCGGCAAGCGCCCGCGCAGTACCATCGGCCCGACGATCGTCCTTCGCGACGGCCGGCCCGTGCTGGCGGTCGGTGCGCCGGGCTCGTCCCGCATCCCCACCGCGCTGCTGCAAGTGCTGCTTGATCGGTTGGCCCTGCAGCGGCCCCTCGAGGAGGCGATCGGCGATCTGCGCATTCATTTTCAGGCCGCCGAGGGTGCAAACGGGGCGGCGGCATTCGAGGTCGAACGACCGTTTCCGGAAAACGAGATTGCGGAGTTGCGCCGGCTCGGGTGGAGGATCGTCCTGCGCGAGCGGGCGGGCACTGGCAGCTATTTTGGCGGAGTGAATGCGGTCGAAATCGACGGCGCCGGCGGCCGCTCGGGCTATGCCGACCCGCGGCGGACGAACAGCGCGGTGGGGTACTGATCCGCGCGCGGCCCGGGAGTGTCCGAGTCGGATGCCTTGGGCTTTGTCGCGCCGGGTGTGCTCCCGATGAACATCCCCCGCAGGGGACCGGTCGGACCGGTTAGTGGTTTTCGGCTCAAGGCGATTGCAATTTAGCTTGGGGCTGTGCAAGTCTCGCGCATCCCCAAATAACCGTTCAGTCCGGTCCCGCACCTTGCCACGCCGTCCGGCGCGGTGAGGGCGGCGCACGCCAGAGCCGGCTTGTCCCCCCTATGAAAACCAGCAACTCCCTGTTCCAACACTTGCAGTCTGCGCCGACCCTTGGGTTGGCGCTGTCGTTGGCCGTCGCGACGGCCGGCGCCCAATCGGTTGCTCCCACGACCCCGAGCACTCCCAACCGGGACAAGAAGGAGGAGACGATCAAGCTCGAGACCTTCACCGTGACGGGCACCAACATCAAGCGCCTCGATTTCGAACAGGTGCTGCCGGTGACCGTGTTCAACAAGGATTTAATCGAGGCTCGCAACGCCATCACCCCGGTCGAAATGTTGATGGCGCTGCCTCAACTCACCAACGTGCCGCTCAACGAGTCCACTTCCGGCGGGGCCAACTCGCGCGGCGACAATGCCAACATCAATCTGCGCGGCATCGGGGCGACCTACACTTTGGTCCTGCTCAACGGCCGCCGGGTGGCGCCGCACCCGACGACTTCACCGGACGCCGGCCAGCTGGCGTCCTACGCCAATGTCAACCAGCTGCCCACGCAGGGCCTCGAACGCATCGACGTCCTGCGCGACGGCGCTTCGTCGATCTACGGATCGGATGCGGTGGCGGGAGTGATCAACTACCGCACGCGGCGCGATTTTCGCGGCACGGAGTTGCGGACGCGACTGGGCCTGCCCGAGCAGGGGAGTGGCGAGAGTTACCAGGGCACCTTGACCTATGGACGGGAGCTGGCGGGCGGGCGGGTGCGCTGGTTGACGACGCTCGACTACGTCAAGCGCGCCGACCTGCCGTACAGCGAGCGCGAGCGGACGAAGAATGCCGACCATTCCTCCTTGGCCCCACCGCCGTTCAACGTACCCGGTAGCGCGTTCGACGATCGCGCCACAATTGGGATTTATCCGACCTTTCGCATTGGCGCCGGCACGGCGACGAACTACTTCCGGCCAATTAACGGAGTGATGGCCCTGACCGCCACCGCCCCGACCCGCGCCAACAACCCCGAGTATTATTTTCCCATCACTCAGTACCAGAACCTCGGCCAGACCAAGGCCGATCGGGTGAACTGGTTCAACAACGTGGAGGTGGATTTGAGCGATCGGATTACCGCCTTCGCGGATTTCTCGTTCTACCATTCGAAAACCTCCCTGCTGCGCCAGCCGATCAACTACAACGCGCCGACCTCGGAGGAGCCGGCGCCGCTGGCGATCGACAACCCGTACAATCCAATGGGTTCGCGGTTCTACAGTCCGACCGGGGCGCCAAATGCGGACGGCAGCCCCCGCTTGACCGGCACGCCACAGACGACCTCGCTGCTGGCGCTCTCGTTCATCGAGAACGGGGCCGAGGATGTGGTCGTGAACTCGGGCATCTACCGCGCAGTGGCCGGGCTCCGCGGGAAATTGGGCAGCAGCTGGACCTGGGACACCGCCGCCCTCTACACCCGGGCGTATTCGGCGGACATTTCGAACCACGGGATCCGGGAGTCGCTCGTGCGGGCCGCGTTGCAGCGGAATGACGCCACGGCGTTCAATCCGTTCCGCTACACTTTCCGGGTCTCGGGCAACGCGGTGGTGGCGGACCGGCCCTACACCAACCCGCGCAGCGTGCTGGACACATTTGTCCGCGTCTGGCGGCGCGATGGTTTCACCGCGATCACCAGCCTTGACCTGCGGACGGCGGGGCCGGTGCTGCGTTACTGGGGCAACACCGTCTCAGTGGCGGCGGGCGGCGAGTACCGACGGGAGCAGTTCAAGGATCAGCGCGCGCCGTTTGTGGGCATGAACCCGCCGGGTTCGGGGCTCGATCCAAACAACAACGACTATGTGCTCGCCTCGCCGAAGCCGGACTCGGCGGGCAACCGGACCGTGTACAGCGCGTACCTCGAGGCCAACGTGCCGGTGGTGGCGCGCGAGAAGCGCATCTTTCTGGTCGATACGCTCGAACTCACCGGGTCGGCCCGCTATGAGAACTACAACGATTTCGGTACCACCACCCGGCCGAAATTCGGCATCAACTGGCGCCCGTACCGGGGCTTGATGGTACGCGGCTCGGCGAATCGTGGCTTTGCCGCTCCCAACCTGCCGACCCTGTACGCGCCGACGCAGTACACCATCGACAGCCTGCCGGGGCGCGTCGATCCCTACCTGTCCCAGACGGTGGGAACCGCGGCCTACGTCATGCGCAACTATTCCTCGGGCAATTCGCGCCTGAAGCCGATCACGTCCGAGGGTGGCAGCGCCGGCCTCGTGCTCGAGGTGCCAAAGGTCAAAGGCCTGTCGGTAACGGCGGACTACTGGAAGATCGAACAGTCCGACGTAGTCGGCTCGCGGCTCGATACGCAGATTCTCGACTCCGACAACGCGCTGTTACGCGCCTACACCGCCGCGCAGCTGGCGGCGGGGCGCAGCATTGCCCAGATCGATCTCGGCTCCGGCACGGCGAATTACCGGGGCGACCCCGCGATTGTGCGGAATGCGCCCACCGCGCAGGACATCGCCGCGTTTGCCGCCTACAATGCCAACCGGCCATCGTCCCAGCAGGCCGCGGTGGTGGGCACGGTCTTTTCGCGCAGCGCACCCTACGAGAACATCGCCAAGGGCCATGCGAGCGGGGTGGACCTCAGCCTGGCCTACCAGTTGCCGGCCTTGCCGGTGGGACGGATCGCGTTCGTGACCGACTGGAGCTACCTGATCAAGAGTTACCAGATCAGATCGCCGGCCGGCGGCGTACCGACGACCAACGAGCGAATGGAAGTCGACGGCACTGCCCGCTGGCGCGGCAACGCGGCGGTGACCTGGCGCAAGGGGCCGTGGAGCGGCAGCCTGAGCGCTTACTACATCGGGGCCTTTGCCGACTCCGCCGCCACCACGACCGCGACCGTTTACAACAACCTCAACGCCCCCCGCCATATTTCGCGCCAGCTCGATGGCGGCAACTACCTGTACCGGTATCGCGTCAGCGATGTCACCAGTTATAATGCCGGCTTCGGCTACCGTTTCTCGAGCGACGCGAACCGCTGGCTGCGCAACACCTCAGTGCGAGTTGGGGTGGTAAACCTCACCGACAAGGAGCCGCCGCTGACCTCGGACACCGCGGGCTACTCGACGTCGGTGCACGCCAGCCTGTTCCCGGGCCGCACCTGGAGCCTCGAACTGGTCCGGCAATTCTAGCCCGGCAGCCCCCCGGGAATTTGAAAGGAACAGGGGAACTTGAAAGGGACAGGCTATTCTCGGTCGGTTCTGCAATGGTCTGTCCCTTTTCGGCCTCTGCAGAGGGGCCTGTCCCCATTTCTGGAGCTTTCCAGCCTATTCGCCTTCCGGATCTCAGCCCGGACTCAAGGGTTTCGTGCGACCGCTTGAGCGCGTACGGTTTAAGTGCCGCCGATTGGCCCGCGGGGAAGTGAAAGTGACAGGCATCCAAGTGGCGTGCGGCGAAGTCGGATGGCGGCTTCCCTGCCGCGGTGGGCGATCTTCAGGCTAGCCCGGGCCGCCTCGATCCTTCAACACTTTCTGCATGAACCCTGCTTTCTGCTCCCTCCTCCTCGCTATGGTGCCGGCGCTCGCGGCCCAGGGCACCAAACCCGAAGTCCTCAAGCGGATCGACGAATCGAAGCCAGTCTACGATGAGATTGCCCTGAAGATCTGGGAGTGGGCGGAGGTGGGTTTCCAAGAGGTGAAGAGTTCCGCGCTGCTGCAGGATCGACTGCGCCAGGAGGGGTTCGCGGTGCAAGCCGGAGTCGCCGGTCTGCCGACGGCGTTTGTCGCGAGCTTTGGCCGCGGCGCCCCCGTGATCGGCGTGCTGGCGGAATTCGACGCGTTGCCGGGTGTCTCCCAGGAGGCGGTCCCGGAGAAGAAGGAGCGGGCCGGAGTCAAGGCGGGCCACGCCTGCGGGCATCACTTGTTTGGCGCCGGCTCGGTGCAGGCCGCGGTCGCGGTCAAGGACTGGCTCAAGGCCACCGGCCGGAGCGGGACGATCCGGGTCTACGGCACGCCGGCCGAGGAGGGCGGCTCCGGCAAGGTGTACATGGTGCGCGCCGGTCTGTTCAACGATGTCGACGTGGCCGTCCACTGGCATCCGGGCGACCGCAACGGCATTTCGATGGCGTCGTCGCTCGCGAACAAGTCGGGGAAATTCCGGTTTCGCGGGGTGGCGGCGCATGCGGCCGGCTCGCCCGAACGGGGGCGCTCGGCCCTCGATGGCGTCGAGGCGATGAACCACATGATCAACCTGTTGCGCGAGCATGTGCCGGACAGCACGCGCATTCACTATGTGATTACGCGGGGCGGTGAGGCGCCCAATGTCGTGCCGGCGTTCGCAGAGGTGTACTATTACGTGCGCTCGCCGGTGCGGGAAATTCTGAACGAAGTGTGGACGCGGGTGGAAAAGGCGGCGACCGGTGCGGCGTTGGGCACCGGCACGACGGTGGATTGGGAAGTTACCGGCGGGGTCTACGAGCTGCTGCCCAACGAGGCGCTCGGGCGCGTGATGCACGAGCAATTGGTCGCGGTGGGCGGGGTGACGTATACCGCCGAGGAGCGGGCCTTCGCGCTCAAGATCGGCAAGACGGTTCTTGGCCTGCCGCCGGCACCTGAGACGGCGGGGATCATTGCCCCGTTCAATCCCGACGCCCGACGCGAGGCGGGCGGCTCGACCGACGTCGGAGACGTGAGTTGGACGGTGCCGACGGTGGGCCTGCGGGCGGCGACCTGGGCCCCGGGCACGCCCGGCCACAGTTGGCAGGCGGTAGCTTGCGGTGGCACCTCGCTCGGGTTAAAGGGAATGAACGTAGCGGTGAAGACCATGAGCGCAACGATGCTGGAGCTCTACACCCGGACGGAGGTGATCGTGCGGGCCAAGGAGGAATTCCAGCGGAGGCGCGGAAGCGATTTCAAGTACGCCGCCCTGCTGGGCGACCGTCCGCCGGCTTTGGACTATCGGAATTAGGCGGACGGATTCCTCTCTGGCAGGAAATCCCTTCCCGGTGAGAAATCCGGGCTGGCCGCGGCGGTTCTTCGCGAACTTGGGTGTGGGGTGGGTCCGGCCAGCGGAGCGTTGGCGCCACCGCGTTTTCGCGGACAAAAGCCTTGCCAAGGGTGGGGCGGCTCTCTGTTTTCGACCGCTCTCCATGCAAAAGACCAAGAAGTCCATTGCCAAGCGGTTCAAGTTATCCGCGAAGGGCAAGCTCGTGCGCCGCACGCCTGGCTTCCGTCACCTGTTGGGCTCGAAGAGCACGAAGCAGAAGCGTCGTGCAACTCGCGACAAGCTGGTGGCCGAGGGACAGGCGCGGGCGCTCAAGCGCGCCCTGCCGTTCGGTCTCTAACCCGTTGGCGACCAACCGGCCTCAACCCTAACCTCGCTAGCAGGTGAATTCTCCAGCCGACCTGCGCGCGACCCAACGAAAAGGATAACTCAACATGGCTCGTGCAACCAACAGTCCCGCGTCGCGCAAGCGCCGCAAGAAAGTCCTGAAATACGCCAAAGGCTATTTCGGGAACAAATCGAAGCTCTTTCGGTATGCGAAAGAGGCCGTCCAGCATGCCTGGCAGTACGCCTATGCGGCGCGCCGCAAGAAGAAGGGCGATTTCCGCAGCCTTTGGATCGTGCGGCTGAATGCCGCCTGCCGCAACGCCGGCATCAGCTACAGCCGGTTCATCGAGGGGCTCAAGGCCGCCAACATCGGCCTCGACCGCAAGGTGCTCAGCGACCTCGCGATTCGCGATGAGGCGGCGTTCAATGCGCTGGTCAAGCAGGCCCAGGAGGCCTTGAAGGCCAAGGCGGCCGCCCCCAAGGCTTGAGCCGGCGGGGCGTGGCCCGCCTGGCCCGCCCACCGTAGCCATGCAGGAAACTCTCTCCGCCATCCTGGCCAAGGCCGCGGTTGAACTTCCCGGCATTCTCACGCGGCCCGAGTTCGAAGCCGCCAAGGCGCGCTACGTCGGCCCGCACGGCGAGCTGACTGCGTTGATGAAGCAGATGGGCGCCGTGCCGAAGGAACAGCGCCCCGCGTTCGGCAAGCTAATCAACGAGACCAAGGCGCAACTCCAGGTGCAGCTCGACGCCACGCTGGCGCGCATCGCCGAGGCCGAACTGGCCGCGCAGCTGGGGCCGCCGGTCGATCCCACGTTGCCGTCGCCCGACGCCGGGCCCGGGACGTATCACCCGCTCACCTTGGTGCGCGAGGAGATGTGCCGGATTCTGCGGAAAGTGGGTTTTGCCGTCGCGGACGGTCCGGAGGTGGAAACCGAGTACTACTGCTTTGATGCCCTCAACACGCCGATCGACCATCCGGCGCGCGACGACAAGGACACGTTCTATTTCCCGGCGTCCGCCCGCTTCGGCAATATTTCACGCCGGGTGCCCAACGAGCGCTACCTGCTGCGCACGCACACCTCGTCGGTGCAAATCCGCACGATGCTGCAGGGGCCGCCGCCGATCCGCATCGTTTCGCCGGGGCGCGTCTACCGGCGCGATACGACCGATGCCACGCACAGCGCCAACTTCCACCAGCTCGAGTGCCTGTACGTCGATCGCAATGTCACCGTGCGCGACCTCAAGGCCTTGCTCGACTACATCTTCGCCGCGTTGCTCGGCCCGGACACGCAGACGCGCTTCCGCCCGCACTACTTCGGTTATACCGAGCCCAGCTTTGAGGTGGATCTGTCGGCGGCGCACCTGCCGAAGGTGAAGAAACCGTGGATCGAGATCGGCGGCTGCGGGATGGTCGACCCGGCGGTATTCGAAGCGGTCGGCTACGACCCCGAAGTTTGGAGCGGCTACGCCTTTGGCATGGGCCTCGAACGCCTCGCCATGCTCCTGTACGGCATCGACGACATCCGGTTCTTCTACCAAAACGACCTGCGGTTCCTGCGGCAATTCGCCCCGGGGCCGAGAGGAGGCAGCGCGTCATGAGAGTTTCGCTCAATTGGCTGCGCGACTACGTGCAGCTCGACGCTTCGGTCGAGGAGATCTCGCGGGCGATCACGTTTCTCGGGCTCGAGGTCGAGTCGGTGCAAACGACCGGTGCGCCGCCGCTCGAGCACGTCGTGGTGGGCGAGATCCTCACGCGGGCGCGGCATCCGAACGCCGACAAGCTCTCCGTTTGCACCGTCGATGTCGGCCCGGCGGGAGGAGTGAAGACCATCGTGTGCGGGGCGAACAACTGCGACGCCGGCCGGCGGGTGTTGGTGGCGCTGCCGGGCGCCGTCCTGCCGGGCAATTTAGTCATCAAGGCCTCGAAGATCCGGGGACAGGTGTCCGAGGGGATGATGTGTTCGCCCGACGAGATCGGCATGGGTATCGAGCACGACGGCCTGCTGCTGCTCGAGGGGCAGCCTGCGCTGGGGCTGCCGATGCAGCAGGCGCTGCCGGCGGGCGATGTCGTCTTCGAACTCGAGATCACGCCCAACCGCCCCGACTGCCTCTCGCATCTCGGCATCGCGCGCGAACTCGCGGCGTGGTTCAAGCTGCCGCTGGTTTATCCGCAGGAGAAGTTCCGCGGCGATATCTCGGGCGCGGCGGCGCGCCCGGACCTGTTGGCCGGCGTGCGAGTCGACCACGCCGGCGACTGCCCGTTGTACACCGCACACGTCATCACGGGGGTGCAGATCGGTCCCAGTCCGGTTTGGATGCAGGAGCGCCTGAAGGCGGTCGGACTGCGCCCGATCAACAACGTCGTCGACGTGAGCAACTACGTGATGCTCGAGACCGGCCAGCCGCTGCATGCGTTTGACGCGGCCCAGCTGGGTGGCCGGCAACTCATCGTCCGGCGTGCCGCTGGCGGCGAGAAGATCGTGACCCTCGACGGCAAGGAGCGCCCGTTGAACGGTCACATGCTGGTGATTGCCGACGCGGAGCGCCCCCTGGCGATCGCGGGGATCATGGGCGGCGAGAACTCCGGCGTGTCGTCGGCGACCACCGATCTCGTGCTGGAGTGCGCGATTTTCAAACGCCAGGCAATTCGGGGCACGTCGCGCAAGCTCGGGCTCGCCTCGGACTCGTCCTACCGGTTCGAACGCGGGGTGGATCCGCACGCCGCCCTTGAGTCGGCGTGGCGGGCGATCGATCTCATCCTCGAGACGGCCGGCGGCCGGGTGGTGGGGCCGGTCTACCGGTTGGGCGGCGAGGCGCCATGGCAGCGCGAGATCGTCGTCACGCACGATTTCATCACCGAGAAACTCGGTTTCGACATTCCGGCCGCGGAGATGCGCGCGGCATTCGAGTCGCTCGAGCTCACGATTGCGCGCGAGGAACCGACGCTGCACCCGCGACGAGGCCCGGCGTGGACGGTGACCATTCCGAGTTGGCGGGACGATCTCGACCGCCCGATCGATCTCGTGGAGGAAGTGCTGCGCCTGTACGGCACGGACCGGATTCCGGCCGCTGCGGTGCAAGCGCCCGGGCTGGCCGTGGACGACGATCCGGCGGTGCAATTCAACCGGCGGGCAACGGAGTACCTGGTGGGACATGACTTCCACGAATGCGCGAACATTACGCTGCGACCGGCGAAGGAGCTGGCGGGGTGGACGTCGCAGGCGGCGATGCAGGAGCTGGCGCTGGCCAATCCCTTCGTCGACGACCAGTCGCACCTGCGCACCACGCTGATCGTCGGTCTGCTCGAGGCGTTGAAGCTGAACCAGTCGCGGGGCGTGGTGGCGAGCCGGCTGGCGGAGGTGGGCCGCGTGTTCATCGAGAAGGACGGCCAGGTGCTTGAATGCGCCGCGGCGGGGTTCGTCATGGCCGAGCCCGTGGGCGAACGCACCTGGCGGCAGCGCGAGGCGGCCGATTTCTATTCGGCCAAGCACCACGTGGCGGCGTTGGCGGCGTTGGCCGGCGCGGACCTGAGCAGCCGGCCGCTCGCGCCCGTCACGGCGGCGCAGCCGGGCTGGCAGGTGGGGCACTCGACGACGGCGGGAGACATCGGCGACGGGTGGATGGCGCGCTTTGGCCTGCTGAATCTCGCGATGGTGAAGTCGCTCGGCATCGAGGGCCGGGTCTTTGCCGGGATTTTTGCAATCCTGCCCGAGCGACTGCCGGCCGGATTCGGCGTGCGGCGATTCGTCGAATTCAGCGGCTTCCCGCCGGCCCTGCGTGATCTTGCGCTGGTGGTGGACGAGAACGCACCCGCGGCCGAGGTGCAGGCCAAACTTACGGAGGCGGCGAGCCGTGCGGCAGGTTCGGCCTTCGCGGTCGAACGGGTGGGCGTCTTCGATGTCTATCGGGGGGCGGGATTGCCGGTGGGGAAGAAGAGCCTCGCGTTCAATCTGATGTTCCGCTCCGCGCAGCGGACGTTGACCGACGACGAGGTCAACACGGTGTTTCAGCGGTTGCAGGACGATATCGTCGCGACCGCCGGCTGCCAAATCCGGAAGTGACGCGGCGCGGGCGCGACGGAACGCGACACCACCCCCATGAGCGCACCAGGCTGCAAGTATTCGAGCGCCGCGGCGGCGCACAGCGGCCACTGAGGCTTTCCCGATGGCTGGCACTCCGCAACTTGACATCAACCAGGTGGCCCGGTTGGCGCGGCTCGAACTGACCGCCGAGGAGAAAGCCATCTATGAGAGGCAACTCGGCGACGTGCTTCACCATATCGAGCAGCTTGCCAAGGTGGATATTGCCGGGGTCGAGCCCAGCGCGCACGCGTTTGCGGTGGTAAACGTCTGGGCAGCCGACCAGCCGGCGCCGGGTTTGCCGCTGGGTGAAGCGCTGCGCAATGCGCCCGCCCAGCGCGACAACATGATCGTCGTGCCCAAAGTCGTGGAGTGAGGGTGGTCCGTCGCGCACCGGCATGTCGTCCGATCTCCATTTCCGGACCCTGGTGGATCTCGCCGGCCTGCTCGAGGCCGGGCGGATTTCCTCGGTCGAGCTCACGCAGGCGGTGATCGCCCGCACCCGGGAGGTGGAGCCGCGGGTGCAGGCGTTCAATTCGCGCGACGAGGCCGATGCGATTGCCCAGGCCGCCCGCTCCGATGCGCGACGGGCCGCCCGCCGGGCGGCCGGACCGCTCGAGGGAATCCCGATCGGACTCAAGGATGTGATCGCCGTCGCGGGGCAGCCCCTCACGGCGTCGAGCCGGATTCTCGAGAACTTCGTTTCCCCCTACGATGCCACGGTGACCCAGCGGCTGCGAGCCGCCGGCGCGGTGCTGTGGGGCCGGCTGAACTGCGACGAGTTTGCGATGGGCTCGTCGACGGAAAACTCGGCCTTTCGTCCCACGCGCAACCCGTGGGACCTCGCGCGGGTGCCGGGGGGCTCCTCGGGAGGCAGCGCGGCCGCGCTCGCGGCGGGCGAGGCGGTGGCGACGCTGGGATCCGACACCGGCGGATCCGTCCGGCAGCCGGCGGCGCTCTGCGGCGTGGTCGGGCTGAAACCGACCTACGGGCTGCTCTCCCGCTATGGCTTGATCGCCTATGCGTCGTCGCTCGATCAGATCGGGCCATTTGCGCGCACCGTGGAAGATGCCGCGATCGTGCTCGGTGCGATCGCCGGGCACGACGAGCGCGACTCGACGTCGGTCCGCGCGGAGATCCCCGATTACCGCGCCGCGCTAAAGACGGAATCCGGGCCGTGGAAGCTGGGGATTCCCCGGGAGTATTTTGGCGCGGGACTCGACCCGGAAATCGCGGCGGCGGTCGAGCGCGCGGTGGCCCATTATCGTTCGCTCGGCTGCGAGGTGCGCGAAGTCTCGCTGCCGCACACTCCCTACTGCCTTGATACCTATTACATCATCGCGACAGCCGAAGCCTCGTCGAATCTCGCGCGGTACGATGGCATCCGCTACGGGCGGCGCGCGGCGGGAGCGCAGGACGTCGTCGATCTCTACTTCCGCTCGCGCGCGGAGGGCTTCGGGGCGGAGGTCAAACGACGCATCATCCTCGGGACCTACGTGCTCTCGAGCGGATACTACGATGCCTATTATCTGCGGGCGCAGAAGGTGCGGACGCTCATCCGGCGCGACTTCCTCGAGGCCTACCGCGAAGTCGACGCCCTGATCACGCCGACCTCACCCGTGCCCGCCTTTCGTCTCGGGGAAAAGACCGACCCCCTGGCGATGTACCTGTGCGACATCTACACGATTGGTGTGAATCTCGCCGGGCTGCCCGCGATCAGCATGCCCGGAGGATTCACTTCGGCCGGGCTGCCCATCGGGGTGCAGTTGATCGGCCAACCGTTCCAGGAAGCCCGCCTCCTGGCGCTGGCGCATGCCTACGATCAAGCCCATGAATGGAACCGGCAGCGTCCGAAACTTTGATCGGTTGAAAGGATCCATGAGATGAACTTCGAGGCGGTCATCGGGCTGGAGGTGCATGTGCAGATCAAGACGGCGTCGAAGATATTCACGCGGGTGGCGGCCGGCTATGGCCACGAGCCGAACACCTTGACGGATCCGGTGGTGCTGGGTCTGCCGGGAGCGCTGCCGGTGATGAACAAGGCCGCGCTCGATGCGGTCATCAAGGCGGGCCTGTTGCTTGGCTGCCGGATCGCGCCGATCTGCAAATGGGATCGGAAGAACTACTTTTATCCCGATTCGCCGAAGAACTACCAGATCTCGCAGTACGATCAGCCGATCTGCCTCGGCGGCGCCGTCGAGATCGAACTGCCCGGCCCGAGTCGCAACGTGATGGGCGAGCACAAGCGGATTCCGCTGACGCGGATTCACCTGGAGGAGGACGTGGGCAAGCTCAACCACGGCGCAGCCGATTCCCAGATCGACTTTAACCGGGCGGGCACGCCGTTGATGGAGATTGTCTCGGAGCCGGCGTTGCACACGGCCGAGGAGGCGTTTGCCTATCTCACTTCGCTGCGCGCGACGATGGTGCAGGGAGGGATTTCCGACTGCGACATGGAGAAGGGTCAGTTGCGCTGCGACGCCAACATCTCGGTGCGCCCGGTGGGGGAGACCACGCTCGGCACGAAGGTGGAGTTGAAGAACCTCAACTCGATTTCGTTCGTGCGCGACGGAATCGCCCACGAGATCCGGCGGCAAATCGGCATCCTCGAGCGCGGCGGGGTGATCGTGCAGGAGACGCGCGACTACGACGGCATGAGTGACACCTCGCAAGCGTTGCGCAGCAAGGAGGACGCCCACGACTACCGGTATTTCCCCGATCCGGACCTCATGCCGGTACAGGTCGATGAGGCGTGGCTGGCCCGCCTGCGGGCGGAGTGCCCGGAGCTGCCGTTCGATCGGCAACGGCGGTTCTTTGCACAGTATCAACTGCCGTACACGCTCACATCGGTGCTGGTGTGGGATCGCGCGCTGGCCGGGTTTTTCGAGGAGGCGGCAAAGGCGGCCGGCCCGGGCCGGGCGCAGGCCGTGGGGAACTGGATCGCCAACGACCTGTTGCGTGAGCTGGGCGCCGCCAAGCGGCCGCTCGAACCGGCGAAGATCCGGCCGGCGGGGATTGCGGAGTTGGTGCGGATGGTCGAGGCCGGCACGGTGCTGACCGGTGCCGCCAAGGAAATCTTCGTCGAGATGTTCGCCACCGGCGAGGCGCCCGCGGCGATTGCGGAAAAACGGGGGTTGAAGGCTGCTCCGACCGATCAGGGCGAACTCGAACGCTGGTGCCGCGAGGCGATCGCCGCCAATCCGAAGGCGCGGGCGGAATTTCAGGCGGGGAAGGACAGCGCGATCAACGCCTTCAAGGGCCCCGTGATGAAAGCCGCCCGCGGCCAAGCCAATCCCAAGCTCGTCGACGAGACCCTGCGCCGGCTGCTGACCGGCCCATGACAATCTTCTGACACTTCGCTGACGCCGCCGTGACAACCGGCGGGGCGGTTCATGGTTCAATGCCGGGGTCAAACCCAGGAATACCATGAAAACCCAACCTATCCTCGTCTCCGCGGTCGCGCTGCTCGGCGCGATGACGCTTGCCAGCATCAGCTCATCGGTGGCGCGCGCCAACGATTCCTCGACTGAACCCGTGCGGCTGCGGGTCGATGTCGATCGCAGCATCCTGCCGGCCGGCCTGGTGGACAAGGCGGTGGTGAAGATCGGGCTGGACTGCCCGCGACTGCCACGCCGCGACCGGCGCCCGCCGGTGAACATCGCACTGGTGATCGATCGCTCCGGCTCGATGAGCGGCGACAAGATCGCCAAGGCGCGCGAGGCTGCCCTCGAGGCGGTGCGGCGCCTTGGGCCCGACGACATTGTGGCGCTGATTGCATACGATACGGGCGTGCAGACGCTCGTGCCCGCGCAGCGAGTCGGCGATGGCCGCCGGCTCGAGCGGGCCATTTGCGGGATCGAGGCGAGTGGCAACACGGCGCTGTACGGCGGGGTGACGCGCGGCGCCGCCGAGGTGCGGCGACACCTGGAGGACGCGCGCTTCGTCAATCGAATTATCCTGCTCTCGGACGGGCTGGCCAATGTTGGGCCCAGCACGCCGGAGGATCTCGCGCGCCTGGGCAGCTCGTTGCGCCGGGAAGGCATCTCCGTCACCACCATCGGCCTCGGCCTGGGGTTCAACGAAGACCTGATGACGCGGCTGGCCCAGCGCAGCGATGGCAACACCTATTTCGTCGAGCAC
>Ga0233425_10007226_pt1 | contig 15768 bp, 15 predicted proteins | sample Watercolumn_Towu_2_FD_181712 | JGI IMG/M metagenome (GOLD analysis project Ga0233425, IMG submission 181712) | Freshwater microbial communities from Lake Towuti, South Sulawesi, Indonesia - Watercolumn_Towuti2014_140_MG | ecosystem: Environmental > Aquatic > Freshwater > Lake | place...
GCAGTTTTTTAAGTTGACATGGTTTTTCTACTATAGTAAAATTTGCGCTTGCACATCTTTTTTGTTCTTTGATTTTAAGTTTAATTGTTTTGGAATAGCTTATGTTTTTAAGTTATTTAAAATGGGCCGTTAGCTCAGAAGGTAGAGCACCGGACTTTTAATCCGGGTGTCGAAGGTTCGATCCCTTCACGGCTCACCAGTATAACTTTATTATGGCCCGTTCGTCTAGGGGTTAGGACAGCAGATTTTCAATCTGCCAGCAGGAGTTCGATTCTCCTACGGGCTACCAAGTGGGCGATTAGCTCAGCTGGGAGAGCATCTGCCTTACAAGCAGGGGGTCGTAGGTTCAATCCCTACATCGCCCACCACTTATATATAAAGTCTTTAATTTCTTGTAAAGGACAGATTTAATTTACCCGGAGCTGTCGTCTAGCGGTTTAGGACACGTGCCTGTCACGCACGAGGTCGCGGGTTCGAATCCCGTCAGCTCCGCCAGTAAAATATGCCGGCGGCATATTTTAAGGGATTCGAAAGGACGGAGCGAACGAAGGTGAGTGAGTCCGCGGCTCTGCAGCGAGCCAGCGGGCGAGACGAAAGACAGAATCCTAAGTGGAGCATTTGGCGAGATAGCTCAGTTGGTAGAGCAGTGGACTGAAAATCCATGTGTCCGCAGTTCAATTCTGCGTCTCGCCACCACCAATAATGGTTATGGGTATATTTTGAAATATCATTAATAATATTTTCTGCGCTTTTCATACTTTCCACAGTTTTTATATGTCATTTTATTCACGGTAACCCGATCTTATTATTCCTGAAGTTATACCGCATGACTCCAGTGGTTATTATCAGATATATTTTCCGGTTTTTGTACAGGCATGAAAGTTTTAAAGATTTTTTTATTTTATTATGTAATAATTTTCGTGATTATGTTAATATGACTTAATTAATATAAAATTATTAATTAGTAATATCTACTAAGGAGGCAGGAATGTTAAAAGAAACCAGCAAAAATACTCTCCAGAACCTTAAAGATGCATTTGCAGGAGAATCTCAGGCTAACAGAAAGTACCTGGCTTTTGCGGCGAAAGCTGATCTGGAAGGTTATAATCAGGCTGCAAAGCTTTTCAGGGCAGCAGCAGATGCGGAAACCGTGCATGCTCATGCACATCTCAGGGCAATGGGCGGAGTAAAATCAACAAAAGAAAACCTGATCGCAGCAGTAAGCGGTGAGACTTTTGAGTTTAAGGATATGTATCCTGGCATGATTGATGCTGCAGGCGCTGAGGGCGAAGATGAGGCACAGATGAGTTTTATGAATGCAAATGCTGTGGAAAAAATTCATGCAGGTCTTTACCAGAAGTATCTTGATAATCTGTCGAATATTCCGGTAACGGATATTTATGTGTGTCAGGTTTGCGGAAACACCGTTGAAGGTGAAGCTCCTGATGTGTGCCCTGTTTGTGCAGCCCCCAAAGCCAAATTTAAAAAGATAGATTAATCAGGAAAAATAATTATTTTTACTAAAAAAAATATAATCAGTTGATTTATTCATTGATTATATTGATAGTTTCTGTATCTCTTACATTGCAGTTTCCGTCTGAAACAGTAATTCTTAATATTAAAATTCCGGGAGTAGCTGGGGTTGTAAAACTTATCAGGCTTCTTGAAGGGTCTTCAAACTCTTCAGTCCGGATACCTGTCCCTGCCGATATGTCCCAGTGGTAAGAAAGTTCATCTCCATCAGGATCCTCACCTGTACAGACAAAGTAATAAGACATATTGCAGGGCAGTGTACCGTCATAGCCTGCATCAACCGGTGCAAGTGATATGTGCGGACAGTGATTGTCATCATCTTCTTCCGGTTCATCTTCTAAAGGTTCAATTTCTCCACATCCCCAGGTCAGTGAGATTTCATTTGAAGCTGTGCCTTCTGAATTTGCTGCTGATGCTTTAAGCGTATAATTGGGGTTGTCTCTTGTAAGGTTGACCTGAGCAATATTTTTTCCAAAAGCGCCACCACTGAAATCCTGACTCCAGGTAATATCCGGAGAAGGATTGCCTGTTACAATGGCTTTAACCCTCCAATAGCAAACATCGTCAGCAGATGAATAAAAGGGACCCTCTGATACTTCAAGCTTAATTGTGGGTGCCTTTTTATTTGATAGGGTATTTGACTCTGTATCTTCAGTTTCTTTACTTGTCAATCTAACCGTCTCTTCCAGTTTTGCCTGGTCACTTTCATCCGGCGCCAGCTTTTCTGCTGTCCCATTTTCATTTTCATTAATTAGCTGTTCTGAAGTCGATGTGTCTAACTGTAAGCCACAAAAATTACATATGGCTGCTGAAGAAAAGATAATAATCACGATAATAACTGCAAGAAAGAAAACCAAATGGTTTTTCAATCCGGGCTCCTTTTTATTCTTAAGCATAAAATACAGAAAGTTTAAACAAGATAATTATACTACTTTAATCAGGACAAATTAAAAATTTTCCTGATTAACTGTTATAATATAAAACATTGAAAAATTATCACAAAAACGGCACACAACAATTAACCACCGGCCATAGCGGTAAAGGCATGCTGTCTGTATGTGCGACTCCGATAGGCAATCTGGGGGATATAAGCTCCAGGCTGGAAAAAACTTTAAGGGATGCGGATTTAATTCTTGCTGAAGATACACGAAAGTCAAGAAAAATTCTTTCATATCTTAATATAAAAAAACCTTTGGCAAATATTTTAAGCTATAATGATTTTTCCAACCCAAAAAAGGTTGACAGCATAATAAAAGAGCTTTGCTCTGGTAAAAATGCAGCCCTTGTATCAGAGGCGGGAATGCCTGCCATTCAAGATCCGGGTTATAAGATTATAAAACTGTGCATAGAAAATGATATAAATATAACAGTCATCCCCGGGCCCAATGCCGCCCTTGCCGCACTGGTGCTTTCAGGTCTCCCGACTGACAGTTTTTTATTTGCCGGTTTTCTGCCAAAGAAAACCGCAAAGCTGAAGGAGAAGCTGTTCGAGCTTAAAAACCTGCCATACACATTAATTTTTTATGAGTCGCCTCTCAGGACTTTTTCCCTGCTTGAATTATTACAGGAAATAATTGGTGACAGGAACTGCTGTATCGCCCGTGAAATCACAAAGATGCATGAGGAAATAATAAGAGGAAAGATTTCTGAAATCTTAAATATACTGGCCGGTAAAGCTGCAGCAAATGGAATTAACGATACAGTTTCTGATAATATATCTGCGTCATTTAAAAGCAGTAAGCAGACTCAAAAAACAGTGAAGCTAAAAGGTGAAATTGTCCTTGTTGTCGAGGGGTCCCGGAAAGACGCTGTTCTTCCTGATAATGCAAACAATGATATTCCCTCTCCTGATTCTGCTGCAATAAAAAAAGAATTTGAGAAATTGCTTCAGAAAAATATTTCAAGAAAAGAGGTTTTTAAAATCTTGAAGGATAAATATGGTATAAAAAGGCAAACCTTATATAATATTACACTTAAAAAAATAATTTAAATCCAAAGAGGAAACATGGCCGGAGAAAAATTTTATATTACAACTGCAATACCATACATGAATGCTAAACTTCATCTCGGACAGGTTTATGAATTCATATTGGCAGACATAATGGCAAGATTTCACCGTCTTCTCGGTGATGATGTTTTTTTCCTTACCGGTTCAGATGAGCACGGCCAGAAAATATATAAGACCGCACTGTCAAAAGGGATTTCCCAGAAGGAATATGTAGACAGCATGGTCGCTGATATGAAGAGGATTCTCAAGCTTTACTGCATCAGCAATGACGGTTTTATAAGAACTACCGATGAGGGCCATGAAAACATTGTCAGAAATATTTTTGAAAAAATAATGGCGGCCGGGGATGTTTATAAAGGAGTGTATGAGGGCTGGTACTGCATACCCTGTGAAACATTTTTTTCAGACAGCCAGCTTATAGATAAAAAATGCCCCCAGTGCAACAGGGAGGCCGAATGGGTAAAAGAAGAAAATTATTTTTTCAGACTTTCAAAATATGAAAAAAAACTGCAGGAGCATATAGAGAAATATCCGGATTTTATTATTCCTGAAACCAGGAAAAACGAAGTTCTGGGGCTGTTAAAGCAGGGACTTAAAGACTTCAGCATATCAAGGACAAGTGTAAAGTGGGGGGTACAGATTCCCTTTGATAGCAGCCAGTACAGCTATGTCTGGATCGATGCGCTGATAAACTATATTTCTGCTCTGGGTTACAGCAGCGGCAATGACAGTCTCTATACAAAGTACTGGCCCGCAAATCAGCAGCATATCGGCAAGGATATACTTAAATTTCATGCTGTAATCTGGCCCGCACTTTTAATGTCCATCGGCGCACCGCTTCCTGAACATGTGGTCGTGCATGGGTGGATCATGAAAGGTGAGGAAAAGCTGTCAAAGTCCAAAGGCATTACACTTGATCCCGATGAAATGGCGCAGCAGTACGGTGTTGATGCATTGCGGTATTTTTTCACAAGGGAAATTTCTTTCGGACTGGATGGCTCGTTTACTGCAGAGTCAATGAAAAAAAGATACAATGCGGAACTTTCAAATGATTATGGAAACCTGGTATCAAGGACACTTGCAATGATTGAAAAATACAGGCAGGGCATTATACCTGAAAAAACTGCCGGGGAAGAAAAACTGAAAAAAGAATGGGAAAAAACCAGGAAAGAATCCATAAAAGCTATAAAAAACTGGAATTATACAGAATACCTATCAGTCGTCTGGGATTTTGTAAATGCTGCAAATAAATATATAGAGGAGAGTAAACCCTGGGAGTATGCAAAAAAGCCGGATAATGAAAGCACAAAAGAGCTTGATAACATATTATATAGCCTTGCTGAATCCATAAGGCTTTCAACAATCCTTGTGTCGCCTTTCATGCCTATGACTTCAGGTAAAATTTTTACCCAGCTGGGAATTGAGACTGACCCCTCTCAAGTTGTATTAGAGGACCACTGTTGCTGGGGAAAATTTGGTGGAGGTACCGCAATAGGCAGTAGGGAAATACTTTTCCCGAGAATCGAAGAGACTGAAAGTAATTAAAAAAATAACCTTTAAAAATCTTTTCATACAATTGAAAATATAAAATTTTTACACATTTCGCATTTAACCTATTGACAAATACTCCTGATTGAATATATTATTAAAAACGTTTTTAAAAACGTTTTGAATTAACAGGTTTTTATTGACAAAAAAGGTTCCTACAGCTTTTATAACAATATCAGACCTTTTTGCCTACGGTCTGCTGAAAGCCTTACGTGTCAACAACGTCAGGGTCCCGGAGGATGTTTCTGTTATTGGTTTTGATAATATAATTTTTGATAACTTTGTATACCCGTCACTTACTACAATAAAACAGCCCAAAAAACTAATGGGTATTACAGGCGTTAATTTGCTGCTGGATATAATCGAGGGCAAAGAAATTGAAAATAAAACTGTAATACTGGATACCGGATTAATCATAAGAGGATCAACCGGACCTGCTCCGAATATATGATTTTTCAGGCGGATCTTTTCAACCAAATTATTTATCTTTATAATCTTTTATAACATGGTGGAGAGCAGATTTATAGAACCTTTTAACTGGCAGCCTGATAAACAAAGGCTTAAGGCTGCCATTTTGTTTGAAACTGTAGACAGGGTCCCCCACATTGATAATCTGATAGAAGACAGGCATGTCGAAAAACTCCTGGGAAAATATGCCGGAAATACCCTCGCTTATGGCGGAGACCCTGCAAAGGGACCGGGTGAGGAAGAGATTAGGCCCATGTATCCTGATAATTTTATAGACCTCAGCGAAATTATAGGACAGGATGTGATTTTATTTGATGCCGGAATGTGGACACCTTTTAAAAGATATAATGGTAATGGCAAAATAGTTAATGTAATTGACAGGAGTATAAAAAACAGAAAAGACTTTAACAGCCTTATCCTTGAGATTGATATCGAGATAAAAAAAGCCATGGGATATTTGAAAGAATACAGGGAGGCTGTTATAAGAAGAAAATCAAAAATCGGTGTATGCCCGGTTTATGGTTGTATTTTACAGACACTTTATGAATTTATTGTTGGCATGAACGATTTTATGATGATGGCATATGAGGACAAAATACTGGTAGACGATATGCTTGAAGCTTCAACTGTATACTTTGAGAAATTGTCAAAGACCATGGTTAGCGAAGGAATGGATTTTTTATTTCTTGGAGATGATGTGGCCTTTAAAACCGGACTGTTTCTGCCCCCGGACATTATGAAAGAAATCTGGCTGCCCCGTATTGCAAGAATAATTGAACCTGCGGTAAATAATGGTATTCCTGTACTTTTTCATTCTGATGGAAAGATAGATGACCTTGTGGAAGGACTTATAGACATAGGGGTAAATTGTATAAACCCGCTTGACCCTTACAGCATAGATTACAGGTATTACAAGAAAAAATTTGGTAAAAGAGTCGCTTTATGCGGCAATATAGACATTGAATTTCCACTTTCTAAAGGAACTCCGGAAGATGTGGAAAAAGATGTAAAAGATCATATGGATGTTCTAAAGCCCGGATATGGTTATGTCTCCAACAGCTCACATTCAATTGTCAACTATATCCCTCATGAAAATTACATTGCTTATATTAACTCAGTTCATAAATACGGAAGGTATGAATGAATTACCATAAGAGAATTATAGATACATACTTTGTCTTTGATGCACAGATTACAACCCATGCTGTTTATCTGACCGGAAAGGATGCCGAGGAAGTATTAACTGATGCTCCTGTATTTTTGGAAATGCAGAAATATATATACAATTACTACAACCTGGACAGGTTGTCTACTGTTTATGATCTAAGAGAAAAGTTATATGGAAATTGGAGCAAAGCCGTTCTTAGGTCAAAGGGATGGGTTTCGGATTAAAAGATATCTGAGCTAACTGCTAAAAAAATCTTTGACTTTTACATATATCTTGTAATAATATTGTACTTATTAATTACAGATTATGTAATAAAATGGTATTATGTTTAGTCGCAATATAGAGAATGAATTAAAAAAATGGAATACAAGCTCCATCAGAAAACCTTTAATTGTCCGTGGAGCCAGGCAGGTGGGCAAAACCTGTATCATCCGAAAATTCGGACAGGAGAATTTCAGGCAGCTTATCGAAATTAACCTTGAAAAGAAAGATCAGCTGTCATTTTTTAACAATGCAAAAAGTGTGGAGGATTTCCTAAATAGAATTACTGTATTTTTTGATAAATCTGCTATGCCTGGCAATACTCTTTTATTCATTGATGAAATCCAGGAATCAAAAAATATCATGGAGCTGCTTCGTTTTTTTGCAGAAGAAAAACCCCAATTGCACATTATTTCTGCCGGTTCCTTACTGGAGGCAAAAATTGATAATAGCTGGCAAATACCTGTGGGCAGGGTTGACTTTAAATATATTTATCCGGTTACTTTTTTTGAGTATCTCCAGGCAAAGAAAAAGCTTGAATTACTTGAGCTGCTTAAAAATATTAAAATCGGAGAAGAGTTTAAGTTCGGAGATCTGGCTGCTGAGCAGTTCAAGGAATATATTACAGTTGGTGGGATGCCTGAGGTAGTGGGTGATTTTATAAATACCGGCACATATGATGGTTTAAAAACAATACTAAACCGGTTACATACTGCTTATGTAGATGATATCAGGAAATACTCAAGGTCAAACAGTGATTTTAAGTATCTGGAGCAGGTGGTTGAATATGGTGCAAAGATGGCCGGCACCCTTTTTAAATATGAAAATTTTGGCGGATCAACTTACAGGAGCCGGGAAATGGGAGAAGCTGTTCAGACTGTTGAAAAAGTTATGCTTTTAAAGCAGGTAATGGCTGTAAATTCAACCTCGCTTCCCCTGGTTCCAAAAAGTAACCGTCCAAAAAAAATGATATGGCTTGATATAGGACTTGTAAATTTTATAAATAACGCATACAGGGAAATAATTACCGGAGAATATAGAGGGAAATTAATGGAGCAGGTTGTAGGTCAAAGTTTAGTTGCAAGTGGAGTTGAAAAACAGATAGACCTGTACTACTGGGCAAAGGACCGTGATGAGGGAAGCGCAGAAGTTGATTTCTGTATTCAACATAATTCCTTTCTGGTTGGAATGGAAATAAAATCTGGCAACATTGCAAAAATTAAATCACTGTTCAGTATGGGAAGCTCTGGTAAAAATATAATCATGGTAAGAATTTCCTGGGATAGTTTAAAAGTTGAAACATACAGATTTTCAGGCAGATCATACAGATTGCTTTCCCTGCCTTTTTTTCTGATTGATCGATTGCATGACCTGATAAGCCAGTTCGAATATATTTAATCGGTAAAAAATCCCCAAATGACTGTGCCTTATATGTAAACAAGGTATGAAAATGAATTCTAAAGAAAGAATACTTGTGGCCCTAAACAGTGGCCAGCCTGATAGAGTGCCGATTTATGAAATGCTGATAGATGAGGCAAGCGTGATAAGAATTGCCGGAGTTCTGCTTGATCTTTCCACAGGTGCAGAAGATATAAAAACAAGGTTTGGTGAAGAAAGCCAGGAAACTCTGGATTTTTATTGTTCCATAATAGATTTACTTGATCTGGATTCTGCATCAACTTATTTTTCAAGTGAAATGAAAATTGCAGGTAAAAACATTGCAATAGACAAATTCGGCACAAAATATCATTTATCTCCACACGGTCAGCCCCTTCCATATGAAGGTCCGGTTAATTGTATTGAGGATACTATTAATTTTAAAATGGCCGAAAGCTTGAGTATAAGGGATTTTGACGGTCCGCAATATATGGCAGGTAAAGTTGGAAAGGAAAAAGCAGTTTTTATGGTCGTATCCGATCCATTTAAATTAAGCTGGAAGCTGAGAGGCGGTATGGAACATCTGCTCACTGATTATGCAACCAATCCGGGTCTCGTCCACAAACTTGCCTCTATCACAACAGAATACAACATCGCAGCAATTGAATATGCCGCCGGTTTTGGAATCGATGCCATTGCAGTTGAAGGGGACCTCGCCGGCAGTGCAAATCTACTGATATCTCCGGCGCATTTTAAAATTTATATAAAGCCATATCTTGAAAAAATCGTTGAATTTGCCCATAAAAAAGGATTAAAGATAATAAAGCATTCTGATGGCAACATCTGGCCGATTCTGGATGAACTTGTGGAGATTGGATTTGACGGCATTCACCCTATACAGCCTCAGTGTATGGACATAGGAGAAGTTAAGAAATACCTGGGAGGCAGAGCCTGCATAATAGGAAATATCGATTGCCAGGAATTGCTGCCAAACGGTTTGCCGGAGGATGTTGATAAAGCTGTAAAAGAAACCATTGAAATCGCTGCCCCGGGGGGAGGATATATTATAAGCTCTTCCAATTCAATACACCCGGGAGTTAAACCTGAAAATTATATCGCCATGGTCAAGGCTGTTCATAAATATGGTGTTTATAATGGTGGGCGATATTGGAGTTGAACCAATGACCTCTGCGATGTGAACGCAGCGCTCTAACCAGCTGAGCTAACCGCCCCTATTTCTTAATTGCAGCAGGATTAATTATAACCAGATTATTTAGAATTTAAATTCACTTCTTAAAAGTACTTTCTTATTTAATTAAAAATTTGGTAACTAATTCATCAGTGGTTTGCAAGTGGAAAAGTAACGGGTATAGGCGTCTGTTCTTAATTAACAGGTCGTTGAGATAAACTTAATCTTGATTTTTTTTCACAGGCATCAGTTAATCTCTGGATTTATTTACTCTCAAATAAGCATTCAGATATGCGGAAAAATCTTCTCTTTTTCCAATTGAAATTATACTGATAATTAGTATTTCTTCTTTTAATTCATAAATAATTCTGATCTTCTTTTTAGCTGCATAAATCTTATAATATCCGGTTAGGTCCATACCTGCTTTGTTACCAAGAGGCTGACCTGTAAAGGGGTTGTTTTCAAGCTGGATAAGCTTTTTTAATACAATTTTTTTTATACTTCCATCCAGATTATTAAAATCCCCTTCTGCAGATGGGATGAGCAATACTCTGAATTTCATAGAAATATGTCTTTCTAAAAATCTCTTCTGTGATAATTGTTCTTTTTAATTAATTCTTCAAGGCTTATAACAGGTTTCTGGTTTTTACGTTCAATTATAGTTTTATAAATTTCAATGTGCTCGACAATTTCATATGCTTCCTTTAATATTTCAAATTCTTCAATAGGAATAATTACTGCTTCAAGCTCATTATTTTTTGATATCACTATTTTTTCAGCTTTACCGGATTTTAATTTTTCCAGTATCTGGCCAAAATTTTTGCCTGCCTTACTTGATGCTGTTATTTCCTCTTTTAAATATGTAACCATTTATACCTCCGTAAAATATTGAGTAAATTATAAGGTAATATTATACGTATGTCAATTATAAATAAAATTTAGCAGGTTCTTAATATGACTACCAGAAGTCTAAATATTTATTTGAATGAATGCAGCGCTCCAGCCGTCTGAGCTAATCGCCCCTTTTTTTCATATTATCAATAATTATAAAATTGACAAGGTTTTTACTATTCAAATCGAAGGAATGTAGCTTACTGTCAGGGTAATAGCAGTCTGCTGATATTCCCACCCATCCCATGCATTGTTCCTGTCCGAATATCCGGGTAAGGCACCAAGTTCAAGTTGAAATCTGCTCCTGCAATTTATAATGGTGGGCGATATTGGAGTTGAACCAATGACCTCTGCGATGTCGACGCAGCGCTCTAACCATCTGAGCTAACCGCCCTTACTTCATAATTGCAGCAGGGTTAATTATAACCAAATTATTTAAAATTGAAACTCACTTGTTCAGCTTTATCAGCGGACAGCCAGAGGAAAAATAACCGAAAAACATGAACCCTTACCGAGTGTGCTTTCAACTTTAATAGTGGTGTTGTGAATTTTTGCAATCTCTTTTGCTATGGAAAGCCCCAGTCCCGAGCCGTTTTTATTTGCTTCAACTGCATTATTTGATCTGAAGAATTCATTGAAAATGCTGTTTAAATTTTTCTCGGGTATTCCTATCCCCTCATCCTTGACGCCCACATAAACCTGATTTTCTTCGATTTCTTTTATGATGACCTGTATTTCTGAATTCTGGGGTGAATAGCTTATGGCGTTTTCAATGAATATGGAGAAAAGCATCTCAATTTGCACCTTATCACCGTAAATTAAATATGAATCCTTCATTGCATAAAGTACAATTTCAACATCCTTGGCTTTTGCGGTTATCAGAAACTTTTTAATTGCAGCAGAAAGAACCTGGTAGGTATTTATCTTTTCAAAGGATGCCGTCATTATGTCATAAGATTTAAGTTTTTCAAGCTCAAGCATTTCCTTAATGACATTGGAAAGAAGGTTGCAGCGTTCGTGAATCTTAAGAATAATATCCCGTGTCCTCTGGGGTATTTCACCGGTATATCCCTCAAGTATTATTTCGGCATAGCTCTGAATGGCCGCAAATGGGGCCTTTAGCTGATGGGTTGCGTAAAGCAGATATTTTGTTTTTTCATCATTTATTTCCTGAAGCTTATGACTGATTTTTTCATACTCCATCATTTCTTTTTCAAGCCTGATGTTGGCTTTTTCAAGCTCTTCGGTTCTTTCGATAATTTTCTTTTCCAGGTTTATCTTGTATTCATTTAAATTCCTGTTAATTTCATTGTATGAATCAAGCAGGTTGTAAATAATCTTGGAACCGTCTGCACCTATAAGACTGACATTTGGGGATTTTGTGCGGCTTATATCCTGGAAAACCCTTGAAATACCGGTGGCCTCAAATATGAGGTTTATATCCTTATCGTCAATTATCTTATTGTAATCCTGGACAAATTCAATGCCATGCTCCTGTGCATACAGTACCCCCAGTGCATTTGGATTAACATCACAGACATATTTGATTTTGACACCAGGTATCTGGAGAAGTACTTTTAGGAGTGCAAGACCGCCGCTGCCAATTCCCACAAGGGCAATGACTCCGTCATTTAATTTTTTTTCTATATCACTCATATTTCTTTATTTTTTATATACAGATATTGTATAATTTTAATGATAACATAAAATTAATATTTTTTGGAAGGGAGGCTATAGTGGCAAAGATTTATATAGTCGATGATGACAGGGACATTGTTGAATCCGTATCCATAGTTTTAAGAGCAAACGGTTACGATGTTTCTGCCCAGTATGATGATGAAAATGTCGTTGAAAACATCCTGAAATTCAATCCTGACCTTATAATCCTTGATGTGATGTTTCCTGAAAGCAATTCTGCAGGGTTTGAGATTGCAAGGGAAATAAAGAAAAACCCGGGTCTTGCAAATGTTCCCATAATCATGCTTTCCGTTATCAATGAGAAGGGAATATACATCGGACAGTTTTCCAGGCAGGATATTGATCCCACATGGCTTCCTGTAAATTTATTTCTGGATAAACCAATCCAGCCAAAAGAGCTTCTTAAGCAGATTGATCTGATCTTAAAATAATAATTATGCCGAAAATAAAAAAGTTATATTTTTTTATATTTTACACTACTAATTCGATAGTATTAATAGTATAATTAATAATGATTATAATTATCAATACTAGTTAGTAACAATCAATAATTAAAAGGTAAATTTAAGAAAAAAATAAGTTCCTGTTATGAATGATTCTAATAATTATTATGAACAGATAAGAAAAGAGCTTGTTGAGCAGGTAGAGCCCAATATCTACTACTGTTACCAGTGCGGAAAATGCACCGCCGGCTGTCCGCTTTCAGACGTTTATGACTGGCAGCCGAATGAAGTTATAAGGCTTATTCAGCTTGGCCGGGTTGATTCAATTATAAATTCCAATTCGGTTTATCTCTGTGTTTCTTGCGAGATTTGCAGCTCGAGATGTCCCCAGGAAGTGAACATAGCGGCAGTAATGAGCCATATAAGGATAAAAAGCTGGCAGTACGGGCTTTTCAGGCTGAAGCATATTTCAAATTTCTATAAAATCTTTTTAAGGATCGCAGCTTTAATCGGCAGAAGCTATGAGCCTCTTCTGATACTGACATTAAATCTGCTTAATAAAAGATTTTTCAATGACTTTGAACTTATGCCCGGAATATTAAAAAGAAGAAAAATAAAACTGCTGCCTGAACCTGTCAAAGGCAGGAAAGGAATAGCAGAAACAATTAAAAAACATCTTTAAATAATAAAATGGAAAAAGTTCTTGAAAAGGAAGAAAAGAATGCAGGCGGTACCAGGGAAGCATTAAAAGTTGCATATTATCCCGGATGTTCCTTAAATTCAACTGCAATCGATTTTAATACTTCGATTAAGAAACTTTACGGGACCCTTGGTGTGGAGCTTGAGGAAATAGAAGACTGGAACTGCTGTGGAACGACACCTGCGCAGAATATAAGCAGGGAGCTTGTTTCAGAGCTCTCAGCAAGGAATGTCAGGCTTGCGGGAAAAATGGGCTTCAGTGAAATATTGAGCCCCTGTATTTCATGCTACTGCAAATTGTTTAAAGCGGCATCCGGTATGAAAAAGGCCGGGGAAGGTGATTTTAAAATATTTTCAATTGTTGAACACCTTCTGTTCTTAAAGGATATTATTGCAGAAAAATATGCTGAAAATAGGGGCAGGATAAAACCATTTGAAGAGAATATATTGAACAATTTAAAACCTGTCTGCTATTACGGTTGTGTGCTTCTGCGTACAGAAAATATATACAGGTTTGATTCTTTTGAGAATCCGACGAGTATGGAAAAAGTACTGGAAGCTGCCGGAGTTAATGCCTTAAACTTCAGCTTTAAAACTGAGTGCTGTGGCGCAATACTCTCGCTTACCCACAAGGAAATTGTTTTAAAACTCAGCAGGAAAATCCTTGATGTGGCAATTGAGGCCGGGGCAAACAGCATAATCACCTGCTGCCCTTTGTGCCAGCAGAACCTTGATATGCGCCAGTCCCAGATCAACAGGTATTTTAAAACAAATTACAAGATACCTGTTTTTTATATTTCTCAGATACTTGGTCTTGCACTTGGTATACCTTTCAGGGAGCTAATGATTAACAAACTGTTTGTAAAACCGGACTTTTAAAAAAATGAAAAAGTTTAAAACAATTAAAATGGTTAACAGTTTATAACAGAGGTGAAAGTTGAGAATCGGTGTTTTTGTCTGCTATTGCGGTTCAAATATAGCTGCAACTGTTGATGTGGAAAAAGTTGCCAGGGAAGCGCTGAAGTTTCCAGGTGTCGTCTTTACGCAGACAAACCTTTACACATGTTCCGAACCTGGGCAGGACCAGATTAAGAAAGCGGTAAAAGAGCACAATTTAAACAGGGTTATTGTGGCTTCATGCTCGCCCCGTGTGCATAACAATACATTTATGAGAGCCGTTGAATCCGTTGGGCTCAATCCTTACCTTTTCGAAATGGCAAATATAAGGGAGCAGGATTCCTGGATCCATGATAACCGGGAAAATGCAACGGAAAAGGCCATAGAACTTATCAGGATTGCAGTTGCCAAGGTCAACCGAAACCGGGAACTTTATCCCAAATATTTTGACCTGAATAAAAATGTCCTCGTAATTGGCGGAGGAATTGCCGGCATACAGGCGGCACTGGATATCGCTGACGGTGGCAAGAAAGTCTATCTTGTTGAAAAGGAACCCTCCATTGGCGGCAGGATGGCTCAGCTTGATAAAACCTTCCCGACAATTGACTGTTCGGCATGCATCCTGTCTCCCAAAATGGTCGATGTCGGCATGCATGAAAATATTGAGCTTCTGACAATGTCAGAAGTTGTAAAAGTTGAGGGCTCCATTGGAAATTTCAAAATTACAATAAGGAAAAAACCGCGCTATATAAACCTTAAAAACTGCACATCCTGCGGTGAGTGTGCAAAGGTCTGCCCTGTTACAGTTGAGAACGTCTTTGAAGCAGGACTTGTAAAAAGGTCGGCCATTTCAAAAATGTTTACCCAGGCTGTGCCATCCGCCTACTACATAAACAGGCGTGGCAAGGCTCCCTGCAGGTCAGCCTGTCCTGCAAATGTTCCAGCGCAGGGATATATTGCACTTATAAGGCAGAAAAAATACCTGGAGGCATTAAAACTTCACCGGGAGGAAAATCCGTTTCCTTCAATATGCGGTAGGGTCTGCACCCATCCATGTGAAGCGGGCTGCACAAGAAATCTGGTTGATGATCCGGTATCAATAATGCATCTGAAAAGATTTATTGCAGATTATGAGCAAACCCTTGAAGAAGTTCCGCTGCCTGAAATTGCTGAAAAGAAAAATAAAAGGGTGGCAATTATCGGATCGGGCCCTGCAGGGCTTACTGCAGCGTATTATCTTGCGAAGGCGGGTTACGGCACCGTTATTTATGAGGCACTCCCCTATGCAGGCGGCATGCTTAAAACCGGCATTCCGGAGTACAGGCTTCCGTCGGACATTCTTGAAAAAGAGATTGACCTTATTAAGAAAATGGGTGTCAAAATAATTACAAACTCTGAGATTAAGTCGGCTGTTGAAGTAAGGAACCTGATTGCCCGGGATGGTTTTTCTGCTGTATTTCTTGCAACCGGTGCCGGCCGGAATTCATCAGTTAAGATTAAGGGACAGGAACTTTCAGGAGTTATATCAGGTGTTGACTTTTTGAGAGATTTCAGGCTATCAAAAATAAAAAGTGTTTCCGGGAATGTT
>Ga0233425_10007227_pt1 | contig 15767 bp, 12 predicted proteins | sample Watercolumn_Towu_2_FD_181712 | JGI IMG/M metagenome (GOLD analysis project Ga0233425, IMG submission 181712) | Freshwater microbial communities from Lake Towuti, South Sulawesi, Indonesia - Watercolumn_Towuti2014_140_MG | ecosystem: Environmental > Aquatic > Freshwater > Lake | place...
GCGACCGGCGAAGAGGCATACTCGCTGGCCATCGTGCTCGCGGAGGCCGGGCTCTCCGACCGGGCCACCATCTTCGGCACCGACTTCAACGACGCCGCCCTCGAGCGGGCGAGGCAGGGGATCTACCCCGCGGACCGTGTCCAGGAGTTCACCCGGAGCTACCAGGAAGCCGGGGGCACGGCCTCGTTCTCCGAGTACTACCACGCCGGCTACGGATCGGCGGCCATGGACTCCCGCCTGAAGGACAAGATCACGTTCGCCAACCACAACCTGGCGGTGGACGCCGTGTTCGGCGAGATGCACCTGATCGTCTGCCGCAACGTGCTGATCTACTTCGACCGCGAGCTCCAGGACCGGGTGCTCCGCCTCTTCGGCGAGAGCCTGGTGCGCGGCGGGTTCCTCTGCCTCGGCACGAAGGAGGACATCCGGTTCAGCGACGTGGCCGAGGACTTCGAGGTCGTCGACCGCTCGGCTCGCATCTACAAGAAAAGGGCGAGTTGATGGGGGGACACGGAGGCGACGCGCTCACGGACGACCGCTTCCGGGCCGTGGTGGTGGGCGGCTCGGCCGGGGGCCTGTCCGCCCTGCTGGCCGTCCTCGAGCCCATCCCGGCCGACTTCCCGCTCCCGATCCTCGTCGCGCTCCACCTCCACAAGACCGACGGCGGGCGCTTCGCAGAGCACCTCGCCGGAAGCGTGTCGATCGCGGTCTCCGAAGCGCTCGACAAGGAGGTCATCGAGCCGTCCCACCTGTACGTCGCACCGGCGGACTACCACCTCCTCGTCGAGCGAGGCGGCTCGATCGCGCTGTCGATCGACCCCAAGGTCAACTGGGCGCGGCCTTCCATCGATGTCATGTTCGAGAGCGCGGCGCGGGCCTGGGCCGACGCCGTGATCGGCGTGATCCTTTCGGGTGCCAACGACGACGGCGCCCGTGGTATGAAGGTGATCGCGGACCTCGGCGGAGCGTGCATCGCGCAGGACCCGGACACGGCCGACAGCCCGGTCATGCCCCGGTCCGCGATCGAGCTCGCCCGGATCGAGACCGTGCTGCCGCCGGCCTGCATCGGCGAGCTGCTGCTGCGGCTCGGCCACACGGGGTGACGCGGGGCCTGGGCCGTGACATCGAAGGGGGTGCAGTCTGATGTCCATCAAACAGGAGATCTTGATAGTCGACGACAGGGTCGAGAACCTCATGGCCCTGGAGCGAACCCTGGCCGGTACCGGCGCCTCGTTGGTCCAGGCGACCAGCGGGGAGCGGGCGCTCGCCGCGACCCTCGATCGGGACTTCGCCCTGGCGATCCTCGACGTGCAGATGCCGGGCATGGACGGCTACGAGCTCGCCGAGCTCCTCCGGGGAGATCCGAAGACCAGGGGTATCCCGATCGTCTTCCTCACCGCTTCGTCCAGGGAAGAGCAGCAGATCTTCAAGGGGTACGAGTCCGGCGCCGTGGACTACATCGTCAAGCCCTTCTACCCCGACGTCCTGGTCTCCAAGGTGCGCGTCTTCCTGGAGCTGCACGCTCAGAGGGCCGCGCTGCGCGAGCAGCACCAGCAGCTCGTGGCGGTAAACCAGGAGCTCGAGGCCTTCACCTCGGCCGTGTCGCACGACCTGCGGGCGCCACTGCACGCCATCGCCGGGCTCACCGAGCTCCTCATCGAGGGCCCGGGCACCCTGGACCCGGACCAGCGGGAGCTCATCCGGCAGATGTCGAACGAGACGTCCCGGATGGAGCGGCTCATCGCCGCCCTGCTCGCGCTGTCCCGCGTGAGCCGGGCTGAGATGGTCCTCGACCGCGTCGACCTCGGCGATCAGGCTCGCGAGATCATCGCCCGTCTCAGGACGGCGGAGCCCGATCGACACGTCGAGGTGGTCATCGCCGAAGGTCTGTCGGCCCACGGCGACCCGCGGCTGCTCCTCCAGGTGCTCGAGAACCTCCTGTCGAACGCGTGGAAGTTCACGTGCCGCACCCCGCGGCCCAGGATCGAGGTGGGAAGCCTGACACGAGAAGGCCGTGTGGCCTTCTTCGTGAGGGACAACGGGATCGGTTTCGAAATGAAGCACGCGCAGGAGGTCTTCGCACCGTTCAAGCGGCTCCTCGGCGCACGGGAATACCCGGGCACCGGCGTCGGCCTGACCACCGTCCAGCGGATCGTGGCCCGGCACGGCGGGCGCGTCTGGTGCGAGAGCGAGGTCGAGCGGGGGACGACGTTCTTCTTCACGCTCGATGTCCGAGGAGACGGGTGAACGAGTGCACGGCACGACGGGAATGCCCGGCGTCTGATAGAGAGTGAGGTGACGATGAGGCTTCGAATATCAGAGACGATGCGGGGATCGCACCACTTCGTGGATTCCGCGCTGGGCGAGGCCACCGACAGGGGCTTTCATTTCATCATCGACTGGGGCGGCGCTCCGCTGGAGGTCCTCAACCCGTTCTCGTCGAGGTTCATGTCGTTCGACACCGAGGGCGTGATCTTCGTGGAGGGTCTCACCGACGGCGAGGTCCCCTGCACGGGGAAGCTCACGCTCGACTACATCCGCTCCCGGTCCCTGACCTACGAGCTGGACTTCGACGCCGGCGACGAACGGTACCACTACACCGGCCGGAAGGTGGACGTGGACCTGCGCAGGCCGCTGATGCTCGTCAAAACCCACACGACCTGCTACGGCATGCTCCGCCGCGACGACGGGTCCATCGTCTCGCGGTCCGTGGTCCACTTCGAGCCCGAGGAGCTGCTCCCCTTCGTGCGCAGCGTCCGGCTGGTGTGAGTCAAAATCCAACCCGTGAGCGTGAGCGTGAGCGTGAGCGACCCAGCGTGGCCGCGCCAAGCGACGAAAACGCGTGAATCCGACTCTCGAAGCTGTCTCCGAAACAGCGCGATGCCTCGTAGACGTTCGCTCACGCTCACGACTCGGAGGAGCTCGCATGTCGCGCCCGACACGGGCCGGGATCGCCCATCGATCACCACGGGGAACACCCTCGGCCCACTTTTCGTCGTATATAGAGATGCAATGAGCTCGATGCGCCACGTCCAGCCCGCGAGACTCGCCCTGATGCTCTGCCTGGCGCTCTCGGTCTCCGTGTGTGGTGCCGGCGCGGCCCACGCCGAGGATTCCCTGGTGCGCCCCGGCAAGCGCAACGACACCGGCAAGGTCCGCCCCCCGGGTCACCCGCGACAGCCAGGGAAGAACCGGCCCGCCGGACCGGACGAGCCGGACCGATCGCCCGGCGCGGACCGCTCGGGCGCGGAGCCGGGCGAGGGCGACCCGCAGCGCAACGCCGTCCTGATCGAACGCTACCGGGCCGCCCTCGAGGCGCGGCCGGACGAGCAGTTCGCGCTCGACAGGCTGATCGAGCTCTACCGCCAGGAGCACGGCACGATCGAGGGGCTGCTGTCGGACTACGAGCAGCGCATCGCTTCCGAGGGGCGCGTCTTCGCGCCCAGGATGGTCCTGGCCGAGATCTACCGGCGCGGAGGGCGCATCGAGGAGGCGCGGAGCCTCCTGCGGGAGGCGGCCGAGATCCGACCCGCCGAACCCTCGCCGCACCTCCTGATGGCCCGTGCGGCGCAGGAGGCCGGCGACGCCGCCGGGGCGCGCGCGGCCCTGGACGAGGCGCTCCGCCTGAGCCGCGGCGCCGATCGGCAGGACGTGCTGCGCCTCCTGCGCGAGCTCGCCCTGGGCCAGGACGACCTGGACGCGGCGCGGCACTACCACCAGGACCTCGTGCGCGCCAGCGGTGACAGCCTCTACGTCCGGCTCGAGCTGGCCCAGGACCTCGCGCGGCTGGACCGGCACCAGGACGCGGCCGAGGAGCTCCAGGCCGTGCTCACCCAGGTCAGCGGCGATCCGCGGGCCCGCGTACCAGTGCTGCGGGAGCTGGCGGCGAGCCAGTCCGCGCTCGGGCAGGAGCCCGAGGCGCTCGCCACGCTCCGGACGGCGCTCGGCCTGACTCAGCCCGGCTCCGGCGAGCGCGCGGAGCTCCTCGAGATGATGGTCGACGTGTACCGACGGGGCGACGCGCTCCGGGAGCTCGTGGACCTGCTCGAGGACGAGCGCGGCGGCGGGGGGTTCGAGCGCGCCGAGCTCCTCGGACGGCTGTGCGACGAGCTCGCCGAGGCCGCGCGTGCCGAGCAGTGGTACCGCCAGGCCCTCCGGCTGGACGCGCGGCACGTGGACACCAGGACCCGGCTGATCCGTCTGCTCGTCCGCCAGGGGAGGATCGAGGAGGCGACCCGCGAGTACGAGACGCTGACGCGCACAGCGCCGGGCGAGCCGCAGTTCGTGACCGAGCTGGCGGAGATGTACCTCCGGCTGGGTGAGCGCGAGCGGGCGCTCGGCCTGCTGGCCCGCACCGGCCGATCGCACCCGAGCGACGCGACCCTGCACTCCGCGTTGCTCACGATCTACGGACAGTGGGGCGAGGACGAGCTGGCGCTCGAGGAAGCGCGGATACTGGCCCGCATCGACCCGCGGGACGAGACGCACCTCGTGGAGCTCGGCGAGCGGTACTTCCAGGCCGGCGACCAGGAGCGGGCGCTGGCGACCTGGCGCCGGATCCCGACCGTCACGGCCGAGCGATGGCACGGGCTCGCCGTGCTCGGCGACGTCCTGGCCGATCACGAGATGGCCGACGAGGCCGTCGCGCTTTATGAAGAGGCGCTCGCGCTCCGGCCGGACGAGGCGGGGTTGATCCGCCGGATGGCCAACCTCCTCGAACGGCTCCGGCGGTGGGACGAGGCCGTGGCGCGGTGGTCGCGCCTCATCGAGGTGGCGCCCGCGGACGACACGAGCGCGCGCCGCGAGGCCCGCACCCGCATCGTCACCATCTGGGCCAACGAGCGCCGGCTCCACGGCCAGCTCCCCGACCTCCGTCGCAGGTTCTCGGGCCAGCCCCCGGACCTGGAGGCGGGGCGGTTCCTGTACGAGGGGCTCGAGCGGCTCGGCCAGCCACGCGACGCGTTGAGCGTGATCCGTTCGGTCCTCCAGCACCGCCCTGGCGACGTCGAAGCGCTCATGGCGCTCGAGCGCTGCCTCGTCAGGGACGGCGACCTCGCGGGGGCGATGGACACGCTGCGGCGCCTGCTCGAGCTCGAGCCGCGCCGCGCCCGGGAGCTCTATCAGCGGCTCTCCTCCTACGCCATGCAGCTCCAGCGCGACGACGAGGCGCTGGAGTACGCAGCCCGCGCGCTCGAGCTCAACCCGGACGACGCGCAGGGGCGCTACAGACTAGCCCAGCTCTACAGACAGCAGGGTGACGACGGGCGCGCGGTCACCGAGTACACGCGCGCCATCGAGCTGGACGACCGGCTGTTCGACGCCTACCTCGAGCTCGCCGAGGTGCACGAGATGCACAGCGAGCCCCAGGACGCCATCCGGGTGTACGTGCGCCTCCTCGGGAAGTCCCCGGACGACGCCATGGTCCTGCGAGCCGGCCGCCAGGCCAGGCTCCTGGCCATCATGGACGGGACCGTGGACCGGCTCGAGCACGAGCTGCTCCCGCTCGCGCTGGCGCACACAGAGCGCGTGATCTACCGCCGCATCCTCGTCGAGCTGTACCAGGACCTCACAGGGAGCCTGATCCAGGTGGCCACGTCGGGGGACGACGACGCGGCGCGGGACGCGCGGACGCGCCTCGAGGCACTGGGCCAGCGGTCGCTCCAGCCCCTGCTCGACGCCCTGCTCGATGCCGACCCGGACCAGCAGAAAGCCGCCATCACCATGCTGGGACACCTGGGCAACGCCTCGGCGGCCGTACCGCTCGTGGCCTACGCCACGGGCGAAGGAGACCGCTCACTGCGGGTCATGGCGCTGCTCTCGGCCGGACAGGTCGGCGACACCCGCATCGTCCCGGACCTGGTCCGCGTCCTCGACGCCCCGCCTGTGCCCGAGATGCAGGAGGTCGCGGCCTATGGCCTGGCGCGCATCGCCTCCCCGGACGCCATCACGGCGCTGCTCAGGCACGTCGAAGGGCCGTCGGTCTCCGTCCGTACCTTCGCCTGCATCGGGCTCGGACGAGACAGACAAGCCCGACACCTCGACGTCCTGCGGCGGGTCTTCGATCGGGATTCCCAGACCACGCCGCGACGCGCGGCGGCCTGGGCCATGGGACAGCTCGGGTCGGACCAGGCGACGAGCCACCTCGCCGGCTCCCTCCCGAACGCGCCGCCGGGCGCCAGGACCGCCGTGGCCTGGGCTCTCGGCGCCGCGGACGACCCGGACGCGAGACGCGCGCTCGCCGTCGCGCTGTTCGACGCCGAGGACGAGGACCTCGCCCGCACCGCGGCCTGGGCGCTCCGCCGCGCCGGGTCCGGACCGCTCTCGTCCGACCCGCGGCCCGACGAGGTCCCCGAGCTCCCCGTCCAGGCCGACGCCGTCCTGGCAGGCCTGATGCCGATGGACTCCGCGGGCGGGAGCGCGCTGGCCGCGCTCACCCGCGCCGGACCGGAGCTGGAAGCCGCCATCGATCACGCGCTGGGCGGCAGAGGCATCCCGAGCAACGCGCGCATCGCCGCGACGCTCCGCGCCCTGACCGGCTCCCGGACCGGAGAGCTCCGGCTCCCGCACATCGTCACGTCCGAGGAGCTGGCGGCAGCGGATGTGCGGGACGCGCTGCGGCCGATCGAGACGCTCGTCGTCAGGAGAGCGATAGCGCTGCTCGGCCACACCGAGCCCGAGATACGGCGCAGAGCCGCGCTCCTGTTGACGCGGATCGGGGTCGAGGGAGGCGCCCTCCCGGGCCTCGTCGCGGCGCTGGAGAGCAACGACGCCGGCGTGCGGAGCATCACCCTGGACAACCTGGAGAGCTGCAACGACCCGAGCCTGACCCGACCGCTCCTGGCGCTCCTGCGGGACGACCGGTGGCTCACCCGCATCCGTGCCGTACAGGCGCTCAGCAGGATCCCGGGAGACGACATCGGCCGCGCTCTGGCCGAGGTGGCCGCGCGGGATGACTCGCCCGCGGTACGGTCCGAAGCCGTCTCCGCGTTGGGGTCGCGCGGGCCCATTTTCCAGGCCGCTCTCATCGAGTCCGCGACCAACGACGACAACGCCCTCGTGCGCACCGCGGCCTGCCGCGCGCTGGCAGGGTCCCCCGCGCTCCCCCCGTCGTGCGCGAGCCCTCCCCAAAATCGTCGGCTCCAGGCTCCAGGCTCCAGGCTCCAGGGCCTGTAGGCTGCGGCGGGGCGATCATTCTGTGGTGTCCTGGGGACCACCCGCGAGGCGAAGAGACAGAGGTTGAGCCATGCCAGGTTTTCGCACTGAAGCCTGTAGCCTGTAGCCTGTCGGCGAAGCCGACGATCGGGGCCCTCCGCCTGATCGTTGACATGGACACGGCTTGCCGTGACAATGCGGAGTGAATCGACCGGGAAGCGACCGGAGCTCAACGAGAGTTCTCATGACTTCTGGGGTCGGGATCGCATGTGGCACCTGTGACTGGCTCAACCCCAGGGACGCGAGACGATGCACGAGCTGCGGTGGCGAGATCGCGCTCCTACCCGGCGAGAGATGCGAGAGCCCGGAGGACGCCCGGGGGCGCGACGACGAGCAGAGGGCGAACGGACACCCGGGAGGACGGGACGAGGATCTGAAGGGACCGTCGGCGGAGCCGGCCGCGATCGAGCGCGACGGAGAGCCGCCCGACGAGCGAGAGACGGTGGCAGTCCGGCAGGTGGTCGTCGTGTCCGGGGGAGACCGGCAGCCGGACAGCGAATCGAAGGAGCAACACATGCAGCAGGCGCGTCATCACATCTGTAAGTCGTGCTACAGCCCCATCCCGGGCGGGCATAAGTTCTGCGGCAAGTGCGGGGCACCCACGGAGTTCGGCAAGGACGCCGGAGTGACGCAGTTCTACGGCGCCATGCAGGTCCCGAACAAGGCCAAGCTCATCCTCATCAGGGGCGAGGGGCTCGACGGGATCTCCTATCACCTCAACTCGACCGAACACGTCGCGGGCCGGCAACAGGGCGCCATCCTCTTCCCCGACGACGCGTGGCTGTCGCCCCGTCACGCCAACTTCTTTTATCGCGACCAGAAGCTCTTCGTGCGCGACGAAGGCAGCCTCAATGGGGTCTTCTGGCGCATCCAGGGGCCGACTCCGTTGACGCCCGGCACGATGTTCCTGTGCGGCGAGCAGGTCTTCAAGTTGGATCTCGCCCAGCCGCTGCCGGAAGGACCCGAGCCGGACCAGACGTACTTCTACGCCAGCCCGAGCAAGGCATGGAGCTTCCGAGTGGTCCAGGTCCTCAACGGCGGGGTCGAGGGCATGGTGGTCCACGATGAAAACGGGCTCGTGACCATCGGCCGCGAGGACTGCGACATGAACTTCCCCCTCGACCGGTTCCTGTCGGACAAGCATGCGCAGATCGAGGACGCCGGAGGCCAGTTCGTGCTCACCGACCTCGGGAGCCAGAACGGGACGTTCGTCCGCATCCAGGATCAACAGGAGCTGGTCCACGGCGACTACGTGTTCCTGGGCAAGCAGCTTCTCAGGGTCGAGGTCACGCCGTAGCCCGCCTCGGGTTCTCCACGGAAGCTCCCCCGGTCCGTCACCCCCCTGCAACCCGCCCGGCACCGGCGAGTGCTAGACAGAATCCGGAGCATGAAGATCCGCGGGTTCACAGCCCTCTGTCTCGGGATCGGCCTGTGCCTGGCCTCGTGGCTGGTCGGAGACCCCGACGTCGTCGCCGAGGACGCGTCCATCGTCGAGGCTCAGGATGCCGGGGCACCGCGCGAGGAGGCACCACTGGTGAGCCTCGTCCCCGACCGTCCCACCACACAGGCGCTCACCGAGCGGATCACGCGTGCCCGGGCCCTGGCCCGGGCGCTCGACGCTCGCGCCCGGTCGGCCGATCCCGAGGCCGCACCGGACCCGGGTGACTGCCTGATGCGCGAGATCGCTCGCGCGGACACCCTCATCGAACGGCTCCGTGTCCAGGCCGAGGCGACCCGCCTCGCCGGCGAGGACGGCATCGACCGGAGCCCGGCCCTCGTCGAGGAGCTCCTGGCGGTGTCCCGAGCGCTCGAAGCGTGCTCGCGAGAAGCGGAGCACGCCCTCGATGTCGGTCAGCCACACCCGTGAGGACGGGTGAACGAGATCGCCCAGATCGTCGGTTTCGCCGACAGGCTACAGGCTACAGACTACAGGCTTCAGTGCGAAAACCCGGCATGGCTCAGCCTCGGTCTCTTCGCCTCGCGGGTGGTCCCCAGGACACCACAGAATGATCGCCCCGCCGCAGCCTGCAGGCCCTGGAGCCCGAAGCCTGGAGCCTGGAGCCGACGATTGTGAGATCGGGGCGGCGGTTGACAAGCCACGGCACTTTCACCACTGTGAGGGCAGCGGCTTCGACGACTTCACACCGGGATGGACGAACGAGCATGGGCGAGACGGACAAGGGCAACATCTTCAAGGCACTCTCGACACCGGCGCGCCGGCGGGTGCTCGATCTCATCCAGCGCGACGGCCCGATGGACCTCAAGCGGTTGACCGAGGCTTCCGGGATGAAGGAGACCACGCTGCGACACCACCTGCTCGTGCTCGAGCGAGCGGGGCTCGTCGCCTCGGAGGAGGGGCACGAGGGCGTTCCTGGCCGGCCGCCGCTGGTCTACAGCGTCCCCCGAAAACACCACGAGATCGGGTTCCCGAAACGGCAGTACGCCCTCCTCTCCGAGCACCTCCTCCAGATGCTCATCTCGATCGAAGGCCGGGAGACGGCAGCCAGGCTCATGGGAGAGATGGGCGAGAAAGTGGCCAGCGGGATAATTGGGAACATCGCCTCGCGCAAGGGCAACGACCTGTTCGAAATAGAGGATATCCAGCGCTACCTCGTCCCCATCCTGGACGAGATGGGGGGCGCGGTCACGGTGGACGAACTCTCGGACTCGGCCGTGTCGATCAGGATGAACAACTGCATCTTCTTCGAGCTCTCGAAGGTTTATCCGGACCTCATCTGCGAAGGCCACAGGGCTCTGTTCGCTGCCATCGGTCGAAAGCTGGGGGGCTTCTCGGCTCAAGTCGGGACGTGCCTGGCCCATGACGACCAATGCTGCGTCACCCACCTGGTCAAGAAAGAGAGTGACGTTTCCTGACCACTCTCGATCGCCACATCTCGTCGAGAACGTGCGCGCTCACAGCAGGGGCCGCAGGAGGCCCGCCGACCAGGCCGACGCCCGGCTCCGCGTCGTCGTGATCGCGCAACCGCCGTGGAGGCCATCGACCACGTGCTCGACGTCGGGGTCGTCCGTGGCGGGCGGCTCTCCGTCCGCGTCCGCGGGCCCTGTGGATGCGTCGTCCGGCGTCGTCGCGTCCGCGTCGGTTGGGGCCACGGCGGCGTCCGGTGGAGCAGCGTCCGGCGAGGTCGCGTCCGCGTCGACTGGCGGCCCCGTGTCGGTCGGCGGCCCCGCGTCGGTCGGCGGTCCGGCGTCGGGCTCGGTCCCCCCGTCCCAGGGCGTGACATCCGCCGGCCTGAAATCCACTGTGTCGTTGAAGCTGATGTGCACGTGGTCGCAGTGGTTCTGCGTGAAGCTCCCCCGGTCCTCGACGTCGCGGATCTCGTCGGAGAACCCGATCTGCGCCTGCCACATGACATAGGAGAGGCCGAGCGGCGCCGCCCCGCCCGTGATGTGGTCCTGGAGCCAGTTGGCGAGCCGCGTCCCCTCCTCGCGGCTGTGCGGCCGCCAGTCCGCCGCGCGCGCGATCGTGGGAGAGTGCCCGTCGTAGGTCGTACACGAGATCCCGGTCTCATCGATGATCCACTGGACAATCGGCCGCACGTCCCAGTCCCATGTGGATAGCGGGGTCTGTCCCCATTCGCCCCAGTCGTCGGTCTCGGGGCACAGGCCGACGACGGCCGCGAAATCGGGCTCCACGGCGGATCGCAGGCTCCCCGGTGCTCCTCCGGTCAGGGTCGGGTCGCGCTCGCACCCCACGCCCAGCGAAAGGACGAGCGCCACCACCCCAGCTCCAAACACACCAGGGACGGACGTGGGCTTCGACCGTGGTGCCACCTCTCGATCTCACCCCACGGGATTGCCACCGTCAAGGTCGAGCGGGGGCGCCATCGCCAACCCCCCCTGATCAGACGGTTCGCCAGTCAGCCCCATGGCCATCGAGGGCCGCTCGAAGGTCTCGAGATGGCGGGAGCTCCACTCGTGAGATCCGTGGATTCCCGAAGGGGGGCGGGGAAAGAACAGGTGCTTTCCACGAGCAGTCGAAAGCACACGGAGCAGGTAGATTTTTTTCGTGAAACTGAGCGCTTTGGGTGACCTCGAGCCAGGGGCGATCGAGCCCGCGGTCGCCGGCGAGCCGCCGCGGGAGCGAGCTGCGAGCCGCTGTCGAGCCCTGGTCCTGCTGGCCACGCTCCTGGGATGCCTGGCCTGCGAGGGTCCGGTGGGTCCCGCGGGGCCGGCCGGGCCACGAGGCGACGCCGGTCCGCCAGGCGAGACGGCGTCCAGAGAGCGCGAGCCGTCGCCGAGCCAGGCGGAGCGTACGACTTCGACGACGACGGCCGCAACGAGGACATCAACGTCGGGTGCGAGTCATGCCACGGCCCGGGCTCGGAGCACCTCGAGGCGTCGGTCCGCGGCTCGAGGATCGTGTCGCCGAGCAAGCTCACGCCTGAGCGCGAGGCCATGATCTGCGGAGCGTGCCACTCGAGCCCTCGCGGCCTCGGAGCGGACGTGGGCGCGCCGCTCTCGGCGAGCCTGCGGATGCCGCGTCCGGGGATCAGACGGGCCGAGCTCGCCCCCGAGCACACGTCACGGGTCGATGGCGCCACGGACGATTTCCACCCGTCCGGCGACTCGAGGTCGTTCCACCAGCAGTACAGCGACTTCATCCGGCAGGGCATGGCCCGCAACGGCGTCGTGCTGATGACCTGCTCGAGCTGCCACGACCCCCACGGCAGCGAGGAGCGGGCCATGCTGCGCTTCGACCCGGACCTGAACGAGGGGTGCACCTCCTGCCATTCCGACGACCGCTTCCTCGACCCCTACCTCCACCTGGAAGAAGCCGTGGGCGAGCCGCACGACGCGCTGCGACCATCGGAGCTCATCTGCACGTCGTGCCACATGGTCCGTACCGCGACCGCGGGGGCGCGCGTCCCGGAGCTCCTCGACAGGTCCGGCGGGACCGAGCCCGTGCAGTACTTCCACGGTGACCGCCACAGCCACCGTTTCAACGTCCCTCGCCGGGACGTGGCGTCTGTCCAGCCCAGCGCCGCGACGCTCGAGTGCGCGCTCTGCCACGGGAGGTTCCTGCCGAACCCATGAGCACTCATGTGACACGATCTCGGGACCAGGATCAGCGGCGGCACCGGACGTGGCTCGTCGCGCTCGGAGCCAGCCTGCTCCTGGCCGGCACGGGGTGTGCCGAGGAGGACGACCGCTTCCATGACCGCCGCTGTGCGGCCAGTGCCACGGCGACAAGCACCGGGACTGGGAGACCGGGGTCCACGGCTCGCAGACCGGCTCGTGGAACGGAGTCCAGGACCGGCGGAGCTGTCCCTTCTGCCACGACCCGCACGTGCCGGGAATACCGCATGTCGTGGCGCTTCCACCACCCGATCCACCGCGAGGACCGGGCTCGGAGAGCGGCCATGAAGGCTGATCGCGACAGAGACGCTCATCCGGCCCCAGAGACGGGCTGCGCGCTGTCGCGCCGCGGGTTCATGCGCGGCGTCGGAGCCGCCGCCGGCGTGGCGGGAATGGGGCTGGCCGGCTGTGTACCGGAGCACCTCGAGGACCACTTCCGGCAGCACTACCACCGGCTCTCCGACGAGGACAAGCGCGAGATCTTCGCCCGCATCGAAGCCGTGACGTTCGAGCGGTTCGGAGTCGAGGTCCGCATCAGCGATCCTCCGCCCCTGCCCGGCGTCGAGTTCGGCTATGCCCTGAACCTGACCTACTGTATCGGCTGCCGGCGCTGCGAGCTCGCCTGCGCGCGAGAGAACAACACTTCCAGGGATCCGCAGATCCATTACATCCGGGTGCTCCAGCTCGAGAAGGGGTCCCTCGACCTGGAGCACGCCGAGGTCTTCTACGAAGGCGAGGTGCCGACCGAGGAGCACTTCTATATGCCCGTCAGGGCTCCGACAAAGTCGTACAACCCCTCGATATGAGTTGAGGTAGCGAAAGGGGCTGACGCCACACGGCGAGCTGTGGCATGACGTGAAGGGTGAAGGGCGAGGTCGACAAGTCGCTACGCCACGCTTTCCGGGGGACCGCGCTTGAAGCGCGGCAGCTCGCGCGCATTCAAGAGATGGTCGAGAAGGGTCAATGCCGGACCCGCCAAGACCTCGCACGCGAGGTCTGCCGCGTGTTCGGGTGGCGTCGTCCCAACGGCACATGGGCGGTGCGCAGTGCCCGGCAGCTCCTGGTACGCCTCGACAAAGCCGGCCTCATCCGGCTGCCTGCACCCCGGCGAGCGCAAGGCCGACCGAGCCGCGAGGCGGTAGAAACGGCCGCTGCCCTTCTTGGGTCGGCGGCGGAACCGGCCGCAGGGGAACCTTCAGTGCGGCGTGGCACAGGCACGACGCTGGTGGTGCGGCCGATCCGCGGTGAGGAGCTGCCGGGCTGGCGAGCGCACATGGAGCGATTCCACTACCTGGGCGATGCGGCTCTGGTGGGCGAGTCGCTGCGCTACGTGGCCGAGCTCGACGACGAGCTGGTGGCCTTGCTGAGCTGGGGAGCCGCGTCGCTGCACAACGGGCCGCGCGACCACTACCTGGGCTGGGATGAGGCGACCAGAGCGGCCAAGCTCGACCTGGTCGTCAACAACGCGCGCTTTCTCATCCTGCCGTGGGGGCGGAGGCCGCACCTGGCGTCGCGAGTGCTGGCGGCCAACCTGCGGCGATTGAGCCGGGACTGGGAGACGGTCTACGGGCATCGCGTCGTGCTGGCGGAGACCTTCGTCGATACTTCGCGCTTTCGCGGCACCTGCTATCGCGCCAGCAACTGGTTGTGCGTGGGCGAGACGAAGGGCTGGTCCAAGAGCGGGAGCGTGTATCGGTTCAACGGCCAGCCGAAGGCCGTGTGGTTGTATCCGCTGGTGCGGGACTTCAAGGAGCACCTGTGCACGGCCAGAGGTCCGCGCAGGAACGGGTTCATGGTAGTGGACGTGGAGAAACTCCCGCTGGATGGAGAGGAAGGGTTGTTCGCGGTTCTCTGTGGATTCCCCGACCCGCGCAAGCGCCGCGGCGTGCGCCACAAGATCCAGAGCATCCTGGCCACCGCGCTGTGCGCGGTGCTGGCCGGTGCGCGGAGCTTCGCCGCCATTGCGGAATGGGCGGGCGAGCAGTCCAGGGAGACGCTCAAGCGGTTTGGCTCGAAGTACGGCAGGCCCGCGAACGAGCGGACCTATCGGCGCGTGTTGGGGAGCATCGACGTGGAGGAGCTCGACCGCTGCACTGGGGGCTGGATGGCCGAGCAGCAAAAGATTCTGGCCGGCACGGGCTTGGCCCTGGACGGCAAGACCGTGCGTGGCAGCGGCGACGGAGACCAGGCCCCCAGACACCTGTTGAGTGCCATCGTGCACGGCAGCAGTACAGTCGTGGCGCAGGTCGCGGTCGAGTCGAAGACGAACGAGATCACCAAGGTCGAGCCGCTGCTGGAGGACTTGGAGATCGAGGGCGCCGTGGTCACGGCAGATGCGCTGCTGACCCAGCGGGAGATCGCTCGTCACCTCGTCGAGGACAAGCACGCCGACTACGTCTTCACGGTGAAGGACAACCAGCCGACCCTGCGAAAGGACATCTCGGATCTCTTCGCCGCGCAGGAGCAGGAAGCGAAACGCCAGCAGCGGGCACGAAAGGAGCCTCCGGCGACGGAGGCTTTCCCCCCCTCAGCACCGGACCGACGACAAAGGCCACGGTCGCCTGGAAACGCGTGAGATCTGGACGAGCACCGAGTTGAACGGCTACCTCGACTTTCCCCACGTCGGACAGGTCTTCTGCATCCGGCGCACGACCACCGACTTGGAGGGAAACGTGGTCAAGGGCCGCAAGTCCATCCAGGAAACGGTCTACGGCGTGACGAGCTTGACGCCATTGCGTGCGTCACCGGAGCAGGTGCTCGCCTACAACCGTGGCCACTGGCAGATCGAAAACCGCCTACACCACGTACGGGACATGACCTACGACGAGGACCGTTCCCAGGTACGCCGGGGGAGTCGTCCTCACGCGATGGCGACGCTGCGCAACGTGGCGATGAGCCTGCTGCGTCTGGCTGGTGCCACCAACATCGCCGCCGCGACTCGACACCTCGGCAGGCAGATCGAGCGCCCACTGCGGCTGCTGGGCCTGGCGTAGTCGCAACGGCCGCCCCAATCGCCACGCCGAAGCCGTCTCCGTCGGCCGGAACGGAGACCCACGCCCACCGCTGCGCCATTGGGCCTGCGAATCGGTTGTCCGAGCGTTCCGACATCGTCTCGACTGGGTTCTTCGTGCCGGCGTGGTCACCGCCGCGCCCGCCTCTCGGCGGACTTTGTCCGTCGCCCTGATCAGATACCTGTTTGCTCTTGACGCGACGGACGACGGGCGCTGAGCGGGACCAGGACCGGTCAGGTCCGCGCTCCCGGGACCGACGCTCCCGAACGTGAACGGGGCGAGTGGGTCTCCATGTGTGTCGCGTCACGCCACGCAGGGGGCAGAGGAACCTGGCGGACCCTGATCGTCGGCTTCGCCGACAGGCTGCAGGCTACAGACTACAGGCTTCAGTGCGAAAACCTGGCATGGCTCAGCCTCTGACTCTTCGCCTTGCGGGTGGTCCCCAGG
>Ga0233425_10007229_pt1 | contig 15765 bp, 9 predicted proteins | sample Watercolumn_Towu_2_FD_181712 | JGI IMG/M metagenome (GOLD analysis project Ga0233425, IMG submission 181712) | Freshwater microbial communities from Lake Towuti, South Sulawesi, Indonesia - Watercolumn_Towuti2014_140_MG | ecosystem: Environmental > Aquatic > Freshwater > Lake | place: Indonesia...
CTCGGTCATGCCATCGCCCAGGTAGTCGTCGCCCTTGTCGGCGCCGAGGTTCACGAACGGGAGAACCGCGATGGACTTGTCGGTCGTCGGGGCTGCCGCGGGTTTCGTGTCTGCCACTGTCGGCTTCGGCACTGCGACATCCCGCGCACGTTGCCGCAACGCGAAGAAGCCGACCACCGCCATCACCACCACCGCAGCAGCGCCACCCGCCCACATCGGGAACCGGCTGCGGGACGAACCTGGGCCGACTCCGGGCGTCCCGGTCCTGCTTCCCGCCAGCACCGGCTGGAGCGGGGAATGGAGCAGGGATTTCACCTGTTCGACAAACTGCGGGGTCGGCAACGCGCCCGGCAGACGCGTCCACTGCACGCGCAGAAACTCCGGCGGCACGACGGCACCCGCCTCACGCGTTTCGTCGATCACGATCGGAGCAACGAACGGCACTCCCGCGGCCATCATGCGCATCTGATCCACGGCAAGGTTCCACTCGAGGCGGAAATAGCCTTTGGCCCTCGCCTGTGTTCTTTGCGAGACGATCGGCACGAAGAGCGCACACGCGTCGATCTGCCGGCGGATCTTCCGGTCCCACTCGTCGCCACCGCGCAGTTCGTTCTCGTCGAACCAGACCTCGATGCCGCTGCTGCGCAGCGCCTCGGCGATGCGTCGGGCGGCTACGGCATCCTCGCGGGCGTAGCTCAAGAAAACGGCCTGACCTGAGGTCTCTGACATGAACGGAGGCGGAGGGGAACCGGGGTAGAATTGAAGCTGCCCACGCTTGTTTGCGAGGTGATTTGTTGGACGCCGCCTGCGGCAGGCGAGCCTAGCCTGCATCGGCAAAGCGCATAGCACTGGCATCCGCGCCGAGGGTGCGCCTGCCAGCCGACGGTGAGTTGCGGCCTTCGTGCGCATTGAGGCATTTCCAGGCCGGTTATACCATAATTTGGGGTGATCGGCTCCGTGACGCCCTGGCCCCGCCGCTCCACTACTCGCGGCATGATGTCCGCTGTTCTTCCCTCTCCGCCTTGGTATGACCGCCCGGTGGTTTTTCCCGACTGGAGCCTCGCCCTCGCCCGCGCCGACCTGCCGGCCGGCCAGCGCTGCCGCTTCGGAACCGAGATCACTCGCTTCCTGCGCTACTGCGAAGTGCTCGACGTTCCGGTGACCCCGGGCCGTTCGCGAGAATACCTTGCCATTGTGCCCCTGGTGGCGGCCCGCCCGGGGGCACGGATCGCCCTGCGTTGGTATTTCCGGGCCGCTCGATCGCATCCGGGCAGGGCCGGTGTCAGGCTCGTCTCACCAGCATGCTAGCCTGCATTCATCGCAACGCGGCAACCGCAACCGAAGGTGGGCCGGCAGGTCCCTCTGCCGGCCCACCTTCTGGTGCGGTCGCCGCGCTGTGAAATCTCCGGGCTGACAGGACTGGACGATCCCGCGCAACCCGGCCCCGAAGCTTGCGCCGCAACACCGGGCAGCTTCCACTTTCCCGGTGAAGACCCGCCCCATCCTCCTGCTCGCCGCGCTACTCGGCGGCGGCGCCGCCTCGCCCGCCTCCCACTGGCCGCAATACCGCGGGCCGCGGGCCAGTGGTCTCGACGAAGCGGCCCAACTGCCCACGCGCTGGAATCTCGCCACCGGCGAAAACATCCGCTGGCAGACCCCGATCCCGGGTCTGGCGCATGCCTCGCCGATCGTGTGGGGCGACCGCGTTTATGTGGCGACGGCGGTGCAAGCCGGCGCCGCGGACCTCAAAGTTGGCCTCTACGGCAACATCGAACCGGTCAAAGACTCCTCTCCCAACGAGTGGCGCCTGCTCGCGCTCGAGAAGGCCAGCGGCCGGATCGTCTGGGACGTCGTTGCGCACCGGGCAGTGCCGAGGGTGGCCCGCCACCCCAAGGCCACCCACTGCAACTCCACGCCGGCGACCGATGGCCAGCGCATCGTCGCCATCTTCGGCTCCGAAGGGCTCTTCTGCTTCGATGCCACCGGCACGCTCCGGTGGAAAAAGGACCTCGGCCCAATGGACTCCGGCTTCTTCCGGGTCCCGACCGCGCAATGGGGCTTCGCCAGCTCGCCCGTCATCCACGACGGCCGGGTGCTGGTGCTCTGCGACGTCCAGAAGGAATCGTTTCTCGCCGCCTTTGACCTCGCCGACGGCCGCGAGCTGTGGCGCACTCCCCGCAGCGACGTGCCCACGTGGAGCACGCCGACCATCGTCGAAACCGCCGGGCGCACCCAGATCGCCGTCAACGGCTGGCATCTTACCGGCGGATACGATTTCGCGACCGGTCGCGGAATCTGGAAACTCGATGGCGGCGGCGACATTCCCGTGCCCACGCCCATCTTCTCGCACGGGTTGATTGTCTTCACCAGCGCGCATGGCCCGCTGCGCCCCATTCGTGCGATCCGCCCCGACGCCACCGGCGATATCACGCCTGCGCCATCCGGCCCGCCCAACCCCGCCAGCGCCGCAATCGTCTGGGAGCACGAGAAGAAGGGAAACTACATGCAGACGCCCATCGCGGTCGGCGACCAGGTCTTTGCCTGCGCCGACATCGGGTTGCTGACGTGCTTCGACGCCCGCACCGGCGAAATCCGCTACAGCGAGCGCCTGGCGAAGTCGAACGAAGGTTACACCGCCTCGCCCGTCTCCGACGGTCGGCATCTTTACTTCGCCAGCGAGCTGGGCAACGTGTTCGTCGTGCCGGCGGCGCCCGCGTTCTCGGTGGTGGCGACCAATTCGTTGCAGGAAACGGTCCTGGCCACACCGGCGATCTCAGACGGCGCGCTTTTCTTTCGCACGCGCGGGAAACTCGTGGCGATCGGCGCTCCCCGCTGAGCCGCGGAACCCCCGCCGCTGCGGGCTGGTATTTTCGCGCCGAAAAAACTGGACGGCGGGCTGCACCTTCGGGCAGGGGTAAACGTCTGGCCGCGCGCCGCCCGCCTGCGGACGCGGCCCGACCCACTTCCATCAAAGCCCACCCATGACCTCTGTGTTTCCTTTCTCGCGCCTCGCCCTCGCGGCAGTCGCTGCCATCACCTTCGGGCCCAGCCCGGGGCGCACGGCTGCCGCCGATTCCCGCGCGACCGTCATGTCGCCCTTCAAGGTCGAAGCCGAGTTCGGCGTCGACGGCCTGCGGATCCAGAACTCGCAGTCCGTGCTCAACGCCCACCTCCTTGCCCAGCACGGGGTCGGCCAGTTGCAGGACGTCTCGGGGGCGGCGCCCAATCTCTACTCGAGCCACAGCGACACCCGCGGTTTTGGCGATGTCCTCGCGCTGCGCGGCATCACCAACTCGATCTTCTTCTCGGCCCCGGGCGTCGCCCTGTACATCGACGACGTGCCCGCCGGTTCGGTCTCGGCCTACCCGAGCACCCTGCTCGATGTCGAGAGCTTCACCGTGCGCGCTGGGCCGCAAGGCACCGATTACGGGCGCAACGCCCCCGGCGGCGTGATCGACCTCAAGACGCGCGCCCCCGGAGGCACGCACCAGGGACGGATGCGGCTCGATTATGGGTCCTTCAACTACTCGGCGGTGCAGGCCTCGTTCGACGGCCCGCTCGGACGCCATCTCGGCTACACGGCCAGCGTGGGAGTCTCCGATCACGATGGCTACATCCAGAACACCCTGCTGCGGCGCACCGCCGACGACCGCCGCTCCGTGGCCGGCCGCGGCGCCCTGCACTGGCGCCCCGACGCCGGCACCCAGCTCCGCTTCGGCGTGCTCTTCGAGAAGATCGACGACGATGCGACGCGCCTGAGTTCGCTCCTCGGCCCGGATCCCTTCAAGGTGGCCTCGGACCTCAACGGCTCGACGTCGATCGAACGGCTGCAGCTTTCCTTCCAGGCGAAACGAAAATTCGGCTGGGGCTCCTTGGTGGCCACGACCTCCCGCCAGCAATGGGACCTCGACCCCTCGCTGACTGACCTCGACCTCTCCCCCCTGCCGCTCGGAATCTCGCGGGTCGTCCAAAGCGAACAACTCTGGACGCAGGAGATTCGCTTCGAGTCCACGCCCGGCCCCGGGCGCCTGCAGTGGCGGGCCGGCCTGTTCTATGCGGATTCGGACAACGACGGGCGGGCGATGCGACAGTTCGCGGTGCCGCCGAGCGCATTCGTGCCGCCTGGGTATGTCCAAACCGAGCGAACCAATTATGGCATCGGCCAGGAATCCCTCGCCGGCTACGCCAATCTCGATCAACCCCTCGCCGCGAAAACGACGCTGCGCCTCGGCGTGCGGCTCGAGCGCGCGTCCTCCGACATCGACCGCTCCAAAGTCGCCACGAACAATCTCGGCTTCCCGCTGCCGCAGGAACCGCGCCTCAACCGTTCGCAGGATCACGACGATGTCTCCGCCAGCGCCGGGATCCTGCACACGCTTTCCCCCGCCCTCAGCTTGCAGGCGCGAACGGCATGGGCGCACAAACCCGAGGGCTTCAGCGCGTTTTCCGCCAGTCCCGCCCTCGCCCGTTTCGGTGGCGAACGCCAGTGGGCCAATGAGGTCGGGCTGACCTTCGGGCCGCCCAAGAGCCGCTTTGGCGGCAGCGTGCTCGCCTACTGGACCACCATCGACGGCTACCAATTCGAGCGCACGGTGCCGAATTCCACCGATTATGTCGTGGTCAACGCCAACGAAGCGACCTCGCGAGGACTGGAGGCGAAGTTCATGTGGAGCCCGGTCGAGCGCATCTGGTGGGATTTCCAGCTCGGGTACACCCGGACGGTTTTTGAGGATCACCGCGATGCCGCCGGCGCACGCATCGACGGGCGGCGCGTGCCTTATGTGCCGCGGCTCACGCTGCGCACGGGCGTGACGTGCGATTTCGGCCGCGGATTTTCCGCCAGCGCGAGCTACGCGGCAGTCGGCCGGATCGACTTCGACGAGCGCAACACCGCCATGTTCTCGCAGGGAAGCTACGGCCTCGTGAATGCGCAGCTTCGTTACCGCGCCGGCGCGTGGGCCGTGGCGATCCACGGGCAAAACCTCCTGGATCAGAACTACCGGCAGTTCATCAACCCGGAGATCTTCGCCGGCAGCCCCGGCGCTCCCCGGCGCCTCGGTGTGCAACTCTCGTACGAGTTCTGAGGGCCCGGCGCGCGGGGCGGCTTACGGCACTTCGTAAATCTCGAGCAGGACGCTGCCCGCGGTGGCGTCGCCGCTGGTGACCTGGGCAGTATAACTGCCTGGGACAAATGGCTGCATCGTCACCACATCGCGCGTGCCGGCCGGAATCGGAAAAGCGCCGGTGCGAGCGAGCGAGTCGGCGAGGTCTCTTTCAGAGGTGAGACCGCCGACGACGGGGAGATAGACGTAACCGTTGGTGTAGAGTCGGCCCGCGCCGTCGAAGATGCGCAGGACGGGCTGGCGGAGGGGATTCGCCACTCCAAACAGAGTGAGCGACGGGCCGATGGCGCGAACGATGATCCGCTTTCCGGCCGAAGCCGCGGATACGACAAAGCCCGCCGTCACCGCCGAATCCGCAGTCGGGCCGGCTGCGCCGCGGGCGGAGAGGTTCAGCAGCCGGTCGGTCGGTCCGACGGCAAGGACCAGCGTTTGGGAAGGGCGGGGAACGCCCGTGGGGGCGGCCAATAGGCAACTGTATTCCCCCGCATCATCCGGCGCCACGCTCTCGATGACGAAGAGGGACTCGGAAGCTCCCGCGATGGCCCTGCCATTCCTGGTCCAGATGTAGGTGCTGGTCTCTCCAACCGTCGGGGCGAGGAGACGCAGGCGCTCGCCAGCGGGAACTGTCACCCGGGCCGGCGGCACAAACCGGATGCCGAAACCGATATCGATGGAGATGGTGGTCTCGGCCAGAGCGGGCAAGGGCGTCGCAGCCAGCGTGAGCGCGCCCAGGCACGTGGAGCGGAATAAGGCATTCATCGGAATACAATGTGTGGTCGACCGCCGCCGGTTGCGAGCTGTTCCCTGGCGTGGTTCGAGGTTCGAGTTATCGCTCGCCATACTCACGGTCACGAGATCATCACGCCCGCTGAATGGCCGCCAGCCGCGAACGATGTGGCGTGCAGGTGCCGCGCCGAAAGCCGCCCGTTCGTCGATGAACGGCGGGAAGCGCCCGCCAGGGTGATGCCACACGGCGATCGCGGAAGCCCGAGGCCGCGCCAGTTCTCTCGTTCCACCCGGCACGCCAATGAGCACGGCGCGGGTTGAGATGGACCCAGCCGAAGCTCCACTGCTACTTTGGCGCCTCCTTTTGGGGGGCGTTCCCTTGCTCCTCTCACCGCACCAGCCCGATCGCCGCCATGCGCACGTGTTCCTCCGCCGCCGCTGACCAACTCGCCAGCGCCCTTGACCCTCCGCATGCGCCACGAAACTCCCCGGCCCCGAGGCACGCACGGATGACCCCGCCGCTCCTGCACTTCGCCGCTCTGCTCGTGCTCGCCGCCAGCTCGCCCGCCGGGTCGATCACCGCTCCGGGGAACGCGGGAGCCGGCTACTTTCCGCCGCCCGAGTCGCGGGACGGCTGGCGGGCCGTGGGTGCGGACGACGAGATCGAGACCGTCGCGGGCATGGACCGTGCACGGGTGGCTGAGCTGCGCTCCTGGCTGCTCCAATCCGACGCGCGTCCTTTCGCGGCCGTCGTTGTCCGACGTGGCTTCGTGGTGCTCCAGGTGGAACGCGGCAACAGCGCCACCACCGACACGCGCAACGTGAAGTCTTGCGCCAAGGCAATCTGCGCCACCGTGCTGGCCATCGCCGCCGAGCAGAGCCGCGCGGGGCGACTGCCGCGCCGGATGAGTTTCGACGACCGCGCGTTCGACTTCATCCCGTGGGCGCAGCCGCTCAGCGACCCGCGCAAGTCCCGGATCACCGTGCGCCAACTGCTCAATCACACCTCCGGCCTCACCCCCGAGAGCACCAAGGTGCCGAACCGCGGGCCGTGGGAGCTGATCCTCGGTCACACCGGCGACGCGCGCAACCAGCGTCTGGCGTTCGATCCCGGAACCGATCTCGACTACGGCACGCACGCGCTCTACCACGCATCGCTGGTCTGCGAGACCGTGACCGGTCAGCCGTACGATCAGTTCGCCATCGCCCACCTGTTCCGGCCCCTCGGCATCGAGCAGTGGTGGTTCGAGTTCATCGCCGGCGACCCCGCCCACGGCCGGCATCCCTCCCACGCCGTCGGGCTGCCAGCCCGCGAACTGGCGCGCATCGCCTACTGCATGCTGCGCGAGGGCCGCTGGGGCGAACACCAAGTCGTCCCGGCGTGGTTCGTGCGGGAAACCGCCACACCCTCCCATACCGTGACAGGCACCAAGACCTTCGGCCGCGACGCCGCCTCGTTTTCGTCCGGTTGGGAACTCCCCGGCCGGCTCGGGGGCGAACGCGGGCGCGGTATTCCGCGCGACGCCCGGTTCAAGCCGGGCAGCGGCGGCCAGTTGATGGCGTTTGTGCCGAGCCTCGATCTCGTCATTGCCCGCCAAACCGGCGGCAGCGGCCAGTGGGAATACGAGGAATTCCTTCGTCGGGCCTGCGCCGCGGTGCTGCCGGCACGCCAAGAGCCGTGAGTGCTCCGGCGCCCAAGACGCGCCCCGCACGGTCTGGCTCAGGGCGTGATTGAAAAAGGCGCGGCGCCGCCGCCCCGGAAACAGCCCCCGCTACTTCCGTGCGAAAACGATGCAGATCGGGGCGGGCACGTTGATCACACCCTTGGTCTGGTAGGTCAGCTCGCCGCTTTGTGGGTTCACCTTGTGGACGGAGACGGTGTTGGAGTCGGCCCCGGCCGCGAGCAGCCAGCCGGCGCCCGGCGCGAGGTTGATGTTGCGCGGAAAGGCCCCGCGCACCGGCTGCACCTGGATCACGGCGAGTGCGCCGGAACCCGGATCGGCGCGGTACACGGTCACCGTATCGTGACCGCGATTCGAGAAGTACACCGTGCGCCCGTTGGGATGCATGAGGATCTCCGCGCCGGAGTTGTGCGTTTCCCCCGCCTTGGCCTGTTCGCTGAGCGACGGCACCGTGCCGACCTGCCGGGCGGTGCCCGCCGCCGCATCCCATGCAAACGTCGTCGCCGAGAGCGACAGTTCGTTGAGCAGGTGGACAAACTTGCCGTCGGGCGTGAACTTGAGGTGGCGCGGCCCTCCGCCGCGCACGGAGGCCGCAAAACCGTGCCGCTCGATCGCAGGGGCGTCGAGGTTGACCCGGTAAATCACGATGCCGTCGAGCCCGAGATCCGGCACAAGGGCAAAACGGCCGTCCGGCGAAAAGCCGCAATAATGCGGGTGCGGGGCGTCCTGGCGCTTTTCCACCACCCGTGATCCGCCCTCGTGCTGGCTCAGCTTCGCCGCCCCCAGCCGACCCTCCGCGTCCAACGGAAAGAGCGCGACGGAACCGCCCCCGTATTGCGCGGTGAGCAGAAACTTCTTCGAGGGATGCACGGCGATGTGCGCCCCGCCACCGCCGCCGGTGGGAGCGGAGTTGATCGGCGCGAGCACGCCGTCCTTGCCGATCCGATACCCGATCGCCCCCGGGCCGGACGGAGTGTTCGCCACCGCGTACAGCTTGTCGCCCTCGGGGTGCACCGCGAGAAACCCGGGCGAGCCGATCTCGGCCGCCAGCTCCGCGGCCGAGAGCTTGCCGCTGGCGGTGTCGAAGGTCGCGCGGTAGATGCCCTTGGCACCCGGCCCGCCAGTGCCGAAGAAAACCCACCCCACTTCACCCCGCAGGAGGGGGGCGCCAGCGGCGAGGAGCAGGGTCAGTCCGACGGAGCAGGAGCGAAGGGGGGAGTTCATGACCGACGTTGCTAGCCCGGAATCCCCTCCGGACGGAAGCTTCTTTTGGATCGCAGCGGCCGAAAATCGTCGCGCCCCCGCCGGAATCCTGTGATGGTTAAAGCAACCGCCATGCTTTTTTCCACCACTGTTCCTCCGTTTGGCCAGCCGGGCACCGCCGATCCCGATGTCCAGTTCATCACCTATCTCAACCTGAAGCTGCGTGAAATCGGCCAACCCGGCGTGCCCGCCGCGGCCGGGGCCGACAGCCTCGCGCCCCTGGTCGATCATTTCCTTGCGCTCAGCCGCGAGAAGGACCGCGCCCTCGCTTCGCACCTCTGCCCGATCGACCAGCGGTTGCAGGATTTCCTCGATCGCCACCTCTGCCCCGCCTCCGGATGCGAAGGCGGCGCGCCGCGCCTGCCCGCCACCACGCTGGTCCTCGATCGCGCCGGGCTCGCGCGCGTCCTCTCTCTGCCGCCCGCGGCCGACGAACATCGCAGCGACATCCTTTCTTCGTACCGCGTCAAACAGGGTGTGCTGCACAACCCGCGCGCCGACCGTCGCACCACTCAGGGGATCTTTCACATTGCCGACTTCGGGCTGCCGGTGCCCGACGACAAGAAGGCCGTACCACCCGCCGTCTTTGGCCGCTTGCTGCGCCAAGCCCTCAACCCGCCTCCCACCCTGCTGCGCCTGCCGTTCACCGCCACCGCTCCCACGCCGGCCGAGTGTTTCGTCTCCCTCCACTTGCGACCGGTCGTCTGCCCGGCTGTGCCCGGCTTCACCCCGGCCCGCTCGATGGAGACCCGTTTCTTCGTCCCCGCCGCACTCGTCGCCAACCTCGACTTCATCGAGCGCATCTTCGGCAACGCTGGCGACCCCAACCTCCCCGCCAACGACGCCGCCCTCGATCCCGCCCGCTGGACCGGGCACACCGGCGCCGTCATTCTCGCCACCCACCTCTCCACGCTGACGAAGCGCGAGCTCGGCCTGCCGCCCTGGGCCGAGGCCTCCGAACGCCAGCGGCGCGACGGCATGTGCTGGCGCGACCCGGCGGAGCGCTACAACGACGGCGTCCCCTTCAAACTCACCGCCCGCGACCCGAGCGGCGTCATTGTCACGCTGATCGCCGACAACTACTTCGGCTATTGTAAGAAGGAGGTAAAGGCACAGATCAGCTTCGCCGCCAACCTGCTCGGCCAGTGCGAGGAAGAGCACGCCGGTGGCGCGATCGTCTTCCCGAGTTACGACCTGGGCGAGGACTTCCAGCTCAGCCGGCACTACGCCATCGTCGATCACACGTTTGCCGAAGCGCTCGCCCAACTCGGCGACCGCGCCGAGCCCCAGCCCGGCGGCTGGGCCCGGGATCGGGAGTATCCCGATGTCTGCTACGTGCCACAGGACGCCTTCTTCAGCCTCCGGGCGCAGACCATCACCTGGCGCGACGCCGCCGGCGCCTCCCAGGCGATCAAGCTGCTGCCGCGCCACACCTACGTCCTGCCCTCGGGCTACAAGGTCGAGATGGTGAAACCCGAGGACGGCCGGCGCTGGCGCCTGCGCGGCACCACGGCCGAAGGCCTGCTCTGCCACAAGCCCTGCACCGTCTCCGGCGGGGGCAAGTCCGAGATCTCCAAGTCGATCGCCGATGCCATCTTCACCGCGCCCAACTTCGTCGGCGATCTCGCACGCGATTTCGACGCGATCGACGCGATCCTGAAACGCGAATACGGCCAGCGTTTCCGCGACGCCGCCCGCAACAAGCCGCGTGGCCGCCCCCTACTCAGCCCCGAGCGCTCCCTCGGTTCGGTCGTCAAGCTGCTCAGCCGCAGCGCCGACTACACCGACGACTACAACGCCTGGCTCGGCACGATTCCGCGCTACATTCTCGACCTCGTGCTGCTGATCAAACGCGTCTACAAGCCCGAGTGGGGCGACCACTGGCGGCGGCACTTCACCGTCGACACGATCAACGGTCGCCCGGGCAACGAGCTGAAGTTCCTCGGCGAAAAGGCCCTGACCCACTTTCTCCGCGTCGGCTTCACCCCCGACGGCGGTTGGCGCACCTTCAGCCTGCGCAAGGACTTCCACCCCGCGGTGAAGATCCAGGCCGAGGATGACATCACGGCCGCGATTGTCGCCCCCGCGACGCGATTGACCGGCCTGCCCCGCGCGGCGACTCCGGAACGTTCGCTCAAGTTCGTGCACAATTGTGAGGCCGCGCTCTTCCAGCGGCCCGACGAGGCCATCCACCGCGGTTACGACCGGCGCACCGAGAGCGATTTCTCGCGGGGCGGGAATTTCTTTTCCAACTACGAACCACTCCCGCGCGACGCCGCGCGCGCGATCGTCGAAGATGCCATCGGTTTCGACGCGTTCACCGCGCCGGTCCGCGCGATCTTCGAGGAATTCGTCGCCTCCGACCGTCCCGCCTTCCTTGCCTCGCCGGCGCATCCGCGCCTCGTCAATGGCAAGCCGACCAAGAACCCGCGTTACCTCCAGCGCCGGCCCGATCTCGAGGATCCGCGCACCACCTCCCTCGCCCAGATCGGCGCGCAGCTCTATCGCCGCGTGCCCGCCGGCGCCCCGGCGCTCTTTCCCGTCGGCGCGGTGTTGATCGGCCGCCGGTTGAACCCGCCCGAGCCCGGCGTGCGGCCGATGTGTGTGTTCGGTCCCATCCATTACCAGGAACTGCCCGAAGCCTTCATGGACTTCATCGCCAGCCTGACGGGCAAGTCGCCCTCGACGACGGGTGCCGGCTCGGAAGGCGCGCTGACCAAAGGCCCGTTCAACGCCCTGCCGCCGATCTACGACCTCAACGCCGCGCTCGTCTCGTATGTCCTGACCGACCTCCCGGTGTTTTCAACCGCCGCCGGCTGGCTCGGGCCGCGCTGCCGCGTCGATCACGACATCAGCCTGCTCGTGCCGGAAATCTGGGCCCGCATGACGCCCGAAGAACGCACCCCGCGTTTCCTGATCGACCACGGCTACCTCGAGCAGTGCACCGACTGGCTGCACGAGGGCCAGCCGGTGCTCGCCAGCCGCCTCGGCTGGCGGGTGACGTCGCGGTTTGTCCAGACCTTCTGCGGCCGCGTGCTCGGCAATCCGAGTTCGCTTTTCGACGAGGAGATGCTGCGCCCCGAGGGGCAGGATCGCGCCGTCTTCGCCGATGGCATGGACAACATCGTGCAGGCCATGCGCACCGCCGCGCAAAGCTACTTCGCGGACGGCTCGATCGCCCACGCCGTGCCACCGCTCGCGGCGCTCCTGCACATCATGCGCGACGGCTCCTGGGAGGGCCGGGATGCCAGCCACCCGGAATTCCGCGCGCTGTTCCAGCGCGAACGCGTGCTCGCGAGCGACTGGTACCGCGCCCGCCTCCTCGCTCAGCAGAAACGCGATGTCGCTCACTGGCAGAGACGGACGGCTTACCTGGAGGCCTTCCTCGCGCGCCCCAACTATGCCGACCTCGCGGCCCACTTCGGCGTGCGCGACCGCCTGGCCGCCGCCCGGGACGCCGCGGCGGCTGCCGCCGCCCCGTCCTACCTCGAACGGCTCGCCGGCACCCTCGGCGTCGATCCCACGCTCGTCGTGTAGCCGGCCGGCCGGCGGGCCGGAGCAAACCAGCCCCGGTGCGGAGAACGCGGGATCGCCCGCGTCGCGCCTCAGTTGAACGATTTGCCGCAGCCGCAGGTATTTTGGGCGTTGGGATTCTTGATCTCGAATCCCCGCCCCTGCAGGCCGTCGTCAAAATCGATCGCGCATCCCCGCAGATGCGCGAGGCTCGCCGGGTCGATCAGCAGCCGCACTCCCTCGCTCTCCAGTTCGGCATCGTCCGGCTTGGGTTCGTCGAACGACATCCCGTACTGCATCCCCGAGCAGCCGCCGGATTCGACCAGCACGCGCAGCCGCTTCTGCGGCGCGTTGAGTTCCTCCTGCATCGTTTGGACTTTTCGGGCGGCCCGGGGGGTTAGCGTGATCATGGAGCGCGCAAGGTAGAAAGGCCGCCCGTCCTGTCAAACGGCGCCGCTCCATCTCGTCCCATCGGAGTCGGCCCCACCGGATGCAGATTTCGCACCTGCGAGTGTACCAGTTGCGGGCTCCTTCGCCCGCGACCACTGGCGGGAAACGGCGGGCGGGACGCGACGGCCCGCTCCACCGGGAAGCCGCCGGGCACCTTCCTGGCCTCCCGCCGTCGCCGTTCAGATCTGCGCACTTGCCAGCCGCGCGCCACCGTCCTTGTGTGGTGGCAAATGGCAGCCATCAAACATATCTTCAACGAGCTGCACTACGAGATGACGCGCAAACTGGCCGAGGGCGGCATGGGCGTCGTTTACGAGGCGCTCCAGCTCGGCGCCGGGAATTTTCGCAAAGTCGTCGCGGTGAAACTCATTCGCGAGGAGTACTCGGCGATCGAGGAATTCCAGAACAACTTCATCGGCGAGGCGCGCCTCGTCGCCGATCTCATCCACACCAACATCGTCCAGACCTACCATCTCGGGCAGGTGGGCGGCCAGTATTTCATGGTGATGGAGTTTGTCCGCGGCGTAAACCTCGAGCTGTTCATCGAACAACACCGCAAAATCGGCAAGCCCGTGCCGATCGACTTCGCCGCGTTCATCGTTTCCCGGGTCGCCCGCGGCCTCACCTACGCCCACACCAAGTGCGACCGCGAGGGGCGGCACCTCAACATCGTGCATCGCGACATCGGCCCGAAAAACGTCCTGCTGGCCTATGAAGGCGACGTGAAGCTGACCGACTTCGGCATCGCGAAGGCGCTCGACCTGATGTACAACGAGGAGGGCAAGGTGATCGCCGGCAAGGACGACTACCTCTCGCCCGAACAGGCCAGCTACGCCATCACCGACGCCCGGGCCGATCTGTTTCCCCTCGGCATCGTCCTCACCGAGCTGCTCCTCGGCCGGAACATCTTCCGCTCGGCCGACCGCGCCCAGTCGCGCCGCAACATCCTGACCATGCCGATCCCGGAGTTCACCAAGCTGCGCCCGGAGATCGATCCCAAGCTCGAGGCCATCATCCAGCGCTCCCTCCAGCGGGACCGCGAGAAGCGCTACCAGTCGGCCTTCGAGATGCTCACCGACCTCGAGGTTTATCTCTACGGCGATCGCTACGGGCCGACCAACGAGAAGTTCGGCGTGTACTTGAAGAACCTCTTCGGCGTCAAAGACCCGGTCATCCCCGCGTTTTCCACCCGCCCGCCCCAATAGGATGAAACGGCCGCCATTTCATCCCCATGAGCGGGCCTGGATTTAGTCACGAACTCCGCCAGCGGCAGACCCAGTCGCTGGTGCTGGCGCCGCAATTGCGGCAGTCGCTGAAGATCCTCCAGGTGGCTGCGCTCGACCTGCGCTCGGTCATCCAGGAGGAACTGCAAAACAACCCAACGCTCGAGGAACTGCCGATGGAGGGCATCAGCCTCGACGAATCTGATCCGGCCGGCACACCGGCCGACGGCGCCGAGGCCGAGCCCGCCCGCCCCGCCGACCCCGCCGCCGCCGAACCCGAACCCAGGCGCGAGGAGCTCGACTTCTCGAAGGACCGCGAGTTCGAGATCCTCGGCAAACTCGACGAGGATTGGCGCGACCACATGGCGCGGGTGGGCGGTGCCCAGCCCTTCACGAGCGAAGATGCCGAGCGCCGCCAGCACTTCTTCGAATCGCTGGTCAGCGAAACCTCGCTGCAGGAGCACCTGATGCAACAGGCGGAGATGACCGATCTCCCGCCCGCGGCGCTCGCCGCCATGAAACACCTGGTCGGCGGCCTCGACGATCGGGGTTTTCTCACCCAGACGCCCGCCGATGTCGCCCTCCAGACCGGCCTGCCCCTCGAGGCGGTCCAGGCGGCTCTCCAGATGCTGCGCACCTTCGAGCCGCCCGGCATCGGCGCCCGCGATCTGCCCGACTGCCTGCTGCTGCAGCTCGCCGCCAAGGGCCGCGGCACCTCCCTGCCCGCCCGGATGATCCGCGACCACTTCGAGCTGCTCACCCGCCGGCGCATCCCCGACCTCGCCCGCAAACTCGCCGCCGAGCCCGACGACATCCAGCTCGCCATCGAGGAAATCGGCAAACTCGACCCCGCGCCCGGCCGCCGCTTTGCCGAGGACCACAACCGCGTGGTCGTCCCGGATGTGACGGTCGAAAAGGACGGCGACGAGTGGAAGATCGAGCTCAACAGCGACTACATCCCGCGCCTGCGCCTCTCGAGCACCTACCGCCATCTCATCGCCAAGGGCACCCTCTCGAAGGAGGAGCGCGACTACCTCCGCGAGCGGATGCGCTCCGGCAAGTTCCTCATCGACTCGATCGAACAGCGCCAGCGCACCATCGAGCGCATCACGCGTGAAATCCTCAACGCCCAGCGCGACTTCTTCGAGCACGGCGTCTCCGCCCTCAAGCCGCTGACGATGACGCAGGTCGCCGACGTCGTGGGCGTGCACGAAACGACTGTCAGCCGGGCGATCGCCAACAAGTTCATCCGCACGCCGCACGGGGTGTTTGATTTCAAGTACTTCTTCACACCCGGCTACCATGCCGAAAGCGGTAACGACGTTTCGAACACGAGCGTGAAGGAGATGATCGCCAGCCTGATCAACACCGAGGATCGCGCCCATCCCCTGAGCGACCAGGAACTCGTCGCCAAACTCGCGGAAAAAGGACTGACGATCGCCCGCCGCACCGTCGCCAAATACCGCGAAGCCCTCGGCCTCCTTCCCAGCAACCTCCGGCGCGACTACACCTAGCCCGGAAATTTCCCAGCGCGGCAACCGCAACCGAAGGTGGGCCGGCAGGCACTGCCCGCCGTAGCCCTGCGCGAAGGCTGGGTCCCTCTGCCGGCCGGCGCGCACAGGGACGTGCGCGCCCACCTGATGCGAAAATCGTCGCGAAACGGTACGATGTGGATCGGTTTTACTTCCCTCCTGTGCTATGGTGCCACACCCCTTACCTTCGAGCCTTCGTCCTGCCGGCCACCTCCTCATTTCCGGGCTGAGGCAATCCGCCGTTGTACGTGTT
>Ga0233425_10007230_pt1 | contig 15758 bp, 15 predicted proteins | sample Watercolumn_Towu_2_FD_181712 | JGI IMG/M metagenome (GOLD analysis project Ga0233425, IMG submission 181712) | Freshwater microbial communities from Lake Towuti, South Sulawesi, Indonesia - Watercolumn_Towuti2014_140_MG | ecosystem: Environmental > Aquatic > Freshwater > Lake | place...
TTTCGGGGTGGGCTCACATTTCCTCGCGCATAAGAAAGCGTGCCTATGAACATCCTCCACACCGAAGCCTCCTGCGGCTGGGGCGGACAGGAAATTCGCATCCTCGAAGAAGCGCGCGGACTGATCGAGCGCGGGCACGAGGTGACGGTCGCCTGTCCGCAGCATGCACGCATGACGGAGGAAGCCGCCCGTTACGGCGTGCCGGTCGTGCCGCTGCCCATCGAGTTTCGTACCGTCGCCGGTTTTGTCGCCATTCGCCGCCAGCTTGCGGCGGGCGGCTACGATGTGGTGAATACCCACAGCTCCGCCGATTCATGGCTGGTCGCACTGGCCTGCGCCACCCTGCCGCGGCCGCCGGCCATCGTGCGCACCCGCCACATCTCGGCACCGGTGTCCGGCAACTTCGCCAATCGCTGGCTCTACCGCCAGTCCGGAGCCGTCGTCACCACCGGCGAGCGCCTGCGCGAAGACCTGATCGACCGGCTGGGGCTCGATCCCGCCCGTGTCGTTTCCGTGCCGACCGGCATCGATACGGTGCGTTTCGCCCCCCCGGCCGACAAGGCGGCCGCCAAGGCGCGCGTCGGTCTCGACCCGGCGTGCGTCCATCTCGGCATCGTCGCAACCTTGCGCAGCTGGAAGGGACATCTCTTCCTGCTCGACGCCTTCGCCGCGCTGAATCGTCCCGCGCTGCGTCTTGTGATCGTCGGCGCCGGCCCGATGCGCGAACCGATTCTGGAGAAGATCGCCGCGCTCGGCCTCGGCGACCGCGTCGTGCTGGCTGGCCAACGCAACGACGCCGAACTCTGGCTACAGGCGCTCGACATCCTCTGCCTGCCTTCCTATGCCAACGAAGGCGTGCCGCAAGCGCTCATGCAAGCCATGCTGGTGGGCCTACCCATCGTCACCACCCCCGTAGGCAGCATCAGCGAAATTCTGCAAGACGAGCAAACCGCACTCATCGTCCCGCCCCAGGATGTCCCGGCCCTAGCCACGGCACTGCGTCGCCTGCTCGACGATACCGGCCTGGCACTTCGCCTAGGCCAGACCGCGCGCGCCACCGCGCTGGCCCGCCACACACGAGAGTCCATGCTCGATGCCATGCAATCCGTATTCGAACGAGTCACCCATGTCCGCTAACACTCTCATCACCCCCACCCAGTTAACCCAGGTCGCGCACCAAAGAATCGCCGAATTCCAAGTGCAGGTCGCCGACATTCCCTATGAGCGCAAGGGCATCCTGTTCTCGGAAATGTTCTTCTTCTGGCTTCTGGCCAGCCGGCTCAAACCGCGCCGCATCCTTGAATCCGGCCGCGCCCGCGGACAAAGCACCCTGATCCTGTCGCATTGTTTTCCCGAAGCGGAAATCATCAGCATCGAATACGACCGCAATTCGCCCGATGTGACCGTCGCTGCCGAGCGCCTGCGCGGGCGCAGCAATGTGAAACAGTTGTTCGGCGATGCCACCCGGTTGCTACCGAAAATGGCGCAGCCGGGCGATGTGGCACTGATAGACGGCCCCAAGGGCTACCGGGGCCTGCGCTTGGCCCTACGCCTGCTGTCCGGCGGACGAATACCTCTAGTATTTGTGCACGACACCGCAGCAGGTTCCCTGGAGCGGCGTTACCTGACCGACAACCTACCGGAATCGCTGTATAGCGACTTGCCGTCCATCGCCGAGATTTCCCACCACCTCGATCAAGGCTCCTGGGAGCAATTACCCGAGGCCCACCGCTGGACTGATGCCGGTGCGCCTCCAGCTGGTTATGGCTTTTCCCTGGCCTGCCTGCCCCACCGGCCTGGCCGCGCGTACCACCGGCTGCTGCTGTCGGTGATCCTGGAAGGGCTGCGCCAGCGCCTCCTGAAGTTCTGAGCGCAGGCTCGCGACGATGGACATCGAACCGGCAGTCGTCCACGAGATCCTGGTGGTGCATGTCTCCCGCATAGGCGACACCCTGCTGGCCACCCCGGCCTTGCGCGCCCTGGCGGCAGCCTACCCCAAGGCACGTCTGACCTGCCTTGCCCACCCGAAACGCGCCGAGATCCTGCAAGGCCTGCCTTTCATCCATCGCCTGGGACACATCACCAAGAAGAGCGCGCCGTTGCGCGGCTGGATGCCCGGTCGCCGCTACGATCTGGCGCTGGTCTGGGGCTTCGACCGGCCCTTGGTGGAGTACGCCTTGCGGGTAGCCGGCCGGGTGGCGGCCTTCCGCCAGGAAGATGCGAAGCTGGATGGGCGGCTTTGGCGGGCGGTACCGGAACCGGCCTTTCATACCCGAAACGCCGTGGACTATCTGCTATCCCTCCCCGAAGCCCTGGGCATCCCGGCGGCGGGCAGGCATTTGTCCTATGTGGTGGCCGCCGGCGAACATGCCTGGGCGGCCCAGGAACTGGCTCCTTTGCGGGCTCGCGGGGTGAGCCCTCTGCTCGGCCTGCAAATAGCCAGCTTCCCCACCAAGGGCTTTCGTGACTGGCCGGTGGAACGATTCATCGAGCTTTGCCGGCGCATCCGCGGCGACCATCCGGCGGCGCATTTCCTCATCTTCGGCGGCCCCCTGGAACGGGAGCGCACCCAGGCGCTGCATGCCGCGCTGTCCGACTGCTCGACCCACTATGCCGGCCGCCTGACCCTGCGCCAGACCGGGGCGCTGATGAACGAGCTCACCCTCTATGTGGGCGTGGATACCGGCCCCACCCACATCATGGGGGCGCTGCACCGGCCCATGGTGGCCATGTATCACGGTTCATCGCCGAGCCATTTCCTGGCCCCCCTGGAACATCCCTGTCTATGGACGGTGGACCACCCGCGGGCGGGCGAAGGCTACGATCCGGATGCCTACCCCATGGCCGACATTCCGGTGGATACGGTGCTGGCCAAGGTGCGCGAGGCCCTGGCGTGAACTTCGCCCTGGTGCTCACCAATCTGGCCGGCGGTGGCGCCGAGCGGGCCATGCTCAACCTGGCGGCGCTGCTCAACAGCCGCGGCCACGGCGTGGACCTGATCCTGCTGGAGGAGCGGGTGGAACACCGCCTGCCCGATGGCCTCACCCTGCATACCGCCAGCCCCGCCGGTATCGGCCATGGCTGGCTGGGCAAGCGCTTGGCGGCCTGGCGGCTGAAAGGACTGTGGAAGCGGCTGAATGCTCACCGGCCCATCCATCTGACCGTCTCCACGCTGCCCTACTGCGACGAAGTGGTGCGCCTGGCGCGGTTGCCGCGGGTGCGTTTCCGCATCGCCAACACCCTGTCGGCGGAGATCGAGCGCCTGGCCCGGCAGGACGCGGCCAAGGCGCGGCGCCGCCTGGCGCGCTACCGGAAGGTCTACGGCGGCCAGGCGCTGCTCGCGGTGTCGGAAGGAGTAGCGAGCGACCTGCGGGAAAAGCTGGGCCTCTCCGGCGACATCGCCACCGTCTACAACCCCTTCGACATCACCCGGCTGCGGCGTCTGGCGGCGGAACCCGCCCAGGATTTGCCGCGGCGGCCCTACATGATCCACGTCGGCCGCTTCGCTGCCCAGAAGCGCCACGACCTGCTCCTGGATGCCTGGAAGCTGGCCGGCCTGGAACACGAGCTGGTGCTGCTGTGCGAACCGGCGGCGGCGTTGAGCTGGATGATCGCCGAGCGGGGCCTGGAAGACCGGGTCCGGGTGGCGGGCTTCCAGGCCAATCCTTATCCCTGGATCGCCGGCGCCGACCTGCTGGTGCTCTGCTCCGACCACGAGGGCCTGCCCAACGTGCTGGTGGAGGCCCTGGTCTGCGGCACTCGCGTCCTCTCCACCGACTGCCCTTCCGGGCCGCGCGAGGTGCTCAGCGGCGATCTGGCGCGCTGGCTGGTGCCCATGAACGACGCCGCGGCCCTGGCCCAGGGCATGGCCGCCGCTCTGGCCGAACCACCGCCGCGGCTCGGCCACGAGCTGGATGCCTTTGCTGCGGAAACGGTGGCCGCCCGCTACGAAGCCCTCGCGGAGGCCATCTGACCATGTGCGGCATCCTGGGCGCCGTCGCTACCCGCTGGCGCGAACACATCCCCGCCGCCCTGGATACCCTGCGCCCGCGCGGCCCGGACGCCCACGGCGTGATGGAAGCGGGGCCGGCCGTGCTGGCTCACCGCCGTCTGGCCATCATCGACCTGGCCGGCGGCGCCCAGCCCATGCAGAGCGAGGACGGCCGCTGGACCTTGAGCTTCAACGGCGAAATCTACAACTTCCGGGAATTGCGCCGGGAGCTGGAAGTCCAGGGCTACGTCTTCCACAGCCATTCCGACACGGAGGTGCTGCTGCAAGGCTGGCGCGCCTGGGGCGAGGCCCTGCTCGGCCGCCTCGACGGCATCTACGCCTTCGCCGTCTGGGATGCCACCGAGCAACGCCTCACCCTAGCCCGCGACCGCTTGGGGGTCAAGCCCCTGTTCTACGCCGCCCTGGATGGCGGGCTGCTGTTCGCCTCCACCCTGGCCCCCTTCTTCGCCCTGCCGGGCTTCCCCCGCCGCCTGGACGCGCAGGCGCTGCGCGACTACCTGGCCGCTCAAGCCATCCCCGCGCCCCGCTCCATGCTGCGCGACGTGGCGCAACTGCCGCCGGGGAGCCTGCTGACCTTCGCCGCCGGCAAGGTGGCGACCCGCCGCTATTGGCAGCCGCCCGGTCCCGGTGACGCGGCGCCCACCTTCGACGAGGCTCTGGACGCGGTAGATGCCGCCGTGCGGGAGAGCGTGCGCCGGCAGATGGTGGCGGACGTGCCCCTGGGCGCCTTCCTCTCCGGCGGCATCGACTCCAGCCTGATGGTGCATTACATGGCCGAGGCGGGGATGCGGCCCTTGCTCACCTTCAACATCCGCTTCCCCCAGGCGGGCTTCGACGAAACCCCGGCGGCCCGGGCGGTGGCGGCGCAATACGCCACCGAACACCAGGTGATCGAGGCTCCGGCCATCGACTCCACGATGTTCGAAGCCGCCATCGCCGCCCTGGACCAGCCTCTGGCGGACCCCGCTTACGTGGCCACCCACGAGCTTTCCCGCCTCACCCGCCAGGCGGTGACCGTGGCCATCAGCGGCGACGGCGGCGACGAGCTGTTCGCCGGCTACCCGCGCTTCGCCCTGGAAGACAAACACTACCCGGATAGCCCGCTGCGCCGCCTGATCCGCGCCGGGGTGCGCCGCGGATGGCTGCCCGGCGCCCTGACCCGGCGTGGCCTGGCCGGCGCGGACATGCTGTTGTACCGCCATGTGGAACTGGGTGACTACCCCCGTTCGCGCAAGGATATGGGGGCCTATCTGCGTCCCGAGGTGCTGGCCGCGGCGCGGCCGGAGGCCACCCTGGAGCTGTGGCGCGGATTGGCGCAAAGCTACGGCCGGGGCATGGACACGGCCAGCCTGATGCGCGCCGACCTGTGGACCTATCTCTCCGAAGATTGCCTGGTCAAGACCGACCGGGCGAGCATGGACCAGAGCCTGGAAGTGCGCGTCCCCCTGCTGGGCAACCCGGTGCTGGACCGGGTGCTGGAGTGGCCCGCCGCGATCCATTACGACGCCGGGGCGGCAAGGCGCTGCTGCGGGCGCTGGCCCGCCGGCATCTTCCCGAAGCAGTGTGGAACCGGCCCAAGCATGGTTTCTCGGTGCCCTTGCAGCACTATTTCAACGGCCAGTGGAACGCCGCCTGCGAGCATTACATCGCCCGCTGCGGAGAACTGGCCCCTTTCCTCGATGCCGCCGCCGTGCAACAATCGTGGCGGGAATCCAAGGTCAACCAGGCCTCGCGGCGCCTGGCCTACACCTTCGTGGTGCTGCTGATCTGGCTGGCGGCCCATCCTTTAACCAGCGACTGACGAGAGCCCAAGATAATTCGACCCGGCGGCAAGACATGTCCTGTATCTTTTCAAAGAGGACTGAGGCTCCATTCCAGGACAGCTTCATTGTCCCCACGAACATCCATGCACCGACGCCCTTCCACGAATGATTAATGGCCCCGATTTCAACGCCCTCTCGAAACCGAATCATCGCCATCCATGACAACCTGGGTGCGCCTCTCATTCAGGCACTGGCGGAACGGGGCATCGAAACCGCCCCGGATCCGATGCTCGCCCATATGGATGCCCCCGGTAATCTGGCCGCCTATATCTGGTTCTACCAAGGGATCCGGCATCCCCTCCAGGTGCGCAACCTCCGACGCAGGCTGAATGCCCGAGGCCTGCCACTGTTCTGCTGGAACCAGGATGCCCCGCATTACCTCAATTACACCAAACCGAATCGAGCCTGGCGACTCTGGGCGGCACAGAGGTTTCACCTCTATGATCTCTATGCCACCCACACCCTGATAGACGAAAGCAGAAACTTCGCTGATTTGACCGTCTATCTCCCCAATGCCGCAAATATCCAGGCCTACAACCTGCGTGGCGATACCGACACGATCTTCAAGCAACTACGCAATCCAGGACATTACCGCTGGGATGTCACATTTTTTGGAGGGATGAATGGCCGACGCTACAAGGAAGACCAAGCCCGCGAACAGTTCTTCTCGAAATTGGGTCGACGCCTCGATACCTTGGGAATCACCCACTGCTTTAGAGAAACCGCTGGCATGAGCGTGAACGAGCAGATCAAATTCATACAGTCCTCGCGCATCAATCTCAATTTCGGCGCTCGCTGCGAGTACGGATTTCCCATCGCCTCAGGCCTGCCGGAACGCTGTTACGGCATCCCGGCCTGCGGCGGCTTCATCCTTTGCGACAAGCGCACACACGCCAGAGACGATTTCTCAGTGGGTGACAATTGGGCCGAATTCGACGGAATCGATGATTGCATAGACCAGATTCGCTACTGGCTCGAACATTTCGACCAAGCGCGCAACCTGGCCGAGCGTTGTTACAGGCATGTACTCGCCAACCACACCTATGCACACCGCGCCGCAAAACTCCACCACGCACTTCTGGCCTGGCATGAAGGCCAACGAGGGCTGATACGATGACACCTCTCGACCTGTCCGTCGTCCTGCCGGTCTATAACGTGGCGCCCTATCTGCGCCAGTGCCTGGACAGCCTGGCCAACCAGGAAAGACCCGCAAAGGAAATCATCGCCGTCGATGACGGCTCAACCGATGAGTCACCAGCCATCCTGGCCGAATATGCCGCCGGCCGCCTGCCCTCGCTGAACATCATTCGCCAGGAGAATGGCGGACTTTCAGCGGCCCGCAACACGGGGCTCCGGTACGCCACCGGAAAATGGCTGGCCTTCGTCGATTCCGACGACTTTGTCGCCCCCAGCATGTTTCAGACCCTGGTCGAAGCCGCCGAGCGTGACGACCTGGACATCGCCCTGTGCAATGGCATTTACCACTTCGATGACAAGCAACCCGAGCGGCCCATCTATACGGCCGCCCTGGAAGGCAAACACTACCCGGATAGCCCGCTGCGCCGCCTGATCCGCGCCGGGGTGCGCCGCGGATGGCTGCCCGGCGCCCTGACCCGGCGTGGCCTGGCCGGCGCGGACATGCTGTTGTACCGCCATGTGGAACTGGGTGACTACCCCCGTTCGCGCAAGGATATGGGGGCCTATCTGCGTCCCGAGGTGCTGGCCGCGGCGCGGCCGGAGGCCACCCTGGAGCTGTGGCGCGGATTGGCGCAAAGCTACGGCCGGGGCATGGACACGGCCAGCCTGATGCGCGCCGACCTGTGGACCTATCTCTCCGAAGATTGCCTGGTCAAGACCGACCGGGCGAGCATGGACCAGAGCCTGGAAGTGCGCGTCCCCCTGCTGGGCAACCCGGTGCTGGACCGGGTGCTGGAGTGGCCCGCCGCGATCCATTACGACGCCGGGGCGGCAAGGCGCTGCTGCGGGCGCTGGCCCGCCGGCATCTTCCCGAAGCAGTGTGGAACCGGCCCAAGCATGGTTTCTCGGTGCCCTTGCAGCACTATTTCAACGGCCAGTGGAACGCCGCCTGCGAGCATTACATCGCCCGCTGCGGAGAACTGGCCCCTTTCCTCGATGCCGCCGCCGTGCAACAATCGTGGCGGGAAGCCAAGGCCAACCAGGCCTCGCGGCGCTTGGCCTACACCTTCGTGGTGCTGCTGATCTGGCTGGCGGCCCATCCTTTAACCAGCGACTGACGAGAGCCCAAGATGATTCGACCCGGCGGCAAGACCGAAAAACGCATCCGGCGCCTGCTCTGGCTCCTCCCCAAGGGCGACTACGCCAGCAATTACGGGGTGCGCCTGCCCATACGCCATCCCGCCATCACGCCACCCATCGTCAAGGACATCTTCTTCGGCGGCTATGAGTCCAGGGAAGCGGAGCTGGTGGGCAAGTCCCTGGCCCCCGGCGACGTGGTGATGGAGATCGGCGCCGGCATCGGTTTCCTCTCCGCCCTGTGCGCCAAGGTCACCGGCAGCGAACGCGTGTTCGCCTACGAAGCCAACCCCCAGCTGATGGACGTGATCAAGCTGGTCCACCAGGCCAACGGCGTGGCCCCCTCGGTCAACAACGTGCTGCTGGGAGAAGGCGAGGCGGAACGCACCTTCTGGCTGGAAAAGGATTACTGGGCCTCCTCCCTGATCCAGGGATCGCCGGACGCGACGCCCATCAAGGTCGGCCAAATCGACCTCAACCGGGAAATCGACAGAATCCAGCCCAGCTTCCTCATCGTCGACATCGAAGGCGGCGAATACGATCTGCTGCGCCATGCCCGCCTGGACCCGGTCCGCAAGATCGTGATCGAACTGCATCCCCATGTACTTGGCTATACCCGGACTTCGGAAATGCTGGGCTGGCTGTTTGCCGCCGGCTTCGCCCTCGACACCAGCAACACGCGCAAGAACGTGTTCTATTTGTTCCGGGAATCACCATGAAGCCTGTCCTCAGCCTGGTGATGCCGGTCTACAACGTCGCGCCCTACCTGGAGCGATGCCTGGAAAGCCTGGTGGCACAGGATCTCTCCGGCATGGAGATCGTCATCGTCGACGACGGTTCCACCGACGACTGCCCCGCCATCCTGGCCCGTCATGCCGCAGACCACCCGGAGATCCGCGTCATCCGCCAGGAGAACGGCGGATTGTCCGCTGCGCGCAACACCGGCCTCGACCACATCTCGGGCGAATACGTGGCCTTCATCGATTCCGACGACTGGATCGAGCCCGGCTACTTCCGCCGGCTGCTCGACCTGGCCCGCGCCAACGATCTGGACCTGGCCCACGGCAACGGCACCTACCACTTCGAAGGGCGCGGCCAGGACTGCCCCATCTACCGGGACGACCTGTCCTGCGCCGTGATGTCGGGGCGCGAGGTGCTGCGCCACCGGCTGGGCAACAAGACCTTCCTGCACATGGTCTGGCTGCACCTGTACCGGCGCGATTTCATCGAACGGCTGGGCCTGCGCTTCGTGCCGCGGCTGATCCACGAGGACGTGCTGTGGACCACCCGGGCGTTCCTCGAAGCGAAACGGACAGCGTACGATCCGACCCCGGGCTATTTCTACCGACGCCCCCAGCGCAGCGCTCCCCCCGAGGTCATGGATCGCAAGCTGGATGCGGTCATCGCCAGTTCCGTGCATAACGCCCGCGGCCTCGCCGAGATGGCCGCCGGCATCGGCGACGACCCCGGCCTCCAGCGCCTGGTGCGCTGGCAACTGGTGGACGGTGCCCTGTCCATCTTCCACAAGCTGCGCAAGCTCCACTCCGGGGAACTGCGCCGGCGCCTGTACCGCCAGTTGCGCCACGACGGCGTCTACCGCCTGCTCTGGCGCAACGCCGTCGAAACCCCGCAGCGGCGCCGCATCGCCAGGGCCTGGCTGAAGAGCTGGACATGACCCCCTGCCACCAGGTCAACCTGCAAACCGGCTGGGGCGGCGGCGAGGGCTATACGGTCTTCTTCACCCGGGCGCTGCAGGCTCTGAGCGTGCCCACCACCCTGTTCGTGCATCCCGACAACCCCCACTGGGCAGGCCGCCTGCCCGCGCATTGCCGGGCCGTGCCGGTCAGTGGGCCGGACGCCATCGCAGGACACCTGCAAGGCGGCCGGCACTGGCTGGTATTCCACACCCCGGCGCGTGAACACGAGGCCGCTCCCCTGCGCCGGGCCGGCCACTTCTTGAGTGCCATCGCCCACATGCCCCTGTACGGGCGCGATCCCGCCTACCTGCGCCACTATGACCTGGTCTACCCGGTGTCATCCCATGTCGCCGCCAGTCTGCACGCCGCCGACATCCACCATGTCCACGCCGAGCCGCTCTTGGGGGTGGCGGACCTGGCCGGTCGCGACCGCGACGACGACATCCCCCTGTACGCCGGCTCCCCATACGACTGGGACCTGCGCAAGGTGCGCGACCGCGTCCTTTCCTGGTTCCATCCGCTGTATGCCGCCCTGCAGCCGCGCCGCCGCTTCAGCCGCATGCCCGGCATCACCCTGGGCCTGGTGTCCCGGATCACCCCGATCAAGCAGTTCCCCCTGCTGTTCCACCACCTGGCGCCGGTGCTCGCCAGGCACCCTGGGGTCCGCCTGGAGATCTTCGGCGCCGGCGGCTACGGCTCGGTGCGGGACCTGCGCCGCGAACTGGCGCCTATCCAGGGGCGCGTGCGTTTCTGGGGTCAGCAGCGCCAGGTCGGCACGGCCTACCGCAACCTGGACTATCTGCTGGCCGGGCTGCCGGAGAAGGAAGCCCTCGGTCTCAACATCCTCGAAGCCCAGGCCTGCGGCACCCCGGTGCTGGCGGTGGACGCCCCGCCCTTCACGGAAACCGTGTCCGATGGCGTCACCGGGCTTTTTTATGCGGACCCGCGTCACGATGCCGGCGCGAGTTTCGATACACTCCTCACCCGCCTGGAAACCCGGCCGTTCCGCATCATCCCGGAGCAGGCCCAGCCCCACCTGGAGCAATTCCGGGAGGACGCCTTCACCCGGCGCGTCGCCCGACTGGCAGAAGCCACGGCCGCCGCCATGAACCGACCCGCCCCCTGATTTCCCATGCCGCGCGACACCGTCATCCTCAACTACCGCAAGGGCTTTCTGCCCCTCAAGGAAGGTTTCGAGAACATCGGCTTCCGAGTGGCGGAGAACGTCTGGTCGCCGGATGCGGACCTGCTGGCGCGCACCGGGTTGTGCGTGACCAACCTCTACGAGGCGATCCGCGCACCGTGGGCCAGCATCGCCCTCAAGCGGCGCCTGAAGTCGGCCCGGGTGCCCTTCCTGGGCCTGGACCGGGACGCGCCCTGGCACATGGGCCTGCGCTGGCGGCGCATGGCCCTGTTCCGCGCGCTGCGGCCCCTGGACGTCTACGCCAGCCACACCCTGCAACCCACTTGGGACTTTGCGCCCACCAAGGTCTACAGCGCGAACGCGGTCTGGGTGCGCAACTTCAACCTGCACGGCCACAGCCTGGAGGAGATGCGCGACCCGGCCTTCTACGAATGGGACGTCTCGTTCCTCGGCAACATGGACGGCACCCGCTACAAGGAACACGCGGAAAGGGAGCGCTTCTTCGGCGAGTTGCGTGGCCGCCTGGACGCCCTCGGCCTGCGCCACTGCATCCGGCACTCCTCCGGAATCGGCGAGGAAGAGCAGATACGCGTGATCCAGCGCTCCCGCATCAACCTGTCCTACCGCTCCTCCTGCGACCATGGCGGCACGCTCAGCTGGGGCCTGCCGGAACGCTGCTACGGCGTGCCGGCCCGGGGCGGCTTCCTGCTCACCGACGAACGCCGCCACGCCGGCGACGACTTCGACCTGGCCACGGAATGGGCCGGCTTCACCGACCTGGACGACTGCGTCGAAAAGGTCCGCTACTGGCTGGCCCATTTCGAGGAATCGCGCCGCATCGCGGAAGCCGCCCATGCACGGGTGATGCGGGACCACACCTACGAGCAGAGGGCACTGAACCTGATCAAGGCAGGCCAACAGTCCAGGGCGAGCGTTGAAGCGGTCACTGCCGTGGTCCCAAAATCGTCCGGCCAAACATGAGAACGCCGCGCGTCCTGGTCTGCGGGGATTTCTCGTCGCTGACATTGCCCCATTCCCGGCAATGTGCGGCTGCGCTCGCGGAAGTCGGTTGCGATGTCCAGAACGTGGATACCGAGGATCGCCGGCGCAAGTTGCCCGAAATGCTCAAGCGTTGGTCGAAATCCCTTGCCAAGCGATTCGGGCTGAAACAGCGCCTCTCGGACTACTATGTCAGCCGTGAGCTTGCTGTGCGCAACGACCGGGTCTGGCGTGCGTTCGAGCTTCACCAACCGGAACTGGTTCTTGTCATCCGCGGCAATGCTCTGGATCCGGTGATGCTGGCCCGGATGCAACAACGCGGCGCCAGCGTGGTCGGGTGGTGGATCAAGGACGTGCGCAGGCTGCAGAACCTTGTGAACGATGTTCCACATTACGACGCGTATTACTGCATCCACAGCAACCTGTGTTCGGACAGGATGCGCTACCTCCCTGCGTGGAACCTGGATCGCGAACGCTATTATCCTGCCGAAGTTTCCGACCACAGATACGACGTAGTCTTCGTAGGCATCTGGAATCCAAAGCGGCAGACGTATCTGGACCGGCTCGCCGGATACAACCTGGGCATCGTCGGCCCGGGATGGAGCACCCGTACGCTCACCAGCAATCCAGCCCTGGCACGACATGTGGTCAAGAACACGATGCATGGAGAGGAACTGACCCGCTTCTACCAATCTGCACGTATTGTCATCAACATCAACCAATGGGATCCCGGCGAAGCTACTGGAACCACCCTGCGCGTGGTGGATGTACCGGCATGCGGCGCCCTCCTGCTGACGGAATACTCTGCCGATCTCGAGGACCTGTTCGTGCTGGAGCAGGAAATCAGTGCCTTTGCGTCGCCAGGAGAAATGCAGGAAAAGGTCGACTACTTCCTTGCACATGAAGCGGAGCGGGATCGCATTGCCAGAGCGGGCCTGCTACGGGTTCTCGACCTGCCCACCCCAAGGGACCGCATGGAGCGGTTGCTGTCTGAAATCTACCCGAGTGACATGCCATGACCGATGACACCAGCCACACCTGTCGCATCTGCGGCAACCGTGAGGGAAACCAACCCTTCATCGCCAGGGAAATGTATTTTGGCTGGAAAGATCAGTTCGAGTACTTCGAATGCGCGAATTGCGGCTGCGTGCAGATTGACCGTATCCCGGACGATCTTGATCGCTACTATCCGTCCCACTACTACTCCTACGCGCCACCGGCAAATGTCAGCATTCCCAAGGTTCCGGCATGGCGCAGGCTACGCAATCGTGCCCTGCTGGGTCGCGACATGCCGCTCAGCCGCCTGTTGGCCAGGCTGGCACGCCCTCCCGGCTATTTCTCCTGGTTCGACGGCCTCGAATTGGACCTGGACGCACGCATTCTCGACGTGGGCTGTGGCGCCGGTAGCTTGCTGCTGCGTATGCGCAAAGCCGGTTTCTCGAATCTGTCCGGTGTGGATCCCTACATTTCCGGAGACATCGATTACGGCAACGGCCTTCGCATACGCAAGTCCAGTCTTGCGGACATCGTCGATTAGGATGCCAGCAGGGTCACCCAGCATCCTGGTCATCCGCCGCGACAATATCGGCGACCTGGTCTGCACCACGCCGCTGTTGCATGAACTTCGCCGACAGTTGCCCCGGGCCCGCATAGAATGCCTGGTCACCCGCTACAACCAGGCGGTCCTGGCGAACCACCCCGACATCGACGCCCTGCACGCCTACACCAAAGCCAAGCACCGGGATCCGGGGGAATCGGTACTCGGTCTGCATTGGCAGCGCCTGCGCACGGTGCTAGGGCTGCGCCGGCAGGGCTTCGACTGGGTACTCCTGCCCGGCGGCGGAAATGCCAGCGCCCTGCGCTTCGCCCGCTGGGTGGCGGGAAGGCAGGTTCTGGTCCGGGATGAGCAGGACCAGGTGGCCGGTCCCCATGAGGTCGAGCAGTGCTGTCATCTGCTCTCGCGTCTGGGACTCGCCTATGAAACGCCCGCTCCGCATATCGTGGCCGCTGCGGGCGAACAAGCTGGCATCAGGCGATTGTTGCCAGTGCATGGGCCTGCCACAAGGCTGATTGGCATACACATCAGCGCCCGAAAACCGTCGCAACGCTGGCCAGCCGAGTCTTTTGCCGACTTGGCACGCCGTCTGGCAGCCGAGAACTGCGCCTTGCTCCTGCTCTGGGCACCAGGGCGGTCAGATAACCCACAACATCCCGGTGACGACGACAAGGCCGAAACAATCATGACCATGACGAAGGGCTTGCCGATCACGCCCGTACCGACCCGGCGCCTGGAAGAGCTGATTGCCGCATTGTCCCTTTGCGATGGTGTGGTGTGTGGAGATGGCGGCGCCATGCATCTTGCCGCCGGCTTGGGCAAATCAATCGTATGCTTGTTTGGTCAATCGACCGTTGCGCGCTGGCACCCGTGGGCGGTTCCCCATGTTGTGCTGCAAGATGCTTCATTGGATGTCAGTCGCATTTGTGTAGACCAGGTAATGCGCGCCTGTCATAGCTTGTTTGAAAAGGGACATTAATCGATGAGCAAGATTCTTGTGGTGGGGGGGGCGGGCTATATCGGCTCGCATATGGTCAGGCTGGCGCTTGATCAAGGGCATGCCGTCAGCGTGCTCGATAATCTCTGCGGTGGTTTTCGTGATGCAGTGGATGCGCGTGCGAATTTCATCTTGGGGGATATCGGCAATCGTGAATTGATGCTGGATTTGTTGGCGAGACAATACGACGGGGTGATGCATTTTGCGTCTTATATCCAGGTGGGTGAAAGCATGGCGAACCCCGCCAAGTACTATCGCAATAACCTGGTCAATTCGATGAATATCTTGGACGCTATGGTGGCGGCACCGAATACGAAATTTATTTTTTCATCTTCTGCCGCTGTGTATGGAAATCCGCAGTATTCCCCCATCGATGAGCGGCATCCGCTGGCACCGATCAATCCTTATGGGCGGACGAAACTCATGTTCGAACAGGCATTGTCTGATTATGACCATGCGTATGGCCTGAAAAGCGTGGCCCTGCGTTATTTCAATGCGGCTGGCGCAGCACCGGATAGCAGCCTGGGTGAGCGTCACGACCCGGAAACCCATTTGATTCCCTTGGTGTTGCAAGCAGCATTAGGCCAACGCGAGGGTATTGATATCTATGGCGATGACTATGACACGCCGGACGGTACCTGCATTCGCGATTATGTGCATGTAATGGATTTGTGCGATGCCCATTTGGCAGCTCTGGAGTGGCTGTTGGATGGCGGCGAATCAATGGCGCTCAATCTTGGCAGCACTACGGGAAATTCAGTGCGCGAAGTGATTGATGTGGCTACCCGAGTGACCGGACGGGGGATATGTGTACGCAATGCCCCGCGCAGATTGGGTGACCCTGCGATACTAGTGGCGGATGCGGGTATGGCCCGCAAGAAATTGAACTGGATGCCGAATGTCACCAACATCGAACAGATTGTGTTCGATGCGTGGCGCTGGTACGCCCGTTTATAGTTGAACGGAAAACTGGCCGATGTCATGGCTGACATCGACGCCCATCGCGAGGCCACAACCACCCAAGGGGACACTCCGGTTCGTAATGCATACGCCATATCGCCAACCGACCGGGGCAATTCAACTACGCTCAGGCTATCGCAGCATTGGCGTCAGGTGCGCCACGGTTAATCCAAGCATCCGCCCTAGCTCATGAATCACTTTATCCGCCGACAGATCCTCTAGGCACTCACTGCGCTTGGTACTCGGACATCCGTCACGCCCGCAAGGCGCACAGTCGCGATCATCCTGAACGACCCC
>Ga0233425_10007231_pt1 | contig 15757 bp, 14 predicted proteins | sample Watercolumn_Towu_2_FD_181712 | JGI IMG/M metagenome (GOLD analysis project Ga0233425, IMG submission 181712) | Freshwater microbial communities from Lake Towuti, South Sulawesi, Indonesia - Watercolumn_Towuti2014_140_MG | ecosystem: Environmental > Aquatic > Freshwater > Lake | place...
CGGAGATGCATTCAGATGTTTCCCTATTCTCGGTCCTTGATCACTTTGATTTTCGGTTTCCGGCCGCGTTTCGTTGTTGCCGCCTGAGCTTCCTTGGAGGTCAGGACCTTCACGATCTCGAAATCCACGATGTCGTCCCACTTCGAGGTCCAATTGTCGAAAAGGGCGGGATTGGCTGTTTCCATCAGCTGCCAGCAGGTTTTCAGATCGTTTGAAACCCAGCTCGAGATGTATTCCAGGCCGGCGGGGAGCATTCTGCCTTTGCTCTTGAAGCGCGCGTACACGGCGTCCGGGTCCCTGTAACGCTCGATGATCATGAAAAGCATCGTTCACCGTTTCTTTGGTGTGTCTGCGGATGAGCCATTGCCGGGATTCCGTCTGCCAATGTCCAGAGCCAGCCGTTTTTGCTCCGGCGCCCGAGGATCCCGTCCCGGCTGGTAATTCACCATCTTGCAGAGGGCCAGGTCGTTCTTCGTGGACCAGCCGTTGATCTCGTTCATCAACATTCCCAGAGCCTCGGCCGTGAGGCCTTTGACCTTCATCGCATCCAGGCGCCAGATCCGGTTGTACGGCTCGTACATTCCGACCTGCCGGGCGATGGCGGTCCTGCGCTGGAACTCGGCTTCGCCGATATCACCGTCGGATATCCTGAATTGACGGTCGCCGGGGCAATTCTGAGGGTAATTTGACGGAGAGAAGTCGAGCCAGTTGCATTTGTAGTTCTGGCAGTAATCGCAGATGATTATTTCTCCCGTTCTTCGAGTGCGGATGAAAAGCCGCGGGGAGCTGGACGACGGTTGGAGGTTGATATGGGATCTTGGCATGGAGTGCAGCTCCTATCGTGCCATATCGTGGTATCTAGTATTATGACGTAGCCGCCTGAGATTGCGACGATAAAAACCTGATTAATTCAGAGCTTATTGAAATCTAGTTCACCCGCTTTTCTTAGTTTGGCGAACCTGCCGCCGAAGATCGAGTTGTGGTGGGCGATGATCTTGGGCGCTTTGAGTATCTTCGTGTCGTAGGTGGTGTGGGCATCTTCGACGACCGTGACGTCGTATTCGAGGCTATAAGCGCGGCGCACAGTGGTGTCGACGCACCAATCGCTCTGGATGCCGATGATGACGAGCTTTCTAATTCCTCGTTCATCAAGTTCCGCCTGTAGCGTCGTGCCGTGGAACGCGTCGGGCGTCCGTTTATGGATGACAAGGTCGTCATGATGGAGTTTGATATCGGGATGGATCGGCCAACCGGGTCTTCCGGGTTCAAAACGGCTTCCCTTAAGTCCATCGTGCTGAATGTAGATAACAGGTATCACTGCCTCCCTTGCCCGTGCTATCAACTTTTTCATTGTCGACAGGTATTTCTCCGCACGGTAGGCGTAGGTTTCGTATTTTTTTATGAAGAATGCGTTCTGGACGTCGATTACCAGTAGCGCTGCATTGACGTTCATATTACTGTTATCCAGTTTCATTAGTCCGAAAGGTGGACCCCGTGACGGGACTCCAACCGAGTTGAACGGGGGGCGCCCGCACGGGCCGCCCGCAAGAATGGCTTCGCCATTCTTGCTTGCCTAAACGAGCTCGCGCCGCTCGCTCGTTTGCGGGCTGGACGCCGGCCCGGTGCGGGCGCGACGACGGCTTTTTAGATTGCCGCCAAGATGATACCGGGGTCGCCGGGGTCACGACGGGGAGCGACGGCCGAGGTTTGACGGGGTGAAAGCAGGGCGGGCGCAAGCCGCTCATGAGGACCATTCGCGGCTTGCGGAACGAGTTTTGCGGGGTGAATTTCTTTATGGCGCAAACCGCTGCGGCGGTTTGCGTAACCCTCTGACTTGCGTTATCAGCGTTTCTTTGGATTATGGTCTCTTAAAAGCTCACGTCCGTTTTCCGCATAGAGACTGATCGGGACGTAGGCGATGGCCGCCGCAAGGATCAGGAGGCCGGCGCCTACAGGAATGAATGTCATCCCCTGTTCGCGGGACAGGTCGTAGGAATGCTCGTAGAACCAGGTTTCATTCTCCGCTGCGCCCGGCTTGTACTGATTCCCGCTCAGATAGGTCTCGTTGGAGAATCGCTCCTTGGCCTCGATCATGGCCTTGTGGTCGCCGAGGATGTCCCAGGTGAGAAAGCCGAGGACCGAAATGCCGGCCAATCCGATGAGCACGGATATTGCTACTCCGTAGCCGAATGCTATCTGTTTTGCCAACCAGCCCTTATTGTCGGTGATCATGGTTATAATTCAGCAATATCCTTCTTTCCGGAGGATTTCCACCGTCTTTTCGGCGGCCGTCCCGTCACCAAACGGGCTCTTCCTGGTCGGAAGGCTCCAATCGTTCTCGATCCAATCCCAAACCCGCTTGACGACCTTCTTTCGGTCGGTCCCCACAAGCTCAGCAAAACCTGCGTCGACCGCCTCCTAGCGCTCGGTTGACGTCCTCGAAACGAAACACATCTTTCATATATTCGGCCCCGTGCATTCTTCATGCATACCACCCCTGTTAGTCGAGTATAACTCACTGTTTGTTATCGTTTAATTTTTTGGAAGAAATATTCAAATATTCTTAATAGTTTATAAATCTTAGTTTTATTAATTGATGGATGAATTCCAAAATAAAATGAATTATTCATTATTTTCCTAGCATTTGAAAGATCCCCTTTTCGATGTTTAAATAATTTCATAACTGGTTGTTCTTCAAAATTTCCACATACGATGGGGCGTGTTTCTACTCCGTAATTTTCCAAGAACTGTGTCAACATCTTTTTATCAAAATATTCGTTATCTATAACAGTTATTGGGAAAACAAACCAACTATGTCGAGTATTTTTCTTTTGTCTTGGCAATTCCAAATATTCGGCGTATCGCTGTAAATTATTTTTAATTTCGTTAGCAATTGTTGATCGCCTTTTTATATAGGTATCAATCTTTTTTATTTGATGAATACCAAATGCCCCTTGTATCTCTGTCGGTCGAAAATTATAGCCTATATTAACAAATAAGAATCTCGGATCAATATTTGGATATTGTTTTTCATATTCTTGTTTATAATATGAATGTCTTGCATAACCATGAGCTCTTAATATTCGGCTTAAATCAGCTATTTTTATATCATTAGTGCACATCATACCTCCTTCTATTGTTGTAATATGATGTGAGAAATAAAAACTAAATGTAGAGACATCTGAAAAGTTACCTACCTTCACACCCTTGAATTCACTTCCCAATGCTTCACAACAATCTTCCATTATGAATAACTTATTATCCCGACTTATTTGCTTTATTATATCCATATCACATACGTTTCCAAGTAGATGCACTGGAATAATTGCTTTTGTTTTATGATTTATCATATCCGTACATTTTGTTGTGTCTAATAGATAATCAGAATCAACATCGACAAGGACTGGTTTTGCACCAATATTAATAATTGGAAAAATTGTGGTCGACCAAGTTACGGCAGGTACAATGATTTCGTCACCTTTCTTAATCTTATTTGGTATTAATGGATTTGAAAGAATAGATAATCCTAATAAATTGGCACTTGATCCCGAATTTACCATTGTAGAATATTTAATCTTTGTATAGGATGAAAAATCATGTTCAAAATGATTTACTTTCTTTCCCATTGTTACATTACTTGTTTTTAAGGATTTTACAGCCTCATTGATTTCAACTGATCCAAAATTTGGCTCCATCAATGGAAGGAGTATAGATTTCTTTTTATTGTTTAATGGTTTCATATTTATCACATTCAATGGTTTTTTATATACCACTTAATTGTATTTTTTAAACCAACATCGAAATTGATTTTCGCTTTAAAACCAAATTCTTTTTCTGCCTTTGAGGTATCAAGGCATCTTCGGGGTTGTCCATTAGGTTTTGATTTGTCCCAAATTATTCTTCCTTCGTATCCCATTATTTCTTGAATCTTTTTAGATAAATTTTTTATTGAAATCTCCATGCCTGATCCGACATTTATAGGCTCTGGTTTATTGTATTTTTCGGTTGCTAATAGTATAGCTCTTGCACAATCAGTAACATAGAGAAATTCTCTTGTTGGGGTCCCATCTCCCCAAAAAGTAATTTCTTTATCGTGATTTTGTTTTGCTTCATAATATTTATTTATCATCCCTGGAATGACATGGGATGAATTTGGGTCGAAATTATCCCTCGGGCCGTATAGATTTACAGTTAATAGGTGAATTCCGTTAAAATTATATTCCCGTTTATAGGCTTGTGTCTGAACGAGCATCATCTTTTTTGCCAATCCATATGGTGCATTTGTTTCTTCCGGGTAACCGTTCCATAGGTCTTCTTCTTTGAACGGGATGGATGAAAACTTCGGATATGAACAAACAGTTCCCATCCCAATGAATTTTTCTACCCCATGTATATATGAGGAATCTATAATATTTAATGCCATGATAGCATTATCGTAAAAGAATTTTCCTGGATGTTTTCGAGTTTCTTCGATACCTCCTACACGTCCAGCAAGATGAATCACAATATTCGGTTTAGTTTTTTTCAATAGTCTATCAACTTTTAACCGATTTTTTAGATTGATATCACTGTGTTTTGGTAAAATTAATTTTTTTGGTGTCCTAGATTTTATTAATGTTATAAGGTGTGAGCCGACAAAACCAGTTCCGCCAGTTATTAATATTGTTTTATTCTCAATGTAGGACAGGGTGATCAACTCCTTCTTTTCTCAAATCAGCTACTACCATTATTTTTACCAATTCTTTGAATTTAACTTTAGGTTCCCAACCCAATAATCTTTTTGCTTTAGATGCATCTCCGATTAATAGATCGACTTCTGATGGTCTAAAGTAACGTTTATCGATCCGAATGTGTTTTTTAGGATCTAAATCGACTATTTTAAATGCTTCATTGACAAATTCTCTTACTGAATGTGTTTCTCCAGTCGCTATTACGAAATCTTCTGGTTTCTTATATTTTAATATTTTATGCATCGCGTCGACATATTCTTTTGCGTATCCCCAGTCTCGTTTTGCACTTAAATTTCCAAGAAATATAAACTTTTCTTTCTTTGATAAAATCCGAGCAATTCCTCTAGTTATCTTCCTTGTTACAAATGTTTCTCCCCGTAACGGTGATTCATGATTAAATAATATTCCGTTTGAGGCAAAAATACCGTAACTCTTACGATAATTTATGGTTAAAAAATAGCCATAGACTTTTGCACAGCCATATGGACTTTGTGGACAAAATGGCGTATTTTCATTTTGAGGGATTGTTTGTACTTTGCCAAACATTTCGCTACTTGATGCTTGATAAAATTTTATATTTTTCTTAGCCCGTCTGATGGCTTCTAAAATCCGTGCGGTCCCAAGACCAGTAATATCTCCTGTATATTCTGGAATATCAAAACTCACTCTTACATGGCTTTGAGCGCCTAGATGATAGATTTCGTCTGGTTCTATCTTATTAACTATATTTGACAAGGAGCTTGAATCACTTAAATCGCCATAATGTAAAAACAATTTTGCATTTGGTATATGGGGATCTTGAAATAAATGATCTATCCGAATAGTGTTGAATGTACTAGCTCGTCTTATTAACCCATGAACGGTATAGCCTTTATTGAGTAGCAGTTCTGTTAAGTAAGCCCCATCTTGACCCGTGACTCCTGTTATTAGTGCGGTTGTCATTTGTTTTCCTCCAATAACTATTTTATAAAAATTTGTATTGTGGATTTATATGTTTTTATTATATCATTCCAATATTCACGATTAGACATTAATTTAATTAAAACAATATAAATAATCATTGATAATAGTATTGCCAAACCAATAAAAAGGTATGATTTTTCAACAAACGGTTTAATAAATAGAAGAAATAATCCCACCAAAATACCACTTGAGAATTGGGGAGAAACAATCGATACGAATTCTGTTAAAGTATATTTTAAGAATTGTGATGAATAAAATAAATTTAAAATTGATCCTATAGAAAAAGAGATAATCAAAGTCAACGCGATCCCGACAATATTATATAGATACCCCAAGGGATAAATAAAAACTATTAACACAAACATCATCACAATGTGGATTTTCAAAAGGATCTTTTGTTCATTTAATGCGAAAAAGAGATCCGAATGAATAAAATATAGAATGTAAAATAGCGAATATATTAATAATAATTGAAAAACTTGTAATGATGGTATCCATATATTTCCCAAAAATATGATGATAAATTCTTTTGAAAAAACAATTAATAGTGCTATTATTGGAATGGTTATTAGATATAAATATTTTATTCCATTCAAAAAACTATTTCTTAACAGGGATATATTATTTTTATATACAGAAAAGGATGGGAAAGTTACTCCAGCAACTATATATGACATATTGAAAACAATAAATGTTCCCCAAGTATATGCAACGGCATAATAACCTACTGCAATTATCGAAAGAAAAATTGCAGAAATAAATCTATCAGCATTTACTACAAATGCACTCAATATTGATATTATTGTCGCGTACTTTCCATAATTCAATAATTGTTTTCCAATATTCCATTGTATTTTATACGAGATTTTCCAAGGAAATAGAATCCATAATAATAGCACATTGACAATCGCTCCTATTATATTTGATAGTATTATACTCCAATAACCAAATTTTAATAATGCAAAAAGAATCGCTGAGAAAAGCATCGCTAAATTGGAACCAAAGGTAGGTATAAGAAAATGTTTAAATTCTAATTTTATATTTATTATAGATGTAGGGATAAATCCAGCAGATTGAATTATAAAGATTATTGAACATATTCTGATAATATTTACTATTTCCGATTCTTTGTACATATAATTGAATAGTGGGGCTGAAAAAAAGAGTAGTATACATGAAATAATTGAAACAATAAGACGCAGGGTTGCACCTGTAGATAAGATATTTTCATCCAATGTTCCTTTTTGAATTACTGCTTTACCCAATCCAAAATCACTTAATTGCGATATGATGGTTGTGATTGATATCGCAATACTTGCCAATCCAAAATCTTTTGGAAATAAAAGCCTAGCTAAGATCAGATTTGTTGCTACAATTGAAAATCCTCGTATTGCGCGAATGGATAGCATAATCCCGGTGCTCTTTATATAATAATATCTTAGAGACATAAGATAATGAAAAGATTACAATGAATCGAATATTTGTTTTAATTTATTGTTTCTTCGATTTATAGAGTGGTCGCCGTTATTTATTTCATTCCAGCCATTTTTCCCTAATTTTTTTCTTAGCGATGGGTCGTTAATCAGAATTTCAGATGCGTTGTATAATTTTGATATTAGATCTTTATTGATTATTGTAGATTGCATAATAAATTTTTTTGAACCCCATATGGGTATTTGACGATCATCTATGAATTTAGTAAGAGGACTTTTTATTAATAGTCCATTATAATTGTTAATAACGATTTCTGGATTTGCCCATACATCTGTTGTTATTATTGGCAGACCATAACTCATTGCATCTAGAAAAGCGAGTGCCGGTGTTGTATGACAAGGATATAAAAATACATCCATATTAGAGAGCAATTTGTCATATGTTGTAGTTGGTAATATTTTATCCAGTATATGAATATTTTTTAGATCCCTATAATTGGAAATTATATTGGCAGGTATTTTCGCTCGAATAAATAATTCCAAATTATTATATTTGAGCTGCAATTGTTTAAAAGTTTCCAAGACGAGCAATCCACCTTTGTTAAAAAAATCATATGGAAAATTTTTTGATGAAATAAATAAGAATTTTACATTTTCGTTATTGCGTTTAGTTTTTATTTCATGGGTTGGTACAGCTAGTGGTAATAAGAGAATTTTTTTATTTATATTCATATTATTAAAACATAATTCAATTGTTTTTTTGCTTTTTATTGTCCATGGCAATAAATATTTGCATCTATCGGATTTCAATTCTTTTTCTATTATATGTTTGTATAATTTGAATTGTAACTCATTATATCCAACTAAATGTGTTGCATATTCAAAATCTACAATCCATTGTTTTGATGAAAAATTGACATGTCCAGCACTATATATTATTTTATATGGATCGTATTGTTTATTTTTTGTATTAAAATATGAGTTCAATAGTTTTAATGGTATGAATGGCATTGTTCTTGATATATTTGAATAAATGCGATTTAATTTTGATTCTGAAGACATAGGTTCGGGAGGGGATATTATCTCATAATCTTTTGGGGGAAATTTAATTAAAGAATCATACAATGAATGTCTTTTTCCTATAAATTCTAGAAGTATTTTATTGTTGATCATTTTTTTACCCTATGTTTTTTTTTCTAAATGAAATTAGGATTGCGGATCGGAATTTTTCAAGTTGTTTTAATTTAAAGATTTTAACGAATAGATTATTGAGATGGTAAAAACCAGGATATTTATATAAATAACCAATTTCAGAGTGTGTTATGAGTCTGTCTAACGATAAGTTATTCATACTTGCATAGTATAATAATTTTTTTATTGAATTAGCCTTATAATATGTTGGATATTGTTCTGATGTCTTCGTTAGATTCCTTTTAATAAAGAATTTTAATGAATTAGGAATTATACTTATTAAAAATCCTCCAATACTATATATGTTTGGAGTCCAAATAATAACTATACCGTTCTTTTTCAGAATTCGAGAAATATTACTAAATAATGATGCAGGATTGTTAATGTGTTCAATAACATATATTAATAGAATCATGTCTATTGTTTCATTCTTAATGAAGGAAATATTATTTGCGTCGGCCTTAATAAAATTATAACCATATTTCGCATTTGTTTTTCTTGCTATATGCAATTCATTAGTATCTATATTTACACCGATATATTTTGCATTACCAGCATAGAATTTTGAATATTTTCCATAACCACATCCAATATCCAAGACAATATTATTATTGTTCTGTTTTTCTTTTATGTATTCAGTTATTATTTGAAATTTTTTTTGATCAAATTGTTTAATATAATTTTGTCTTTTTATATCCATAGTCATTCCTTGTTCTTATTGATCGTTATTATTCTATTGAATTCTTAAATATAGACAATAATTTTGAATCCCTTACTTTAATAGACAACTTACCGGACTCTAGAATTTCGCGACCGATTCGTCCCATTGATCTACGCTGTTGAGCATTGTCAATCAGTTCTTCTGTGTAATTAACAATCTCTATAATATTTTGTTTGTTGTTCTTTCTGATAATCTTTTCAGATTCGATATAAGGAATATTTCCAGCAGGTATTGTTTTTTCTATTTCCCAAAGATTTGATTTAATCATATATCCGTTTTTTTTATTCTCAACGAATTCTGGAAATGCATAATAGTCCGTTGTAATAATTGGCAATGCGGAGTTCATTGCTAGCAGTAAGGGATTTGCATATGTGTCACCCTGGGATGGATAAAGAAATATATCTGCGTTCATATAAAATTGATTTATAAGATCAGGGCGAGTAATATTCGGTCCCTTTTTATAGAAAAAGATATTTGAATATTTCTTTTTATAATATGATATTAGATGTTCTGGTGGATTTGATACTATTGTCATTTGAATATTATTATATTGTTGATTTAAAATTTCAAATGCATTTATCGCGACATCACCTCCTTTATGATAGAAGTTCCCATTGAATAGTATATTAATTTTATCTCGATCAAATCTATTAATTAGATTTGTTGGCATCATAGTATGATATAATATCTCCATTTTATCGTTTTCGTAATTTCCAAAAACTGATTTAAATGTCTCTAATGCAATTTTTGTATGTGGTAGAATCCTTTTACAGAATCTAGAACTGATATATTTTTTTATTTTATTTTTCATTGATTCGTTTAATATTTTAGTTCTATTTAATCCTGAAAAATGTGAAACATGTTCAAAATCAGTAATCCAATTTTGTTTATTTTTTATAGAAATACCTCGTGTAGAATATATTAAGTCACAATCATCTACATTTAATAGATAAGCGAATCTTGGTGAATTAAGGGATTCATATATTGAATATGCAATCTTGCGGATAACTTTTTGTTTAGGACTGTATAATTGGAGTGTATCAAAATCATCTAGTTTTACATCGGTTCTCCATTTAACATTTTTTGGAGGGTAAAGAAAAAGATCTCTATATAATACTCCTTTACTTATAAATAATCGTATTAATAATTCTTTCATGTCAATCCCTTATTTCCGGGCTTTAACAGTTATAAACCGTGCATGATATGGGTCAATAATTTCGAGAATATGTGCTAATAATCCCCCAAATGGGTAGAATCCTATGCCTAAGAATCGTTCAATTCTCATATTATGAATCTGTATTATTTCTTTTAATCCCAAGGGTGAAAAGAGTTTGATATGACCATGTGGGTTGGATTTTTTTCCTCGGTGTATGCTAAATTTATTTCCAATGCAAGCTATAGAAGAGATATTATCAGAAAATGGCTGCATTCCAAATATTAATGATAAGATATTATGCCAACTGCTTAGATTGTCAGTAGAAATTATCACATATCCTCCTGGTTTTAATAATCGATAGATTTCAGACAAATAGAAATCTATATTGATAAGATGTTCAATAACTTGATTTGAGAATATAAAATCAAATGAATTGTCATTAAGAGGAATTCTCGTATTAAGGTTGCATTGAAGTACTACAATACCTTTTTTACTAGCTTTGTTTAATGATTCTTTATCAATATCAACCCCGATACAATCTTTTATTCCCAAAGCAGATATTAACTCAATCGTTGTATTTCCTTCGCCACAACCGAGGTCAAGCATTATTTGATTTGGTCTTTTATCCAACATTCCAATTATTCGTTTTACATTCCATGACATTGTTAAAGACATTAAGGAATTTAATTTAATCAAAATACCACCTTGAGAGAATTTAATGCAATTATACTGATATAAATATGAATGAATTTGAATTATCCCTATAAATTACGTAATTATTATTATTTATGGATTCTAATAAATTCGAATCAAAAGGTTGGATTATTGGATAACCACTAGTTTTACCAGGAAAAGCATTATCTTCAACGATATATCGAATTCTATATTTTAGAATAATATTTTTTACAATCGATGAATTGATTGAGTTTTGATATAATTTATACCAGTCGGTTTGGATTTGAAATATAGTATCAGAGGTGTAGAAACTAAGATCATTAATGCTAGTGGATGATCTAATATTTATCTTGCTTTTATTTATAAATCCATACCATAAAGCACTATTTGGTTCTGGTGAAAAGGGGATATCGGTAAAAGCTTCAATTCGTAATCCTGTCATTCCATTTGTTGAACTAAAAGAAAATTGTTCATATTGATCTGTTTGTTTTATATATGCTGCCAAGTTAATAATATCTTCGGAGGGAGTAGCTACAGCAAGACCTTCTCGTTGAGAATTCCAATACTTATTCATTCCAAGAGAAAAACTCGTAGCAATTAGTATTGATGTAATAAAAAATATTGGAAAGTATTTTTTTATTGATTTGATATGTTCAAACGTATATATAAAACCAATAAAAATAAAAATTTCTAAAAGAACTGGTATTAAGGGACGCATATATGTTCTAATTGGTATAAACGGAAAAAGTGCAATAAAAGAGATGAGAAAAAAGGAATTCTTATATTTTTGTATTTTATCTATTATTAACGAGAAGAAACCAAGGACTCCAAAGATCAAGACGAGAATTCCAGAGCCTCCAATTGTTGTTATCCCTAAATTAATAAATTGACCTAAAACATTATTTGTATTAAAAATTGCACCCATAGAATAGTTTGAAAAATTAAAGAACCCTATGTTGAAGTAGTTGCTAAGAATAATCATAATAGAAATTGATATAATAATTGATATTGACCAAAACAAAATCTTTTTAGATTTTGATGCGATATATCCTTCTAATTTATTGTTTTTATTAATCATCCTAAAAATTAAAAAAATGATGATAATTGGCAGAATAAAGAATGAAATTTTATGTATTGTTGTTGATATAATATAACTCACAAATAATATTCCATATAATCGATTGTTTATATTTTGCTTATCTTCAAATATCATCATTATAATTAATAATATAAAAGAGAAAAAACATACTAGCCCTGCGCGTTCAGACAATTCCCATTGAGTGGAGAAAAATATTATAGGAGCTATTGATGTAATGATACCTAAAAAGACAGCTGAAAATATATGACGTTTGTATTTTAAACCAATAAGAAGTGGTATAATGAAAAGGAACATACTAAAAAATGATGAAAGGATTAAAATGGAACTTTCAATGCTGATGTTTAGAGTTTTTGATATAATTCCTGTAATGAATGGACCTGCACTCGAATCGGAGAATGGATAGAACCCCCAATATGAAAGAGGATGAAGTAGCCAAGGTGCGTAGCAATTTCGATTAAGGATCGTGGTCATTTCGTGATATAAAAAACCATCCATTCCGATTTCGTGTGGATTAAATGGATATCGAAGAAATAGAACAAAAAGGCCAAATGCAAATATCAGGAATGTCAATTGTAATTTTAGAAAATATTGTTTTTGTAACATACAAATATCAAGCCCCTACGAAATATTATAAATCAGAATAAACCCTTTTGTAATTATTTATCATAATATTGATAGAAAAATTTTTTAAATAATTATTGTAACTGGCTTCGCTCATTTCCTGTACTTGGCTTTCATTATGTTGGAATGTATCTATAGCGTCATATAATTGGTCAATATTTCCTGGAGTTATTAAAATACCTTCTATATTTTGAGATATTATTTCAGGTATTCCTCCAATATTGCTTGATATAATTGGCAGCCCACATGACATAGCTTCTAATATCGACAATGGAATATTTTCAGAATATGAAGGAAGTATGAAGAAATCTGCTATAGAATAGAAACGCCCCAGCTGTATTTTATCTTTGATAAAACCAAAGAGTTTACCTGATTCTTTATTAGGTTCTATTATTTCTTTTTGTTCTCCAATAAAGATAATAAAAATATTGTGTAACTTTGGCAGCACTTTTAAGATATCAAGGAAACCTTTTTCTTTTTTTAGTATCCCAATAAATATTCCAACTTTTTTATCTTTGGGAATTTGATTTTCAATTTTAATTACTTCGATTTCATTAGGAGTAAGTATTTGTTTTATTGATGGTACACCATTTGGAATAATTGAATAATTAATGTTTGGATATTTATCAATAATGATATCTTTTATAAATTTACTAGGAAAAATAAATTTTTGAATGTAATTAATATTATGTTTATTAATAATGGTTGGAATTCTCTTATTCTTAATTTGGCATAAAACACAATTTGTATAATTAAATTGGCATATTTTCCTAAGAGGACAAGCTATCCAGGTGTCATGAATAGTAATAAGAGTCTTTCGTTTAAATTGATATGCTGTTTTAAAACCAGACCAACCAAAAGCGGATGAATTATGGAAATGAATAATATCTGGATTGATCTTTCTTAATAAATTTAATAAGTTCAAGTTAGTTTTTTGAAAGCCGAGATAGGAATATGATAATTTAATTAAATCAGATCTAAGCGCGTATATATTAACTCCAGCAATTTTATCATTTTGTTTTTCTTTAATTCTTTTTTGAGTAATAAACTCATAACTAAAAGGATCGTAGATAACGCTAATATCATATCCATTTTTTATTAATTCTTCGGATAATAATTGACATTGAATAGCATCCCCACCACGATGATAGGGGGGGTATTGATTTGTTATCATACAAATATGCATTATTCATCCTCACCGTAATATTTATACATTATATTTAACATGTGTATATATATGAATACAAAACGACCAATCGAGGCATCGATAGCCATAACCTATCGATGTAATCTTAAATGTAAGATGTGTAATATATGGCAGCAGCCGTCTGAGAATGAATTGAAGTTTGAGGAATATTTGAAGTTGCCGGTGTCTTTGAAAGTGGTCAATATCACTGGTGGGGAGCCGTTTGTCAGACAGGATATCGACATCATTGTCGGAAACTTGGTCAAGCTCAATCCCAAGATACGGGTTGTTATTTCGTCTAATGGCTACTTCACGGAGGTCATGAGGAAGAAGCTATGCGCCATCCGAGAGTTCCTTCCGTCAATCGGGGTTGGGGTTTCGCTCCAAGGAAAGGAGGACGTTCATAATTCAGTCCGCGGTGTGAAAGATTCGTTCCAGCGGGCGATTGCGTCCATCAAGATGCTCAAAAAAATCGGGGTCAAGGACATCAGGACCGGTATGACTTTCACAGAAGAGAACTGCGGCCAAATCAAGGATGTTTACGATCTGGCCAAGTCGATGGGAATACAGTTTACCGGAACATATGCACATAATTCGGATGTGTATTTCAAGACCTCCAGCAATGTGAAGGCGGATATAGACCTATCTCAGCTTGACGATGTCATCAGGTCGGAGCTCAAATCAAAGAGCGCAAAGAGCTGGTTCCGGGCCTATTATTTCCAGGGTGCCAAAGAATCGCAGGCCGGCAAGAAAAAGATTCGCCAGTGTTGCGCCGGGGAGCGGTTCTTCTTCCTGGACCCGTTTGGGAATGTGTATCCCTGTGTCATGTTGAATGAGGTCATGGGCAATATCAGGGATTTTAAGGATTTCGACGAGTTATTCAACAGCCCGAAGGCCGAAGAAGTCAGGCGGAAGGTCAAGATTTGCTCACATATCTGCTGGATGGTTTGCACCGTCCGGAGCAATCTCATCAGGCATCCGATTGAGCCCGTTTCCTGGATTGTCAAGAACAAACTTAGGTCATTAACCGGATAGCTTGTTTTTCAGAATCCACTTACCCACTGTCACCTTGTTTCTCTTAATGGCCGGGCTGGCGCTGCCTATCATCCAGCATTGTTTGTCGCATTTCCGGACCATTTCGCGGACTTCTTGGCCTCGTTTGCTGTTCCAGATGGTCCAGAAATCGTGCTTCTTGATATTGCCCATGCTATCGTTTAGGGCATTGCATACGAATACTTCGCCTCGCGGGTCGATGAAAAAGAAGTCTTCGCCGGCGGTGCAGGGAAGAGGGCGTGGATTGCCTTTGACGTAGTTTGCGAGATTGTAGTTGAAATAGGCTCGGAACCAGTTCTTGGGCTTGTTGGTTTTGAGGAGCTTCTTGCTCAGTTCTTCGAAGCGCTTTGCGACATAATCGGGCTTGATGAATTTGTTGTCAAATTTGTGGAAATAAAAAGCGTTATGGATGGCAGCGCTGGCGAACTCGACTTTCATGGATTTGGCCAGTTCGTATAGTTCATTGAGATCGTCCACATTGCGGTCTGAGACCGTGATGCCGAAGCCGATATCTTTGAACCCCATCGATTGAAGGGAGAGGATGGTTCGCATCCCGTGGTCGAAGCCGTCCTTGATGCCACGGAGCTCGTCGTTGGCTTCGGGAAGGCCCTCGAGACTTACGCGGATGCCGATTTTGGGGAAGCGCTTGGCGATCTTGAGGATACGGTCCGTGAAGTAGCCGTTCGTGCTGATGACGAGGCGCTTTGTCTTGGGATAGACCTTTTCGATGAGCTGTTCGATGTCTTCTCGGATGAACGGTTCGCCCCCGGTCATGTTGGTGGATTTCATGTATGGTATGGAATTGAGATGTTCGGGTTTGATCTCGTCTTCCTTCTTGGTGGGGTTCTGCCAGATGTTGCACATGTAGCATCTGGCGTTGCATCTGTAGGTTACGCCGACAATGCCGAAAGGGAAGACCTTGTTTGTCA
>Ga0233425_10007232_pt1 | contig 15755 bp, 7 predicted proteins | sample Watercolumn_Towu_2_FD_181712 | JGI IMG/M metagenome (GOLD analysis project Ga0233425, IMG submission 181712) | Freshwater microbial communities from Lake Towuti, South Sulawesi, Indonesia - Watercolumn_Towuti2014_140_MG | ecosystem: Environmental > Aquatic > Freshwater > Lake | place: Indonesia...
GCCCGGGAGACACGCTTCAGCGCGAGGCCCCTCAGGATCCGCCGGTCACGCTACCGGACATCGTGCCGCTCACGCTCCACGCAGCGCGGCTGGAAGGGCTGCTGCCCGACACGCTCTACGCCTATCGACTTCCCGTGGCAGAACCCGCGGAGATCCACCACTTCAGGACAGCGCCCCTCCTCAACGCTCCGGTGCGCATCGCTGCGTGGGGAGACAACCAGGACGGGCCTGCAGTGTTCACGCAGATCGCGGACTCGGTGCGCTCCTGGGGGCCCGGGATCTGCATCGGCGTCGGGGACCACATCTCAGACGGGGACCTGCCGTCTCTCTGGGCCGAGCAGCTTCTCAAGCCGGCAGCAGCGCTCCTGCGCGGGATCCCCCTGTTTGCCGCAATGGGAAACCACGAGTGGAACTCCGCCCCGTACTTCGACTTCTTCGACTACCCGCACCCTGCCGGGCTGCCCGAGAAGGCCGCGTACTACTCGTTCACGTGGGGCAATGTGTTCGTGATGGTGCTGAGCACCAACACGCTGCTGTGCCCGGTGGGCGACCTGGACGTGCCGCAGAGCGCGTGGATCAAGGAGCAGGTCCGCTCTGCGCAGGCCCGCTCCGCCACGTGGCGCATCGCGCTGGCGCACGAGCCCGCGTACTCCGAGAGCTGGGGCGACGGGGACTGCGGCTATGACGGCTTCCTCTGCACCCGCAACTTCGTCATGCCCCTGCTGGCGGAGAATGGCTTCCACCTTTACCTGTCCGGCCATACTCACGACTACGAGCGCGGGATGGTCGACGGCGTCGTCCACATCATCACCGGCGGCGGCGGCGGGTCGCTGGACACGTGGTGCAAGGACTGGCCGCAGACATCCGTCGTCTACCAGCAGCATCACCACCTCAGGATAACGGCCGGCTGCGACTCCCTGCGCGTGGAGGGAGTCGACCTTCAGGGCCAGCTGTTCGACTGGGTCGAGCTTGCGGCCGGTGCGCCGGGACAGATCCTGGACGAGGGCCCGATGAAGGATCTACCGACGCTGATCATCAACAGCGACTCGCCGACGCTCGAGAATCCCCGGTAAGGCTCACGTTTCCCGTTTCCGAGTGGCCTGTGGAAAGGGTTTGATCACTTTTCGCTTGACATCGTGCCGAATATATCGGCTATACGTAACTTATCGGCTTTTGGGGACCCCAGCGGGGAGGACGCAATGCAGATGACCCGACGCCGCGTATTGGGGATTGCGGCGGGCGCTCTTGCCGGTACAGCCCTCACCCCGCGTCGAGCCCGCGGCTCTCAGCAGGCGGAAAGCGCTGCGCATCCCGACTCGTTCGGCTGCCTCGTGGACCTGTCTGTGTGCGTGGGCTGCCGCAAGTGCGAAGCCGCGTGCAACAAGCAGAACAGCCTTCCCCAGCCGGCAGTACCGTTCGATGACCGCTCCGTCACCGACACGTTCCGGCGGCCGGGACCCGATGCGTTCACCGTGGTGAACAAGCACCTGGTGGGCGATCGAAAGGGCTTCTCCAAGGTTCAGTGCATGCACTGCCAGGATCCTGCGTGCGTGTCCGCGTGCATCGTCGCCGCGCTCACCAAGGATCCTTCGGGCCCGGTCCGGTACGACGTCAGCCGGTGTATCGGCTGCAGGTACTGCATGGTGGCATGCCCCTTCCAGGTTCCCGCGTACGAGTATGCGGATCCGTTGACCCCCCGCGTCCGCAAGTGCGAGTTCTGCCATCAGCGACTGGCCGATGGTCAGCCGCCCGCGTGCTCCACCGGCTGCCCGGAGGAAGCCATCGCGTTCGGCAGGCGTTCCGATCTCCTGGCCATGGGTCGTTCGCGGATAGCGTCCCCGTCCGATCCGGTGCGCCACCCGTTCCCGTATGTCGACCACATCTACGGGGAGAAGGAAGTCGGGGGCACGGCCTGGCTCTACATCTCGTCCATTCCGTTCAACCAGCTCGGAATGCTCGACCTGCCGGAGGCCGCGCCGCCGCGTCTCACCGAGGCAATCCAGCACGGCATCTTCAAAGGATTCGTGGCCCCCGCGGGTCTGCTGGCGCTGCTGGGAGCCTCCATGTTGTCGCTGCGGGAGCGCAAGTCCGGACATTCCAGGCAAGGAGAGCAGTCCGAATGAGCGATGCAGTGTCCGCCGCGCCCGTGGCGTCGGTGCGCTACTTCACCCCGGGAACGATTGTGCTTGCCGCGCTCGCGCTCACCGGCCTGGGGTTCGGAGCGTGGCGCTTCGCGGTGGGCCTCGCGGCGACGACCAACCTGGACGACCAGTATCCGTGGGGACTCTGGATCGCGATGGACGTCGCAACCGGAGTGGCCCTTGCTGCCGGCGGCTTCACGTCCGCGGCGCTGGTCCACGTCTTCCACAGGGAGCGCTATCACCCCGTCGCACGGGCCGCGCTGCTGACCGCGCTGCTGGGCTACACGTTCGTTGCCATCGGCCTGCTGTTCGACCTGGGCCGCTTCTACAACGTGTGGCATCCGCTCATCATGTGGCAGGGGAACTCCGTGCTCTTCGAGGTCGGCATCTGCGTCATGTCCTACCTCACGGTCCTCTACCTGGAGTTCTTCCCCGTGGTGTCGGAGCGCATGAGGAGCGGGGCTTCCCTGCACTGCGTCCTGCGGCTGCTCAACCTGCCGCTGCGGCTGGTGGCAAAGCTCTCGGACGTCGTGGTTTCGAGGATCATGTGGCTGCTGGTCCTATCGGGCATCGTGCTCTCGTGCATGCACCAGTCGTCCCTCGGTTCACTCATGCTCATCGCACCCACCAAGATGCACCCGCTGTGGTACACGCCGATCCTGCCGCTCCTGTTCCTGCTGTCAGCCATATCGGTCGGCTTCCCCATGGTGATCTTCGAGTCGCTGCTGGCGTCCCGCTCCTTCCGCAGGGAGCCGGAGATGCAGGTGCTGAGCCCCCTGGCACGCATCGTCCCGGTGCTGCTGGGATTCTACCTGCTGGCCAAGGTCGTGGACCTCGCGGTGCGGGAAGCCTGGGTCTACATCCCCGCGTTCGACACGCCCGCTGTCCTGTTTCTCGCGGAGGTGGTCGGCGGGGTCGCGCTGCCCATGCTGCTCCTGTCGCTTCCCGCGGTGCGCCTGTCGCGCCTCGGGCTGCTGGCCTCGGCCAGCCTCGTGGTCCTTGGCGTGGCGCTCAACCGCGTGAACGTATTCCTCGTGGCGTACACCCCACCCTATGCTTCCAAGAGCTACTTCCCCGCGATCGCGGAGCTCGCGGTGACCATCGGCCTCGTGAGCCTGCTGGTCCTCGCGTACCGCTTCGTCGTCATGAACTTCCCGGTGCTCGACGCCCCCCATGCCGAGGTTTCCAGATGAGGCCTTCTGCAGGTCTTGCGCTGGTCCTGTTGGCCGCCTCCTGCAACCCCACGGGCAGCGGGGTTCCGGACGCGGCAGCTCCTTCGTTCACTCCGCGGCTGGCACCGGTCTGCCCGGTCTGCCCGGTCTGCCCCGACGCGACGGCCCCGGCTCCCGCACCCTGGGTCGAGCCTCCTGCAACGGCCGAGGAGGTCGTCCCGAAGGAGAGCCTTCTCTACCACCTCGTAGACCAGTACGAGCAGGTTGTGTTCAACCATGAAAGCCACACCGGGTACGCGTCGGACTGCGCGGTGTGCCACCATCACTCCAGCGCGGTGGAGCGCACGCCTCCGTGCCGCGAGTGTCACGGGAAGCCCTCGGCCAACCTCTCGCTGCCAGGCCTTCGCGGTGCGTACCACCGTCAATGCATGAACTGCCATCGCGAGATGGGAAGCGGCCCGCTGGGCTGTGAGGAGTGCCACAAGAAGCGCCCCGCAGGCGCGGCAGACAAGGACGCGCTCGCTCTCGGGTCGCTGCCCGACGTGCTCAAGCTCGGACACCTGGCCAAGGAGTTCGGAGGCGTGATGTTCACGCACAAGCAGCACGTGGGCCTGACCGACTCCTGCGCGGACTGCCACCATCACGAGAAAGAGGTTGAGCGCACGCCTCCGTGCCGCGAGTGCCACAACACTCCCGAGAAGCTCAAGGAAGCGTACCACACGCAGTGCCTGAGCTGCCACCGCACCCGGAAGATGAGAAGCCCGCAGTCGTGCGGCGACTGCCACCTGCCGCGTCACGCACCCGGCGTCGTCGCGCTCGGTGCGCTCTCCGCGATGTTCGAGCCCGCGCAGTTCGACCACGAGAAGCATGCGCAGGTGGCTTCCTTCTGCACCGACTGCCACCACTCCAACAGGAACTTCGACGAGATCAAGCCATGCTCCACCTGCCACGGCGGGGAGAAGCCCGTCAGCAAGGTGGGTCTCCTGCCCGCGTACCACTCCCAGTGCATCGCGTGTCATTCGAAGATGGGCGGACCGGAGGACTGCAGCGGCTGCCACCAGCCCAAGGAGTAGCGCCCGGTAACGGCAGAAGGGTCGTGCGAGGGGCGCGTGGAGAGCCCGACACCGCGGGAGCGTGCGCGCTTCAGACCGCCTACTTGGCCCATACCAGCGTTCTCAGGCCCATGTCGGACCACTCGCCCGCGGTGGAGCAGCGGTCCCCCTGGCCTCCGCCGCAGTACGACACGTTCTGCCCCATGCCGGAGTTCACGTCGTTATTCGCGCCGCTGCCGCACTGGCCGGGGCTGGCAGGGCAGCCGTAGTTCCCGTCGGACGCCTGGAAGCAGAAGGTGCACAACTGGCCGCAGCCAGAGGGGACGTTGCCGCCCGAGCGGCACGACCCGCTCCAAATCGGGGTCCCCGCCCGCATGAAGATGGGCCCGCACTGCCGGTCGTGGCCGAACGCATCGCGCCACGGCGAGTAGTCAGGGTACTTGGCAAAGGCGACGTCGTTGGTGGTCATGAGCTTCCGGGGGGACGCAGGCGAGACGAACGTCACGGACGTGGCCTTGTTCCTGCTCGTGGAGAATCGCAGGCTCGTGACGTCGCTCAGGAGGAAGAAGGCTTTCGACTTCGCGTCATACTCCTGCGCATTCGGCATAGCGTCCGTCAGCATGTTCTGCCCGTTGAGCGCCTGCGAGTCCGTCCACCTTCCGCTGCCGTAGCAGAACTCGTTCTTCGACAGCTTGAGCACCAGCGTCCAGCCGCCCCCTTCGGTCGTCATGTCGCAGTAGACCTCGAACGGGGCCTCGCCACCGGCCCCGTCAGGGTCGACGGAGTAGACGCCGCTGACCGTGGCCGGCCACTTCGCCTTGATCCCCTTGCAGCTTCCCGCCATGCACTCCGGGATCGCATCCACAATCCCGTCGCAATCGTCGTCGATCTTGTTGAAGCAGACCTCGGCAAGTGCGTGGGAGCGCGTCGGGTCCAGCGGCGCGCAGTCGGTCGCATCCGGATCGTTGTCGTCATCGTCGTCCAGGTCGACGCAGTCCGCGTCGCCGTCCAGGTCCGTGTCCGGGAATCCCTCGTCCGTGATTCCGTCGCAGTTGTTGTCGAGGCCGTCGCACTTCTCGACGCCGGCCCCGTCGTACGGGTTGCACTGCACCGCCTGGCCCGCCAGGCACTTGGAAACCGTGTGCAGGCAGACGCCCAGGCCGCACGTCTCGCTTCCAAGGTCGTCGTCCACCTTCCCGTTGCAGTCGTTGTCCAGCAGGTCGCAGGCCTCGGGGCTGGCGCCCTGGTACGGGTCGCACTGGCCGGCCTGCCCCTGATCGCACGCAGGCACGAGATGTGCGCACACCCCCGCACCGCAGCTGTACAGCCCGAGGCTCTCGTCAACCAGGCCGTTGCAGTCGTTGTCCACCAGGTCGCAGACCTCCTCCTCGGCCCCGAGGAACGGGTCGCAGGGCAGCACCTTCCCGCCGGTGCAATAGTCCTGCTCGTGCGTGCAGATGCCCTTGCCGCAGGTCACGCTCCCGAGCCCCTCGTCGGTCTCGCCGTCGCAGTCGTTGTCCACGCCGTCGCACACCTCGATGCCCGCGGACTTCATGGGGTCGCACTCCTGTTGAATGCCTCCGACGCAGTTGGCGACCGTGTGCACGCAAATCCCCAGGCCGCACGTGGTGGTTCCGAGGTCCTCGTCGGTCTTCCCGTCGCAGTCGTTGTCCGCACCGTCGCAGGTCTCCTGGCCCGCGCCCTCCAGCGGGTTGCAGTCCTGGGGAAGCCCGCCCGAGCATGCGGCCACGGTGTGCGCGCATTCCCCCTTGCCGCACGTCTTGAACCCCATGTCCTCGTCGGTCATGCCGTCGCAGTCGTTGTCCACGCCGTCGCAGGACTCGACCTTGGCGCCCTCAAGCGGATCGCAGACCTGGAGCTTGCCGGCCATGCACTTCGGAATGGTGTGGAAGCAGGCCCCCTTGCCGCACGCTTGGCTTCCGAGGTCCTCGTCCATCGCACCGTCGCAGTCGTCGTCCAGCCCGTTGCATGTCTCGGGTGCGCCCTTGTAGATCGCGGGGTTGAGCGGTGCGCAGTCCGCAACGTCCAGCGAGGGGTCGTTGTCGTCGTTTGCGTCCACGCAGTCTTTCAACCCGTCAGCATCCGTGTCCGGGAACCCCTCGTCCACAATCGCATTGCAGTTATTGTCGAGCCCGTCGCAAACGTCGTTTGCCCCGGGGTAGATGGCCGGATCCTCGTCGTCGCAGTCCTTGCCGGTGGGGGAACCGTCTCCGTCTGCATCGTTCTCGCACGCGTCCCCGATGCCATCCTGGTCCGAGTCCGCCTGCCCGGGGTTGAAGATGAGGGGGCAGTTGTCCTCGTCGTTCTCCGCACCGTCCCCATCCTTGTCCGCGTCGCACGCGTCGCCCAGCCCGTCGTCGTCGATGTCGGCCTGCGACGTGTTCTTGACGCCCTTGCAGTTGTCCGTCGCATCGGGCACCAGGTCGCCGTCCGCATCCAGGTCGCACGCGTCGCCGATGCCGTCCCCGTCCGCGTCCTCCTGCCCGGAATTGGCCACGAGAGGGCAGTTGTCCTCCGGGTCGGCAACGCCGTCCCCGTCCGCGTCCGCGTCCACGCAGTCCGCGACGGTGTCCCCATCCGTGTCCGGGAATCCCTCGTCCACGTCGCCGTCGCAGTCGTTGTCCGCACCGTCGCACAGCTCCTTGGCCCCGGGGTGGGTCGCGGGGTCCAACTGCATGCAGTCCGCGTCGTCCGAAACACCGTCGCCGTCGTCGTCGTCGTCCACGCAGTCCTTGAACCCGTCGCCATCGAAGTCGTAGTAGCCCTCGTCCACGACGAAGTCGCAGTCGTTGTCGAAGCCGTCGCAGACCTCCGGCGCACCCGGATACACGGCATCGTTCTTCGGCTGGCAGTCTTCGCCGTCCGCGACCTTGTCGCCGTCATCGTCCGGGTCGCAGACGTCGCCCATGCCGTCGTAGTCGGTATCGAGCTGGTCCGGGTTGGACTTGGCCGGGCAGTTGTCCAGCAGATCCGGGGTCCCGTCCCCGTCCACGTCGCTCTCCAGGCAGTCCGCCATCCCGTCCAAGTCCGTGTCCGGGAACCCTTCGTCCGCGTCCCCGTCGCAGTCGTTGTCGAGGCCGTCGCACACCTCCGGCGCGGGCGCGTCCCCTTCACACGTCAGCAGACCCCCCGCACACGCCTGCTGCCCGGGGCACGAGCCGTGCTCGTTCGTCACCTCGCAGGCCTGGCCGGACAGCCCCTCGTCCACGTCCCCGTCGCAATCGTCGTCCACGTTGTTGCACGCCTCCGCCTGCGGCGTCGCCGCGCTGCAGTCCGACAGGCCCGTGGCCACGCACTCGCGCTCTCCTGGGCACGTGCCCCACGCAGTGGTCACGGTGCAGTCCGTGCCCGCGCCCGCATCGATGTGGCTCTGCTTGCACCCGCACTCGCCCTGCGCCAGCACGCACTGTCGCACCGCCGCGCCCGAGACGTCCGTCATGTCCTGGCACCCGTACGTGTCCGGACACTCCTCGTCCGCCTGGCACGCGGACCCGCAGAAGCTCCCGTCCGCTCCGTAGGCCACGCATGCCTGCCCCGCATCGGTCCCGTCGCTCCAGCACTCCGCGTTGCTCCGGCACGGCCGGCACAGCTCAACGCCTGCAGGCACGCAGATATACACCTGGTCCGGCAGGCTCGGCGTGTAGAGCACGCACAGCCAGCCGAACGGGCACTCCTCCTCGCACGTCACGGTGCACTTCCTCCCGTCGCCCGTCTCGATGCAGTACCCGGAGTTGCACTCGTTCCCGTCGCTGCAGGCCGCACCGGCCGCGCCCGGCTCCGGTCCCGAGTCCGCCGGCTGCCACTCCCCGAATCCCGTGTCCGTCTCCGTGCGGGGGAAGTCCGTGGCCACGTCCTTCGCCTCGGCAACGGCCTCGCTGCCGCCCCCCGGGTCGGCCGCCGCGTCCACGAGGTCGGAGCGCTGCCGTGCATCGACGAGGTCGGATGCGACGATGTCGCCCCCGTCCGAACCGCACGCCGCAGCACCGAGCAAGGTGACAGACAGCAACCAGATGGACGCAATGCGCATGGGCGCCTCCTGCCGAAAGAGCCGGCCTGCTAGTGTACAAAGTAATGTGCGCGATAGAAAGGCCGATGGAGGGTTCCATACGGGAGGGTGCTGCAGAGCGCTGGAAGGGGAGCGCCCCGCCTGCCGCGGCCGACGGGCTACCGCATCACTGCGCGGTCACGGACCAGTCGTCGATGTAGACCGTGGCGTTCGCGTCCCACGATTCGGCCACGTCGTAGAGGCGCACGAACCCCTTCACGAACGCGGTGTTGGCCGGCGCCTTGAACGAGTAGGTCAGCTGGATCCACGCAGGGTTGTCCGTCGTGTACGAGCTGGAGTACTCCTTGCCCACCGAGGACTTGTCCGCGGCAAAGAACTCGAGGGCCAGCCGGAAGCGGCCCGCGGTATCGTTGTCGATGGTCCACAGCGTGAACGTCACGTTCTGTCCTGCGGTCACGGGCATGAACCAGCCCTGGAAGAGATCCTGGTTGTCCTGGGACGTCCAGGTCAGGTCGCACCCGTTGTTGCCCGCGTGCTTCTGCGCGGTGGTCCACATGGCGGTGAAGTCCGACGTCGCCTTCTCGAAGTCCGCGGGCGGGTCGTTCTGCGCGGTCTCCTCGAAGCCCCAGTTGGAGCTGTCGAAGGTCGGTGCGGCCTGGCAACCCGTGGTCACGACGTTGACCATGTCCTGCGCGAAGAAGGACTGGAGGCGATGGGAATTCTCGAACTGCGTGATGACACCGGTCGCGAGATCGAACTTCGCGCCCACGCACAGGGGGCCCGGGAAATCGGTGCGGAACATGACGCCCTTTGCCGTCCCATAGTCCAGCGTGATGTTCTTGGTCTCCACCTTGGTGACGGTGAAGCCCGTGCCCTTGATCACACGGCTCTCCAGCGCCTCCGCGGGAAGCGTGCCTGCCGTGATGTCGAGCTTCATGGTCTCCACGTTGCCATTGCCCACACCCACCGGGATGTCGCTGGCCGTGACTTCCTGCTGGTTCTTGTAGTTTCCGTACTTCGTGACGTGGATGTCCAGCACCTTGCCCACCACCGGCGCGTCATACGGCCATGCGTTGCCGACGTAGACCTCCATGGCGCCGCTGTCGTCCTGAACGAAGTAGCCCGCGTCGAACACGTACGTGACCGTGACGTTCTTGAGCATCACGTCCACGTCCCCCTCGGAGCAGCTCTTCAGGTTGGCCACGTTGCCAGACTTGGCGCACGGGCCGGCCTGGTCCGGCACGCAGGTGCCGTTGTCGCAGTGGAAGCCCGCGGTGCACGCGGGCTCGCACTTCGGCGGGCACGCGCCGCAATCGCCCGCACACGTCTCACACGTCTCGGTCCCATTGCACTGCGCATCGCCGCACTCCGGCGGACACGCACCGCAGTCGTCCTTGCACGTCGTGCACGTCTCGGTCCCATTGCACTGCCCGTCGCCGCATCCCGGAGGGCACGCACCGCAGTCTGCCGCACACGTGCCGCACGTCTCGCTGCCATTGCACAGGCCATCGCCACACTCGGGCGGGCAGGTGCCGCAGTCGTCGGGGCAGCTGCCGCACGTCTCGGTGCCGTCGCACTGGCCGTTGGGGCAGCCCGCGGGGCAGGCGCCACAGTCCTGCTGGCACGCGGTGCAGGTCTCGGTGGTGTCGCACTGTCCGTCACCGCAGACCGGCTGGGCGTTCTCGGGAACGCACTGCTTGTTCTGGCACACGAATCCGTTGCCGCACGGAGGGCTGCACCATTCCGAGCCCTGCGTGTCCTGCGTCGTGTCCTGTGCCGTCACGTCCGGCGTGCCCTCGTCGTCGCCACCGCCGCCACATCCGCCGGACATCGCCAGCCCGAGCACCAGCAGCCCCATCACAATCCTTCTGCTCGTCTTGTTCATATCAGCCTCCCTATTTGGTTTCACTGTGCTTAGAGAAAACGGGCGCAATATACTCGGACCTTCCCCTTCGTGCAACCGCAATTTCTTTTTGTCCGCGCGGAAGTTAGAATGGCCGGATGCCGGCGCCTTCGATTCCGGCGCCCGGGGAGGTCGAGCATGCATCTTCGAGCACCGTGCTTCCTTCTGTCCGCCACCGTCTGGCTGAGCGCCTGCGCGGGCGGTTCCGGAACCACGCAATCAGTCGATGTCCCAATGGACCTGTCCGATACCACTGCGGGCGAGGTGCCGCGGACCGACGCTGCCGCGGAAGGCGCCTTCCCGGAGCTCGGGTGGGACGTCGAGGATGCCACGGCCAACATCGACTCCGCGCCCGACGGCCTTGCCGAGCTCATGGACCTCTCGCCCCTTCCCGGCCAGCCGGGATACCCCTGCAGCCTCGGATCCGACTGCGACTCCGACCTCTGCATCTGGACCCCGGAGGGAAAGCTGTGCTCCACCACGTGCCTTGACGAGTGCCCCTTCGGCTGGACGTGCGCGGCCTCCACGAGCTTCGGCCCCGACCCCGTCTACCTGTGTGTGCCAGGCCATGTCGCGCTCTGCCGCCCCTGCCAGGTGAACAAGGACTGCGCTCTGGTCGCGGAAATCGGCGCGGCCTGCATCCCGCTGGGCGACACAGGCAGCTTCTGCGGGTCCGCGTGCCAGGCCGCGGAGGACTGCCCCCAGGGCTATCTGTGCGCACCCGTGGACGACGTGAACGGTACCCTCGTGATGCAGTGCGTGCTGTCAACCGGCGAGTGCGCCTGCTCGCAGGACGCGGTGGACGCAGGTGCTGAAACCGCGTGCTCGGTCTCCAATGAGCACGGGACCTGCGCCGGAACGCGGCACTGCTCCGCCCAGGGGCTCACCGCTTGCAGCGCTTCCCCGGCCGAGCCCGAAGCCTGCGACCTCGCGGACAACGACTGCGACGGCAGCATCGACGAGGACCTCGAGGGCCAGTCTTGCACGGTGGACAACGAGTTCGGCTCGTGCAAGGGCAAGACGAAATGCGTGGGCGGTGACCCCCAGTGCACCGCCAAAGACCCGGAGCCCGAGGCCTGCGACGGCATCGACAACGACTGCGACGGCCAGACCGACGACCCCTACCCCGACAGCGACAACGACGGCACCGCGGATTGCATGGAAACCGACAAGGATGGGGACGGAACGGTCGACGGCAAGGACAACTGCGAGATGGTCCCCAACCCCGGACAGGAGGACTTCGACCTGGACGGCAAGGGAGACCTGTGCGACCTCGACGACGACAACGACCTGGCCGCGGACGACGTGGACTGCAAGCCCTTCGACCCCACGGTGTTTCCGCAGGCCGCGGAGATGTGCGACGGCATCGACAACGACTGCGACAAGTCGGTGGACGAAGCGTTCCCGGACCTCGACCAGGACCAGGTCGCGGACTGCGTGGACACCGACGACGACGGGGATGCCATTCCCGATTCGGTGGACAACTGCCCGGGCCTCAAGAACCCCCTCCAGACCGACACGGACCAGGACTCCGTCGGCGACGCATGCGACGACGACCTCGATGGAGACGGACTGGCCAACGCAAAGGACAACTGCCCGTTCACCCCCAACGCTCAGCAGCAGGACGCGGACGGCGATGGCCAGGGCGACGCGTGCGACAACGACCTGGATGGCGACCTGGATCCGGACGACAAGGACTGCGCACCGGCAAACCCTGCCGTCCACCACGCGGCCGCGGATGCCTGCAACGGCATCGACGACAACTGCAGCGGCGCGGTGGACGAGGGCTTCCCCGACAAGGACCTGGACGGCATCAAGGACTGCGTCGACACCGACGACGACGGAGACCTCGACCCGGACGAGCTGGACTGCGCGCCATCCGATCCCGCGGTCCATCACGCCGCGGCCGAGAAATGCAACGCGCTGGACGACGACTGCAACGACGCGGTGGACGACGGGCTCGGCACCCTGGCCTGCGGCAAGGGTGCGTGCTTCCACACCCTGCCCGCGTGCATCAACGGGGTCCTCCAGGCCTGCGACCCGTTCCAGGGAGCATCCCTGGAGAAATGCGACGGCCTCGACAACGACTGCGACGGGCTGACCGACGAGGACGCCTCGGTTACGTGGTGCGGAGTCGGGGTATGCTTCCATGCATCCCCCACGTGCAAGGACGGCACGCCCCTGCCCTGCGACCCGTTGGCAGGTGCGGGCGCAGAGGTCTGCAACGGCCTCGATGACGACTGCGACGGCAAGGTGGACGAGGGGCTGGGCAGCACGTCCTGCGGCGTGGGAGCCTGCCTGCACTCCGCGCTGAACTGCGTCGACGGAGAGCCCCAACAGTGCGACCCGCTGTTTGCGGCCTCGCCCGAAAAGTGCAACGGCGTGGACGACGACTGCAACGGCGTCGTTGACGACGGGCTCGGACAGACCACCTGCGGGCTGGGCGAGTGCTTCCATGCGTCCGGAAACTGCTCGGGCGGCGCGCCCGTCGTCTGCAACCCGTTCCTGGGCGCGGCCAAGGAGACCTGCAACGGCAAGGACGACGACTGCAACGGCGTCGTTGACGACGGGCTGGGACAGGTGGCGTGCGGCACGGGCGCATGCAAGCACCTCGTGCCCGCATGCACCGACGGGGGCCCCTCCGTGTGCGACCCCCTGCTTGGCGCCGCGGACGAGAAGTGCAACGGCATCGACGACGACTGCGACGGCGACGTGGACGAGCAGCTTGGCCAGCTGCCCTGCGGCCTCGGCGCCTGCTACCATCTCGTTCTTGCATGTGCGGCGGGGCTGCCCGGCCAGTGCAACCCGTTCGAGGGGGTGCTTCCGGAGCAGTGCAACGGCGAGGACGACGACTGCAATGGCCTGGCCGATGACGGGCTGGGCACCACGACCTGCGGCGTCGGCCCGTGCCTCCACGCACAACCCAACTGCGTGAACGGGGTGCCCCAGCCGTGCGACCCGCTGGCCGGGGCCAAGGAGGAGATCTGCAACGGCCTGGACGAGGACTGCGACGGCACGCCGGACGACGGCTTCCTCGACACCGACGGCGACAAGACCCCGGACTGCATGGACGACGACGACGACAACGACAACTCCAAGGACACCGTGGATTGCGCTCCCCTCGATCCTGCCATCTATCCCGGGGCAACCGAGGTGTGCGACCTCAAGGACAACGACTGCGACAAGTCCGTGGACGAGACGTGCCCGTTCGTCAGCTGCGCGGCGCTGCTGGCCGCCAATCCCGGGACCCCGTCCGGCACCTACCAGATCGACCTGGACGGCAACGGCCCTGCCGCACCGTTCAGCATCTACTGCGACATGGTGACAGACGGCGGCGGCTGGGCCCGCGTCGCGGACGACCACCACGTCTGGGGCACCGGCTGGGACTCCACGGCCCGCAACACGCAGGGCCTCACCTACACCGAGATCCTGTTCTACTGGGACCACGGCTCCGCGGTGGGCGGACCCAACTACCCGAACAGCCACCCCGACTCCACGCCCGTCGGCTTCCAGCTCGGAAGCGGCGGCTGGCTGGCCCCGAAGAACTGGAGCGCATCCACGTGCGGCACGCCGGTCACTACGGTGGAGCAGACCACCTACCTCCCGGACCCGAAGCACATCAAGGTCAAGGTCGACAAGACCAACGCCACCATCCGCTTCTGCCTGCTGGAAGGCCTCACGAGCTGTACCACCAGCGACAACCCGGGCGAGGCCTGGGCCGACATCCTGGTCAGGTAGGAGCGCACCGGCCGCACAGCCGGCGGCTCAGCGCGACAAGGGAGCAGAGCCGTCTCGACGCAGCCAAATGGCTCAGTGCGGCGGCCAGGCTGGCTCGACGCGAGGCAGACAACGGCCGCCTGGACGCAGCGGAACGCCTCAGTGCGGCGGCCAGGCTCGCTCGTCGACAAGGGGCAGCGCGGTCCCCTCGGCCTGCGCAGGAGGGTCCATGCCCAGGAGGCGGCTGACCGTGGGCGCGATGTCCACCTGCAGGACCAACCCCAGGTCCGCGGGCTTTACCCCGCGGCCTGCGGCCAGGAAGATTCCACGCATGTCCGGGTCGTCGTCCCCAGGCTGCCCATGAGTGCCCGCGATGTCTGCAGCCGGATCCGGTGCGACCACCGCGGCGTCGCACTGGCGCCACATGGTGCTGACCTGGTAGCCGGCCGCGGTCACGACCAGCAGATCACCGGTACGGGTCTCGGTCGCGAGGTGCAGCTCCCCTGCCTCCGCCTGCGGCACCACGCGGGTCACGCCTTCCAGGGGCTCGATGAGCGCCCGGGCCTTGTCCGCGTCCGCCGGGTCGCCGAGGAAGACCTGCCCGATGCCTCCCCAGAGGATGAAGTCATACCCGATGCCTGCCTGCTGCAGCAGCCACGACAGGCACAGCTCTTTCTTCAGAGGAGGACCAAAGCCGTGGTCAGAGACGACGACCAGCACCGTCTCCTCCTCCTGGCCGCTTGCCGAGATGGCCGCCTGCAGCTTGCCCACCAGCCCGTCCATCTCCACCATCGCGGCCATCGCCTCCTGGCTTCCCGCACCGTGGGCATAGCTCGCGGGGCTGACGCCGTTCGTGTAGACCAGCAGCAGGTCCGGCTTCTCCTGCTCCAGGATCTCGATGGCCTTGGCCACCCGGTCCTGGTTGGACCAGGAGGGGTCGTAGGGCACCGCGAAGTCCACCCGGGCGCCCTGGTACACTCCCGCGGTGGCCATCCAGTGCACAGCAGCGGTCCTGAGCCCGGCCCTCTCGGCCGCAGCCCAGAGCGGCTCGGCCAGGAGCCAGTCGGTCTGCTGCTCCACCGGGATGCCCCCCAGGAACTTCACGAACCCCTTCTTCCGATCGTAGAACTTGTTGAGGACGATACCGTGGGTTCCCGACCACGCGCCCGTCAGCAGCGTGAGGTGCCCGGGACCGCTCATCGAGGGGTTGGTCGGCACGACCTGGGCCGCGCTGGCCCCGGCCTGCCGCATCTCCCGCAGATGGACCATGCGTTCGTCATCGAGGTAGTCCCAGCGGGCCCCGTCGATGGAGAGCATGACCACCCGTGACGCCGCAGCAGCCCGGCCTTCGTCCCCGCCGCGGGCGTCCGCCGGGTCCGCAACTCCGGCATCGCCGCGGGGCTGGACCCGTGCCGCGACGTCCCCACTGGACGGAAGCGACTGGCTGGCACACGCGGCGACCGCACAGACCAGCAGCGCGGGCCCCAGGAACCCGGAACGACAGCAACGAACCCGGCACGACATGGTGGGATCAACCTCCCTTGTCCTTTCACATTGGATTTAGTACATAGGAATGGCAAGCGTTTCTTGTGTTTCCCACCCGTGGGCGCGCCCAGTACGCCCCACGGCTCTGGCGCCTGTGGTGACTTCGCCCCACGGCTCTGGCGCCTGTGGTGACTTCGCCCCACGGCTCTGGCGCCTGTGGTGACTTCGCCCCACGGCTCTGGCGCCTGTGGTGATTTC